>Ga0214469_1000514_pt1 | contig 13539 bp, 12 predicted proteins | sample RVTome_10_FD_187340 | JGI IMG/M metagenome (GOLD analysis project Ga0214469, IMG submission 187340) | Soil microbial communities from uranium-contaminated site in the Upper Colorado River Basin, Wyoming, United States - RVT153D57 HiSeq ... | reverse complement strand
TGCTGGGCACCGGTGGCATGCAACTGGCCAGGGCGGAGTCGCCCGGCCCTACTCCTGACAGACTGACGCCGCGGTTTCAGGAGACCGCAAAGCGACTTTGGCTGGTCTACGCAGTGATCACGGCGATCGAGATCGCCCTGCTCAGCTTGGGAGACATGACCGGGTTCCAGGCGGTCATTCACTCCCTCACGACCATGTCGACAGGAGGGTTCAGCACCGAGCCGGACTCCATCTCCGGGTTCTCCGATTACACGAAGTGGGTCATCACCTTCTTCATGTTCGTCGCCGGGGTGTCCTTCGCCCTCCACTTCCGCGCCTGGAACAAACCGATCGAATACCTCCGCAACGCCGAGTTCAAGTTGTACACGTTCATCACCGTCGCTGCGATCGTCATCGTCGCCGGTGGTCTCTTCGCCGACCACTCCCCGGCCCGCGCCGTGCGCGACGCCGCATTCAACACCGTCTCGGTGGTCACCACGACCGGCTTCGCCTCCACGGACTTCGCCATGTGGCGCCCTGCCTTGCTGATCATGGTCGTCGGGCTGATGTTCCTCGGCGGGATGGCCGGCTCGACCGCAGGAGGCATCAAGACGTTCCGGATCGGGGTGCTCTCCAAGGCGGCGTTCGCCGACCTACGGCGGCTGGTGCATCCCCGCGGTGTGTTTATCACCCACTTCGGCAGGCAGAAGGTCGCCGAGCCGGTGATCGAGGCGGTGCAGTCCTTCTTCCTGTTCTACATGTTCTTGTTCATGACCTCCACGTTCGGGCTGGCATTCATCGACGCCAACCTGGCCGAAGGTCTCGACCTCGTCACGGCGACCAGCGCGGTGGCGGCCTCACTCGGAAACATCGGACCCGGTCTCGGTGAGGTCGGCCCGGCGGCCAACTATGCCGCACTCCCCCAACTGGCCAAATGGCTGCTGGCCAGTCTCATGATCGTGGGACGTCTCGAGATCTTCCCCGTCCTGGTCCTGTTCACCAAAGACCTCTGGCGGAGATAGACAGTCGGCTCGCTTCGCTCGCAGTAGAGAGTATTCAATACCTCTGCTCATTCCTCTTCCGACGAATCAGGCGTGAACTCGAAAGCCAGGTCTCCGATGCGGACCTCGTCGCCTTCGACCGCCCCGGCCTCAGTCAATGCCTCGTCCACACCGAGACGCGCCAGACGACGCGCCGCCAGGTCCGCCGCCTCCAGCAGTGTCAGATCGGCAAAGGCCACGGCGCGCTCGACGGAGCGTCCTTCGACTCTCCAGGCGTCGTCCTCTCGGGAGACCGTGAAGGAGGGACCTAGCGGGCGATGGAGGATGTACCCCCTCCGAGCCGGAGCCTCACGCTCTGCTTCGTCCACGAGGTCGGCGATGGCATGGAGAGCCTCCCGTAGCCCTTCGCCGGTCATGGCCGAGATCGGTGCGACTCCCATTCTCTCGGCTGGTTTGCGCCCATCGGGAAGGTCGCTCTTGTTCATGAGCACGATGGCGGGGCGAGCGGCCAATTCGGGCGAATAGCTCGAGATCTCGTCCCGCAAGATCTCGAGTTGGCGTTCCGGTGGGTTCTCCTGAGTCGGTGCCGGGTCGAGCAGGATCACCAGCACCCGAGCCCGTTCGGTGTGACGGAGAAACTCGTGGCCGAGACCCTTTCCTTCGGCTGCGCCTTCGATGAGACCGGGGATATCGGCGAGGACGAACTCCCGTTCATCAAAGCTGACCACCCCGAGATTGGGCTCGAGAGTCGTGAACGGATAGTCGGCGATCTTGGGCTTGGCGGCGGAGACACGTGCGATGAATGTCGATTTTCCCGCGTTGGGGAAACCGATGAGCGCAGCGTCGGCGAGGAGCTTCAACTCCAGTGTGAACCACGCCTGCTCTCCGTACTCGCCCTGTTCGGCGATGCCTGGGGCACGGCTGGCGGGACCAACGAAGGCCGCGTTCCCCAGACCTCCGCGACCACCGTGGACCGTCACGACCTGCTGGCCCGCCTCGACCAGGTCGGCGACGAGAACACCTTCATCGTCGCGGACAACGGTTCCGAGAGGGACCCCCAACACCAGGTCGTCACCGCTTCGGCCGTGACGTACATCCCCCTCGCCGTGGGTGCCGTCTCCGGCCGAGTGGTGTGGCTTGCGCTGATAACGCAACAACGACGCAACCGAAGGGTCTGCCCTGAGTATCACCGAGCCGCCGGCACCGCCGTTACCACCGGTGGGACGTCCCTTGGGGCGTCCCTTCACCCTCTCGAACGCAGCAACCCCCGCACCGCCGTTGCCGGCGCGGAGGTTGACACGGACCCGGTCAACGAACATGACCGGTGACGTCTACTCGTCTATGACAGAGACGTGGCGGCGGTTGTTTCGTACTGCGTATTTGACGGTCCCGGAGGCGGTGGCGAACAGTGTGTCGTCGCTGCCCCGGCCCACGTTGTCACCCGGATGGATCCGCGTCCCACGCTGACGGACGATGATGGACCCAGCGTCGACGAACTGACCGTCGAAGACCTTGGCGCCGAGACGCTGGCTACGTGAGTCGCGACCGTTCTTCGAGGAACCGCCGGCTTTGGTCTTGGACATCTCTACTCCTCTTCTGAGGCTGCGGCGTCTTCCTTCTTTTTCGTCGCCGCAGCCTTCTTCTTCGCTGCTGCCGGGAGTTTGATCCCGGTGATCTCTAGTTGGGTGTACTTCTGACGGTGACCCTGTCGACGCCGGTACCCGGACTTGTTCTTGTACTTGAAGATGTCGACCTTGGGACCTGCGGACTCTCCCAACACCTTGGCCGTGACCGAAGCCTTGGCGAGCTGGGCACGATCGGAGATCGCGTTGCCGTCGTCGTCAACGATCAGCAAAGGCTCGAATGTGAGCTTGTCGTCGTCGCCTTTGATGCGTTCGACCTCGATCACATCGCCGGACTGGACCTTTGCCTGCTTGCCACCGGCGCGGATGATGGCGTACATGGGAAAACCTCTCTGAGAAGGGGGGAAACCTGTCCTAGATGCTACCGACTCGTCGACTTTGGGCAAAGCCGATTTGTCACCTCGTGCGTGCCGTATCTAGGCCTCGATCTCGGCGGCCGTGGCTTCAGCCGTGGTTGGAGCGGGGCGAAACGACTCTTCGATGATGACACCACGCCCTGCGCAGTGCTCGCACTTGTGGGAGAACTGCTCGAGCAGGCCCGCCGAGACGTTCTTCCGCGTCATCTCGACCAGGCCCAGGTGAGACACGTCGAAGACCTGAGTCCGGGTCTTGTCTCTGGCCAGGTTCTCCTTGAGTCGACGCAGCACCTTCTGTTGGTTCTCGGTGGTCTCCATGTCGATGAAGTCGATGACGATGATGCCCCCGATATCGCGGAGACGGAGCTGGCGGCCGATCTCCTCGGCCGCCTCCAGGTTGTTCTGGAGAACGGTCTCCTCGAGATTGCTCGACCCGACGAACTTGCCCGTGTTGACGTCGATCACCGTGAGAGCTTCGGTGCGGTCGATGACGAGGTGACCTCCCGAGGGTAGGAAGACCTTGCGGTCCAGGGCCTTCTTGAGCTGGTCGTCGACGTGGTATCGGTCGAACAGCGGGATCTCGTCCTCGTATAGATGCGCCTTGCTGACCAGGTCCGGTGCTGTCGACTGGAGATAATCGATGACGGTGTCGTAGGCCGACTTGTCGTCGATCATCAACTTGCGGAAGTCGGCGGTGAAATGCTCCCGGATCACCTTGATCAACAGCTCCGGCTCCTCGTGGATGAGGCGGGGAGCGTCACCCTGTCCGGCCTGTTCCTTGATCGAATTCCACTGCTTGGTGAGACGGGATATGTCGGCCGCCAGTTCCTCGGCCGAGGCATGCAGCGCCGCGGTGCGGACGATCACACCGAATCCGTCCGGGCGTACCTGGTTGATCACGTCGCGGAGACGGTTGCGGTCGCCATCGGGCAGCCGGCGGCTGATGCCGATGCTGTCCGAATCCGGGACCAGCACCAAATAGCGGCCCGGCAATGACGGTATCCCGGTGAGCCGTGCCCCTTTCGCCCCCATGGCGTCCTTGGTCACCTGTACCAGGACCTTGTCCCCCTCTTTGAGGACGTCTTCGATCCGCTTGGTGTTCCTGCCGCCGTTGCGTTTGCCGGGTGTGGCGACGTCGGACGCGTAGAGGACACCGTTCTTCGAGGCACCGAAATCGAGGAATGCGGCTTCCATCCCGGGGAGGACGTTGCGGGCGACGGCGAGATAGATGTTGCCGGCCACTGAGCTCGACTCGTCCCGGGCCACGTAGTGCTCTACGAGTACCGGGCCCTCCAGGATGACGATCTGGGTCTGGTGAGAGTTGGCGCTGACCAGCATCTGCTTCCGCGCCGACTCGGTGGGGACGATGATGTCGTCGTCCACAGGACGACGAGAGCGTGTCCTGGAAGTCGTGATGCTGCCGCGTGATCTCGATGAAGGCTGCTGCTGCTTCGATTTCTTCTGGCGGCGGTCCTGGTCGGACTTGTTTGGTGCGGGGGCTTCGACCCGACGCACCTCGACCCGGTGGCCTTTGACGGTGACCGTCTTCCGTTCCTCGACGGTGCCGCCCGCGGACGACTTGCGGACGATCTCTGGGCCCTTCCGGCGGAATAGAGCCATCTGTTTTTCACTCCTCTGAAATGTGCGTGCGGTCGAGACGCCTTTCCTGGCGGGGTCCACGACCGGAAAAGTCGAAAGCGGTGACGCCGGGAATGAGAAGCCCGAGACGTCTCCCGACTGATCCCAAAGGGTAGCAGGAACCCGCTGACATAACGAGATCGTCAGTGACTAGTCATCCTTCAGGCCCAGTTCCGGCTGCTCCGGCTCAGCCGGGTCGTAACACATGCGACAGCGCGCCTCGTATGCGTCCTGGGCTCCGAGAACGACGAGATCGTCGGAACGCACGATTCGCTGGGTGTACAGGGCGGGACCTCCGCAGCGATGACACACGGCCAACATCTTCGTCACGTACTCCGCCCGGTCACTTAGGGCGGGGATGGGGCCGAACGGACGTCGCAAGTAGTCGGTGTCGAGACCGGCCACCACCATCTGCATCCCGGTGGCCGCCAGATCGTCCACGACTTCGACCAACCCCTCGTCGAAGAACTGACCTTCGTCGATGCCTATCACCCGGGTCTGGTCGGACACGGCGCGAAGCATCTCGGTGGAGTCGGAGACCGGCACCGCGTCGAACTTCCATGCCGAGTGGGAGACGACTTCGGTCTCGGCGTAACGGTTGTCGAGACGGGGCTTGAAGACCTGGACCGGAATCCGAGCGATCCTGGATCGGGTGACCCGCCGGATCAACTCCTCGCTCTTCCCGCTGAACATCGGGCCGCAGATGACCTCGACCCACCCCTCGTTGCTTCGCCGGTACATGAGCCGACGAGCCTAATGGCGACGGGGAGTGAGCCGACGCCGGTCGGCGGGCGCGGTAGCTGCGGCCGACCGGCGTCTGTTCGACCGGCCAGACCCACCTCGCCCAGGACTCGGGATGGTGATCCCCGGCCACCAACGCACATGGCCACCAACGGAGACAAACGGTCGAAGTCGGCCGCCATCATCAGGTCAGTTGGTTCTCCCCGGGTACCGGTGTGCGCATCAGCCAGATGGAGTTGGCGATCCCCAGAGCCAGGGTCATCGCCATGTAGAACGAGCCTCCCTGGCTGAGAAATGGGAGAGGGAGACCGGTTACCGGCATGATCCCGACGGTCATCCCGATGTTGACCACGGCGTGGAAGGTGATCATGGCGGCGATGCCGGTGGCGATGAGCGCCCCGAATCGATCCCGGGCGTTGCTGGCGATGACCAGCAGCCGCCAGACGATGACCACGAACGCAAAGATCACGAGAAGACCGCCGACCAGGCCGAGTTGCTCGGCCACGGCGGTGAAGATGAAGTCGGTCTCCTGTTCGGGCACGTACTGGAATGCGGTGAACGAGTCCTCGGCGAACAGACCCTTCCCGAACAGCTGGCCCGAGCCGATCGCGTTCTTCGATTGGATGACCTGATAGCCGATCCCCTGTGGGTCGACTTCGTCGAGCTGGAGGAGAACCCTAAGCCGGTCCATCTGATAGTCGCTGAGCAGCTCGAAGCGGAAGACCGAGATGACCCCCGCCAGCACCGCGGCGAACAGTGCAGACATCTGCCGCCAATTGGCGCCGGCGACGAAGAGCATCGCAAACAACATGAACCCGAACACCATCGTCGTGCCCAGGTCGGGCTCGCGCAGGATCAGGTATCCCGGCACCGCCACCACCAGGACGGCCTGGCCTACCTTGGCCCAGCTCAGGGTCCTCGGCGTGGTGAGCTCGTCCCTCGATACCGGCGGCGCCAACAGTGTTGCCAAGGTGACGATCACCACCACTTTGGCGAACTCCGCCGGCTGGAGGTTGAAGAACCCGAGCGGGATCCATCGGTTCACGTCGTTGATCGGCGGGAAGAAGAAGACGGCCACCAGGAGCAGGAGGACGATGGCCGCCGCGGCGGGCACGATGGTTCGATATTCGCGGTAGTCGATGTACGAGGTGATCAAGAAGATCAGCAGACCGGCGGCGACGAAGATCATCTGACGCTCCATCGAGAAGGTCCCCGTGGCCTGTGTCGCCGAATAGATCATGAGCAGCCCAAAACCGGACAGGGCGAGCATCGTGATGAGCAGCATCCAGTCGGTCCGGTTGTTCCGCCGGACGACTCCCACCTCGCGGATCCGGTTCAGAACGGCGGTCATCAGTCGGCCACCTCACCGGCGATGATGTCGGTGGGCTCGTTGCCCAACAGATACTGGAGGATGTGACGGGCCACCGGGGCGGCGATGGCGCCCCCCGAGCCACCTTCCTCGATGATGACCGCGACCACATAACGGGGGTCGTCGATGGGGGCGACTCCGATGAACCAGGCGTGGTTGTCTCTCGTGGCGGTGGTCTGGCCGGTCCCGGTCTTGCCACCGACCAACTCGAGCCCCGGCCCGAAGTCCTCGAACGCCGCGGCCGCGGTGCCGGTGGTCACCACCGCATTCAGATCTGTGAGCAGCTCTCTCCGTGTCTGCTCGCTGATCTCGACCTGGCCGACGACGGGTGGGGTCACGTCTTCGACCAACTCGCCGTCGGGGTCGACGATCCTGTCCACGACCCGGGGCTCCATGACCGTCCCGCCGTTGGCGAGGATTGCATAGGAGACCGCGGCCTGCAGAGGTGTCGCGGTGAAAGCGCCCTGCCCGATGGCGAAGTCCATGAGGTCGCCACCGAACCACGGACTGGCGAGCGCCGGGTCGAGCCGGCTGGGGTCGAGCCGGGGTGGCTCGTCGGGGTTCTCCATCTGGTAGGCGGCCCACTCCTCGAACAACTCCCGGGTCGGGACGATCCCCGCCGCCTCGTTGGCCAGGTCGACGCCCGTAGGGGAGCCGTAGCCGAGACTCTTTGCCCAGTCCTGGATGACGTTCTCGTCGACGTTTCCTCCCGCGTCTCTCCGATGCTGCCAGGTGCCCAACCCGAGCGACCAGAAGAAGATGTTGCACGAGTTCTCGAGAGCCCCGTGGATGTCCAGCCAGCCGAAACCCGGTGGGTTGTACCAGTCGGGTCGCACCTGTGGTGATCCGTCGGCCAGCTCGGGCAGCTCCAGTTGCCCGTCGCAGTGGATCATGCGGTTCTCGGCATCGACCCCTTCGATGTCGGTCGGGAACGGAAGGTTCTCCTCCTGGATCGCCGTATAGGTGATGGGCTTGAACGTCGAGGCCGGAGGGTAGAGACCACTCACGGCGAGGTTGTTGAAGGCGAGGGCCTCGTTCAGCTCGGCGAAGGTCCCCGAATCGATTCCCGCAACGAAGAGTTGGGGCTCGAAGTCGGGCACCGAGGCCAGGGCGAGGACCTCGAAGGTCTGTGGGTCGAGTACCACGGCCGCGGCCCGCTTGGTCTCGGAGAAAACCTCTTCGCCGGCGGCGCGGTCGGCCTCTTTGACCTCGTTGGAGAGGGCGATCCCCTCCTCGAGGGCCAACTCGATCACCTGCTGCAGTTCCGAGTCGGTGTTCAGGTAGACCGAGTTGCCGGGGACGGCACTCACCGTCGGCCGCTGATCGATGATCTCGCCACGTCGGACCCGAAACTCTTCGACACCCGGGACTCCCTGGAGGTCTTCGTCGTAGAAGGCCTCGACACCCAGTTTGCCGATGCGCACCGACGGGTCGAGGTCGGGTCGCTGTTCCAGGTCGACCTCGTCGGGAAGACCGAGATGACCGATGACGTGGGACATGGTCGGGCCGGTGAGATAGACCCGTTCGGGCACCTTCACGATCTCGACTCCGGGCAGATCGCCGAGTTGCTCGGTGATCTGATAGGCAATCCTGTTGTCAACGGTCGTCACCTGGAACCGCCCGTTGGTACCGGCCTCCTCGTACATCTCGTCGAGCTCGACCGGATCCATGGCGAGCAGGGAGGCGAGACGCTGGACGAGACCCTCACGCTGCTCGGTTTGGACAAAGGTGCGGTCGATGAACACCGCCGGAACCAAGCGGCTGGTCACCAAGAGGTTGCCCTGGCGATCGTAGATCTCACCCCGGGAGGCGTGTGTGGTCTTGCTGAGCCAGGTCTGTTGCTCGGCAGCCTGGGCGATCGCCGGGCCATCGGCCACCTGGACGAACCACAGACGCAACCCGATGATCGAGAACATCATGACGAATGCCATGCCGAGGACCGAGAGGCGAACTGCGAATCTCATGCGTATCGGAAAGCGGTGGGATCCCGGTCTACGAGACGCACGAAGAGGGGGGCGAAGATCAAAGCGAGGATCATGTTGGCGATTGGGACCAGGAAGAGCTGTTCGACGACGCCCTCTCCCAGGAGAACTGTCTGCCCGAACAGCGTACCCACCAGGATCAGCAGCACGACGCCGGAGAGGGTGAGCAGCCCGGCCCAGAGACCGGTCACGATCCGACCGATGTCGGCCCTGTCCCGGGTGCGCAGGGCGAGATAGGCAACGACGGTGAAGACCATTGCTCGCAAGCCGAGAACAGCCGAACCGAGGAGATCAACTGCGAGACCAGACACGAAGCCGAGCGCCAGCACCAGTTCGGGTCGAATCCTCGTGACGGACAACAGGATGACCAACAGCATCACCAGGTCCGGGGTGAACACCTCGATCTGACTGACCAGTGTGGTCTGCAACACCAGGGCCAGCAGCAACATCAGACCGACTGTCAGCACGATTCGGAGACGCATCAGCCGTCTCCTCCTGTCGTCGACGAACTTTCGGGCACCGACGTGGTCGTCGACGGTGTGGTGGAAGATGTCGTGGTGGTGTCGGTCACCGCGGTCACCGGGTCGGGCGGCCACGCCAGGACGACGACGATGCGAAGAGTGTCGGGACGGACGTGGGGCTGGATCTCGGTGGAGAGGAAGTCATTGGTCGGGGACGCATCCGCCAGCACGTATCCCACCGGATACCCCGAGGGGAACCTCACCGATCCCGACGAGGTGACCACCTGGTCCCCCTCGGCCACGGGCTCTTCGGCATCGAGGTCGAGACGCATCACATCGGTGTCGATCTGGGGGACCACCGTTCCGGTCTGTTCACCGACTGCCACTGTCAGATGGCTCCTCCCCACCGTTATCGGAATCACCGTTGCCGACCCGGGAGTGACCTGGACAACCGACCCGACGACATAGCCGTTGGGGTCGATCACCGGCTGACCCACGGCGATCCCGTCGGAGGTCCCCTTGTCGATGATGAGGGCGCCTTCGAGCGGCGGCCGCCCGATGACCTGGGCGACGGTCCTTCCGATCGCTGCAGACGTCGACTCCAGCTCGTAGAGCCTCTCGTAGAGCTCGAGACGGGCCAGGTCGTCGTTGACTGCGACCAACGCCGCCTCGGCTTCGGCGACCCTTCGTTGCAGAGCCTGGTTCTGCTCACGCAGGGTGGCCACGTTGGTCAACGAGTCCACCATGTCGACGACCGGGTTGACGGCGAAAGCAGCCGCCTTCTGGAGCGGGGAGACGATGGTCTGTGTGCCAGTCCTGAGAATTCCGATCACACCCCCACCTTCGGCCCGGATGTCGAAGGTCATCAAAAGCAGGGCCAGGACCAGGAGGGTGATGAGAGTGGGGAGGGTGCGGTCGCCGGGCTGCCGATTCAGCATGGTTGGAGACGGGAGTTGGGGATCATGGCCGGGCGGAAGACACGAGCACGTTGTGCAGGGTGTCGAATTCCTCCAGGCATTTCCCCGAGCCGAGCACCACCGACTGCAGCGGCTGCGCCGCCGTGACGATGGGCATCCCCGTCTCGTGAGCCAGACGATGGTCCAGCCCGACCAATAGTGCCCCTCCTCCGGTGAGCACGATCCCTCGTTCCACGATGTCAGCCGCCAGCTCCGGCGGTGTCTTGTCGAGGGTGTACTTGACCGCGTCGACTACAGCCTGGGTGGGTTCCTCGATGGCTTCCCGCACCTCCTGGCTGGAGAGGAGGATGGTCTTGGGGAGACCCGTCACCAGGTCGCGGCCCCGCACCTCTGCCGAAGGCTCCTCCGAATACGGCCACGCCGAGCCGACTGCGATCTTGAGTTGCTCGGCGGTCCGCTCACCGACCAGCACGTTGTGCTCCTTCTTGACCCAGTCGATGATCGCCGAGTCGAGCTCGTCGCCACCCACCCGTATGGAACGGGAGACCACGATGCCACCGAGGGAGATCACTGCCACCTCGGTGGTGCCGCCCCCGATGTCGACGACCATCGATCCGGAGGGCTCACCGATGGGGAGACCGGAGCCGATGGCAGCGGCCATGGGCTCTTCGATGGTGTAGGCCCGACGTGCTCCGGCGTGGTAGGCCGCCTCCTCGACGGCGCGTCTCTCCACGGGGGTGATTCCCGACGGCACACAGACCACGATCCTGGGGCGGGCCCACTTGCGCCGGTGCACCTTCTGGATGAAGTACCGCAGCATCTTCTCGGTGATGTCGAAGTCGGCGATGACCCCGTCGCGCAGGGGGCGAATGGCGGTGATATTGGCCGGGGTGCGCCCGATCATCCGCATCGCCTCCATCCCGACGGCCAATGCCTTGTTGTTCTGGGAGTTGATCGCGACGACAGAAGGCTCGTTGAGCACGATCCCGCCACCGCGTACGTACACGAGTGTGTTCGCGGTCCCGAGATCGATGGCCATGTCCTGGCCGGCGAATGAGAGAAGCGTTTCAGCCATTGAAGGGAATGCTCCCGGGCAGACCGATCGGATTGTAGGGGCGTGTCAATCCTTCTGCCATAACGCGCGGGCCCCCTTCTTTCCTCAGTAAGTGGGACCCGTGTCCGGGTCCCACCGCCTCAGGAGAATGTGGGTCTGACACATCCGGGTTGTAGTTCCTGAGGAAAGGGTTAGCCGAAGAAGAGTTTGACCTCGCGCTCCGCACTCTCAGGGCCGTCCGAGCCGTGCACTAGGTTCTCGGTGACCATCAGCCCGAAGTCGCCACGGAGGGTCCCAGGGGCGGCCTGTTTGGGGTCGGTGGCGCCCATCAGGCCACGGCCGACCGAGATGGCACCGTCGCCCGACCACTCCATCGCCACCACGGGGCCCGATGTGATGAACCCGAGCAACTCGGGGAAGAAGGGCTTGTCCACGTGCTCGGCGTAGTGGGTCCGGGCCAGTTCCTCGGTGATGGTCAGGCTACGGATCTGTTCCAGTTTCAGCCCTTTTCTCTCGAAACGTGAGATGACCTCGCCGACCAGACCACGCCCCACGCCGTCGGGCTTGACCATGATGAATGTGTGTTCCACTGCCATAGGGTGTCAACGCTATCGCCCGGCACCACACTCGGCGAAGTCGCCGCGGGCGCGGGTGGTCAGCCGAGACGGTCGCGGATCTCCCCGATCAGGTAGATCGAACCGGTCACGAGGACGGCACCCTCCGACCCGGCTTCGGCACGTGCCATATCGAGCCCGTACTCCACGTTGTCGGCGGCGAGGACCGGCACGTCGGGCAGGACCTTCGTCACTCTTTGGGCGAGCTCGACCGCAGGCACTGCCCGTTTCTCGTCGACGGCAGTGGTGATCACTCCCGTGACGATGGGCGAGAGATGCTCGATCATCAACTCGACGTTCTTGTCGCCCATCACTCCAAACAGCAGTTGCCATCGGGTGGTCGGATACTCCTCACGCAAGGACGCCACCAGGGTCTCGATCCCGTCGGCGTTGTGTGCTCCGTCGATCATGACGAACGGCGAAGTGGCGAGAGGCTCCATCCGACCGGGTGCGGTTGCCACCGAGGCCGCATCGTGAAGCGCTTCTATGTCCAGCTTCCTGCCAAACAGCGCCTCCGCCGAAGCGATCGCCATGGCCAGGTTGTCGAGTTGATAGCGCCCGTGCAGAGGTAGGAAGATGTTCTCGTAGGTCGCCTCGGCGCCGCGGATGGTCGTCAGCCATCCCCCCACCCCCCGCTCATACTCGGCGACGCCGTAGTCTCGGTCGAACTGGCGGTGTTGGATCCCGAGATCACGGGCCGTCGCTCTGGCCTCCTCCATGGCGTCGTCCGGCAGCGGGCCGGTGACGAGGATCGAGCCGAGCCCCGCTATCGCCAGCTTCTCCCTGGCGATCTGGCGGATGTCCTGACCGAGGAACTCGGTGTGGTCCACCCCGATCGACGTGACGACGCACACGTCACCATCCACGACGTTGGTCGAGTCCAATCGACCTCCGAGCCCGACCTCCACCACGGCCGCATTCACTGCCTGATCGGCGAAGAAGGCGAACGCCGCCGCGGTCGTCAACTCGAAATAGGTGTTGGGAACCTCACCGGCACCCTCGCGAAGGTCGGCGAACGAGGCCACGTCGGTGATGGCGAGAGCGAACTCCTCGCTGGTGGACATGCGGCCGTTGACCGCGAGACGCTCCTCGATACGCTGGAGGTGGGGCGAGGTATACGTGCCGGTGGTCAGTCCGTGCGCCACGAGGACCAGAGTCGCCAGCCGCGACGTGGAGGTCTTCCCGTTGGTGCCCGCGACGTGGATGATCGGATATCCCTCGTGGGGTCGACCCATCAGGTCGAGCAGCTCGGTGATCCGCTCCAGACCAGGCTCTCCCCCGAGCCCGATGTGGCGCTCAACATATGCGAGTGCTTGTTCGTAGTTCATGAGCGAAGCCCCGGGGAGGTTAGGCCCCGGGGCTTCTTAGCTCGCTCCGTGCGTTGGTTGGTTGGAGGTTACGCCTCTTCGCTTCTCCGCATGGCGAGGAGCATGATCATGCCGGCCGCCATCAGGATCCCGGCTGCGATCGCCATCGTGTCCAGGTTCAGACCCGTGAAGGGAAGGACTTCAGAATCCGAGCAGGTCTCGATTGTGATCGTGCCGCTGGTGTCGGCGTCTGCGGGGAACTCGAACCCCTCGTTGGGAGTGGCCGCCCACGTGTAGGTCTCCCCTTCGGGGACCGTGACGGAACCATCCGAGGTGAATGTCCCGACGACGTCGCCGTCGTCGTCGCGCACGACGACTGTGGCGCCACCGTCCACCGAGACGTTCACGCTGATGACACCCTCTCCCTCACCGTCGTCTTCGACACAGGTGCCGGCAACGGTCACGAGGATCGACGCC
>Ga0214469_1000513_pt1 | contig 13559 bp, 10 predicted proteins | sample RVTome_10_FD_187340 | JGI IMG/M metagenome (GOLD analysis project Ga0214469, IMG submission 187340) | Soil microbial communities from uranium-contaminated site in the Upper Colorado River Basin, Wyoming, United States - RVT153D57 HiSeq ... | reverse complement strand
CCGCTGTTCGCCCCTGGCGTACGGAGTGCACAGGTGGAAGAGGGGTGGGGTATCCAGGTGTTGTGCTCGCATGTCGCCGCCACGGGTTACGGTCGTGAGACGAACGGCCATGACGACCGTAAGGCGGGCTAGCATGCGAAGTACGGGCGGACCGGGAGAGCCCCGGGCAATCCCCCAGACCGCTCGGTGAGGAGCGCCAGAAGATGTTCGAGAGGTTCACCGACCGCGCGAGGCGGGTCGTCGTCCTGGCTCAAGAAGAGGCCAGGATGCTCAACCACAACTACATCGGCACAGAGCACATCCTCCTCGGCCTGATCCACGAGGGCGAGGGTGTCGCCGCGAAGGCGCTCGAGAGCCTGGGCATCTCGCTCGAGGCCGTGCGTCAGCAGGTCGAGGAGATCATCGGCCAGGGCCAGCAGGCGCCGAGCGGGCACATCCCGTTCACGCCCAGGGCGAAGAAGGTGCTCGAGCTGTCGCTGCGCGAAGCGTTGCAGCTGGGGCATAACTACATCGGTACCGAGCACATCCTGCTGGGCCTGATCCGCGAGGGTGAGGGAGTGGCGGCGCAGGTTCTGGTGAAGCTCGGAGCCGACCTCAACCGGGTCCGCCAGCAGGTCATCCAGCTGCTGTCCGGCTACTCGGGCGGCAAAGAGGCCGCGACGTCCGGTGCGGGCCCGCAGGGCGAGGCGCCGTCCACCTCCCTGGTGCTCGACCAGTTCGGCAGGAACCTGACTCAAGCCGCCCGCGAGGGCAAGCTCGACCCGGTCATCGGGCGTGAGAAGGAGATCGAGCGGGTCATGCAGGTGCTGTCTCGCCGCACCAAGAACAACCCGGTCCTGATCGGTGAGCCCGGCGTCGGTAAGACCGCCGTTGTCGAGGGCTTGGCGCAGAATGTCGTCAAGGGCGAGGTGCCCGAGACGCTCAAGGACAAGCAGCTGTACACGCTCGACCTCGGCGCGCTGGTCGCGGGTTCCCGCTACCGCGGTGACTTCGAGGAGCGGCTGCGCAAAGTGCTCAAGGAGATCCGTTCCCGCGGCGACATCATCCTGTTCATCGACGAGATCCACACGCTGGTCGGTGCGGGTGCCGCCGAGGGCGCGATCGACGCTGCGTCCATCCTCAAGCCCATGCTCGCCCGGGGTGAGCTGCAGACGATCGGGGCCACGACGCTCGACGAGTACCGCAAGTACGTCGAGAAGGACGCCGCACTCGAGCGCCGGTTCCAGCCGATCCAGGTACAGGAGCCGACGCTGGCCCACACGATCGAGATCCTGAAGGGTCTGCGTGACCGCTACGAGGCCCACCACCGGGTGTCGATCACGGACGGTGCACTGGCAGCGGCAGCCCACCTGGCGGATCGGTACGTCTCTGACCGGTACCTGCCGGACAAGGCGATCGACCTTATCGACGAGGCCGGCTCCCGGTTGCGGATCCGACGGATGACCGCCCCGCCGGACTTGCGCGAGTTCGACGAGCGCATCGCCAATGTGCGCCGTGAGAAGGAGTCCGCGATCGACTCGCAGGACTTCGAGAAGGCCGCGTCGCTGCGCGACAAGGAGAAGCAGCTAATCGGCCAGAAGGCCGAGCGCGAGAAGCAGTGGAAGGCCGGCGACCTCGATGTGGTCGCCGAGGTCGACGACGAGCTGATTGCTGAGGTGCTGTCGAACTCGACCGGCATCCCCGTGTTCAAGCTGACCGAGGAGGAGACCGCCCGGCTCCTGCACATGGAGGACGAACTGCACAAGCGGATCATCGGCCAGGAGGACGCCATCTCGGCGCTGTCCAAGTCGATCCGACGTACTCGTGCCGGGCTGAAGGATCCCAAGCGCCCGGGTGGTTCGTTCATCTTCGCCGGCCCGTCCGGTGTGGGTAAGACCGAGCTGTCCAGGACGCTAGCGGAGTTCCTGTTCGGCGACGAGGACGCGCTGATCCAGCTGGACATGAGCGAGTTCTCCGAGAAGCACACCGTGTCGCGGCTGTTCGGTTCGCCGCCCGGGTACGTCGGCTACGAGGAGGGTGGCCAGCTCACCGAGAAGGTGCGCCGGCGTCCGTTCTCCGTCGTGTTGTTCGACGAGGTCGAGAAGGCGCACCCGGACATCTTCAACTCGCTGTTGCAGGTGCTGGAAGATGGCCGGCTCACCGACGCCCAGGGCCGGGTGGTCGACTTCAAGAACACCGTGATCATCATGACCACGAACCTGGGTACGCGCGACATCGCCAAGGGCGTCCAGCTGGGCTTCTCGTCCGCCACGGACGCTGAGGGTGACTACGAGCGGATGAAGGCCAGGGTCACAGAGGAGCTCAAGCAGCACTTCCGGCCCGAGTTCCTCAACCGAGTCGACGACATCATCGTGTTCCACCAGCTGCTGCGCGAGGAGATCCTCAGGATCGTCGACCTGCGGATCGCGGAGCTCGACGAGCGGCTCAAGGACAAGGACATGGCCATCGAGCTCACTCAGGTGGCCAAGGAGCTGCTTGCCGAGCACGGCTTCGACCCGGTTCTCGGCGCCCGGCCGTTGCGCCGGACGATCCAGCGCGAGATCGAGGACACTTTGTCGGAGAAGATCCTCTTCGGCGACCTCAAGGCCGGCGAGATCGTGGTCGTGGACGTCGAGGGGGAGGGTCGCGAGGCGAAGTTCACTTTCACCGGCAACCCGAAGTCCGACCTTCCTGACGTCGCACCGGTGACCGCGGCTGCCGGCGAGTCCAAGTCGGAGTAGTCACCTCAGAGCCAACGGGGGTCCGTTCCCGGAGTGTGGGTGCGGGCCCCTTTGGCATGTCCGGCGGGTTTGCGTCACTCGGGTGAAGTGCCGCGTGTGCACACTAGGTTCCACGACGCAGGAGGGGGCTGAGGATCAAGCCGGGTACCGTGAGATCGCATTATCTGCGAACCAGGGAGTAGGTCCGGATGGCTGATGTAGATCAAGCTGCTGATGCTGCTGTTGCGGCGGCGGCAAGCTTCGAGGCGATGGGCAGAGCCGGCCGTGCCGGGCTCCTCGACGACGTGGCAGAAGCCCTGGAGGCCGAGCGCGAGTCTTTGGTCGATGTTGCCGACCGCGAGACTCGGCTCGGCGGCACTCGGCTCAACGGGGAGTTGACCCGAACCTGTTTCCAGCTGCGCCTGTTCGGGGACGTGCTTCGTGAGGGTTCGTACGTCGACGCTGTGATCGACCACGCCGCCGATACCCCCATGGGCCCGCGGCCGGATCTACGCCGCATGCTCGTCCCGGTGGGACCGGTCGCCGTGTTCGGGGCGAGCAACTTCCCGCTGGCGTTCAGCGTCCCCGGAGGAGACACCGCATCGGCGCTCGCCGCCGGGTGCCCGGTCGTAGTCAAGGCCCATCCGTCGCATCCTGAGACCAGTCGCCGCGCATTCGAGGCGATGCGCGCCGTCCTCCCCGACGGCGTGCTGGGCCTGGTCGAGGGGTACGAGGCAGGCGCGGAGCTGGTCAACCATCGGGCTATCAAGGCCGTCGGGTTCACCGGGTCGACGGCCGGCGGCCGGGCGCTTTTTGATCTCGCCGCCTCGCGTCCCGATCCCATCCCATTCTTCGGCGAGCTCGGAAGCCTGAACCCACTCATCGTGACGGCCGGCGCGGCTGCCGAGCGGGCCGACGAGATCGCAGACGGCTACGTCGGTTCAATGACTCTCGGCAACGGGCAGTTCTGCACCAAGCCAGGCCTGCTCTTCGCTCCGGTGGGCTCCGAGGGGCTGCGCTCGGCGCTTGCGGACGCAGTATCGAAGGTCTCGGCCGGCCCGATGCTGAACGGGTCGATCCGTGATGCCTACCAGGCCGAGGTGACGCGGCGCCGGAACGATGCCCGGCTGACACTGGTGGCGGCCGCCGAGCCTGGCCCGGCGGACCTCGGCGCGCCTGCGTTGTTCGCGGTTGCCGCGGCCGATCTCGCTGGTGAGCTGCTGGAGGAGTGCTTCGGCCCATCGGCCTTGCTGGTCGAATACCGCGATCTCGACGAACTGCTGTCCGCGCTCGGCCGGCTGGGCGGCCAACTGACGGCCTCGGTGCATGCAGTGGACGGCGAGCACGAGGAGATCGGGCGGCTGCACGAGGAGTTGCGCCTTATCGCCGGCCGGCTCATCTTCGGCGGCTACCCGACCGGGGTGGCGGTCGCATGGGCGATGCACCATGGCGGGCCGTTTCCAGCCACGACCAACTTTGGGCACACGTCCGTCGGAGCCACCGCTGTCCGCCGGTGGTTGCGTCCGATCTGCTACCAGAACGCGCCGCACGCGGTGCTGCCGGAGGAGTTACGGGACGGCAACCCGGCCCGGATTCCGCGGCGAGTGGATGGGGTCCTGGGGTAGGCGGCCGCTGGTCGGCAGTTTCACACTCGGTCTGCGGCCAGACGTATTCCGAGCCCGATGAGCACCGTACCGGTGATCCGCTCGAGGCGTCGTCGAACGGCTGCGCGCGAGAAGAAGTCCCTGGCCCGGCCGACCAGCAAGGCGAGCATGACGTACCAGGTCGCGTCCACGACCACCTGAAGCACGCCGAGCAGCATGGTGGTGGCCAGGACGTCGGCGCCGGCAGGGATGAACTGCGGGTAGAACGCGAATGCGAACACCGCGGCCTTCGGATTGGCCAGGTTGGTCAGCACACCCGCGCCGGCCGACCAGCGCCAGCCTGGTGTACCGATCGACGCGGGCATGGCGGCATCTTCGGCGTGCCGCGCAGCTCTCCAGGCCTGCACGCCGAGCACGATCAGCACGCAGGCGCCCACGATGCGCAACACGACGTAGGCCGCTTCGCTGGCCGCGACCACGGCGGCCAGCCCGACCGCGGCCGCAATAGCCCACAGATAGATGCCCAGCTCGATACCTGCGACGACAGGGAGTGCAGCACGGGTGCCGTACACCGCGCTGCGCCGGACGATGAGTGCGGTGGCGGGGCCGGGAACCATCGCGAGCAGGGCGACCGCAGCGATGAATGCGGCGATATCCGATGGGGTCACCCGATCAGCGTAAATCTCGCCGTACCCGGGCCCAACTGAAAATCTGCGCGTGACGTGCCACCCCGCCGGCCGTGGCCGTCAGGTCAAGTGCTTGCGGAGAAAGACCAGATCCTCCCGATCCTGGAAAATCTGACCGCCCTCATGCCCGTTGTATTGCCAGATCCGAACCTCCTTCGGCCCCCCGTAGCGGTTGTATGCGGCGAAGATCGTCGACGGAGGGCACACCTCGTCCATCAATGCCACTGAGAACATCGCCGGGGCGGTTGCGCGCGACGCGAAGTTGATGCCGTCGAAGTAACTCAGCGTCCGGAAGGTCTCGTCGACCCGATCCCTGCGAACCCTGAGGTAGTCGGCGATCTCCTTGTACGGCATCTCGTCGGTGATCTCCGTCGCCCGGCGGAAGTGGCACAGGAACGGCACGTGCGCCAGCACCGCCGCCACCTGCGGCGCGAGCGCTGCTACCGCCAGGGCGAGGCCGCCTCCTTGGCTCGTTCCGTAGACCGCCACCCGGTCGGCATCGATGTTCGGATGCGCCCGCGCAGCCTCCACCGCACGTACTGCGTCCGTCATGATCCGCCGGTAGTAGTACGTCTGCGGGCTGGACACCCCTCGAGTCATGAAGCCGGGGTGCTGCCCGGTTCCGGGGTCGGGGTCGGGATCGGGAGTCATCCCCGGGTTGCTGGAACCGCCCTGTCCGCGACTGTCCATGACGAGGGTTGCGTAGCCGGCCGAACTCATCAGCAAGTGCTGGTACGGCAGGCTGCGCCCGCCGCCGTAGCCGATGTAGTGGACTATGGCCGGCAGCGGTCCGGGGCGGTCTCGCGGCAGCAGAAGCCAGGCCGCCACCCGCTCTCCGTTCCACCCGGCGAAGCCTGCGTCGTAGACCTCGATCGTGTCGAGCAGGAAGTCGACCGGTTTGTACGACGGTGCGAGTTCGTGCCGGCGCGCGGACTCGAGTGTCGTGGCCCAGAACTCGTCGAAATCCGGGGCCGCAGTGGGCTCGGGTAAGTATCTCTCGAGCTCCGCGAGCGGCAGGTCGAACTGCGGCATGGGCGCGTCCCCTCACGTCCGGTGTGTGCGGCGATGGTGGTCAGAGCCTAGATCACGGTTCGCGGCCGACCCGTGGGCCGCCCACCAGGGTCACCGTCCTAGCTACAGGCCCGCATGCATGTAGGTAAGGCCCGCCGCCTGCCGAACGTGATCGAACTGGCCGCACAGAGTGTGGGTCACAGTTTCACTACACCGTCGATGCAGTGGTTGACTGGAAAAAATTCTCTCGCTAGTTTCTCATGTTTGTCGGGCTGGCGAAAATCATGACTTCTGGGAGCGATCTATGATGCGACCTACAGCGACGCCGGCCAAGCTGTCACATCCGAAATGGCCGAGGGGAAGGAACCGGCCGTCGCCCTTGGCATGATCACTCCGGCCGACTTACCGCGCTCCATGCGGGAATGCTCACGGCCAACCGGAGTGACTACCCTTGTCATCACTCGCGAGGTCGGCGGGTTGGCGAGCCGACCGCGAGGGCGGCCGTGACGTACGGGGGGCACGTGGTCGACGACGGTCCAAATGGCGGCGCATTCGGCGGGCCGATCCGGCGAGCAGCCGATCACACCTGCGGGGCGCCGAGCCACCTGCCGGCACCGGTGGCGTGATGGTCGCTGTACGAGAGGCGGCCGACACGGACGTCGACGCGATACACCAGACGTGCGCAGCAGCGTTGACCCTGGATGCAGTGGCCGCACCGGCCCTGGTCGAGCTGCTCTGGAAGGCCGAGGTGGATCGGCGGCGGGTTGCGCTCGTCGCCGACGATTGCGCCGGGGTTGTCTTCGCCTCTACCAGCCAGCCCGGCCCGCCTGACGACTCGCCGGCCGGCGTCGTCGCCGTGGGCGACCCGCCGGCATTGGGCCACATCGACCTGCTCGCCGTTCACCCGCGCGCGCAAGGCCGCGGACTGGGAAGGGCGCTCGTGACGGCGGCCGAAGAGCGCCTGGCCGGCCTTGGGGTGGGCGAGGTCAGATTCGCCGGGAACCCGCCGTGCTACGCCTGGCCGGGTATCGACGTCCGGTACACACCCGCCCTGTGCCTCGCCGAGAGGCTCGGTTACGAGCGGTACCAGATGGCCTGGAACATGACCGCAGATCTGTCCAGAGACCTGTCCACCGACATTGACGTCCGCCGCCTTGCCGGGGTGGGCGTCGAGGTCAGGACGGCGCCGGTGGGCCGGCGGGGCACCGTCGCCGAGTTCGTCCGCACCCATTGGAACGACAGTTGGGCCTGGGAAGTCGAGCATGCTTCGGGTTGCCACTTCGCCGTGCGCTCCGGCGAGCTGCTGGCCTTTGCCGCCTGGGGCGCCCGCCCGACGTGGTTCGGTCCCATGGGTACGGCGCCGAGCGCTCGCGGGCTGGGGCTCGGGCGGGTCCTGCTGCGGCGCTGCCTGTCCGAACAGCGAGATGCCGGACTTAGCCGAGCCGAAATCGGCTGGGTGGGTCCGCTTCGGTTCTACTCCCGCGCGGTAGGTGCCCGCGCCGAGCGGGTCTTCGCCCTGTACCGACGACGCCTCGAGGTAGAAGCGCATGTCTGACGGATTCGCGAGTCTCGCCACCGAACAGAGCGACCCTCGCTACGGCGACATAGACCGGCTGTCCGTCCTAGAGATCGCTCGTTTGATGAACGCCGCCGACGCCGAAGTCCCGATGGCGGTCGGACGGACGCTGCCGGCCATCGCGGCCACCATCGATGCGGTGGTCGAGCGGCTCAACGACTCCGGGCGGTTGCTGTACGTCGGCGCGGGAAGCTCCGGGCGGTTGGCCATCCTTGACGCCGCCGAATGCCCGCCCACCTTCGGCACCCACCCCGACCTGGTGCAAGGCATCATCGCCGGTGGACCCGACGCGTTGATTCGCTCGATCGAGGGCAGCGAAGACGACTCCGCCGGAGGTGCGGCCGCCATCGTCGCGGCCGCCACCGGGCCCAAGGACGTGGTCATCGGCATATCGGCGAGCGGACGGACACCGTACGTGGTCGGAGCGGTGGGCGAGGCCCGCCGTCGTGGCGCGCTGACCGCTGGTATCGCCTGCACCACAGGCGGCGCGTTGTCGCGAACCGTTGATCACCCGATCGAGGTGGTAGTTGGTCCGGAGGTCATCGCGGGATCGACGAGGTTGAAGGCGGGCACCGCGACCAAACTCGTCCTGAACATGATCTCGACGATCACTATGATCAAGTTGGGTCGCACCTACGGCAACCGCATGGTCGAGTTGTCAGCGATGAACTCCAAGCTGGCCGACCGGGCCACCCGGATCATTGCCGACGTCACTGGCGCCGACGAACGCTCGGCCCGCAAGGCGCTCGAGGACGCCGGCCGGCACGTCAAGGTGGCCATCGTGATGCTCGAACACAGAGTCGACGCGGCCGGCGCCCGGGCACTTCTCGACGCGAAAGGCGGCCGGCTCGACGCGGTGCTGGACCGCCGGGGCCTTAGTGGCGAACCGGTTGCGGAATGACTGGCGCTTGTCCGGACGTTGCAGGCTTGCGATCCTGGAACCCAAGGACGACGGAGGCATCATGACTGATCAGCTGGCTGCATACCGGGCCGCTGCTGTGCTATACGACGCCGGTGACCCGTTGGGTGCTGCCCGTGAGCTGGAGCCGCTGCTGGCAGAACCTTCGCCCGCGAAGTCCGTGCTGGAGCTGGCCGGCCGGGCGTTCTTCCGGTCCGCCCAACTGCGCCGGGCCGAGGAGGTTTTCGGGTGGCTGATCGAGCGCGATCCCACCGACGCCTACGCCCGGTTCGCCCTGGGTAGGACCCTCGAGCGGCAGAGCCGGCCCACGGAGGCCGCCAGTTGTTACCGGATCGCCGTTGCGATGGACCCGAAGGACGACTACGTCGAGGCCCTGGCCCGCGTCAGCCCGAAATGATGGCGTCAACCGGACTGGTTGCGCTGCGGAGCTGTTGAACTGGCCACAAAAGCACGCGGAAATCCGTCGGGAATTCCCGACGCGGCCGGAGTTCGGGCAGGCTGTGATCGTGAGCGAACGTGAGATCATGAGCTGGCTGACCGATATGGACGGCGTGCTGATCCGTGAGGGGGTGGCGCTACCGGGCGCCGCCGAGTTCTTGGCGGCCCTGCGCCGGCGGGGGCGGCCATTCCTCGTCCTGACCAACAACTCCATCTACACACCGCGGGATCTGCGCGCCAGGCTCGCCGTCAGCGGGCTCGACGTCCCCGAAGAGTCGATCTGGACGTCTGCCCTGGCGACGGCGCAGTTCCTGAACGACCAGCACCCGGGCGGATCGGCCTACGTCATCGGCGAGGCCGGGCTGACGACGGCGCTGCACAATATCGGGTACGTCCTGACCGACGCGGCGCCGGAATACGTCGTCCTCGGTGAAACTCGGACGTACTCATTCGAGGCGATCACCAAGGCGATCCGGCTCGTCGAGGCGGGTTCTCGGTTCATTGCGACCAACCCGGACCCTACGGGCCCATCGCCGGACGGACCGCTTCCCGCGACGGGGTCTGTCGCAGCGATGATCAGCCGGGCCACCAGGCGCGATCCGTACTACATCGGCAAACCCAACCCGATGATGTTCCGCAGTGCCCTGAACCAGATCGATGCGCATTCCGAGAGCACTGCCATGGTCGGCGACCGGATGGATACCGACATCGTCGCAGGCATCGAGGCCGGCCTACTGACATACCTGGTGCTGACCGGATCCACCCAGAGGGACGAGGTCAACGCATTTCCGTTCCGCCCGAACCACGTCATCGACTCGGTGGCAGACCTGATCGACCGGGTGTAAGAAGACCACCCCGAGCCCGCCGACGGGGGAACAGCAGGCTCGGGGTGGCGAGACAGGGAGATGGTCAAGATTTTCACGCCATTCCCGTGCGTTCAGCTTAACGAGATTCCTACTACAGTCAAGACTCTTATATTTTTTCGTAGTCCGCCGATTCCGGCAACCGGTAAGACGTGCCGGTGACGGGTTCGACCAGTCCGTCCGCCACGAGACTGTCGAGAGCACGTTCTCTCTGCACGGGATCATCCGGCCAAGCGAGGTCGAGTTCGGCCTTGTCGATTGGGACCGACGCGCCACGCAGGGCGGCCATCAGCCGGCCGCGCGCCTGCCGGTCGGTGCCGGTCCACCGCTGGCTGCGCCGGCGCGGCCCGTCGTAGTCCGGAGCACCGGCAAGGCGCCACGCGCATCGCGCGACGATCGGGCACGCGCCACACCGGGGCGACTGCGCGGTGCATACCAGCGCTCCGAGTTCCATGACCGCGACGGACCAGCGTGGCGCCCCGTCCAGGGGAAGCACCGAACGGGCCAGAGACCGCTCCACCGCGGTAGGGGACGCGGCGGCGACCGGGCGTCCCGATACCGCCCGGGCAAGTACGCGCCGCACGTTCGTGTCGAGCACGACGTGTCGTTGGCCGAATGCGAAGGAGGCCACGGCGGCCGCGGTGTACTCGCCGACGCCGGGTAGTGCGAGCAGGTCCTCGTATCGTGCCGGGACGCTGCCACCGTGACGCTCGAGGATGGCGATGGACGCGCCGTGGAGCCGGAGTGCGCGCCGCGGGTAACCGAGCCGACCCCAGGCGCGGATCGCCTCGGCGGGTGGTTCTGCCGCCAAGGCGGCCGGCACCGGCCACCGGTCGAGCCAGGTGCGCCAGACCGGCATGACCCGCGCGACCGGAGTCTGCTGGAGCATCACCTCGCTGACCAGGACACCCCACGGAGTGCGGTCGGATGATCGCCACGGGAGGTCTCGGGCGTTCGCCTCGTACCAATCCACGACCGAGTCCCGATCGATCACGTTCGGCAGGCGGCCCGACGTACCTACATGGCCGCGAGCCTGGACGTTCGTAGCCTGGCCTGGTGGGCGGCCCACCTGGGACTGGTGACTGGGAGGCACGACCGAGAGCTAGACGTAGCGCTCGAGGATGCTCGACTCGGCCAACCGCGAGAGCCCTTCACGCACACTTCGCGCCCTTGTTTCGCCGACCCCTTCGACGGCCTGCAGGTCGTCGATGCTGGCGGCGAGCAGTTTCTGCAAACCACCGAAGTGGTCGACAAGCCGATCGATCACGGCGCCTGGTAGTCGCGGCACGCGGGCTAGCAGCCGGTAGCCGCGCGGGCTGACGGCCGCGTCGAGCTGATCCGAGCCGCCTGCGAAGCCGAGCGCCTGCGCCACGGCGCCGAGATCAAGCAGGTCGGTGGCCGACAGCGCGTCGAGCCCCGCGATTGCGCCAGCAACCGATCGCGTATGGCGTGCCGGGCCGGCGGGCAGGTAGTCGCGGGCGATCAACTCACGATCGAGATCGACTCCGGCAACCAACTCGTCCAGCTGGAGGCTCAGCAACCGTCCGTCGGTGCCGAGTTCGACGACGTAACTCTCGATTTCGTTGGAAATGCGGCGGACCATCTCGAGCCGCTGGGCCACGGCCGCCACGTCACGCACCGTGACGAGGTCCTCGATCTCGAGCGCGGACAACGTGCCGGATACCTCGTCCAACCGGAGCTTGTATCGCTCGAGCGTGGCCAGCGCCTGGTTGGCCCGCGAGAGGATCTGGCCGGCATCCTCCAGGACGTACCGCACGTGATCGACGTAGATCGCGACAATGCGCATCGACTGGCTCACGGAGATAACTGGGAATCCGGTCTGCTTCGCCACTCGCTCGGCGGTGCGGTGCCGGGTGCCAGACTCGGTCGTGGGGATAGAAGGATCGGGAACGAGCTGAGTCGCTGCCCGCAAGATCTTCGTGCACTCTCGGTCGACGACAATGGCGCCGTCCATCTTGGCGAGCTCTCGCAGCCCCGTGGCGGAGAAATCGACGTCGAGCACGAAACCTCCGGTACAGATCGACTCCACCGTGCGGTCGTACCCGAGCACCACCAGGGCGCCAGTGCGCCCACGCAGGATCCGCTCCAGACCTTCGCGCAGGGCCGTACCCGGCGCCACCGCCGCCAACGCGAGGCGAAGTTTGGCCTCAGCTTTGCCGCGCTCACCCACTAGAACGTGACCCCCGCCATGACTGTTCGTAGATGCTCGGCGACAGTCTACGGGCCTGACGTCTCATCCTGGAGGAGGGTGCCACTGAGTGCATGTCAGACCACTCCATGATCGAACATTACGCGCACCATCCACCCGGATCTACCCAACTGATCACGATCGCAATCGGGTGTTTATCGCACTGATACCAGCGGTCGTTCGGATGCGGAGAGAGCGGTCGCGACATCATGTACCTCGACGGCCCGGATGCCGGGTGGAACCGGGCCTGGGTCGGGCGGCACGAGCGCGCGCGAAAAGCCCATCCGTTCGGCCTCGGCAAGGCGCCGTTGAATGCCCGTGACCCGGCGGATCTCACCGGCCAGGCCGACCTCGCCGATGGCGACCGTGCCCGCCGCTATCGGCACGTCGCGGGCCGCGCTGGCCACGGCGAGCAGCAAGGGTAGGTCACCAGCCGGTTCCGCCAGCCGGGCTCCACCCACCGTCGCCGCGTAGACGTCGGCCGAGCCGAGCTGAATCCGGCCGCGGCGCTCCAGCACGGCGAGCACCATGGCGACGCGTGAAGAATCGAGGCCGCTCGTGGCGCGGCGGGGAGTGGCCAGCGACGATTTGCCGACGAGCGATTGCACTTCAGCAAGTAGCGGCCGCCGGCCCTCGAGCGTCACGGTGACGCACGTGCCGGGGACGACGTCGGCATGCCGGGACAGGAACAGTCCGGTGGGGTCGGCCAGCGACACGATGCCCTGATCCGACAGGTCGAAGCAGCCGACTTCGTCCGCCGGGCCATACCGGTTCTTCACCGCTCGGACCATGCGCAGCCGGGAATGCCGGTCGCCCTCGAACTGGAGCACGACGTCGACGAGGTGCTCCAGGACGCGGGGACCCGCGATCGAACCGTCCTTGGTGACGTGCCCGACCAGGATCGTCGCCATGCCGCGCTCCTTGGCCGCCCGGATCATCGCATTGGCGACCTCACGAACCTGACTGACGCCTCCGGCGGCGCCGTCGACGCCTGAGTTGGTGACCGTCTGCACGGAGTCGAGAACCAGGAGCGTCGGCCGGACCTGATCGATATGGCTGAGCACGGCCGCAAGATCGGTTTCGGCGGCGAGGAACAGCTCGTCGGCGAGCGCCCCCGTGCGCTCGGCACGCAGCCGTACCTGCGCTGCAGACTCTTCCCCGGTGACGAAGAGCGCGCGGCCGGCCTCGGCCGCCCAGCGTGCGGCGACCTCGAGCAGCAAGGTGGACTTGCCGACGCCCGGCTCGCCGGCGAGCAGGATGACCGCACCCTGGACCAGCCCGCCACCGAGGGCGCGATCGAACTCCTCGACGCCGGTCGGTCGGGAGCGCGCCGCGGCGAGCTCGACGGCTCCGATCGGCCGGGCCATCTCAGAGACCGGCCCGGGCGCCACCGCGCGGCGAGCCGTGGATCCGGCCTCCTCGACGGTGCCCCAGGCCTGGCACTCGCCGCACCGGCCCGCCCACTTGCCGGTGGACCAGCCACACTCACTACACCGGTAGACCGTCGCTGCCTTCGCCATGGCGGCAACCGTACGGACCGCCACCGACAACTCG
>Ga0214469_1000510_pt1 | contig 13583 bp, 11 predicted proteins | sample RVTome_10_FD_187340 | JGI IMG/M metagenome (GOLD analysis project Ga0214469, IMG submission 187340) | Soil microbial communities from uranium-contaminated site in the Upper Colorado River Basin, Wyoming, United States - RVT153D57 HiSeq ... | reverse complement strand
TCGGCGCCGCCCTGGCGATCGGTGAGCCGCTGCCGGGCGCCCAGGCCGCGCTGCTGGCCGCCGGCGCCGGCGTGGCCGAGCTGATCGGCTTCGCCGCGTTCTACCGGGCGCTCGCGGTCGGGAGGATGAGCATCGTCGCGCCGGTGTCGGCCACCGCGGCGCTCGTGCCGATCCTCGTCGGCGTCGCCGCCGGCGACCTGCCGATGCCGGTCCAGGCCGCCGGCATGGCGCTCGCGCTGGGCGGCGCCGCGCTCGCCTCGCTCGAGCCGGGCACGGCGGGCAGCGGGCGGCGCGCGGCGGCCGGCGTCGGGCTGGCGCTGGTGGCGGCGCTCGCCTTCGGGACGTTCTTCGTCGGCATGGACCTCGCGGCCGACGACGGCGCCCTGTGGGCCGTCACGCTCAACCGCGTGGCGGCGGTCGCCGTCGTGCTGGCGCTCGTGGTTGCCCATCGCCGCCCCAGCCCGCTCGACCGCGGCACGATCGCGCCGCTCGTGGCGGTCGGCGCGCTCGACGTCGCGGCGAACACGATGTTCGCGATCGCGCTCACGCTCGGCATGGCCGGGGTCGTCTCCGTGCTCGGCTCGCTCTACCCGCTGGCGACCGTCGTCCTCGCCCGCGCGGTCCTGCGCGAGCACGTGACGCCGAGCCAGCGCACCGGGGTGGCGGCGGCGCTCGCCGGCATCGGCCTGGTCAGCCTGGCGTAGGCTCCGGCCATGCTCCAGCACGTGACCCTCGAGGTCCGCCCCGACCAGGTGCGCGCCTGCGTGGCCTTCTGGGAGCTGCTCGGGTTCGAGGAGCTCGAGCCCCCGGAGATCCTGCGCAACCGCTTCACGTGGATCGGCAAGGACGACACGCACATCCACCTCGTGCCCCTCGACACCCCGGCGGTGCCGACCGAGGGCCACACCGCCGTTGTGTCCGACGACGCCGAGGCAGCGGTCGCCACCCTGCGCGAGCACGGCTTCTACCCGCAGCCCGGCAGCAACGCGTGGAACGCCCCTCGCTGGTTCGTACACGACCCCGCCGGCCACCGTGTCGAGGTCATGTCGGCGCCGCCGCCGTCGGAGCCGGTCGGCGCGTAGGGGTTACGCCGTGCGGCTCGTCCGCGGGGAGCGGCTGCTGTAGCCGGCGGCGCCGAGCGCCACGAGCAGGGCCGCGCCCGACAGCACGAGCGCCGGCGTCTGGTCCGCGGGAGCCTCACGCACGACCGTCACGCGCTCGGGCGCGACGACGGGGCGAGCCTGCGGGTCGATGACGGGCATGGCGAGCGCGGTGCCCGGCGCCGTGGCGGCGATGGCGAGCGCGAGGGCGATCGAGCGCGGGATGCGTTGCGAGGGCATGACGAACCTCCTGGCACGACCGGGCGTCACGGCCGGGCCTCGTAGACGATGTTGAACGGGGTCTCGGCGACGCGGCGGAAGTGTGTGAAGCCGGCGTCGGTGGCGACCTGCGCGATCTTTGCGGGGCCGGCTTGGGCGCCGAGCGCGAGCCCGACGTCCTGGGATAGTGACGCGGGGGTGCACAGGAGCGTCGAGAATCCGTAGTAGGCGCGGCCGATGGGGTTCAGGTTGTCTTGGATGTGGTCGCCGGCGGCGGGCTCGACGATCATCCAGGTGCCGTCGGGGGCGAGGCTGTCGAGCACGTGCCGTGCGGCGCCGACGGGGTCGCCCATGTCGTGCAGGCAGTCGAACATCGTCACCAGGTCGTAGCCGTCGCCGGTGTAGGCGGCGGCCGGTGTGGCCTCGAAGCGCACGCGGTCCGCGACGCCCGCGTCGGCGGCGCGCCGGCGGGCGGTCTTGATCGATTCGGCGTGGTAGTCGGAGCCGACGAACGTCGAGTTCGGGAAGGCGCGGGCCATCAGGATCGTCGAGGCGCCGTGGCCGCAGCCGGCGTCGGCGACGCGGGCGCCCCGCTTGAGCCGGTCGAGGATGCCGTCGAGGGCGGGCAGCCAGGCGTCGACGAGGTTGGCGTTGTAGCCGGGCCGGAAGAACCGCTCGCAGCCGTCGTGGACGTGGTGGTTGTGCTCGTGCCAGCCGACGCCGCCGCCGCTGCGGGCGGCGTCGGTGATCCGCGGCGAGTCCAGGACCGAGCCGAGCGCGATCTGGAAGAACCCGGGCAGGTAGGCGGGGCTGTCCTGGTCGGTCAGCGCGACGGTCTGCTCGGGCAGCAGGCGGTAGCGGCCGTGCGCGGGCTGGTAGTCGACGTAGCCGCCGGCGGCCTGGGCGTTGAGCCACTCGCGTACGTAGCGTTCCGTGGTCGCGGTCCGCGCGGCGAGCTCGGCCGGGGTCAGCGGGCCGGCGTCCGCGAGCGCGCGGTAGAGACCGAGCCGGTCGCCCATCACGACCAGCGCCGCGTTGAGCGTCGCGCCGACCTCCTCGACGGCGCGGAACACGAACTGCTCGAGCTTGCCGGGGTCCAGCGGAGACTCTTCGATGATCGTCATGGGCCGACGCTACGGCGGCCTCGCAGGCCGGGCATCGGCACAACGGCCCATCTTCGGCGGGGTCGGTGCCTATGTTGGGTCGTGCTCGAGCACCCAACGCGCCACCTGGGCGCGCGAGGTCAAGCCGAGCTTCGAGAGGATGCTGCCGACATGGTGCGCGGCGGTGCGCTCGGAGATCACCAGCTCGCGCGCGACGTCGGCGTTCGTGAGGCCGTCGGCGAGGAGGCGGGCGACCTCGAGCTCGCGCCGCGTGAGCCCGCCGGGCGCCTGCCGGGTCGAACGGCGCGGGCCGCGGGCGATCCGGACGCCGGCGCGCCGCAGCTCCGCCTCCGTGAGCGCGAGCTCGTGTGCCGCGCCGAGCCGAGCGAAGATCGCGCGCGCCTGCTCGAGCTGCTCGACGCTACCGGCCAGCCGCAGCGCGCGCGCCTGGTCGAACGGGCGCCCGAGCCGTTCCCACGCCGCCGCTGCTCCGGCATGGTCGCCGCGCACGTGCTGCAGCAGGATGCCGGTCTCCGGCGAGATCGAGCGCTCTTCGACCTGCGCCAGCTCGTCCGCCCACGGGGCGCCGAGCTCGCAGGCAAAGGCGAGCGCGGGAGCGATCATGATCGCGTCGTCGGTCCGCTCGCGCCAATGCTCGCGCAACGTCTCGAGCCGCCCGACGGCGCCCGCCTCGTCACCGCGGGCCGCGAGTACGCGCGCCGCCGTCAGATGCAAGGGCACCAGGTGCTGGAGCTCCTCGCGCTCGCGCGCCAACGGCTCGAGCCGCTCACACAGCGCCAGTGTCTCGCCCCAGCGGCCCTGATCGGCGCGTAGCGGGGCCAGCTCTATCAGTGCCATGAGCTGGTGCTTCTGGGACCCGGTCTCTTCGGCCTCGGCGAGGATCTCCACGAGCACGATCTCGGCCTCATCCCACGCGCCGGTCACGCGCAGGCAGCCGGCGAGGTTGGTCTGGCAGATCCGCCGGAACAGCTCGTGTCCGCTGCGCCGGCACGACGCCTCGCCCTCGCGTGACACGGCGATCGCCTCGTCGTAGCGACACACGTGCGCGAGGCAGCTTCCGAGATTCACGAAGCCGCGCGCGCTCGGCAGGACCGAACGGAGCAGAGCCAGGCCGCCCTTCGGGTCGCCGCCGAGACAGATCGCGACCGCGAGGTCGTTGGTCGACTCCTGGACGACGTCCTCGGCGCCCAGGCGGCTGCCGAGCTCGATCGCCCGCCGACTCCAGCGCGCCGCCTCCTCGTACGCCGACTCGAGCATGAGCTGGCCGCCCAGCACGCGGTACGCCCAGGCGAGCTCTGTGCTCTCGCCGCGCGGTTCGAGCAGCTCGAGCACCGCCCGCCGGACCTCCAGGGCACCGGCGCGGTCCGAGTTGAGCACCATCGACATCGAGAGATCGACGAGCGCCCGTGCCCGCGCGGGCACGTCGCCCGCCTCGCCGTAGAGGGCCGCCGCCTCACGACCGGCGGCGATCGCCGCCGGCATGTCCCCGATTGCGTGCTCGAGCCTGCCGAGCCGCGCGAGCAGGCGCGCACGCTCGTGCGCGCCCCACGTGACGCGCAGCGCCGTCCGGAGGTGCACGCGGGCGTCGGCGAGTGCCCCGAGCGCCATCGCGCGTTCGGCGGCGCGCTCGGCGAAGTGGCGTGCGCGCTCGGCGTCGCCGGCCGCCTCGTAGTGGAACGCGACCTCGGCCGCGCGTTCCCCGGCCTCGTCGGCGAGTGTCTCGGCCACGCGCTGGTGCGCCTGCCGCCGCTCGAGCACCAGCAGCCGGCCGTACACCGCGTCGCGCGTGAGCGCGTGGCCGAACCGGAAGCCGCCCAGGCGTTCCTCGCGGACGAGCTCGAGCGCGAGAGCCGACCGCACGGCGGCCAGCGCCGTCGCCGCGTCATGGCCGGTGACCCGCCGCACCAGCTCGAGCTCGAACCGCTCGCCGACGATCGAGGCGACGCTCAGCAGCGCCTGCGCATCGGCGGGCAGGCGGGCGACGCGGCGCAGGATCGCCTCCTGGATCGTCGGCGGCACCTCGTCGGACCCGGCCCCCAGGGTCCGCACCAGCTCCTCCACGAACAGCGGGTTCCCGTCGCTGCGCCGCCGGACCGCGTCCAGCAGCGCGGGAGAGGCGTCGGCCGCGACCGCCCGGACCATCTCCTCGACCGCGTCCGGCTCCAGCGGCGCGAGCGCGATCCGCTCCGCCAGGCGCCGGCGCTCGAGCTCGGCGATCGTCGCCAGCAGGTCGGGGCGCGCGGCCAGCTCGTCGCTGCGCAGCGTCGCGAGCACGAGCACCGCGCAGTGGCGCACCCGGCGCGCGAGCCACGGCAGCAGCGCGAGCGTTGCGGCGTCGGACCAGTGCAGGTCCTCGAGCACGACCACGACCGGTTGCTCGTCGGCCCAACGCTCGAGCAGCGCGCAGACGCCGCGCGCCACGCGGTAGCGCTCGTGCTCCTCGACCGCCGCGCGTTCCTCCGGCGGCCCGCCCAGCTCCGGGAGCAGGCGGAGCAGCCACGGCTCGACGTGCTCGAGCAGCGCACGGGCGTCCGCGCCGTCGCGCTCGCGCAGGAGGTCGCGCAGCAGCTCCGCGACGGGCGCGTACGGCTGCGTCGCGAACGGCTCCAGGCACTCGCCGGCGGCCGTGGCCACACCGTCGCGCTCGGCCAGCTCGCGCACCGCGCTCACGAGCCGCGTCTTGCCGACGCCGATCTCCCCGGTCACCAGCGCCACCGTCCCGGCGCCGCCGGCCGCCGCGCGCAGCAGCGACGCCGCCCGCTCCAGGTCCCGAGCGCGGTCCCGGCCGACCATCACCGGACAGACGACATCCATGGAGCGACGCTACAGGAGCACGATCGCCCGCCGGGCGCCGTCGCCGTCGGCTACGTTCCCGCGGTGACGATCAAGCCCCCCGCGCTGCGCGACGGCGCCACGATCGCGGTCGTCGCGCCGTCGAGCCCGCCGCAGGTGCGCTCGGGGATCGAGCAGGCGACCGACTACTTCACCCGGCGCGGATACCAGGTCGCCTTCGGGCCCAACCACCGGCGCGTGCACGGCTACCTGGCCGGCACCGACGAGCAGCGCGCGGCCGACGTCCAGTGGGCGCTGAGCGAACCCGGCATCGACATGGTGCACTGCCTCGAGGGCGGCTACGGCGCCGCCCGCCTGTACCGGCGGATCGACTGGGACGCGCTCGGCGCGCCGCGCATCGTCTGCGGCTACAGCGACGTCACGGCGCTCCACCTCGCGCTCGCCAGGCGCGCCGGCTGGACGACGTTCTACGGCCCGATGTTCACGCGCTTCACGCGCAAGAAGGACGAGCTGACCGCGGTCACCGAGGACTGCTTCCACCGCGCCCTCCGGCCCGAGCCGCTCGGCCGCGTGCCCGAGGACCCGGACGACCCGTACGTGCTGACCGTCAGCGACGGCGTCGCCGAGGCGCCGATCGTCGGCGGCTGCCTGACGCTCGTCGCCTCGAGCCTCGGCACGCCGTACGAGATCGAGACCGACGGGTGCATCGTCCTGCTCGAGGACCTCAACGAGGAGCCGTACATGATCGACGCGCACCTCAACCACCTGATCCTGGCCGGCAAGCTCGACAACGCCGCCGGGCTGGTGTTCGGCACCGACGTCAACCTCAAGCCGCAGACGGTCCCCGAGTACGTCGAGTCGAGCCTGTCGATCGAGGAGATCCTCGACGAGCTGATCGCCCCGCTCGGCATCCCCGCGATCGCCAACGTGCCGGTCGGGCACGGCAAGACGATGGTCACGATCCCGCTCGGTGTGCGGGCGCGGCTCGACGCGACCGCCAAGACGCTGGACATCCTCGAAGCCGGCGTCCAGTGAGCGCGCCAAGCAAGCATGGCGGGGAATCGGCTGGCGCCGATTCCCTTGCGAGTTCGCTGCGCGAACATCGCGCGCACGAGGCGATCGAACGCGACTTCGACGCCCACCTGGAGCGGATCCGCGAGTTCCTGCGGATCCCGTCGGTGTCCGCCGCCGACGGCGATCTGCGAAGCACGGCCGACGCCGTCTGCCGGCTGATCGAGGCGGCCGGCGGCAGCGCCGAGCCGCGCGAGGGCGGCGAGCGGCGGCCGACCGTGATCGGCGTCATCGACGGGCCGGGCCCGACCGTCCTGCGCTACGGCATGTACGACGTCCAGCCGCCCGGCGCCCGCTGGACGGTCGAGCCGTTCGCGGCCGAGCTGCGCGACGGGACCGTGATCGCCCGCGGGGCCGCCAACTCCAAGGGCGCGCTCGCTGCCAGCATCCTCGCGTTCGCGAGCGCTCCCAGCCCGTGCCGGCAGGTCTTCGTGTGCGAGGGCGAGGAGGAGCTGGGCAGCCCGCGCCTGGCCGCGTTCTGCGACGCGCACCGCGACGAGCTGCGCGCCGACTTCGCGCTCGACCTCGACCTCCAGGAGGACCCCGGCAGCGTGTTCGCGGGCGTTCGCGGCCTGCACGAGCTCGAGCTGGTGGCGGGCGGTGGCCCGGACGTGCACTCCTCGCGCGTCGCCGACGTGCCGGCGCCGACGCTCGACCTCGCGCGCGCGATCGTTGCGATCAAGGAGGCGGTCCCGGCCGCGAACGTGACCTGGATCCTCGCAGGCACGCCCGAGGATGCGAGCCGCACGGTGGTGGCCGGGACGGCGCGCGCCGGGGTCGACCTGCGCTTCCTCGAGGACGACGGGCTCGACGCAGTCCGCGCGGCGCTGCCCGACGGTGTCGAGCTGATCGTCAAGGGCACCTACCCGCCGGCCCGCTCGGCGCCCGACGGCGCGCCGGTGCGCGCGCTGAGCGAGGCGCTGCGGCGCCACGGCACCGAGCCGAAGGTGCGCCCCCAGGCGCCATGGTGGGCTCCCTACCACGTGCTCGGCGCTCCGTTCGCGAGCGGCGGGCCCGGCAGCGCGGGCGGTGCCCACGGGCCCGACGAGTGGGCGTCAGTCGACGGCCTGCGGACGCTCATGCACGTGACCTACGACGCGATCGCGCTCCTCGCGGGCGGCGACGGGAGGACGGAGCCGTGAGGCTGCGCTACGAGGAGCACACCTGGCCCGAGCTGCGCGAGCTCGCCCGTCGCGACGACCTCGTCGTCGTGATCCCGACCGCGACGCTCGAGGACCACGGGCACCACCTGCCGGTCGACACCGACGCGCGGCTCGTGAGCGCGATCTGCGAGCGCGCGGTGGCCGCCGTCGATGGCCACGCGCTGCTGTTCCCGACCCAGGTCCACGGCTACACGCCGCACCACATGGACTTCCCCGGCAGCGTGACGCTGCGCTGGAACGTCTTCGTCGAGGCGCTCGTCGACCAGGGCCGCTCGCTCTGCCGCCACGGGTTCGACCGCATCCTGTTCGTGAACGGACACGGCTCCAACCAGCCGCTGGTCGACATCGCGGCGCGGCTGATCGGCGTCGAGCACCGCGACGCGGTCTGCGGCTCCTGCTTCTACCTCCAGAGCGCCGAGGCCAAGCGGGTGATCGCCGAGGTCCGCGACTCCCCGCACCCCGGCGGCATGGCGCACGCCTGCGAGCTCGAGACCTCGCTCTACCTGGCGCTGGAGCCGGACCTCGTGCAGATGGACAAGGCCGTGCGCGAGATCCCCGACTGGGACTCCGAGCACGTGTGGCTCGACTGGTCCGACGGGCCGCTGCAGGTGTGGCCGCACTGGTCCGGCCTCAGCCGCAGCGGCGTGGTCGGCGACGCGACTGTGGCCACCGCGGACAAGGGCGAGCGGTTGCTTTCCGCGGCGGTGAATGAGATACGTGCGTTCATTGGCGAGATCGCCAGACGTCGCCGTCTCCCCGGAGAGGATCACCATGAGGGTTAGGTCGTTGGTCGCGGTGCTGGCCGCGTCGTTCGTCGCGGTCGTGCCCGCCGCCGCCCAGGCCCAGGACCCGAATGTCCTGCGGATCGGCTGGGAGCAGGATCCGCAGACGCTCAGCCCGTTCACCGACCAGGACGAGGAGAGCTACCGGATCTGGGCGATCAACTACGACCTGCTCGTCAACTTCTCGCCCGACAACCTCGCCCCGGCGCCGGGCATCGCCGAGAGCTGGGACGTCTCCGACGACAAGAAGACCGTGACCTTCACGCTCGCCGAGGGCCTGCAGTGGTCGGACGGCGAGCCGCTCACCAGCAAGGACGTCAAGTACAGCCTCGACACGCTCGGCCGCCACGGCCTGCTGTTCAGCAGCTACACCGAGAACATCCAGTCGGTCCAGGCGCCCGACGCGACGACCGTGGTCGTGAGGATGAAGCGCCCCGACACCAGGATCGTCGGCGGCATGTTCGTCTACATCCTGCCCGAGCACGTCTGGGGGCAGCAGACGATCAAGCAGCTGACCGGCTCCTACCGGCCCGAGGCGCCGATCGTCGGCAGCGGCCCGTACGTGGTCACGGAGTTCGACTCCAACCGGCTCGTGCGGATGGCGCGCAACCCGAACTTCCGCGGCGAGCCCGGCAAGTTCGACGAGATCCACTGGATCAAGTACGGCAGCGCCGACGCGGTCGAGCGGGCGCTGAGCCTCGGCGAGGTCGACCTGATCCCCGAGGTCGACGCGGCGACGTTCGCACGGCTCGACGAGAACCCTGACGTCGAGGGCGTCAAGTCGCCCTCGCCGTCGTTCACGGAGCTGGCGTTCAACCTGTGCCCGCGCGACATCTGCCCCGACGCGCGCTACAACCCCGCGGTGCAGGACCGCGTCGTGCGCCAGGCGATCGGCTTCGCGGTCGACCGCGAGCGGATCAACCAGATCTCCGCGCGCGGCACGGCGTTCCCGGGCCACGGCCTGCTGCCCTCCTACTACAAGGACTTCTACACCGAGCCGGCCGGCGACCTCGACTACCCGTACGACCCCGAGCGCGCGCGCGAGATGCTCGAGTCGGCCGGCTGGGTCGAGGGCGAGGGCGGCGTGCGCGAGAAGGGCGACCAGCGGCTCTCGTTCGACCTCTTCGTGCGCTCGGAGTCGCAGGAGAACATCCAGGCCGCGCGGCTGGTCAAGGAGCTCACCGCCGAGGTCGGGATCGAGTTCAAGGTCCAGGTCGTCAGCGTGGACAAGCTGACCGAGATCACCGTGCGCGAGGTCGACGGCAAGATGGCGCCCGACTTCGACACGTTCATCTGGGGCTGGGGCGGCGATCCCTACGACCCGGGCATCCTGCTCAACCTGCTGACCACCAACGCGATCGGCGGCTCGTCGGACGCGTTCTACTCCAACCCCGAGTACGACCGGCTCTACCAGCAGCAGAGCGGAGAGTTCGACGTCGCGGCGCGCAAGGCGATCGTCGAGCAGATGATCGAGATCACGCAGCGCGACCTCCCGTACCTCGTGCTGACCGTAGACCCGATCCTGCAGGCGTACCGGACGGACCGGATCGCCGGCGTCGAGCAGGCCTGCCCGAGGCCGGAGGGCGACATCCTCTGCGACCAGGTCTCCTACGCGCCGCTGTTGACGATGGAGCCGGCGTCGGCGACCGCGACGGGGACCGGGACGTCCTCGTCGCCGGACGACGGCGGGACGAGCGGCCTGCTGTACGTGCTGATCGTGCTCGCCGTCGCGGTGGTCGGGCTCGGCGTCTTCGTGATCCTGCGGCGGCGCCGGCGCGACCGGGAGGCGATCGAGGTCTGAGTTGAGTTGAACCTGCGCTGGCTCGCCGGGAAGGCGCTCGCCGCCCTCCTGACACTGATCTTCGTCCTCGTCTTCAACTTCTTCCTGTTCCGGGTCATGGGCGACCCGACGACCCAGCTCGCCCGCCTGCCGCGCGCCTCGCCCGAGGAGATCCAGCAGCTGCGCGCGGCGTACGGGCTCGACAAGCCGGTGCTCGCGCAGTTCGCGGACTACGCCGGCGACACCGTCCGCGGCGACCTCGGGATCAGCCAGAAGTCGCGCCGGGAGGTGTGGACCGAGATCGGCGAGGCGCTGCCGTGGACGCTGCTGCTGGTGGGCACCGGGACGCTGCTGGCGACGGTGATCGGGACCTGGCTGGGCATCGTGGCCGCCACGCGAAGAGGCACCAGGACCGACGACGGGCTGCTCGGCTTCAGCCTGTTCACGTACTCGGCGCCGGAGTACTGGATCGGGATCCTGCTGATCCTCGTCTTCGCCGTCGCGATCCCGATCTTCCCGGCCGGCCTGCAGATGACGCCGGGCGCGGACTACACCGGGCTGGAGAAGGTGCTCGACGTCGGCGAGCACCTCGTGCTGCCCGCCACGGCGATGACGCTGATGCTGCTGGGCCAGTACTTCGTGATCATGCGCAGCTCGATGGTCGACGTCCTCACCGAGGACTTCATCACCGTCAAGCGCGCCACCGGCCTGCCGTGGGCGCGCGTGGTCCGCAGCCACGCCGTCCCGAACGCGCTCCTGCCGCTCGTGACCCTCTCGGCGATCCAGTTCGGCGTCGTGATGGGCGGCGCGATCACGATCGAGACGATCTTCTCCTGGCCCGGCCTCGGCGAGCTCGGCTACCAGGCGATCAACGACAAGGACTTCCCGGTGCTGCAGGGGACGTTCCTCGTCTTCTCGGTGTCGGTGATCGTGCTCAACTTCCTCGCCGACTGCCTGTACTTCGTGCTCGACCCGCGGGTGCAGGCGACGTGAGGGCCGTGCTCGCCACCAGGCGCGGCCAGTTCTCCGTGGCCGTCCTCGGCGTGTTCGTCTTCGTGGCGGTGTTCGGCTCGCTGCTCGCGCCCGAGGACCCCCGCGCGTCGAGCGTCGCCGTGCTCGAGGGCCCGAGCGCGGCGCACCCGCTCGGGACCACGGAGGTCGGCTCGGACGTGTTCTCGCAGCTGCTGGTCGGTGCCCGCGTGTCGATGCTCGTCGGCTTCGCGGCGGCGGTCATCTCGGCGGTCATCGGCTCGGCGGTGGGCATCGTCGGCGGCTACTTCGGCGGCTGGACGGACCGCGTCTTCGACTCGTTCGAGAACTGGTTCCTGGTGATCCCGCAGCTGCCGCTGATGGTCGTGCTGGCCCGCCTGCTCGACCCGTCGCTGACCGTGCTGATCGCGGTCATCGGCCTCACGAGCTGGGCCGGGACGGGGCGGATCGTGCGCTCGCAGGTGCTGACGCTGAAGGAGCGCGCGTTCGTGGAGCGGGCCCGCGCGCTCGGGGCGAGCGACCGGCACATCATGCGCGTCCACATCCTGCCGAACGCGCTGCCGCTGATCTTCGCCAACACGGTGCTGATCGTGGCGGTGGCGATCCTGGCCGAGGCCGCGCTCGCCTTCCTCGGCCTCGGCGACCCGACCGCGATCTCGTGGGGCACGATGATCGAGCAGGGGTTCGAGGCGGGCGCGCCGAGCGCCGGAGCGTGGTGGTACGTGGTGCCGCCCGGGCTGTGCATCACGGTGCTGGTGTTCGCGGTCGGGCTGTTCGGCTACCTGTTCGAGCAGCAGGTCAACCCGCGGCTGCAGGGGGAATCCGCTAGCGCGGATTCCCATGCGAGTTCGCTTCGCGAACATCGCGCGTCGGAGGCCGGATGAGCCTGCTCGAGATCGCCGACCTGCAGGTCCGTCACCGCGGGCAGCCGATCGTCGCCGGGGTCGACCTGACCGTCGAGCCGGGCGAGGCGCTCGGGCTGGCCGGCGAGTCGGGCTGCGGCAAGACCACGACGGCGCTGGCGATCATGAAGCTGCTGCCGCCGGGGCTCGAGCCGAGCGGGACGATCACCCTGCATCCGCCGGGCGCGGAGGACCCGGTCCGGATCGACCGGCGCACCGAGCGAGGCATGCAGCTTGTGCGCTGGCGGCACGTGTCGCTGGTCTTCCAGGGGTCGATGAACGCGCTCGACCCCGTGCAGCGCGTCGACCGCCAGATCCTCGAGGCGATCCGGCTGCACGAGCCGAAGGCGGGCAAGCTCGGGGCGCGGATCGCCGAGCTGCTCGAGACGGTCGGGCTGACGCGCCGCCACGGCCGCGCCTACCCGCACCAGCTCTCCGGCGGCCAGCGCCAGCGGGCGATGATCGCCCTCGCGCTCGCCTGCCGGCCGGCGCTGGTGATCGCCGACGAGCCGACGACCGCGCTCGACGTGATCATGCAGGCGCAGGTGCTCGAGCTGCTCGAGCGGCTGCGGTCCGAGCTCGGCCTGGCGCTGATCCTCATCAGCCACGACCTCGCCGTGCTGGCCGAGACGTGCGACCGCCTGGCGGTGATGTACGCGGGGCGGATCGTCGAGTCCGGGCCCGCCGAGCAGGTCTTCCGCTCGCCCCAGCACCCGTACACCAAGCGGCTGCTCGACTCGCTGCCGGTGATCGGGGGGACGCGTGGCGTGGCGGACCCGATCCCGGGCGCCCCGCCCGACCCGCACGAGCCGCCGGCGGGCTGCACGTTCCGCCCGCGCTGCCCATACGCGGCCGAGCGCTGCCTGGAGGAGCCCGCGCTGCGCGAGGTCGCGCCCGGACAGTCGGCCGCCTGCCACTTCGCGCCCCGGGAGCGCTGGTGATCGCCGTCCGCGACCTGCACGTGCACTACCGGGCGGCGCGCGCGGTCGACGGCGTGTCGCTCGACTGGCAGCCGGGCGAGGTGCTGGGCGTGGTGGGGGAGTCGGGCTGCGGGAAGTCGACGCTGGCGCGCGCGATGCTCGGGCTCGTGCCCACGGCGGGCGGGACCGTCGAGTTCGACGGCGCGGCGGTCCGGGGCCGGGCGCAATGGCGCGCGCTGCGGCGGCGGGTGCAGATGGTCTTCCAGGACCCGTACCAGGCTCTGAACCCGCGTATGCGCGTGCGCGCGATCGTCGCCGAGCCGCTCGTGGTCCAGGGCACGCCGGCGGCAGGGCATCGCGAGCGGGTCGACCGCGCGCTGGTCGACGTCGGGCTGCCGCCGGAGCGCTTCGCCGACCGCTTCCCGCACGAGCTGTCCGGCGGGCAGCGCCAGCGCGTGGCGATCGCGGCCGCGCTCGTGCTCGATCCCGAGGGCCTGATCTGCGACGAGCCGGTCTCGATGCTCGACGTCTCCGTCCGCGCGCAGGTCCTGAAGGTGCTGATGGACATCGGGTCGTCGCGCTCGCTGGCACTGCTGTTCATCACGCACGACCTCGGCCTGGCATGGGCGCTGTGCGACCGGATCGCGGTCATGTACCTGGGCAGGATCGTGGAGCAGGGCACCGCTCAGCAGGTGATCGAGCACCCGCGCCACCCGTACACGCAGGCGCTGGTGGCCGC
>Ga0214469_1000509_pt1 | contig 13585 bp, 12 predicted proteins | sample RVTome_10_FD_187340 | JGI IMG/M metagenome (GOLD analysis project Ga0214469, IMG submission 187340) | Soil microbial communities from uranium-contaminated site in the Upper Colorado River Basin, Wyoming, United States - RVT153D57 HiSeq ... | reverse complement strand
ATTTCATTCTCATTATTCTTTGCATTGCAGCTTTGTTTTTATATGTTATAGTATGCTCCATTATTAATACAACAAGTTACAATCTGGATGTATGCAATGCACGAAAACTTGTATTTTAGAATTTATTTAGCGTCAGTAAATCTTGACCAAAAGCTTATTAATTTTTACCTGAACTCAACGATGATAATGCCCGAATCATCCCATGAGAGAAAAACCATGCTGATCTGTAATGACGCGCTTATGAAGATTTGGAAGAGGTTAACTACATAGAAAAGCCAATTCACCTAAATTACCTAATCGAGCTAGTGAGAGACATAATAAGTTAGACTGAAACGGTCGTACCAGCTAGTATCTATTATCGCTATGTCGATTCTATTAATCCCTTGTTAAATAGCTTGTTGATTATAATATTATACATTCCATGAGTCAGCAGCAACAGCAGCAATTGTTAAAACATGAACTGACTGTTCCTGAAATTCTGTACGAATACGGGAAAAAGTTCACTCAGGTTCGGGAGAGCTATTCAGATGGACGTAATGGCAGATGTGCTATTGGCGTAATAATGAGCTATTTTGGTTGGAATGGCAAAGACGATTTTGATACGGCAAGAGTATTATTTACTGCAATAGGTAAATTGAAGCGTGCGGGTATCAATGAAGACTTACTGATTGACTTGAATGACTCAGGCTGGACATTCAATGAAATTGCGGATTACCTAGACAGAGTTGACAAATAGCTGAATAACAAGTTACAGATTGGGGTTTGTAAATGCATTATTACAGCGTTGGTTATAGTTTGTACAGTTGAATTTATGATCAGTGAAATTATGGTTGTTATAGCTCAACTAAATGGTAACATTAGTAGCAATAGTACAACAGCTCTAAATTCTACAGATTCAGATGACAAAAATATAGTTGTAACTTGGCTCAACGAATCAAATAAAACGAATACAATCAGCATTAGTAATGAAGATTTCTGGAAAATCTTTGGTCCGCTTTTTGAACTATCAACCAATAAGACTAGTAGTACATTTGAATAGCTTGAACTTGTCTCCTGACTAATCTGTTATCACCCAAACTCTCGCCTGCGGCGGTGATAGGACCACGTCAATATATAGATTAGCTAGCTAGTAACTATATCGCAAAATAATTTTGACATGTTGATAACTCCTCATGATAGTTATATATACATTGACAATTTATGGCATTAGTCACCATTTAATACCATAGAATTACATTAATCATTGAATGCGGCCGTTCGTTAAGCTATTGAAATAGATTGCCAAATGATGAAATTATGGCCATTTATGCAAAGATAAGCCGAGTATCACCTGAAGATCGCAGCCTGAAATGCACGGTCTTCAAAAGATAAAATGTGTTACATGTGGTACGATGTTTATGAGACAGGGTGCCCTGGTCGGACCCAACCAAGACATAAGTTACGGCTGCCCGAATTCACAAAATAGGTATTTAAAACTTTGTAGCTCCTAGTTGTTCGTAATATGGAATCTTTTATACTACATCAGCATCCATTTTGAATTAATGGGGCATGAATGCAATTTCGGCTGATCATCAATCTAGGTCGTAAGTTTAACAAGATGACACGAGGTGTTATTCTGAAACTGTTATTTCTGTAGGCTCCGCCTTAAATCCGATCTTACCATGAGCTCCATCACAGTACGGTTTACTATTGCACGCCCCACATCTACACATGGCGGCAAAGACATTGCCATCTACCGTAATCAGGTTCGGACCATTCTGAATAGATTTAATTACAACTCTCGTCATTGCTCAGATGTATAGCACACGATATATATACAAACTGCTCGAATTTCTGAACAATAAAACTCGATATCAGCAGATCCGCATGGTTACCACAGTTCCGGAACTAGGTTATGTTCACCTCAACTTAAAGATAGGAAATACCAGGCGATACATAACAACCTGGCGACTATTCCTATCTAACCTGTCTGTCATCACGACAGAACGTTTGAAGTTGGGTTGGGCTTGTTACCAGCGACAGCAGTTAGATACTGTCACTAGTATGTATACAACAAATTATAAAAAGGTAGGATGGCAGACCAGAACCTGGTGACTTGCCTCCTACCTTATAGGGTGCTAGAATTTCCCCTTGCAGTGTTTGTGTACTGCATCGGTCGCTTGTGCAACAAATTATAAAAAAAGATCTGTCTTTACGATCTTTCCAAATTATCTTTCCTAGTTTTAGTATCCTCTAGAATTTTATGAAATATTGGCTTTAGTTTAGTGGGATAACATCAAGGTGTCTCTCGATAGTCTAAACCTATGCAGCCCAATGCACCAGCATCATTAGATTCAACGACAAAACCGGTATGTCGTCCACTCGAGCCGAAGTCTTTACTGTCCGAATAATAACATTTTGGTGGTTCATAGTTTTCCAATGTACGTAATATCTTTACATTGGTAGACTAGATAGTGATTCATCAGAAATAACTGTCCCTAGTGGCCCTAGCGACCAGTCACTATCTATCCCCGTAATTATTAGATTAATTTGTATAGTATAGTATAAAGATAATAATATAGAGAAGAGATAGTGATTCTAAGCCAGGGACACCAGGGACAGGTTTGATTGCATTTGTTCTTCCCTATACTGGCCGCTGATGTCGAGCAGAAAATGATTTAATATGCGGAATAAGAGAGCGACTTTATTCTAATTATTAAGAAGAGATTGGTTCAGATCTCTCAAATCTGACCTAAGTTTTATGCCAAAATAATAATATTCTCTGTCCCCACGACTTCTTACGCGATCTTTCTCAATACCATATTCTTTTAGCTTTGAACCGAATACATTCATCTCTAATGATCTCACTCGCTTCTCTTGGCAAAAGTTCTCATATTCATTGTACAGATAAACAGTTGGTATGACATAATCTGGCGAGGTAAGATCAATGACACAACTATCATCCAAGAACGCCTTAACTGTATTCGCATTGTACTCGTATTCTTTTCTCACCTTCTCAACTGAAATATCTCTGAATCCACCATCTTTCCTCAACTGCCTTAGTGCGATTAGAGCCAAATTGAGTAATCCAGATAATTCGTTTGGCTTAGTTAGCATGTTTGTGAGATTAGTATCTTTTGAAGTTCCCTGAAACACCTTATCAAAAGACAGGATTAACCACCTCTTGAAATACGCATAACTTTTATCGTCAGAATCAGGAATTTTATTTGTACTATAGATTAGTTTCGCGGAATTTCTATAACTGAATGGCTTTCCATATTTTTCCTGAGCTCGAACCGAATCTCCTGATACTAGAGTCTTGAAATTACCTGTTGTCAATAACTTTTGAGCCTGATACTAGAGTCTTGAAATTACCTGTTGTCAATAACTTTTGAGACTTAAGATCTGCAAATGTGTTTACTATTTTACCACATAGATCAGCTGATGCAAACTTGTCATTATCCAGCTCTTGTAGTGCTACATGGCTGCAATTTTCAGAACCAACAAAAGCTTCTATTAGCTTAATAAAAACGCCTTTACCATTATCTCCATTTCCATATAACATGACGGCTTTTTCATATATTGCAGCTCTGTACAATAGATATCCAATAATCTCCATCGCTGTGAACACATCTTGTGGATGTAAAACCTGACCAAGAAATCTTAGAATAGTTGGACATTTCGCATTTGAGTCATACAAAATTGGTAATTGAACAATGCTCAGAAAATCTGGTGAATGTTCACTGATCTCACCAGTCCAGATATTCAACAGACCATTTTGAACATTTACTATGTCAGTGTGATGGTCGAATTCATTTCTGTTCGTATATGTTCTTCGCTTAATTTTTTGGATAATCTCATTAACTGTATGCGTCTTGACCTTTGGATTCAATATTTCTACATATTCTCTAATAACTGAATCGCCAAATCTTAGATATAATCCCCGGCCAATATCATAATAGTACATCTCTTCGTTATCTCTCATAGTTTTAAATGCATATTCTATCATAACCTGCTCGGTAAGACTAGTGACTATATCTTGGTTAGTATCTTTAACAGAAATAATGCCCATAATTTTTCTTATAATTATTTTGGCGAGAAATTGATTATCAGTCGCTACATTTTCCAGAACAGAGAGAAGATATTGATAGCCACTAACTTCTTTTGAATTCTTTTGATAGGTTGTATTCAAGATCAATAGGCGATTGTCTTTCTCTTCGTCATCAATTGCTAGTTTTTGAATTAATATAATTGACGAATCAATTGCTACGTGATATCGATGTAGTAGTCCAGATAGACCATATATTAAATGATGTCTATAACCTCTTCTATAATGCGGCGAGAGTAGCTCATATATGAATTCTATTTGTTCGTCATTTAGATTGATCGGAGTATGCTGATCAGCATCTTCTCTAGGTTGATGATTTGTATAGTCATCTGGTTTCAGACAGTCTTCGAGTGTATCTAGTAATTTATCATACATCTGATCAAATCTCTGGATTTTATTTAGACCAATGGATTGATAATGGGATTGTGAATCGTTTCTATGCCTAGAAGGTGGAAGACTCATTAATCCTAGAGAATTATCTGTCTTAATCTCGAATTCATAGCCAGGTTTACAATTACTCGTTCTTATCGGCTTATGCTGGACATTGGATAACCAGAAAATATGTCGTCCATATCTCTTCTTAGAACTTGATACAAATGTTGATTTGCATGATTTATCTATAAAATTATAGTCATTCCCGTTGCCGTCTTCGAGACAAGCTAAGATCGTAAAGACTTGTTCGCTATCTATGTCGAGTGCATTAAGATATATTGAGATGTCGCCTTCGGATTTGAGATGAGTTTTTCCAGTTAGTGTTGCAACATTTATGAATCTATAAGCTTCTCTTTCTAATCTTTCTTCATCCCAAAATTCTGGATGATGATAAATATAGTTCAGTGGTTCTTCTTTTCCGCTTTTTGATTCATGTATACTAATTTCCCGTTCTTCCGGAGTCAGTAGTCCGCTTATATTTGGAGTTACGCCGTTATCAGCGATTGGAATAAGCTTAAAACCCATCTTATGATATTGTTTCAAGATGGATAGTGGTATATGTGTACCACTATTATTATAATAGTCGTTCATATCTCTTTCAAACTATTCCTATCTAGAAACGAAATCATTTCCAGTATGGCACTGCCGCCAGTTGGCTTGTAATTATGATTTTGACCGCATTGGAGACAGACTTTGTCAATATCACTATTATTAGTTTAGTGTTCTTAACAAAAGACTTATTTTTGGGCTTATGTAATATAAAACTTGTATCAGTCATCTAATGATCCCCCCTGATTGTTGGCTTGACTGTCTATGGCTGAATTAGAGCACTCCGGTCCCACAACCTGTTGCTCTAATGTTTTTTTATGACACTTACATTCGCATTTCAGTTTATAACCCGTTAGTCTGCTAATATACGACCCAGAACAATCTGCGCAGTATAGTGTAAGGCACACTGTTATAGAATCAGTTTGATGTCGCGTCGGATTAGTTTGTGACATGCCCAGCCCTCAGCAATGTTCTTCTTTGAACTTAGGTCCCAGAATTTTGATTAACATGTCAGTTAATACATCATTGAAACTATCTCCCGCCTGTCCCATCGTTTTGAGAGTTCTGTAGTTGCTCTCAGATATGCTGATGTTCTTATATCTACACATCATATAGATAATATGATTTCTCGATACATTTAATCGCCTGAGATGTTTTCATTTTTTATTGAATTTTATTTGAAAAGTGAAAAGAAAGAAAAGTTTAAGAAGCGCGAATATTCGTTAAGAACGATTAATAAAAATTCCATTCGTAAAGTTCTATTTTTAAGTTCAGTTCATAGAAAGGATATGACAGAAAAAGAAATTCATACAAGACTGCATTTCTTGACGGATAAGACTATATTCAATTCGCTGAATGAGCTAATATCAGAGAAAAAAGTCTTCAAAAAAGAGACGAAATATTATCTCGATTTATTTGTTGATGATGGCTGGTCAATTTTTGCTGAATTTTTGAATGAGGTTCAAAGACAAAATCTTCTAAACAATATTTCACCATTAAAGATTTATTCAAATGAACACACTTTTCATGATGAGCTTGAAAATTCGATCTTAAATCTTGGGAATATTATCGGAGCGTTTGTTACGTATATTCTAGTTGAATCACTTAGACCGAACGAAAGATTGATTCCAATATCTGAGAGAATGCAGATTTTCCATAATTTCTTAGAAAATGCGCTTAGTCTCCAGTATGTTTTACCATCTCTCTTAAGAATACTGCCAGGAAATGCAGACTTAATGATAATGGGGGCAGATAATAAATCATTTCAGAGAATAGCAAATGCATATGATCATGTATACCCTGGGTTTTGCGAATTATTGGATGAATGGTTCAGAAAATATATAAGTTTTGATAGGGACAAATTTTGTGAGCATGAATGGAAAAAAGTTAATATCCATAAGATCGGAGAACGCTTTGAATGTCGTAAGTGTTTAGGGCTAGCACTAGAACAAGATCGGGGGCCATAGATCACTTAGACTGCTATCTGATTCTCATTATTTATTTCTAATATCCCTGATTGAAACAGTTCTCTTGCAAAGCAATTCTTGTTATCACCACTCATGTTTCCAAGTGCCGAGATCAGAATTTGTAACTGTGATTGCATCAAGCTAACTTGTTTTTCCATAGCATTAAAACTTTCTTCTTTTTGTTTTTGAATTTCTAGAGTCTCATTATAAGCATTATATGTTAATACCATCCTACATTTTGTACAGAATCTACTATCTGGCTTATTTGGTTCATTGCAGTTTGGACATTGTAATGGTTTTAAGATATTGTCTTCTTGTGCATTGGTTGGAATAATACCGCGGGCCTGTAATAGAAGTTGACTACTCTCATTTCCAAATTCATGAGTATAGATTTCAACCATATTTGACGTCTTTGACCAGCCTGCATGCATTCGTAAAGCTTGCTCGCTTTTTAGAAGCTTCCATATTTCAGTCAACGAAGAATGTCGTCTTACATACGGATTCCATGGCTTATCGAGTAATATTCTAATTTTGTCTTTATCTTCTTCAGGAATGGTTGGATCGGTAAGAAGTCGTGGAAAGAATTCTAATTTTTGCCGCCTATATATAATAGCTACTGACATCGGGTTTAACGGTATATTTCTATACACTGATTGTCTTTCACGACTTATGAACAAGAATGAGTTTCTATTATTACCTGTTGGATGTCCTCGGATCCAATCTTTGACGAATGGAATAGAGTTTATCAATGGTACAGTCCGTGCTACCGTCTTACAGCTTTTCCCAATTGTAACTTCTGCGTACTGAGCGGCTGTCCCGCTTATGTGCCACATTATATCTCCCACACGTAACTTTACTAATTCATGAGGTCTGCCGCTTGTATCTCTGGCCACCATATGATAACATTTCAATCTACTGTCTTCACAATATTTTAGAAAAACTGCGTCATCTTCATGAGTCCATAAATCTCTGGCTTGATATGAGCTCTTCTCTTTTCTTTTAAGTTTCTTAATTCCATTCATAATAGGCGGTACAACTCTTTCCGTCGTAGTCATTTCTGCAAATTTGTCATGATTCAAGCTGTGTAGCCATCTAAAGAATTTGTAAATTATCATTAGGCGTATGTTATATGTGGCAACCCATCTATGTAGTGGATCGACCGTCTCAGATTTGCGATAACTATCGAGAAAAGTCACGATGTCAGTTCTGTCCATCCTATCTAGGTCTTTGTGTTTATGATAGTTCTCTAAATATACAATTCCATCGATATGCATTTCTATCGTATTAATTGCGATAATGCTATCTTTCCTATTTAGAATAATGAATTTGGCTAGAAGGTCGGCATTGTTAGCGGACATTCTTTTAGCCATCTTAGTAAAATAATGATTATTCAGACCTGCTGTAGCTTCCGTTATCCGCTGTGTGATTTCTAGGTTATTAATTCCATTATTTTCTAGAACTAAGCTCAAGTCTTTCTGATTTTGATTAATTGTCAATACTAGCTATATATGTTACTAATTATGGAGTATATTATCATTCACATGAGGAATGATAAACTTTGTATTATAGTTTAGAAGGACGAAGGAAAATTTAATACGGTACCAATTACGATCGTAATTGTTGGTTTTTGAGACCTGGTTCTCATGGATTCGTGGTAATGACAAGATAATAATTGGTAACCTGGAAAAACAAGGTGAAGTTCTCGTTAGAGCAACTTCAGAGTTGGTAGCACTATTATCCAATTATGACAAGAATGATTTAACTCAAAAAACATCGACTATCAAGGAATTGGAACATGAGGGAGATAAACTTACTCACGAACTTTTTACGATGATAACAGCTACATTTGTAACGCCATTGGATCGTGAGGATATTTCTGGACTTGCTAGTTCTATAGATGAGGTTTTAGGTTTTACTGATGGAGTGGCAGATAGATTTCTACTCTTCAAAATTAATAAGCCATCTCCATATATGCTAGATCTTTCGAAGATACTATTTTTAGCATTACAGGAGATCTATCATGTTCTCGGTATGTTAGGAAAAATAAAAAATTCACAAAAGCCTATGGAATATTGCAAAGAAGTATGAACATGAAGCAGACAGTATATACCGAAATGCTATCGCAGAATTGTTTGAGTTAAACTATAACCCAATCGAGGTGATTAAACTTAAGGAAATCTATGAAAATCTTGAGGAATCGGTTGACAAGTGCCAAGATGTAGGAGATATAGTGGAAGATATAGCGCTTAAGTACGGATAAAAGAAGAAGAACGAGGTTAAAAGCGTCATCATTGTAACACGTTCTCACTAATGACCGAAATTATTAAGTTGATCAAACACCAGAAATAATGAAGATTTTCTTTATGCTTGAGGGAGCTAATGAATACTCGATACTGACTTTCGTAGCGATAGGTACCGCTTTGTTCTTTGACTTTGTTAATGGATTTCATGACTCTGCAAATGCGATAGCGACTGTGGTAGGAACCAGAGTTCTCAAACCTCTTCACGCAGTCATTATAGCCGCATTTGCAAACTTTGTTGGACCATTCCTATTTGGAACAGCAATAGCAACCTCTGTAGGAAATGGGATTATTGAACCTGAATTTTCAACTGTAGATATAATTCTTGCTGGTCTAATTGGTGCAATAATCTGGGATTTGGTCACATGGTACTTTGGTCTTCCCCTCTTCCAGCAGTCATGCACTTATTGGGGGTCTTGTGGGATCCGCATTAATAGTTGGTGGTTGGAACGCCATAATAGTTCCCGGTGTTGAGAAAGTCTTGATATTTATGATTCTATCACCAGTAGCAGGATTTGTGATAGCATTTGTTCTTGCTATGATAATCATATATTTCCTCAAGGATTCAAAGCCACTATTCATCAACCGAGTCTTTGGAAAGCTTCAGATCGTCTCTAGTACGTTCTTTTCTTTGACGCATGGAGCGAATGATGGGCAAAAGACTATGGGAGTTATAACAGCGTTGCTAATGGCTGGAGGGTTTATGAGCTCAGATGAATTTGTAGTTCCCGCGTGGGTTATCGTCAGCGCTGCTGCAGCAATATCAGCTGGAACATTATTGGGAGGATGGCGAATAGTAAAAACCATGACGTTCCGCATTACCGAGCTCAAGCCCTATCAAGGTTTTTGCGCTGAAACTGGAGGAGGTGTAATCCTTACTGCAATGGCTGGACTAGGGATTCCGGTAAGTACTACCCAAGCCATCTCAGGCGCCATCATGGGAGTTGGCTCAACAAGAAGACTTTCGGCAGTTAGATGGGGTATTGGAAGGCGAATTGTTTACGCTCGGCTCATCACTATCCCTGCTAGTGCGGCTATAGCATCTATTGTGATCATATTTATTCAAGGTATGTTTAGTTAGTAACGTTAAAAGTTTTGACTTTGTTGATAACCTTTTCATCATCCCCAAAAGGGGTTATTTAGAGTTATCCATGTTTGATTCCCATGGATTATTCTTCACAACGTCTTTAATTCCATTAGCTTCAGCCATAGCATCTAGTATGGTATCAAAATCTGCTAGCCAAGTGAATCTCATTGGTACTCCTTCCTCTATTGGAATTCTACTTTGGTATTGATATAATAATATGGATTTATCCTTCTGTTCTAACAGTATGAAATCTCTATCCATAGAAGTGTCTGCTTTTAGTATGGGAAGTACAGGTCCTATCAGTTGAATCTCTGCTGCTGTGAGATTCTTGTTCATTCCTAATTGGGTATCTAAAAGAATTCTCTGCCCCGACTCAGCAGTGGGATAGATATGCCCAATCAAAGCGGAAGTGTTGTGACCAACTATAACCAACACTGCTATCACCAACCCCGGGAGCCTGAACAAAAACACAAGCATATACCAACTAACTCCATGCATATATTTAACAAATATATATCTATCAAATAACCATGACAGATAGTTTCTAATAAGCTGAAAGTCACATTTCACATAACAAGTAAATAAAATGGCTCACATAACTTCCCACAATACCAACACAGAACTCAACTTTTAACCTCTATCCAATAGATACTCAAACATGATGCAATTGCATACTGCAAAGAAAAGAGTAACTCTCAACTCATTCATGACTTACTAATAGAAAAACTTGAGAATACTAAACCAACAGTAATTTATGATTAGAAACAGAGCCAGTAATTGAGGGAAAAACATTGATTGAGGAATGTTAATATGACTAGAAAAAAATAAGAATATTTTATTTTAACTAACTACTACATTCCCTCCCATCCATGGATGGAATATACATACATAGCCATAAGTCCCAGGATTTTCAAAAGTAACTGTGAATTCATTTATTGGAGGTAGTCCAGGTGGAGATTGTCCTACTGGTAACATGACTCCCGAATTAATATATGTCTCATTTCCTGACATAGCATAATTTGAGTTGGGCTGGAGAGGTGTCACAGTATTACCGGTACTATCGATTGCAACCGGGGTATATGCTCTTGAATTCTCCATTACTACTGTCTTACCCTCAGTAATAGCAGTTGAGCTAGGAGGCAGGATTATCGGTTCCACATTCCGATTCGGGGTAGTAGACACTATCTTTGCATCATTTGGAATGTTAAATGGTACAGCCAATGGTGGAAACCAGTCCTGGTCTTTAATGAATGATACTGTATGTGGTTCTGCTACTGGACTAGGATTAAACCATGTCACACTTCCCCTGCATTGATCTCAACACTCTGAGGAGAATATGTATCCCATAAAGATCCATTCCCACCAGCTGCAACCCTGGTATTGGTTTCAGAACTAGAGAATAGCACATTATCCTCTCCTAAAATAAGTGTGAGCGCTACTGCCATAATTAATATGGAACTTGATATGAATTTGTTGAACATCGAGGTCAAGATTTGAAACACAAAATATAAAGGTATACCAGATTTTCTTGTAGGAGAGTAGTTTGGTAGAATGAATACACATAGTTTCATTTTGATTATATTTAAGATATCATTGAAGGAAGGAAATTCAGCCTCATTTGCCTTCCATTGGAATACCCTTTCCTCAAAACATGCGAGGGGCAAATTAATTCAAGAAGGAAGAAGATATGAAATTAGAAAATGAAACTGTAATTATGGTGTTATCCAATAGGGATGGCATAACTAACAAGAGACCATACACTAGACTTTGACAGTACAAATGTTTAACATTTGCATAGTTCCTATCTAGGATTTCGGCAATATAATGCTCACATAAATATCAAGTCAATTATTAATTGAAAGACCAAAGGAAAGTAGTGGTAAAAGCAAAATCATTAAAGTTGCAATTGCAGATAATGGTAATCGAGTACAGGAGCAAGGTGACTTATTTGATTGGAGACATGAAGGTAAAGTTTTAGAAATAACTGTCGAGGAGGAAGATTACCAAATAATAAGGAACCATCTCAACAACATATGGATAGCAGATAATGTGGAAGAATTAGAGGAACAATCCAACAGAGTAGATAAGATACTTAGAAATGGTCTGGATAGTTTTGGAATTAGAAACTTACAATGTGTGTGCGTTCTTCAAGGAGTCCATTGGGGAGGTTTAGATAAAACTAATGCCAATTAGACCACCAATATTCAAGCCAAATAAGCCTCCAACATTCCCAGAAATCCACCATAGTGAAAGACTGAAGAGAATGCAAAGGGCTCCCGGGGATATTCATTTTGAATATCAGTTGAGTACAGCAGATATAAGAAATGAAGAGCTCTTCAACATCTATGCCTACAAGTATCCTGACCAAGTGAGAAAAAAACTAATTACATTCTGCAGAGTCAAACTGTCAAAGGTAAAGATTTAACAAAAGAACATAGAAAGAAAATAAGCCTAGCCTCAAGGAAACATAATTATCATATTAAGTGATTGGTGGGGTTTGTTGTACCCTTTTGAGGGACTAATAGGAGAAGGTCAACTGGGATTATAGAACATAACTATGATTAAGATTACAGTGGCTATCAAGACAAGGATGGTGAATTTTCTTATATTGTGGCTTTTAATGTCTAAATGTCACATCACTATTAGTCAGCCTTCCTTATTAGAATTTCCTAATGATTAATGACATAAAATAGAATGGTAAATGAGTATACAAGTTGACTAAACTATTGAGAGTTATCATATAATGTAAATAGAGAAGCTATATCGATCGCCTATTTGACTGCATGGTTATTAGGTTCCATCATTCAATCGGAGATATTGCATAAGATAACTGACAATTGCCAACACCCAAAACATAAAGAATACCTAGTAGCATTTCTGAAGAATTATCCAACTGCAAATAAGGACTCCGCTTTTGCAGTTGAGGTCCGATATTAATTCTACCACTCCAGTTAAGACCTGTACACAGGCAGCATTTGTGGGTGGCTGCGTCTGTTAGTGATAACAAATCCAGTTCTTGTAATGTAGATGGCGAAGTAGAAGAATCAGGAGAGGAAACGTTATCACTATCGGTAGCTATATTATCTATATTCATGCCTTGGCGAGTTGATAATGATTACAATGATAGCGTCGATAATTCACTGTTTTAATACTGTCAATACCAATATCATACTCTTCTCCCCCCTCCTTTAGCGGCTGCTACCAATTATGTATTCATTGCGGCGCTGAATGTCAATAGCGTTATCATTATGGATATCATAGTTATGGATGAAAAAGTATTGCTACTATTATTTTTATTCTCTTTTAGATTTTTTCATTCTTATTCAAAAGTCACTGGTGAACAAATTATATATGTAGAAATGACTACTTTACAGAGTCTATTGTTTATTGTTTTTCAGCATGATTTTCCAAGTCATTAACAATAAGAGATAACTGGAATAAAGTAAGAGCTCTATATACTTTGCTAATATTTACTAATCTGAGGGAAAAGCATGATCAACTATAAACGTTAAGGATAAGTAGCTCTTTCTTGGTGAGAACGAATTTACGAATAATATCCTAGTCCATTATGCTATATTTTAAAATGTCAAGATGCCCAGTGCTAGCTCTATAGCACTGGAACTCTGGCATATACCTAATTCCTATTACAAATCCTGCAATAAAT
>Ga0214469_1000508_pt1 | contig 13605 bp, 12 predicted proteins | sample RVTome_10_FD_187340 | JGI IMG/M metagenome (GOLD analysis project Ga0214469, IMG submission 187340) | Soil microbial communities from uranium-contaminated site in the Upper Colorado River Basin, Wyoming, United States - RVT153D57 HiSeq ... | reverse complement strand
CGGTCGCACACCTCGGCGTCTTCATATCCACTTCCCGCGAACCAGACCCTCCTCCGCCCTTTCGTTGGCGGCTCTCTACTACCCATATCTGGAGCGATGTCCGGTCTAGGACGAGGACCACTCACGCGGACGCGCCAGGTAAGGACCTCGGGCTCTACATTGCTAGGCATCGACCCATATAGATTTCGGTACTCGTTGGCGAAGCGTCGAGCAACATACTCCGCTGGCTCGTCGCGGAGCCGGGACCCCAGGTCGACCCTCAACGATTCACCTTGACCCTGGAAGCGGATATCAGCCGAGATCAGGATCTCGGGCTCTCCGATACCGGACTCGTCCAGAAGCTGGCTGCCCTCCGTCAGCATGGAGCTGACGGCCTCAGCGACCTCTGCCCAATCGGACTCTCTAAGAATCGAAGGGATGCTGCGGGCGAACTCGAACGAGATGGGAGCGGTCAGCATCCCGAACGCCGAGGCCACCCCGGCTCTGGGCGGAAAGACGATGCGCTCGATACCCAACGCTTTGGCTACACCCCAGGCGTGCACCGGCCCTGCCCCCCCGGTTGCCACGAGGGTGTACTGCCGGATGTCGCGCCCTCTTTCGATAGCGTGCATACGGGCCGCGCTCGCCATGTTCTCGTTGACGACGCGATGGATAGCCCCGGCGGTCTCCTCGGCGGAGAACCCCAACTTGGCCCCCAACGAGCCCAGAGCATCCCGCGCCGACTCGAGGTCGAGCTGCATCTCGCCACCGAGGAAGTAGTCCGGATTCAGGTAACCCAGCACCAGGTCTGCATCCGTGACGGTCGGATCCGAGCCACCGAGGCCGTAGCACACCGGGCCGGGGTCCGACCCCGACGAGTCGGGACCGACTTTGGGAAGACCGAAGGGCCCAACGCGAGCGATGGAGCCACCGCCCGCACCGATCTCGATCATGTCAATGACGGGCACCCTGATCGGTAGACCGCTCCCCCGGGTGAACCGATAGACGCGTGCCACTTCGAACGCATTGGCTATGAGAGGGCTTCCGCTCTCCACCAATGCCGCCTTCGCCGTCGTTCCTCCCATGTCGAAGGCCATCACCGGCGTGACTTCATCCGCCTGCCCCAGGTAGGCGGCACCGAGGACGCCGGCAGCGGGGCCCGACTCGAGCAACCTGACCGGGAAGCGCCTGGCAGTGTCTGTTGCAGCCAGACCTCCGGTGGACAGCATGATTCGCAACGGCCCCTCCACGCCCAGGACCTGGAGTGAGCTCTCCAGAGAAGAGAGGTACCGACTGACGACGGGCAGCACGAATGCGTTGGCCACCGTGGTGGACACACGGTGGTACTCACCGATCTCGGGGGACACCTCGCTCGACAGCGTGACCGAGATTTGGGGCAGTCGCTCGACGACGCCGTGGCGGACCACCTGTTCGTGCTCGGGGTTTCGATAGCCGTGCAACAGGCACACCGCTAACGACTCGATGCCGGCCTCATCCACCGCATCCAGAGCACTGAGTAGGGAGTCGAGGTCGAGCGGCTGGTCGACGCTGCCCGAGGCGAGCACCCGCTCCCTTACCCCCCACCGTCGTCGGCGGGGCACGAGTGGCGTTGGCATCTCCAGAAACAGGTCATATAGGTCGTAACGCTGTTCCCGACCGGATTCGAGGACGTCACGGAAGCCTTCGGTGGTGATGAGCCCGGTAACGGCTCCCTTGCGCTCGATCAAGGCATTGGAGACCAGGGTGGTGCCGTGAACGATGTCGGCCACCGACGTTGGGTCGAGATTGGACAGAAGCTGGGCGATCCCCTCGATCACACTCCTTGCCGGGTCGTCGGAGGAGGTGAGCAGCTTGGCCGTGCCCACTACGCGTCCGTCGTCTGTGAGCACGAGGTCGGTGAAGGTGCCCCCGATGTCCACTGCCACCCTCAGATTCGGAGGCGGCATCACCAATGCATCTTCGCCACCCGGGAGGCGGCTATCGCCGATAGGTGTGTTGGTCAGCCGTTCACCTGAGGTATGACCAGCTTGGCCAACAGATCCAGTTGCTCAGGGTCGTCGCTGGTGGGCCCGACGACTACGTACTCGCAGCCGGCATCCTTCAGGTCCACCAGCCGGGCCACGATGTCGTCGATCGATCCGAACAGGTAGGACTCTTCTAGGTGATCCGGGCTTCGATGAGTGCCCATCACCTCGGCGAAGTATTGGTGTTGGATCTCCTTGGCGGTCTCAGTGTCAGCGGTGTCGACGAGCATCGTGAAGTTGCAGTGACCAAAACGCGGTGGCTCGGTACCGGCCTTGGCCGCCTCGTCCTGGATCAACTCCCAGTCTCTCTTCACCCACTCCTGTTTCCCGGAGCACCGTGACAGCCACCAGTCTGCGGCGAGGATCCGCTCCTTCACCGACCGTGCCAGGACTGGGACGTCGTTGTCGAACGTCCCATCGGGGATCCTGGAGCCACCGGCCACCCAGACGGGAGGCATCGCCGGCGGGCGCGGCTCGATGGTCACATCTTCGAATTGGTAGAACTCTCCTTCGAAGGTCACGTGATCCTCGGTCAGCAGACGGCGGACCGCGGCGAGGATCTCATCGGTTCTCTTACCCCGCTCGTTCAGCTTGGTGCCTGTGGCCTCGAACTCAGGCCCATACCAACCGGGACCGATTCCGAACTGGAAACGCCCTTCGTACAGAAAGTCGATGGTGGATATCTCCTTGGCGAGAACCACCGGATTCCTGGTCGGCAAGACCAGAATCCCCGTCCCGACCAACACGTCGGGAGCCACCGCCGCGGCCCAGGTGCACACGTGGAGAGGCTCCAGCCAGGCCATTCCATAGAGCCCTGGGGCATGAAGCAGATGGTCGATGGTCCAGAGGTCGATTTCGTAGTCGTTTGCCTTCCTCGAGAAGGTGTCTACGTCTTGTTTCACCCGGGCATAGTCGAGGTTGGGGTAGGTATAGGAAGGGATCCAGGCACCAAATCGCATATGACTCACTCCGCCGACGTGCTGACCCGATTGAATATAATATGCCTGCGGTGTCGGTGAGCCCCAGATGAAGATGGCCCGAGTCGCAGCCGTGCAGCTCCCCTCACTCGAGGGGCTCGATCTGGAAGCGGCTTTCGAAGCAGTCGCCGGTGCCACGGCCGGGTTGGCCGGCAAAGACCTGATCGTCCTCCCGGAGATGTGGACTCCGGGGTACTTCGGTTTCGACAGATATCACGACGCCGCCCAGTCCGCCCCCAAGGTCCGATCTTTCCTCGCCGAGCTGGCCCAGGATCTGGGTTCACATCTCCACGGAGGATCTTTCGTGGAGGAACGCGGACATCGGTTCTACAACACGAGCGTCTTGTTCGACCCCGACGGACAGGAGATCGCCGACTATTCCAAAATCCACCTCTTCGGTTACGGGAGCCGTGAGCCCGAGGTGCTCTCGCCAGGGCAAGAGCCGACGGTGGTCGATACCGAGCTCGGGCGACTCGGCATGGTGGTCTGTTACGACCTTCGGTTCCCCGAGCTGTTTCGCCTGATGACCGACATGGGCGCGGAAACGGTGCTGGTGGCGTCGGCCTGGCCCTTCCCTCGAGTCCATGCCTGGTCGACGCTCTTGCGGGCGAGGGCCCTGGAGAACCAGATGCACGTGGTGGCGGCCAACGGCGTCGGGCCAACCCTGTCGGGCCCGTCTCTCTGCGGTAACTCGGCGATCGTGGATCCTTGGGGCACCGTGGTCGCGACTGTGGGAGATGATCCCGGTGTTGCCGAGGCGACCCTCGACTTGGAGTCGGTGAGTCGGAGCCGGGACAGATTCCGGCAACTCGCAGATCGTCGAGTGATCGGCAGCCATCACCCCGAACTCACATTCCACCGCCCTGACGAGCGTCCCCTGCGTATGCCCGTCGCCCAGGTCGCTATCGCCGGGTACACGGGCCGGGACCAGGACGCCGTCGCCCGATATGTGGCCAAGTTGGAAAAGGAGGGGATACCGGCACCGGAATCGACGCCGGTCGTGTTCCCATGTGGCGCCGACCGAGTAGTGAGCCACGATGTCATCGATGTCACCGGCGACCAGACGTGCGGCGAAGTCGAGTTCGTCCTGCTGGTCGCCGACGAGGGGATCCACGTCACCGTCGGCTCCGACCACACTGACCGGGCTCTCGAGCAGGAGTCGATCGTCCTCTCCAAACAGGTGGTGCCCAAGGTCGTCGCCGACACCGCTTGGCGGCTCGATGAAGTCGCCGAGCATTGGGACCAGTTACTCCTCAAGTCGTGGGTCGGTGAGGAGCGTCGGGCTTACCAGGAGACGAGTGTCGACTTCTTCCTGACACCCGAGGACATCATCGGCCTGGTCGATGCGGTGCCCGGAACGGTGATATTCGGGGGGACAGTGTCCTCGCTAGCCGGCGGTTTCGACTTCGAACCCGTATTCGAGGGCAGCCTGATCGATCCGGTGTTGGATCGCACCATCATGTTCCGGTATCGAGCTCGCCCCCTGGAGGTTTCATGATCCGCAAAGAGCCAGTCGGTTTTCTCGACCCCGACCTGATTCCGTGGCATCCCGAGCCGAACATCGACGGTCTCTATTCCAAGACCCTGGCCCGATGCCCCGACACCGGCTCGTACACCCGTCTTCTCAAGTTCCTACCCGGCACCGACACCTCGGTGGCAGGACCGCAGTCACACGACCACCTGGAGGAGCTTTGGATCGTCGCCGGGGCGATTCACGACCTGACTCTCGACCAGAACTTCGTCGCGGGCATGTACGCCAACCGCCTCTATGACATGGCACACGGTCCGTGGAAAGCTCCCCACGGTGCCATCACCTACGAGCTCCGCGACTTCGATCCGGACGGACAGATCACCAAGCAACAACTCGAGTTCATGGATCCTGATCTCCTGCCATGGGAAGTGGCAGCCGGGGCCGATGGAGTGTTCGTCAAGACGCTGACTCGGTGTCAGGACACCGGGTCCTACGGGAGGCTGGTCAAGTTCCAGCCGGGCAGCTCCGTCGCCAACGGGTCCGGCGGCGAGGAAGGAAGAAGTGAACTCTGGATCGTCTCAGGCGAGTTGGAGAATCAAGGTCACGTGCATCCTTCCGCGACCTACGGAAATCTCGACCTCGACCTGCTCGACGGTAGTTGGACATCGCCGAGAGGGTGTCTCGTATTCGAGGTGCGCAACCTCATCTGATCGAGGCACCCGCTCAACCGAGCGACAACTCGCCAGTCTGGTGCAGGGACTTGACTCGTCTGATCAGCTCCTCATCTCGTCGCTCGGTCAGCTCGACGGGATCGCGCTTCGACCAGTCGTAGAACCCCCTGCCGGTCTTCACGCCCAGGTCGCCACTTGCGACAAGCTCCCTGAGAAGAGTCTGAGGCTGCGTGGAGCAATCGAGATCCGCAAGCAGGTACGCGTGGATGGCGGCGATCACATCCAAACCTCCGACGTCCGTGGTCTCGAGCGGACCGAGGACGGGGAACCGGGCGCCGAAGCTGAGCCGGGTAGCGGCATCGATGTCCTCCGCAGAAGCGACGCCTGCTTGGAGAAGGGCGATCGCCTCCCTCACGACCGCTTGCTGCAGACGGGCCCCGATGAAGCCGGGCGCATAGCGATTGAGACGGACCGGGTACTTCCCGATCCGGCGAAGCAAGTCCTCGACCCAGTCCAGGAGCGACGATTCGGTCTCCTTTCCTCCCATCACCTCGACGAGAGGAACCAGATGTGCCGGGTTCCAGAAATGCGTCACCAAGAAGCGGCCCGGGTGTCTTGCCCCAGACGAGATCCGACCGATGTCGAGCCCGGAGGTCGTCGAAGCGAGTACGACATCTGCACCCACAAACTGCTCCACCGTCGCGAAGAGATCGGCCTTTTCCTCCAGATTCTCCGAGATCGCCTCGATGACGAGCCCGACACCTTCCAACGCCTCCTCGAGGTCATGTGACGCCCGAATCACAGTGTCGGCATGAGTCGCCAGACCATGGTCCAAGAGCAGCTCCCTCTGACTCTCGGCACGCCGTTGGGCGGCGCCGCCGGCAGCCAGCCTCCTGGCGTAGATATGAGACTCGAATCCGGCTGCGGAGAACACCGCCGCGATTCCAGGCCCCATACTTCCCGCGCCGAGCACGGCTACACGGCCGGCGCTGTCATGGTCTCGTTGGGACAACCTGGATACAGTATAAGACCGAGGGTTCAGGGTGCCCCTCCAGCATGGGAGAATCGCGAAATGGCAGGATCAGCGGGTTCGGGCGAACAAGACCGTCGGCGTAATCGCCTCCATCGTCCCCCCACCACCCAGGAAGCGGTGGTGACTGCCCTCAGGGAAGCGATCGCTGCCGGTGAGCTGCGTCCGGGTGAGAGGCTCTATCAGGACGCAATAGCCGAGCAGATGGGTGTGAGCAGGGTGCCAGTCAGGGAGGCGCTCAATGTGCTCAAGGCCGACGGGCAGCTCGAGTACACCCCGCACCGCGGGTATTGGGTCAGCGCACTCTCCCGGGACTCGGTCGAGGAGATCAAGCTGATCCGGGGGCTCCTGGAGAGAGAGGCGGTCAAACTCGCCTTCGCCAAACTCGACGACGAGTTGGTAGAGACCATGGAGACACTGAACGCGTGGATGACCGAAGCACACGGGATCGACGATGTCCCCCGCTACGCCCGACTCAACCACGAGTTTCACTTCGCACTATTCGACCGCGCCGGACTACCTCGTCTATCCCAGCACATCGACATCCTCTGGAAGAGCGCGGACATCTATCGGATGTCCATATTCACCAACCACGGCGACCGAGACGCAATGCAGGCGGAGCACGGGGATTTGATCAAAGCCTGCCGGGAGAGGGACCTCGAGCGTGCCCTGGAGGTGCTGGAGCAACATCGCAACAAGGCCGTCGATACCCTGACCAGCCTGGTCAAGGACGACGGCAAGCTACCGTCGAGCGAGAAGCGCGAGCCACTGGACGGTTCGGGAGGGGAAGTGTGAGCGCGGCCGTTGCCCGCTTCCGCACAGACGAAACCAGCTACAGCGACCGCGTTCTCGTTGCAAGTCCTGGGTCCTGGGTATACATCGCCGGTCAGCTCGCCTTGGATGCCGATCGCCACCTCATCGAAGGGGACGTGAGCGCACAGACTCATCGATGCCTGGATCGGATCAGCGACCTCGTGGTGGGGGCAGGTGGCAACGGTCTCGAGGATGTCGTCTCAATCACCGTCTACCTGCTCAGTCTCGAGGACTATCCCGCCTTCAACGAAGTCCGGTCCGAGAGATTCGGGGATCACCGGCCAGCCAGCGCAGCGGTGCAGGTCACCGGTCTTCTGTTCGAGGCTCTAATCGAGATCTCCGCGGTCGCCTTCGTCGGGACGCAACAGTGACTCGCACGAGGTCAGGTCGCCTGCACTTCGGTTTCTAAGTCACGGAGGAGCGATCCTCGAGCATCACTTCCTCGAGACGGCCCGGCTGGAGCAGTTCCTCACTCTCGAGCTCTTCGGTTGTCTGTCCACCCACCATCAGATAAGTTCGATTCGAGATGTCGAGGATGACCTCCGGGTTTTGCTCGAGCACCCAGATGACCCCCGTGCCCCGATCGGCGAACTCGACTACCCAGCTGACGATCTGTTCGACCAACTTGGGTGCCAAGCCCGCGGTCGTCTCGTCGAGCAGCAGGAGGTCCGAACCGGTGATCAAGGCACTGCTCACCGCAAGGGCCTGACGTTCCCCCCCCGACAGGGTGGAGGCTCGTTGTTGTCTTCGCTCGCTCAATATGGGGAATCGCTCGAAGACCGCGTTGATCAGCTGCGATGCATTCCGCCGGACGCCGAAGGCGCCCAACTCGAGATTCTCGAGGACGGTCATTTCTCCGAACACGTTGTCGTCTTGAGGGACATAGCCGATGCCGCTGCTCGCCACCTGATAGGGCCCCTTGGCGTCGAGCGGTTGGCCTTTGAAGCTGACTGCCCCGCGCCTGACCGGGAGATGGCCGGCGATGGTCTTCATGAGCGTTGATTTTCCGGCTCCATTGGGGCCGAGTATCGAGACGACCTCGCCCTCCGCTACACGAAGGCTCACACCATGTAGGACCGTCAGTTTTCCGTAACCCGATTCAAGTTCCCTCACATCAAGCAGCATCGCCATCCCGTCTCCCCAGGTACGCATTGATGACTTCAGGATCGGAGCGAATCGCATCCGGGTCTCCTTGTGTCAAGACCTGGCCACTGACCATCACTACTACCCGTTCCACTAGATCGAGCAAGAAACCGAGATTGTGCTCCACGACGACAACAGTGAGGCCTCGGGCATGAAGTTCTTTCAGGGTCTCTGCTAGACGGACCTGAAGGGTGGGTGTCACTCCGGCCGTGGGCTCGTCGAGCAAGAGAATCTTGGGATTGCGCATCAACTGCCGGGCGACTTCCAGCATCCTCAGTTCCCCACCCGACAACTCATCGGCCGGAGTGTCTGATCTGGCGCCGAGCCCGACGAGGTCCAGATAGTCCTCAGCCCTGACAGTCGCCGCCTTCTCCTCCGCGAGGTAGGTCCCGAAGATGGACGATATGAGATGCTCCCCAGAGGAGGGAATCGATGCCAGGAGGTTTTCCAAACAGCTGAGCGTGGAGAACGATCGCGGTGTCTGGAAAGTGCGGCCAACTCCGCGTGCGGCGATTTCATCCGGGCTCTGGCCGGTGAGTTCTTCCCCGTCGAGTCTGATCGATCCCGACTCCGGCTTGTAGAGACCGGAAATCAGGTTGAAGACAGTGGACTTTCCCGCCCCGTTGGGACCGATGAGCCCGGTGAGCGAGCCCTGCTCCACTGTGAAGGAGCATTGGTCGACCGCTCTGAGACCGCCAAAGCGCTTGGAAACTCCCTCGATCCGCAGGAGGCCCATCATCCACTCCTGGCGACCCGTTTAGGAGCCCGGGTCAGTGAGGCGAAGGGTTGCCAGCGTAGGAAGATTATGAGCAGCAGACCGAGCGCGGCGACTTCGAGAGATGCTGCGATCTGAGCTGCCCGTATCGTGTCAAATGGAATGGCCCTGATGAGCTCTTCGAACAAGATCACCAGCGTGATTCCTATGAGGGCCCCACGATTGGACCCCTCGCCACCGAGGACCAAGGCGATCCAGACGATGAAGGTGACTTCGGCGGTAAAGAGATCAGGTATTGCCAGGGTGGTGTACCAGATGTAGAAGGCCCCGGCCATGGCGGCAAATGGCGCTGTGAAGAGGAAGATCTCCAGCCGGAACCGTCTGCTGCGCTTTCCTGACGTGACAAGCGCCAGCTCGTCGTCCCGGAGAGCTTCGAGCGCTCGCCCATAGGGCGACCGCACGATCCGTTCGAAGATGACATACGCGATGATCAGGAAGACGAGGGCGGCAACGGCCAAGGCTATGTCGTAGTCGATGAATGAAAGCTCCTCGCGATATGGCCTCGGCACCCCGACGAGGCCTCGGGTGCCGTTGGCGAACCGCTGCTCGTTGACGATGAACGAGTGGAAGACCTCGGCGAAGGCAAACGTCGTCAGAGCCAGGTACTCGCCTCTCAGCCGAAGTGTGGGCCATCCGGTGATCGCCGCAAAGACCAGTCCTGCGACGGCCGCACCCGCGAGGCCAGCCCATGCGGGGAGGTCCAGTCCGATGGCGTATTGGTCGAGCGATGCCTCGCTGGGTGGCGCCTGGGTGAGCAGGACATAGGTGTAGGCGCCAGCCGCGAAGTAGGCGACCACCCCGAAGTTGATCAACCCCGCATGCCCGTATTGCATGTTGAGCACCAAGGTCACCACACCAAGGATGGAGACCAGGGTGACCACTGTTATCGCCAGCTGGCCCCAGTTCATGCCGTCAGCTCGGGACGGGAGCCGGCGACTCCTTGCGGGCGGACCAGCAGTACGACGATCACGATGGCAAAGGCGATGACCGGCCGATAGCCACCAGGGAGTATCAAAAGTGAGAGGTCCATGGCGAAGGCGACGATGAAGGCCGCAGCGATCACGCCGTACAGGGAGCCCAGTCCGGCAACGATGGCCACGGCGAGGATCACCAAGATCTGCTGAAAGGCGATATCGGTTGTCAACGTCCCAAGGACGCCAAGCGCCACACCACCCAAACCGGCGAGCAATCCCGCGAGGAGCCAAGTTGCACGACTTGCGGCATTCACGTTGATGCCTCTCGATCCGGCGAGTTCCTTGTTGATCGCCATCGCCCTAATCGACTTTCCCGTCCGGGTCTTGTTGAGGAAGAGGGCCAGTCCCACTGCGACCAAGCCGGCCAATACGAGGAGCGCGATCCGGTAGGGGGTGACGAGCACCCCGCCCACGTTCCACGCGTCGAGTCGCGGGATCTGGAACGAGCGAATTCCAACTCCGATGACAGCCGATGTGATCCCGTGCAACAGGAATGCCACCCCGACGGAGCTGATCAACAGGATCGGGGGACCGAGGTGTTTGATCGGGTCATAGATCAGCCGTGCTATTGCCAAGGCAATGAACGCAGTGACGACAACGGCGATTGCAGCTGCCAGGACGAAATGCCAGCCGAGGTCTGCGTTGAGGTACCAGGTGACGAACGCCGCGACCGACATGAGCTCGGCATGGGCGATGTTGAGGAATCCTTCCACTCTTCGGACCAAGGAAAACCCGAGTGTGGCGATGAGGAGGAACGCGCCGGTGCCGAGGCCTAGCACGATCAGCTGCGTCACCCGCACGATGACTCCTCCTCGACCGGGAATGGTGACTCCAACAGATCAACTGGTGGCCGATCCACTATCCGGGGGCCCCTTCGCGGGCGGCGTCGACGTATTGGCGCACACGCTGCGGGGTGAGGGGGATCTCGTTGACCAGGACCGGTCCCAGGGCTGACAGCGCATCCTCCACCGCCCCGGCGATCACTGCTCCCGGTGCGATGGCCCCGCCTTCGCCCATCCCCTTGATCCCACCGACAGTGAACGGAGAAGGCGTCTCCAGGTGAAACACCTCCATCGGCGGGACCTCGGTCGTGCCGGGCAGCATGTAGTCCATGAAGGTGGTCGTGAGCAGATGGCCGTCCTCGTCGTAGACGAACTCCTCGTAGATGGCGGAGCCGATTCCTTGGGCAATGCCACCGAAGATCTGCCCTTCGACTACCAGCGGATTGATCATGGGCCCACAGTCCTCGACTATCGCATAACGGAGGATTTCGATGCCTCCCGTTCCTGGATCCACCTCGACGACGGCGATCTGAGTTGCGTTCGTGAATGTTCCCGTCCCTGGAGGTGCGTCGTAAGCGACGGTCGCCTCGAGGATGGGAGACTGCCCGTCGGGCACCAGCTCAGGGCGGTGATAGACCATGCGGCACAACTCTGCGAAGCCGTAACCCCTCTCCGGCGACCCCGCCACGAACACCCGCCCGGAGACGAATTCGATGTCAGCGGGAGAAGCCTCGAGGTTGTATGCGGCGACTTTTGACAGCTGGTCCCGCAGCTGCTCCGAAGCTCGCCGCGCAGCGCCACCGGCGAGGACCGCGGATCGGCTGGCGAAGGTCCCGCTCCCATACGCCGCCTGGGAGGTGTCGCCGTACTCGACCCGCACGTCGGCGATGTCAATGCCGAGGGCATCGGCGGCCATCTGTCCCAGGGTGGTCTCCAAACCCTGGCCGTGGTTGTGGATCGAGGAGTTGATCACCAGCTTGCCGTTCGGATCGAGCCGAAGTGTCGAGGTCTCGTAACCGAAAACGATTGGCACGCCTCTCTGCACGAACTCCTTGGTGGCATGGGCTGTCTGTTCGGTGTACGCGCCCAGCCCGATGCCGATCAACCGACCCTTGGCGCGTTCTTCCTTCTGCCAGCTTCTAAGCCCCTCGTAGTCCATCTCCTCGAGAAGAAGGTCTTGAGACTCCACCATGGACCCAGAGTCATACTCGAGACCCCCCGCCGACTTGTACGGGTAATCGTCGGCGGTGACGTAGTTGCGGCGACGTACCTCCGTCGGGTCGAGCCCGCGGTGTCGCGCCACCTGATCCATGAGCCGCTCGATCGTGAAGCACGCCGCCGGGCGGGATACGCCGCGATAGGCGCCATATGGAGCCTTGTTAGTGGCCACGGGATAGCCCAGAACTGAGTAGTGCTTGAACTTGTAGGGCCCTGGGAGAATCCCCATCGCCATTCCGGTGTCCATGGTGGCGGTCCAAGGGAACACCGAGTAAGGACCCATGTTGACCACGATCCTGGCCTCCAGAGCGTCGACTATCCCCTCGTCGTCGAAGTAGATGGTCGCCTCGTGGGTGTGCTCCCGGGCATGGTGAGCGGCCAGGAGATGCTCGCGACGATCCTCGACCCATTTCACCGGTCGCCCCAGCTCGATCGATGCCAGCGAACACGACAGTTCCTCTGGGTACAGCTGCGCCTTGACGCCGAATCCACCCCCTACGTCCGGGGAGATCACGCGCACCCTGTTCTCGGCAAGGCCGATGGCATCCGCCAAGCCGGTGCGGATCAGATAGGGGATTTGGGTCGTAGTCCACAGCGTCAACATCCGGGAGCCCTTGTCGTAGTCCCCAATTGCCGCTCTGGTCTCTAATGGGATCCCGGAGTGGCGAGCCATCACGAATCTGCCGCCCACCGAGTGCTTCGCCGCACTCTTTGCATCCTCGAACCCGGGTGACTGGTAACGCCGCTCCACGAACGCATTGCTCGACCAGTCGGCGTGCACCAGCGGGCTGTCAGCGAGCAGCGCCTTTTCCGCGTCCATGACAGGAGGAAGCGGCTCGTAATCAACGATGACGCGCTCGGCTGCGTCTTCGGCCTGATAGGGATCTTCAGCCACCACCATCGCCAGGGCTTCACCGTTGAATCGCACCTCGTCCTCGGCGAGGGCCGGGTATCCTGAGACCTGGAATCCGTCGTAGGCTGAGATGCAGCGGACCTCCTTCCCGGAGAAGTCGCGTCCGGTGAACACCTTTATGACACCCGGCATCTCCTCCGCTTCAGAGACGTCTAGGTCTGTGATTCGGGCCCGCGCCTCAACAGATCGCACAAAAGAGGCATAGAGCATCCCGACTCGCTCGATGTCGTCGACGAAGGTACCCCCGCCGATGAGGAGCCTGGGGTCCTCCACTCTCTTCACTCGGGCCCCGAAGAACCTGGGCGCCTGCGCTTCGGTGGTCACTGCCGTCCTCCCTCCGCGGCCATCGCCCGTGCTGCCGCTTTCACCGATTCGACGATGTGGACGTAACCCGTGCAGCGACATATGTTCCCGGCGAGGGCAGTTCTAATCTCGGTGTCGTCAGGTGTGGGGTTCTCACTGAGCAGCTCCTTCGTCGCGAGAAGCATCCCAGGCGTGCAGAAACCGCACTGCAGACCGTGGTTTTCCCAGAAGGCCTCCTGGATCGGATGAAGGTCCTCCGGGTCGTCGGCCAATGACTCCACCGTCTCCACCCGATGGCCATCGGCTTGGACGGCAAACATGATGCAGGATCTGACCGTCTCACCGTCGAGGAGCACCGTGCAGGCTCCACAAACACCGTGCTCGCACCCCACGTGTGTCCCGTGGAGGCCAAGGTCGTGTCGGAGGAAGTCGACCAACAACCGGCGCGGGCTCACCGCACGGGTTACCTCTCTGCCATTGACCTCCAGCGTGACCTCTCTCATCTCGCCGTCAGCTCCCATCTAGGGCATCT
>Ga0214469_1000506_pt1 | contig 13625 bp, 13 predicted proteins | sample RVTome_10_FD_187340 | JGI IMG/M metagenome (GOLD analysis project Ga0214469, IMG submission 187340) | Soil microbial communities from uranium-contaminated site in the Upper Colorado River Basin, Wyoming, United States - RVT153D57 HiSeq ... | reverse complement strand
TCGACCTGACCGGAGGCGATGTCGTCTGCGAGGTCGGCCCGGGATATCTCCGGGTTGTAGTTGGCGGTGGCGGTGGAGCCCGTCAAGAGGGCCACGTGGACCGCCGGGCCGTCGGATTGCTCGGAGAAGAGGCTGTCCATCCCGAGATGCGACTCTCCCAGGGCGGGCGACAGCCCGGCTTCGGCGAGCAGACCTCGCACCCCGAGATAGTGCTGTTCTGCCAGCACTTCGGTCGGAGCCATCAAAGCGCCCTGCCAGCCCCCTTCGATGCCTCGCAGCAAAGTGGCCACTGCGACCACCGTCTTCCCCGAGCCCACCTCGCCCTGCAGGAGTCGGTGCATGGGATGTCTGGCCCTCAGGTCGTCCTCGATCTCGGCGAGGACCCTCTTCTGTGCCCCTGTCAGCTCATAGGGGAGCCCGTTGAGGAACCGTGCCGCGAGCTCGCCGCTCGGCTCGTGGGAGATTCCGATCGAGCTCTCCATCTGGAAGCGCTTCTGCATGGCCAGGGCGAGCTCGAGGCGGAACAGCTCGTCGTAGACCAACCTCTTGCGAGCGGGTGCCACCTCTTCCAGGGTCTCGGGGAAGTGGATGGAGGCGAACGCCTTGTCACGATCCAGGAGGCCATTGGCGGCCTTCAACTCGGAGGGAACGGCATCGTCGATGGGCTGCGATCTCTCCAGGGCGTTGTGGATCGCCCTCCGCAGGTGGCCCGGTCCCACGCCGCCTGCCGTGGGGTGGACAGGCACCACACGGCCCACGGTCAGACCCTCGAGGTTCCCGGTGAGGACGTCCACCGCCGGGGCCTTCATCTGTAACGATCCTCTGAAAGCCTCCACGACTCCGGACAGGGCGACCTCTTCGGCGCTCTGCAGTTGTCGGACCACGTAGCCCTGATTGAACCACACCGCCTTGATCCGGGCGCTGTCGTCCTCGATGACGGCCTCGATGATCTGGAGGTTGCGCCGAGGGCGCCGGTCCCTGACCGAGACGACCTTGCCGATGATCGTGACCTCCGACCCGATGGGAACCTTGGAGATCGGTGCCTTCTGCGAGCGGTCGATGTACCGACGCGGAACATGGTGGATCAGATCGGCGACAGTGTCGATCCCGGCCTCGGCGAGGCTCTTCGAGCGTTTTCCGCCGAGACCCTTGACCTGGCCGACGTCGATAGTGGCGAGACGGGCGAGGGAGGCCACGAAAGCACGGTAACTCCCGACTGGGTCTTCGCCGGTCGAGTGGCTATCATTCCTTCTGGTCTACGGGATTCTCCCGAGCCTCACTGACCATTCCAGGAGTTGTTCGTCATGTCCTATCGGTGCGAGATCTGCGGCAAGGAGCCGAGCTACGGCAAGTCCGTCAGCTTCTCCCACAAGCGAAACAACCGTCGCTGGCTCCCCAACATCCAGCGAATCAGGATCAAGCACGGCTCGAACACCCGGCGCGCCCGGGTTTGCACCTCGTGCATCAGGGCCGGCAAGGTCGTCAAGGCCTAGCCACTAACCTCCGGGCATGGAACAGGGCGTCGTCAAGACCTACGACCCGGTGACGGGTGTGGGAATCGTCGTTCGCGACACCGACCGGTCCGAGGTGTTCCTTCGCCCCGGCTCCCTGAAAGGGTCTGTCTTCCGGACGCTCCGACAGGGTCAGCGCATCATCTTCGACACCGTCGACGAGGAAGAGCGCTCATTCGTCACCTCGATCCGTCTCGGCCAGGGCGGTTATTAGACCCACCCTCTAGCCTTGGGAGACGTGCCCGACAGGCCAGCCCAGCGCGAGTCGATCCGAGCAGCCGAGACCGTGGCTTCACTGTGTCTCGCCACCGATCTGGGCATGGGCTTCCCCCTCGAGCACGGTTTCCACGCGACGCTGATGGCAACCCGTCTCTGCGACCTCCTCGATGTCGACGTCGAAACCTCCAATCAGGTCTATTACGGCAGCATGCTGATGTACACGGGCTGCACCAGCGATGCGGCAATGGGGCCTCCGATACTCAGCGGCAACAGGCTCGAGACGCTGGTCCCCCACCTTTTCGGTAGCTATACCGAGCGATTCGCCGCCTTGGTCCGGACGCTGCCGCGGGCAGATGCGAGCCCGATCGAGCGAACCGTCGCCAGCATCTCCCGTTTCCCCAGGATGATCGCCAACAGTCGAGAGCAACAGACAGCTCTCTGTGAGGTCGCCGAGATGTTGTCGAGGCGACTCGGTCTCCCCTCCGACATATATGGGCTGTTCACCTTTCTCACCGAGAGGTGGGACGGCAACAGCCTTCTGAAGCGAGCGGAGGGAAAGGAACTGCCCCTGGCGGTTCGCTTCTTCGTCTTCTGCCGTGACGTCGCCTTTCAACGGCTGATCGGGGGCGATGCCCACGCGGTGCAGGTTGCGCGCGACCGATCCGGGCACGCTTTCGACCCTGACATCGCCAGTGCCTTCGTCTCACATTCCGACGAGGTGTTTGAAGTCACGGTCGGGATCGAGTCGAGCTGGGCAGCGATCCTCGAGGCCGAGCCAAAGCCCTGGAACATCCTGGAGGGAGAAGAGATCGACGTCGCCCTCGCCGCCATTGGCGACTTCGCCGATCTGATCTCGCCAACACTCACTGCTCACTCCGCCGGACTGGCCGACTTGGTGGCCCGGGCCGCCGAGATCGCCGGCATGGGTCGGCCAGAGATCACAGACCTCTCCCGAGCTGCCCGGGTCCACGATGTCGGCCGGGTGGCGATCAGTCCCGAAGTGTGGGAGAAGGCCACCTCATTGAGCCGCGACGAGTTCGAGCAGGTGAGACTCCACCCGTATCACACCGAACGCATCCTGAGCCAGTCGCCGTTTTTCCGGCCACTGGGAGACATGGCGCGGGACCACCACGAGCGTCTGGACGGTTCCGGATATCACAGGGGTGTCGAGGCTCCTTCACTGAGCCCACCATCCCGGCTGCTGGCGGCCGCCGACACGTTCCGCGCGATGATCGAGCCCAGACCGCACCGCCCGGCCATGGATCCGGCGGATGCAGCCAACGAGCTGGCCCGGCTCGCCGACGAGGGCCGTCTGGACCACGCCATGGTCGCCGCGGTCATCGAGGCCGCCGGACAGCCAGTCCCTGATATGGAGCGACCGGCGGGTCTCACCGAGCGGGAGACTGAAGTGATCGGGCTTCTCGCCAGGGGGATGCTGACCAAGCAGATTGCAACTGCGCTCGGGATCTCACCCAAGACCGCCGACACCCACATCCAGTCTGGCTATCGGAAGATGGGAGTCTCCACACGCGCCGCGGCAACATTGTTCGCCATGGAGCACGGATTCGTCCCCTCGGGAGAAATCCCGATGCCCGGCTGACACTTCCTCGCATACGTTGGTGATCGCAGACCAACGAGGAGGAGCGATGGCGGGACACGAGTTCGACACGATCGTTATCGGAGGCGGCCAGACCGGCCTCACCGTCGGCTACTACCTGTCGAAGACGGGGCGCACCTTCCTCATCCTCGACGCCAGCGACCGGATCGGCGACTCCTGGCGCAGGCGCTGGGACTCGCTGCTCCTATTCACCCCCTCGGGGTTCATGGGATTGCCCGGTATGGACTTTCCCTCCGACAGGGCGGACCAGTTAGTGGGCAAGGACGCCGCTGCCGACTTCGTCGAGCAGTATGCCCGCCAGATGAGCCTGCCCGTCCTGTCGGGGATGAGGGTCGAACGGCTCACCAAGGAAGGAGATGTCTTCGGAGTCGAGACGTCGTCTGAGACCTTCCGGGCGCGCAACGTCGTCGTAGCGATGGCCAACTACCAGAAGCCCAAGATCCCTGACTTCGCCCGTGATCTGAATCCGGCCATCCACCAGGTCCACTCCCATTACTACAGGAACCCCGCGTCGCTGCACGACGGTCCGGCTCTCGTGGTCGGGATGGGCAACTCCGGTGCCGAGATCGGCCTCGAGCTGGCGAGAGACCGTGAGACCTACGTGTCAGGAGAGCCTTCCGCCGTCATCCCATTTCGAATCGAGACCTGGTTCGGCAGGAAGATCGGGGTCCACCTGGTTCGCTTCATGGCGACCAAGGTGATGACGACATCGACCCCCATCGGAAAAAAGGCACGACCGAAGATGCTGAAGAGAGCGGCGCCCGTCGTGCGAGCCAAGCCCAAGGACCTCATCGCCGCCGGCGTCGAGCGAGTCCCCCACATGACCGGGGTGCGCGATGGCCTGCCCCAGCTGTCTGATGGACGCACCCTCGACGTCTCCAACATCATCTGGTGCACCGGGTACAGACCGGGATTCGACTGGATCGATCTGCCGATCTTCGAGGAGAACGGGAAACCCCGACACGAGCGGGGCATCGTCGAAGATGTCCCGGGCCTCTACTTCTGCGGACTGTTCTTCCAGCACTCGCTGTGGTCGGAGACCTTCCCAGGGATGCCCAAGGACGCTCGCTATGTGGTCGACCATCTCGACCGTCGCTCCACGGCGACGCGGGCCGAGACTCGCACCGGAGCCTGACGGGATGGCAAACACCAAAGTCCACCATGCGGCGAGACGGGAATTCGTCTCGGCCCAACAGCGGGTCCTCGACCGCTACGGAGTAGATGCGGACTCGCGAGACATCGACATCCCGGTCCTGGACGGACCGGCCCATGTCCTCGTTGCCGGGACGGGCCCGCCAGTGCTCATGGTGATCGGCGGCGGGATGGTCTCCGCGCTGTGGGCACCTCTCATGGCCCGCCTCACCGCTCACACCCTGTATGCAGTCGAGCTTCCGGGCCACGGTCTCACCGGCTCGATCGAATACGACAAAGAGACGTTGCGGTCTACGGCCATGTCTTACCTCACTCAGGTGATGGATGGTCTCCAGGTCGACCGCGCAGCGTTCGTCGGCCAGTCGATCGGAGGGCTATGGAGCACCTGGATGGCTTTGGAGGTGCCCGAGCGAGTCTCGGCGATCTCCTACGTCTCCTGCCCCGCCGCCGCACTCGGCTCATCCGCACCCGTACCTCTTCGGGTCAGCACGATCCGGCAGGTCCGTGCGCTCCTCAACACCATCGACCCGCCCTCTCCGAAACAGGTCCAGAGAATGGGGAGGATGAATGGTGAGGATCTCAGCGACATGCCCGAGGTCAGCGAACTCTTCCTCGCCTACCAACGAATCCCGGGGTGTCTCGACACGCTCCTCGACCTGCACCGTGCCGTCGTCAGGGTTCGTGGAGCCCGCCCAGAGGTCGTGCTGACCGCCGAGCAACTCTCCCGGCTGAGCCAGCCGGTGCAGATGATCTGGGGCGACCGGGATCCCTACGGCTCATCTGAGATCGGCGAGCAGATGGCATCGGCGATCGGTCACGGGTCCGTGCACGTGTTCCCCGGAGGACACGGAGTCTGGTTCAAGCAGGCAGACGCGATCGGGCCCGTGATCAACGACTTCCTCGCTCGAATCGACTGACCCTCCCCCCGGCGCGGCCACCCAACACCGTCCACTAGTGTCGCGCCCCCCTAGAGCGATAGGAGGCTCAACTTGGTCCAGGCGTATGTCCTGATCCAGACGGAGGTCGGCAAGGCCGCCGTCGTCGCAGAGGAAGTCCGTACGATCCCCGGCGTCGACAGTGCCGACGATGTCACCGGCCCATACGACGTGATCGTCAGGGCCAGCAGTGATGACGTCGACTCGCTGGGTAAGCTCGTCGTGGCTCGCATCCAGGCGGTCGACGGTATCACGCGCACCCTCACCTGCCCCGTGGTGCACCTCTAGGCCTCTAGCCAAGTTTCGAGGCGATGGTCCCGGCGCTCCGGAGCGCCGTCCCATCGCTGCCCGCGGTCGAGAACACCCTGGTTTGGCCGGCAGCCGCCTCGGCGAGCATGTCCTCGAACAGCCGGCGTCGCTCGATTGGCGGGTCGATCCAGAGATAGACCGCCATCGAGCCTGGAATCGTGTTGACCTCGTTGACGAACAACTCACCGTCCTTCTCGAGGAAGTCGATCCGGGCGACGCCCCTCAGGCTCGCCGCCTCGGTGATGCGCTGCGAGAGATCGGTGATGCCCTTGGAGGTGGCGTCGTCGAGACTGGCGGGCAGCTGGCGTCCCTCGCTCACCTCACCGCCCCAGGCCAGGTATTTCTGGTCGTAGCTGTAGATCCCCTCACCCGAACGGGCCGGGGCCTCGATCGCGGACATCTCCCATTGCGGGTGGGTGCGCACCGCGACCTGCAAGTCGCGGGAGCCGCCCAAGAAGGGCTCGACGACCGCTCCCTGGTCGAGGAATCGGGAGGACGACTTGAGGGCGAGGACCGTGGCCCAATCCTCGGCGACCTCGATCCCGATCGACGATCCCCCGAAGCGCGGCTTGACGATGAACGGCGCCGAGAACGACGGGGCAACCTCCTCCCCGGTCTGGACCAGTGCCCTCGGCAGAGTGGGGAGCCCGGCCGCCGACATCGCCGCCCCGAACGCCAGCTTGTCCATGCCGAGCGCCGAAGCGGCCTGACCGGGGCCGGTGTAGCGAAGACCTGCGAGATCGAGCATCCCCTGCAGCGTCCCGTCCTCACCGGGGCCGCCATGACAGGCGATCAGGACGGCGTCAACCTCCAAAGGCTTCTTCTTGAGCACGAATCCCTGTCCGGGAGAAGCCACGAAGACGATCTCCCTGGCTCGACGAGGCGCCCCCTCGACGAAGGCCGCCGCCTCGAGATCGGGGTCGACGGAGTACCACTCCCCCGACTTCGACCAGTAGATCGCCTCGATGTCCTCGAGAGCCCTCGCCACCTGGAGACCGGTGAGGATCGAGATATCGTGCTCGTCGGACGGACCGCCGAAGACGACTGCTGATCTGATCATCCGTTACCTGCGCTCATGGGTAGTGATCCGGGAGGTCGTTCTCGTAGAGGACGGCGTCGCCGGGACCGAGATGTGCCCGTGCCCACTCGACGGCATCTGCCCTCGAGTCGACGACGGTAACCGATGCCTTGCCGTTGGCGGAACCCTCGCGCAGGGACTTGCGATTCGTCCTCCCGACGATCACCAGATGGTCGACCCGTGCAGATGCCTCCTCGGCAAAGGACCGATTCTCCTCGTCCTGGACCGGGCCCAACTCGACCATGCCAGGTGTGATCACCGCCGTCGTCCCCCCGGCACCCGCCTCGGCGAGGGCGGAGAGTGCGGAGCGAGCCCCGGCAGGGTTGGAGTTGAAAGTGTCGTCGACGATGGTGAAACCCGCTGCCGCTGTGGTCACAGACTGCCGGTGCTCCGTCGTCGGCAGCCCCGCAACCCGCGGGAGAAGGTCCTCGACGTCGATGCCCAGAGCCCGACAGATGCCCAAGGCGACTGCGAGGTTCACCCCGAAGACGCCCTCGGGAACGTCGATGACGCGCTCCCCGCCGATGACGATCCCAGCGTCGGCGGAGACCTCGAGGATGCTCATCCGACCTCGATACGTGGCGGCTATCGCGGCCAGATGGGGGTCGTCGACGCAGATCACGCCCACCTCGGCGCCATCGAGGATCTCCGACTTGGCCCTGGCGATGTCGTCGAGCGACCCGAAACGCTCCAGATGGACCGGCCCGATCGCCACCATCGCCGCCACCTCGGGTTTTACCCACCGGCACAACTCGGCTATCTCGCCGTGCCCATAGGTCCCCATCTCGGCCACGAAGATCTCCGTGCCGGGGGTGAGGTTCTCGTTGATGGCCCGGGCCAGCCCCATGCGGTTGTTGAAAGAGGCCGGGCTGGCCACGACTCTCCTCGATCCCGAGAGCAGATGGGCCACATAGTGCTTCGTCGTCGTCTTGCCATAGGAGCCGGTTATGGCGACCACCCGAGGGCCAACGGCGCGCAACTTGGCAGTGGCCTTGTCCACCCATTGGTCGCCCATGCGTCTCTCCAGCGGGACGAGTGCGGCGAGGGCGAGGTCGACCACCACGTAGAGGAGATACAGGGGGAGCACGACCAACAGGGGCAAGGCGAACCAGGCTCCGGCTGCGAAGGTCGTGATCAAGATCACCCCCGAGACTCCGGCCAAGCGGCGGAGACGGGCGGTCCAGGCCAGTGGCGAGCTCACACCCCCGATCGATAGCCCGATGGGACCGACCTGCACGGCCGCCACCAGGAATCCCCATCGAAGATCGAAGACGGTCAGGAGCACACCGGCGAGACCGAGGAGGTCGAGGGCCAGGTTGAGGGCACCGTTGCGCCACCAACGCACCGCGAACCTGGTTACCTCGCCCGGGAGGTAGTGCTCCCTCTGGGCGACGCGCAGCCAGCGGAGACCGGCAGGGACGGAGGCGACAGCACAGGTGGCCGCCAGCACCCAGTTCATCGCATCGCCCTCTCGATGGCCTCTCGCACCGGTTGGGGGGCCTGGAGGGGCACGAAGTGGCCCACACCCGGTATCACCTCGAGGGAGGACTTCGAGAGCAGAGCCTGCGCCGCCTCGGCCACCGACAGCGGAACCTCGTGGTCGTCCTGGCCCCACAACAGCTGGACAGGGCTCGAGATCCTTCTGAGCTGGCCCTCGTAAGACTCGTTGACCACCTTCACCAGGATGTCCCGCATGACCCCGCTGGCGGCGCGGTAGTCCTCAGACCCCCTCTTCCGCTTCTCTCGCTCGAGACGCTCGTCGGATATCACCCCGAGTTGGTTCAGCCGGCGTGCGAAACGAAATCCCGCCGAGGGCCTCCTCCCGGTCTCCAGGCGGATGAGCGGCACCCCGGTCAGGACCAGAGGCCCCACCAGCTCGGGATTTCTCGCCGCGAGGCACACCGCAACCCTCCCCCCGAAAGAGTGACCGACGAGGACTGGCGGCCTATCGAAAGAATCCAGGATTCCGACGACAATGTCCGCATAGGCGTCCGCGCCTATCACCTCATCCGGGGCGGGTGAGGCCCCAAAGCCTGGGAGGTCGGGAGCAATGCCGGAGAAACCCTCGAGAACCGAAGCGAAGTCGCTCCCGCGGCGCCCCCATCCGTGCAGGGCCAGGATGTCGGGGGCACCATCACCGTACACCTCGGCGAAGAGCGCGCCGTCAAGAAAAGAGCGCAGAGCCAATAACAATCCTCGATAAGACCGGGTGAAGAGCCGAGAATACTTAGAGCAGGCCCAAAACCGATGACTAGCGAGAGCCTGAACCCCAGCGTCAACGAGTCGATGGCCAGATTCCGGTCGTCGCTTCTTCGTCGCGCCTCCGCCGTTGCCTGGTTCGTGCTCATCATCATCGGCTACCAAGCGGTGGCCAGCCCGCTGCCCGACGGTTCGCAGATGTTCGCCCAACCGGAGTTCTACATCCCCATGGCCTCGCTGGCCGGGCTGCTCATCCTGTCCACCGCAGTCCGCTGGGACAGGGTCATGCGGTCATCGGCCGCGCCGTGGGTGGCCAGCGGTTGGCTGCTCGGGATGACGGCGGGGATCGCGGCCTTCGCCCTGATCCCCGAGCTCAACGACACGGCCGAACCCGTCCTGTTCGGCATGGCGGCAGTGTCGGGGCTCTTGCTGGCCTGGTGGGCGCATGCCTCGGTGACCGTCATCATCAGCCTGGCAATCGCCCTGGTGGCGTTCGAGAGCGGTGAGGCCAACGTCGTCGGTGATGTCGTGGCGCCCATCGTGGTGATCCTCGTCGTCGCCGCGGTCACGGCCCTCGTCGGCTTCGAGTTCGAGAAGGAGGCGCTGACCTCATTCGGCAAGGAGGCGAAGCTGGAACAGCAGCGTCTCGACTTCGAGCGCCTCTACGCGGTGAGCGCCACCCTCGCCCGGGCGGAGTCACTCGCCGAGATCGTGCCCCATCTCGTGGGAACCATCTGCAAGTACCTCGACGCCCAGGTGGGGGTGGTGCTGCTCCACGACGGCGAGATGCAGCGACTGGAGGTGATGAGCCCGATCTGGGTCAATGGCTACCCCCTGGAGACCGACCCGATCACCGTCGAGATCAACGCCCCGAGCGTCGTGTCCCAGACCTACCGAGCCGCCAAGCCCATCTACGTGCGAAGAGTGGACGAGGACTCCGACTCCCACGTCCTGCTCAAGGATCTAGGTCTGAAACAGGCCCTGGTGGCGCCACTCAAGGTCGAGTCGATGCGTGTCGGGGCCATCATCGTCGGGGATCCCTACGAGGGAGACTTCACCGAAGACCAACTCGATCAGCTCGGCTCGCTCGCCGCCCCGGCCGGTCTGGTGCTCAGCCAAATCGGGCGCTACGAGGCACAGGCGGAGATGACCCGGCGTCTCGAGGAGGTGGCTCAGATGAAGTCCGACTTCGTCTCCACCGTCAGCCACGAGCTGCGCAGCCCACTCACCTCCATCATCGGCTCGCTCGACACCGTGAACCGACCCGAGCTGGCCCCACCCGAGCCCACCTCCCAACAGCTCCTCATCAGCGCCCGACGCCAGGCGGGTCGGCTGCAGCGGCTGATCGAGGACCTCCTCGTGGTGTCGCGGATCGACCGGGGGGCGATCCCGGTCCATCCCGAGGTGGTCGAGATCAAAGCCATGCTCGACGAGGTCAACCGGGTCGTCTCCATCGAGCCGAAGACAACGGTCGAGCCTGAGAACCTGGCCGTGTTCGCCGACAGGGACCACTTCTCGAGGATCCTCATCAATCTCGTGGAGAACGCGGCCAAGTACGCCCCCGACTCTCCGGTGGAGCTCTACGCGTGGCAGAAGAACCAGCGGGCGATGATCGCGGTGGTGGACCACGGCCCCGGCATTCCCGATGGTGCACGGGAGAGCATCTTCGAGCGCTTCACCCAGCTCGACCAGTCGGACACGAGGTCGAGGGGGGGCACCGGGCTGGGTCTCTCCATCGTCAAGAGCTTGACCGAGGTCATGCAGGGATCGATACGAGTCGAGGCGACCGAAGGCGGAGGGGCGACTTTCGTGCTCGATCTCCCCGCCGCGGCATCGGAGATTCCCGCGGCCAGAATGTGATCTAGGCCTCGGAGCCACCTCCGGCGGCCACGGCATGGAATCCCCCGTCGACGTGGACGATCTCACCGGAGGTCATGGCTGCCCAGTCGCTGAGGAGGACACACACCATGCGCGCCACCGGATCGGGGTCGGAGGTGTCCCATCGCAGCGGGGCCCGCTCGGCCCAGACTTCATCGAACCTGGCGAAACCGGGGATCGACTTGGCGGCAACGGTTCCCAACGGCCCCGCCGAGACTGCGTTGACCCGGACGTTGTGCTCACCCAGGTCACGGGCGAGGTACCGGGTGACACTCTGTAGGGCCGATTTGGCGACACCCATCCAGTCGTAGGCCGGCCATGCCTGGGTGTTGTCGAAGTCCATCGCCACCAACGCCCCGCCGCCCGCCTCTTGCATCAGGGGCAACAAGGCGACGGCCAGCGTCTTGTATGAGAACGCGGAGACGGTGAAAGCGGTCTGAGCCGACTCGACGGGGGTGTTGAGGAAGTTGCCGCCCAGGGCATCCTCGGGGGCGAATGCGATGGCATGGAGTGCGCCATCGACCCGCCCCCAGCGTTTGCCGAGATCGGCCACCACGGCGTCGACATGCTCCGGGTCGTTGATGTCCAACTCGAGCACGTCGCACTTGGCGGGGAGTCTCTGCACCGAGCGCTCGGTCAGGCGGAGCCCGCGACCGAATCCGGTGCAGACGATCTCTGCACCTTCCTCCTGGGCGACCCTGGCGGTGTGCCAGGCGATCGAGTCGTCCGTGAGCACACCGGTGATGAGCAGCTTCTTGTTCTCGAGGAGCATCAGAAATCGACTCCAAATGTCATGATCCCTCTAATTCCTAGACCCATCGTGAACAGTAGGAGCAACCCGTAGTACAGGGCGGGCCGTTTCCTGAATTGGGCGCGATAGATGTATGCGAAGGTGAAAGTGACCGCGATCAGGACACCGTAGAAGACATGTTGGTTACCGGGGTCGATGCCCTCGGCGGACATCAGCGCCACCCCCACCACGATCTGTGCCAGGGAGCTCGCAATGGCGAGGCCCACAGCCCAGTAGAACGCCCTGGGGACGTCGTCACGTCTCGAGAGAACGACTCCCCACAGGCCGACGACTCCGTTGACCCCGGCCACCACCTGACCGAAGAGATCATGAAACGAGCTCACTACGCGGAGCCTAAACAGCGCCCACTGAGCGTGAGAACGACTACGATTGAACGAGGAGGCAAGACATGTTCGAGGCGGTGCAATTCATCGAACGGCGGGAGGACCCCACGCCCACGGAGACGGTTCTCGGCGAGTTCAGCGAGGAGTTGAAGGCCGTAGAGGCGTCGAGAGGGGCGCGCACGGCGTTCTTCGAGACAGGATCGGACGATTACGCCTGGTGGATCGTGAGAAAGAAGGGGGCCCGGCTGGCCAACTTCATCGCGGATTCGAAGAGCGACAAAGAATTCGTCCTCGACTTGAGCTCCGGCGAGCTGGTCGAAGTCCCCACCTGAGAGCGCTGAGTGTCGTTTGACCACTCAGCGTGGCCAGTCAGCTCACTCCTCCATCAGGAGATCGGCATACCGGTCCCTGACGACCTTCTTGTCGAACTTGCCGGTGCCCGTCTTGGGGATCTCGTCGACGAAGACGATCTCATCGGGCAGCCACCACTTGGCCACCCGTCCGCTCAGATGCTCCAGTAGCTCGGTCGCAGTCACATTCGCTTCCTGCGCCGGCACCACGAAGGCAGCGGGCCGCTCCTGCCACTTGGCGTGTTTGAGGCCGACCACCGTCGCCTCGGCCACCGCGGGGTGGGCCATCAGCTCGTTCTCGACATCCAGAGAGCTGATCCACTCCCCACCCGACTTGATGACGTCCTTGGCACGGTCGGTGATGCGGATATAGCCCTCCGGGGTGATCTTGCACACGTCGCCGGTCCGCAGCCAGCCATCCTCGAACGACTGCGAGGTGCGCTCGTCCTCGTAGTACTCGGCCGCTATCCAGGGCCCGCGAATCAAGAGCTCGCCGAATGCCTCGCCGTTGTGAGGTAGCTCCTCGCCCACCTCGTCCACGATCTTCACCTGGAGCCCGGGAGTCACGATGCCCGCGGTCTCCAACCGGTCGAGCTGGTCTTCGAGGGCCCAATCCTCCATCTGAGGCTTGAGATACGACATGGAGGCCACCGGATTCGTCTCGGTCATCCCCCAACCTTGGACAACCCGGATCCCACGGTCGGTCCAGTACGCCTCGATCATCGCTCGTGGCACTGCCGACCCACCACACAGGAAAGCGCGTATCGAGGAGACGTCTATCTCGGGATGAGCGTCGAGATGCTGTTTGATCCCGAGCCAGACCGTGGGGACGCCGGCACTGAATGTCACCCGCTCACCCGTGAACAGGCCAACGAGACCCTCAGGAGAGAGATCGGGGCCGGGATAGGTGAGCTTGGCCCCCTTGGCCGTGGCCATGAACGGATAGCCCCAGGCCGACGCGTGGAACATGGGAACGACCGGGAGCACGTTGTCGCTGGGCTCGATGGCGAAGTTGGCCAGGTTCGAGATCGTGTGCATATAGGTGGAGCGCTGGGTGTAGGCGACACCCTTCGGATTGCCGGTGGTGCCTGACGTGTAACAGAACATCATGGGAGACCGCTCGTCCAGCAAAGGCCACGGCCCGTGCTCGTCCTGGTCTGCGATCAGATCTTCGTAGGCGACCGAGCCAGGAATGTCATCGCTCGCCTCATCGCCCATGATCACAAAGGTCTCAACCCTCTC
>Ga0214469_1000505_pt1 | contig 13632 bp, 11 predicted proteins | sample RVTome_10_FD_187340 | JGI IMG/M metagenome (GOLD analysis project Ga0214469, IMG submission 187340) | Soil microbial communities from uranium-contaminated site in the Upper Colorado River Basin, Wyoming, United States - RVT153D57 HiSeq ... | reverse complement strand
GCGCGCTGGACGTTCATATCGACGACGATCGCGCGCGCTCCTCGCCGCGCGAGGGCGAGCGCCGTGAGCAGACCGACGGGGCCGGCTCCCACAACCACGGCGACGTCTCCGCTTCCGGCCTCGCTCAGGCCCGCTCCGTGGAAACCCGTCGCCAGGATGTCGCCGGCGAACAAAGCCCCCTCATCGCTCAGGTTCTCGTCGATCCGTTTGAGGTTGACCACGGCTTGAGGCACCCGAACGTATTCGGCCTGCGCCCCATCGAGGCCGCCCGTCAGTTCGCCCGATCCCAGGGCGCGGCGCCGAAGGCAGAAGTTGAAGTGTCCGGACGTGCAGCGGTCGCAGGAGCCGCAGGCGATCAGAAAAGAGCCCACGACCCTGTCTCCGACGCCGACGTTCGCGCTCTCACCCACCTCCGCCACGCGGCCGATGAACTCGTGCCCGATCACCGACCCGGGTTGCAGGCCCGGCGTCTTACCCCGCAGGAGGTGGAGGTCACTTCCGCAGATCGAACTGAGGTCCACCCGAACGACCGCGTCGCCGGGCTCGATGACCTTGGGCTCGGCCACCTCGTCGACTCGCACCCGTTCTTCACCGGCGAAGACGACCGCTTTCACGATCGCCTGCTCATCGCCGGGTCGAACGTGGGGCGGCCCGAAACGGGTAACTTCGACGCGTTTGGGGAAGAAACAACCACGGCGCCGGGATAATCGACGAGCGCGCTGAACGAAAGCGCAAGCGTCAGACGCCTCGCCCCTTCCAGGCATATGCAGGGGGTAGGAGCCACCGGAACCAACCTATCGCCCGCCGGCGGCTCCGGCCGAAAAGGCCGAAAACATTCCGGCAGCAAGACAAGCGACAATAGCCCGGCGAGACAAGTAGGGGAGCGTGGGATTTCGAGTGAGTGGGCCGGTCACGATGTACACCACGACCTGGTGCGGCTACTGCCGGCGCCTCGAGCGAGAGATGACCGAGGCGGGGATCAACTTCGACAAGATCGACATAGACGGTCGCTCGGACCTCGGCGAGCGCATCGAGGTGGCCTCGGGGGGCAACCGCACCGTGCCCACCGTCGAGATCGGCGGCGAGCTTCTGGTGAACCCCTCGATCGAGCAGGTCGTCGCCGCCGTCGGGGGGCCGCCTGGGCGGAATTAACGCTCTTTTCTACTGTTGTAAGGTGAGAAAGCAGTCGTCTCGGACGGCAGCCCGCTGGAAGCCACCGCTAGAAAGAGAGACCATGGCGAACTTTCGAGACCTTCTGCAGAAGGTCAAGTCGGAGATCAAGGAAACCACCCCCGAGGAGGTCAACGAGCGCCTCGAGCGCGGCGACAAGTTCCTCCTGCTCGACGTCCGGGAAAACGACGAGGTCGAAGCGGGCATCGTCCCCGGGGCGCGGCACGTAACCCGCGGGCACCTCGAGAGCCGAGTCGAGGACGTTCTCACCGACAAGGACGCCGAGGTGGTCGTGTACTGCGCCGGCGGTACGCGCAGTGCGTTTGCAACCCAGACGCTGAACGAACTCGGCTACGCGAACGTGTCCTCGATGGCGGGCGGATTTACGCGCTGGAAGGATCTCGGTCTCGACTTCGCGATGCCCAAGATCCTCGACGCGTCGCAGAGGGCGCGTTACTCGCGGCATCTCATCCTGCCCGAGGTCGGAGAGGCGGGTCAGCTCAAGTTCCTCGACGCGAAGGTTCTGTCCATCGGTGCCGGGGGACTGGGATCCCCCGCACTTCTGTACCTGGCGGCGGCGGGGATCGGCACGATTGGGATCATCGATGGCGACGTCGTCGAGGCGAGCAACCTTCAGCGGCAGGTGGTCCACTCCACGGACACGCTCGGAATGAGCAAGGCCGAGTCGGCGCGCGAGACGCTTACCAAGCTGAACCCCGACGTGAAGGTCGAGGTGCATCCCTTCCGCATCGACGACTCGAACTCCAAGGAGATCATCAGCCAGTACGACGTCGTCGTTGACGGCTGCGACAACTTCGAGACTCGCTACGTAGTGAACGACGCCGCGGTCGAGTTGCGCAAGCCGGTCGTGCACGCTTCGGTCTTCCGGTTCGAGGGAATGGCGTCGACGTTCATCCCGCACGAGGGTCCCTGCTACCGGTGCCTGTTCCCCGAGGCTCCACCGCCGGAGCTGGCACCCACCTGCGGCGAGGCGGGGGTTCTGGGGGTTCTCCCCGGCATCATGGGGATCCTTCAGGCAAACGAGGCTCTGAAGTTGATCGGCGGATACGGCGAGACCCTTGTGGGCCGGCTGTTGACGCTCGACGCATCGACCACGACCTTCCAGGAGGTCAAGGTGCGCCGCGACCCGCATTGCCCAATCTGCGGCGACGGTTCGTAAGTCTCCGCGTGAAGATCGCGGTCATCGCAGATACGCACACGCGCGCAATGAGCCGGACGGTTCCCATGGGGGCCTGGCCGTACCTCGAGTCGGCCGACCACATCCTGCACGCAGGCGATGTCCTCGATCCTGCGGTGCTCGACGAGATGAAAGCCCTGGCCCCCGTAACCGCGGTGATGGGGAACTGTGACGCCTGGGATATTCGAGATTGGGGAGCGACCGACACCGCGGTGGTCGAACTGGGTGGCGTGACCATCGGAATGGTCCATGACTCGGGGCTCGGGCCCGGCCGACGGGCTCGAATGCACAAGCTCTTCCCCGATGCCCGCGTCGTCGTCTTCGGGCACTCGCACATGCCCTACAACGAGGACGAGGACGGGCTGCTGCTATTCAATCCGGGAAGTCCCACGTGGAAGCGCAAGGCGCCGTTCACCTCGATGGGCCTGCTGTGGATCACCGACGGCGAAGTAGAGGGAGAGATCTTCCCGGTCTAGCGCAGCCTCGAGAACCTAGGGCGTCGCCTCGAGGACTCGTTCCATCCATTGGAACGGATCCTTGATCTCCTCGGGCGAGGGCAGATTGTCGGGCGCCTCCCAAACCTGATTGAGGGCGGCGAGGCCCTTCATCTTCACGACCGCCGCGCAGAAGGTCTCGCCGGAGGTTTCGAGCCCCCTGTCGAAGGAGATTCCCAGAACGCTTGAAAGCGCGGCCTGGCCCTCGCTGGGAGACGAGCGGTGGCGGACCATGCCCTCGTTTATGCGCGCCGGCCCCTCCACCATCTGGGGCATAACGGCCTCGGCCGCATGGTGGCCGTAGCCCTCGAACAGCGCCGTGAACGCCCGCACGCGGTTTAGCGCGCGGCTGTGTCGCTCGCTCTGGACCACTGGCAGAGCATCCGAAGCCGAGTTATCGGTGAGGGCCTCAACGCCTTTGGTCTGAAGATCCATCATGCGTCGTTCGAGGTCTCCTATGTCGAGCTCGATCGAGTCCGCCAGATCGATGAACAGGCTGCGCGCGTATCGCTGCACCCAGGGGATCGAGGACATGACCAGATGTCGCGAGGCCTCTTGCGTCGCGAGCCATTTGCGGAAGGCGAGCTCGTCGAAGCCGTAGTCGCGTGCGACCGCATCGACGTTTCCGAGCACGAAGAAGAGTTGCCGGCCGTCCTCGCGCGGGATGGGGAAGTAATAGCGAGACAGCGTGTCGCTTGAAAGGCCTCCGAGAAGCTGGCCCGCTTGAAGCCCAAGCAGCAGCGGTCCAACCTGTCCCATCGCCGCCGCCATGGGATTGTTTGCACCCGATCCGGGCTCACCGGTTGGGTCCTGGCCGGGCAAACCCAGTTCACCGCCCATCTTTCCAAGCTCGCCGGTGAAGCGTTCGGCCAGCCGTTCGAGGAGCCATCCCCAGGCCTCGAGCGTCGAGGCGATCCACCACGAACGATTCACCACCTCGACACGCATCGGCTCCTCGAGCGGCAGGCGCGTATAGCCGGACAGCAGAACCTCTGCGCCGCGCACCGCGTCTCCAAACGACTGCGATATCTCTTTGGTGACGGGCGGTTCCGCTCCCGCCTGAGCCGCGATCGCTCCGCCGACCTGGCGCGCGACCTCGGTATTGATCGGACCCTCGCTCGACGACAGGAGCTTCTGCAGCTCTCGGAAGAGCGGAATGTCCCCGAAGGGTTGCTGTGACATAGCTACATCGTCGCGCAGTACGCTCGCAAGGCGAGCTCCCAAGACAAGAGATGCCCAAGGGGGGCAGATGAGCGGTACTCCGATAACCGTGGCGGTGACCGGGGCGGCCGGATACGTGGGTTCCCGGGTGATCCGCGCCCTTTGCGACGACGAGCGAGTCGACCGGGTGCTCGGTTTCGACGTCGTGGCCCCCGCCTTTCGCTCGGACAGGTTCGTGTTCGACACGATAGACGTGCGAGACAACCGGCTGGCGAAACGGCTTGCGGGCGTCGACGCCCTGGTGCATCTCGCCTTCGTCATGGATCCGATCGAAGACCAGGCGAGAATGCGAGACATCAACGTCAACGGGAGCCAGAACGTCTTCAAGTGTGCGTCCGAGGCGGGCGTTGGAAAGATCGTCTACACCTCCTCCGCCACCGTCTACGGAGCCCATCCCGACAACGAGATTCCGCTTACCGAACGATCCCCGCTGCGCGCCAACCTCGACTTCTCCTACGCGGCGCACAAACTCGAGGTGGAATACATCGCCGAAGATTTCCGTTCCGGCAACTCGGAGATCTGCCTGACGGTCTTTCGCCCGGCGATCGTCTTCGGGGCGGGAGTGGACAACGCGTGGTCACGATTCATCGAGGCCCCCCTTTTGCTGGCGGTAAAGGATCACGCTCCACCCTTCCAGTTCGTCCACGAGGAAGAGGTCTCCGCCGCCATTGTCTTCGCCGTCTTCAACGACCTGGACGGCGTTTTCAACCTCACCCCGCGTGGTTGGTTGGAAAACGACGAAGCCGCGGGATTGCTCGGTCGAGGTAGAACGGAGTTGTCAGAGCGGATTGCGTTCCCGCTCATGGATCGTCTTTGGGCCAGAGGCCTCGCGGACGCTCCAGCGGGGATGCTCCACTACGTGATGCATCCATGGGTGATGTCGGGCGCGAAGCTGGCCGAGGCGGGGTTCGTCTGCCGACGTTCCAATGCGGACACCTTCAAGGAGGCACTCGAGCACCTTCAGCCCTACGTCCGGCTCGGCGGTGCGCGCATCCGCAGGACGACGTTGAGCCGCGGGGCCAAGACGGTCGCCGGCGTGGCCCTGGCGGCGGGGGTCCTGGGGGCCGTTCGAAGGCGCGGCTCCCCGGGCTGAAGGCCGCGAAATGCCGCCCCCTGGAGGCGAGCGACGGTGGATGCGAGGTAACTCTCTGGTAGGCTCTGAGGGTTCCAAAGCGCCGTCGCGGGAGAAATCCAATCGGCGCAATGTCGGTGCAGCGCGGGGTCAACCTTGTGATGTTCGGGTGAGTGCGCGCCGGCGTGTCAAGAAGTTAGGAGAACAGCGTGATTTACCTGGTCATCTTGGTAGTTGCGGCGTCTTTGTCCATCGGCAGACTGTGGATGCTTCAGCGCCGGCAGAAGTCCCACCTACAGACGGTCGACGGGTTCAGAGCCGGCTGGCAGGCCCTTTCCGAACCGGCCAACACCGGACCCGCACCTCGGCGACGACCGCCTCGGCATGCGTCGCAGCCCGTCGAGGTGGCGCGGCGCAAGGCAACCCCCAGGGCGGCCCACCGCAGGCCGGAGAAACTGGACCCCGCGAGGCGCGCGGCGGCCAAGAAACGCATAGCGGCGCGCAGAGCCGCCCGGCAGTTTTAGATCAACCCAGCCCCAGAGTCTTCGCTGCCACTAGACTCATGGACGACGATCCATGACGGCAGCAATCGACTGAAATGAGCCCAGGTGGCGCGCGACCTAGCGATTGACCTCGGAACGGCGAACACACTCGTCTACCAACGAGGTAAGGGGATCCTCTTCGCCGAGCCCACGGTGATAGCCCTCAACAAGGAAACCGGCGATGTCCTTGCGATGGGCGACGAGGCGTGGCAGATGATCGGCCGGACTCCTGGATACATAGTCGCGGTTCGGCCGTTGCGGTCGGGCGCCATCTCCGACTTCGACGTCACCGAGAAACTCATACGCCTCATTCTTCAGCGCTCGGGAGTCAACCGCCTGTCGCGCCCCCGCGTGCTGGTTTGCGTCCCCTCTGCCCTGACCGAGGTCGAACGGCGCGCGGTCGAGGAGGCGACGCTCTCGGCGGGGGCCCGCTCTTGTTACCTGATCGAGGAGCCCATGGCCGCGGCCATCGGCGCAGGGCTGCCCATTCACGAGCCCATGGGCAATCTGGTCGTCGATGTCGGTGGCGGCACCAGCGAGGTCGCGTTGATCTCCCTTGGGGGCATCGTCACGAACACTGCGGTACGACTCGGCGGCTTCGATCTCGATGGATCGATACAGAACTACATTCGTAGGGAATACCGCCTTGCGATTGGTGAGCGCACCGCGGAACGAATAAAAATTGCGATCGCATCAGCGTTTCCCCTGGCCGAGGAGAAGAAGGCCGAACTACGCGGTCGCGATCTCGCAACGGGATTGCCCAAGAACATCGTGATGTCATCCGAGGAGATGCGCAGTGCGATCGACGAGCAGATTCGGGGCATCGTCGACGCGACGATCGACTGCATCAGCCAGAGCCCTCCCGACTTGGTCCAGGACGTGCTGATGAACGGCATCACCCTGACCGGCGGTGGCGGAATGCTTCAAGGGCTCGACATGTTGCTGAGCCAGTCGGCCGAGGTTCCCGTCCACATCACCGACCAGCCCCTCGAGTCGGTCGTGCTGGGAGCGGGTAAGTGCCTGGAGGCGTTCGAGAGCGCCAAGTCGGTACTCCTCCACGCCTAGGCGCGTGAGCGGCTTTACCTCGCTTAAATCTCGGTACATCTAGCATTTGAGGGCCATGCAGAGCCAGACGGAGATTCAGGACCAACCCCCCCAGGGGCCGCCGTCTCCTCGCGCGCGCTCGAACTGGCGTCCGCTCATTGGGATTCTGGCCCTCGTCTTACTGTTCTTGGCCGCGACCCGCGTCCCCATTCCGGTCATCTACGCCTTCGAGCCCGGGCCCGCGCGCGACGTCGAGGACCTGGTGGACGTGTCCGGCGAACGCACCTATTCGTCCGACGGGAACCTCTTTCTGACCACCGTAAGAGTGGACACGCAGGTGACTTTGGCCGATTGGATCAGGGCGGCGTTTGACCCCGCCAAACGGGTCGTGTCGCGCGAGGAGGTCACCGGGGGCATGTCGTTCGACCAGCAGGAGCAGATACAGCTTAGGCAAATGGAGGCCTCGAAGGAACAGGCCCGCATCGTGGCCCTCAGCGCGCTCGGCTACCCTCCTCCGGAGGGCGAGGGGGCCGAGATCGTGAGAGTCGACGAGTCGGCTCCCGCCGGCAGCGTTTTGGAACCCGGCGACGTCATCGACGAGGTCAACGGACGGCCGGTCGAGTCGACCTGTGACGCATCGGTGAGGATCGGCGAGGTCGAACCCGGGGGGCAGGTCGAGCTGGTCGTGGTGCGCGACGGGCAGCGCGAGAGCTTTACTTTGAACACCGCCCGTAACCCTCAGGATCCGAGCAAGGCCTACGTCGGCGTGGAGATGACGAACAAGAACTTCGAGTACGACCCCGGCGTGGACGTGAGCTTCGACACCGACAACATCGGCGGCCCGTCCGCGGGACTCATGTTCACCCTCGCGCTCTACGACCTGCTGACTCCCGACGATCTCACCGGAGGCCGCGAGGTTGCGGGAACCGGCACTATCGGATGCGGCGGCGAGGTCGGCGCGATCGGCGGAATCGAGCAAAAGGTGGCGGGAGCCGAGTCCGAGGGGGCCGATGTGTTCCTTGCTCCCTCCGGGAACTTCGATCAGGCGCTGGCCGCAGCCGATGATATCCGGGTGGTCGAGGTGGCCACGTTCGAAGACGCCCTCGACTATCTCGAGGATACGAGTAGCTAAGCGGCTCCAGCTTCAGATCTCACCATCGCCGCGTTCCAGGTGGGAGACTTGATGCCCATGTTCGAGAGCTTCTTGACCGTCCCTCTTCACTTCACGGTCGAGTTCTTGGGCTTCCTGGTGTTCGCAGGGAGCGCGGTACTGATTCTGGCGCGTCCCGACATCCTGGCCATCGGCCCGGTGGGGCGATACATGGCGGCGGGAGGTTTCGCCGTCGCGGCGGGCGCGAACGTCGTACACGGGGCCAGCTTCGAGTTCGCCCTTCACGACGGGGACGAGGTTCTGGTAGTTGCCAGAGCAGTGGGTTTCCTTCTGATCGCGGGTGGACTTGCGGTCCCGTCCGGTGCAAGCGTGTCCGCGATCGCGCCCTTCGAGATCCGCGAACCGTTGCTCTTCCTGCCGGCCGCGACCGCATTGCTCGCGGCCCTCTTCGCGTGGCAGCGGGCCCGCAAGACGCGGGGGAGCTATCTCGAGGCCGTCGCCGCGGGAGGCATGCTGCTGGCGATCTCCGAGGCTCTGACCTCGGTCGCGCCTCGCACCGAAATTTCATCGGGCACCATCGGCACGTACGCGTTCATCGCCCACGGAGTGAAGCTCCTCGCCTTCGTGTGCATCGCCGTATGGCTCGCCAAGAGCGCTCGGAACTCGATTCGAACGCGCTTCGTGACCTCGTTTGCGGCCCTGTTGGTCGTCGTGGTCCTGGTCCTCTCGACCGCCCTCACCGGGGTCATCTCGAACAACGTCGGACAGGAGCAACTGCGGACCGTTGAAGCGCAGCTTTCGACCGCGGTGCAGAACCTCGAGTTCGATCGCCGCGACCTGCAGGACGAAACCGGACAGGTAGCCGCACTGCCCGCGATCCGGCGAAGCGTCGCCGAGAGATCAAACGTGTCGGAGCTGGTCGAGGTCATCAGAGCCGATCTCGAGTTCTTCGAGGTTGACTTCGTGGCCGTGCTCGATCCGCAGGGGCGACAGCTCGCGTTCTCTCGTGAGGGGCCGCGCCTGCAGGATGCTGATGAGCAAGTGAGCGCGAGGCGCTTGAGCAGGGTCGATGTCCTGACGCTGTTGGGCTCTCCCGTCGTCGGAGCGCTGGGCGACGGAAGCAGTGCTTCATCGAGCATCGACGCAATCCCGGAAGCGGAAATCGTGGCCGAGCTCGCCGGCGTCGAGATCGAGGGACCCGCGGGGGGCCGGGCGGGCTACCTCATCACGGCCAGGTGGATCGACCAGCTGACGGTCGAGTCCCTCGCTGATTCGTTCGCACCAAGCGAGGCCACGTTGATCGTCGGCGAACGAGTGCTTGCGACGACGCTGACAACAAGCGTTTCCGCCGATGCGCTGGTGTCCAACGAGGCCAGACGCGAGTTGACGCTCGGCGGTGGCCAAGTCCTGCAGCAAACCGTGGGTGGCGACATCTACTTCGGCTCGGTGGCGCGGCTGCCGAACGCACTCGGCAACCCCACCGCGGCAACGATCTCGTTGTCGACCCCCTCGTCGATAGTTGCGGACACGCGCGAGGACGTCATTCGCGTGTTGTTTCTGGCGGCCCTCGGGGTCACGATCATCGTGCTCGTTCTCGCATGGTTGTCGGGTCGCCGTCTTACGCGGCCCCTTCGGCAGTTGACGCTTACGGCCGCGTCGGTGAGAGAGGGGGATCTCGAGGCCATTGCCCCCGTAGCCGGTGAGGACGAGGTGGGCCGTCTGGGCGAGGCTTTCAACCAGATGACCTCCTCCATCAGGGGGATGACCGGCGATCTTCGGCGGGCCGCTCACGAGGAGCACGAACTTCGAGAGCGGATCGAAAAGATCATCCAGTCGATGGCCGACGCTTTGATCGCCGTCGACGTAAACGCGCAGGTCGTCGCCTTCAACGCCGAGGCCGAGGTGATGGCGGGGCGGGATGCGGACGACGTGTTGGGCCGTGACGTCTCCGAGGTGCTGCACATCATCGACGCGCAGGGGGAGCCGGTGCATCTGCCGATCTTCGACCTGCGGGAGGGGTCCGTCGGGGGAGTGTTCTTCCAGCGATCCCAGCGGTCCCCGATTCCGGTGGCGGTGACCAGCGCGGTCCTTCGCGACCAGGACGGGGAGGTGGCCGGTGGCGTCGCCGTGTTGCGCGACATGACCCAGGAGCGCGAGGTGGAGCGACTGAAGTCGGACTTTCTCTCGAACATCTCACATGAGCTGCGTACACCTTTGACTCCGATAAAGGGGTACGCGGACATGCTTGCAAACAAGGAGGTCCCCCTCGCCAAGCAGCGCATCTTCGCAGCCGGCATCCTCGAGTCAACTCTCCGGCTCGAGCGAATAGTGGGATTGCTCGTGGACTTCACGGCCCTCGAGGCCGGCCGTCTTGCCCCGAGGGCCCGCCTCGTGGACATGGCGAGCTTGCTCGAACGGCTGAGCGCCGAGTGGTCGGACCGCGCCGCCCAACACGAGATCGTCTCGGAGATCGAGCCCGGACTCGAAAAAGTAATGGGCGACGAACGGCTGCTGAGGCGCTCGATCGAGGAGGTCATTGACAACGCGGTCAAGTTCTCTCCGGACGGTGGAGAGGTTCGTCTCGTCGCTCGAAACGACCGGACCAACGCGGCGCCCAGCCGGATCGAGGTCTCGATCTCCGATGAGGGAATCGGAATCGATCCCGACGATATCGCCGGGGTCTTCAGCGACTTCCATCAACTCGACGCCTCGGCCACCCGGACCTACGGGGGATTGGGGCTCGGTCTGGCCTTCGTGAGGCGCATCGTGGAGGCGCACGACGGAACCGTCGAGGTGGATCGCTCGCGCCGGAGGGGGACTCGGCTGGTCCTGCGGATTCCCTCGGTCGACTCGTGAATTTGTGCTACGGACGCCCGAGGGGGAGAATGACCCCGCGCATGGTTAAGCGCGCCCTTGGATGGCTCGAGAAGGCGGATGATTTGCGACGGCACGGCTTGATGGCTGAACTATGAGAAAACTTGCACTCGTTTTGTCGCTCCTGCTTGTCGCCGCAACCGCCTACGCGTTCGTCGACGGCGACGAGACGCTGGGCGAGATGACCCTGAAACGTCTCCGGGGGGACGTGACCGTGTTGCGGGACGGCCGGTCGCTGGAGGTCTTCGACGAGTCCGGCATAAAGCCGGGCGATCGGATCAGAACTGGTTCCGACGGCAGGGCCGAGCTTCGGCTCGAAGGTAACCGAGGAATCGAGCTCGCGCCGGCCTCCGAGGTGGGGGTGGTGGATGAGACCTCTGTAGCCGGCCTCGGTGGATCGCTTCTGGCCTCGGCCCGTGACGGGGACGGCATCGATGTCGATTTCGGCGGAGTTTCGGCGCGCACCCGGGATGGCCGTTTCCGGGTCGACCTTTCGACGGGCTCGTCGAGTGTCGGCGTGTACGAGGGCTCGGCCTCGGTCGTGTCCCCGGGCGAGACCGCTGAGCGCATCGAGCGTTTCTTCGAAAGAGAGGTGGCCGGCAACGACCGGGCACTTTCGCCCCGGCCTCTGGGCATCGACGAGGGCGACGCGTGGGATCAACTCCTGCTCGAGGACGTGCTGCTGCTGGACGAGCGCATCACGAAGCTGGGCGACGGATTCGGCACCCAGGTCGGCGGCGCTCGACTCAGGCTCGGCTACTTCAGGGATCTCGTCGACCGGCCGGTGGGCTTCCTCGACGGCCAGCTCGAGCGGAAGCCCGTTCCCGAGCTGTTCATCGGGTTCACGATCGCGCGCAACGCGGGAGGCTCTCTGGCGCACGCTTTCGAGGAGGCGTTCAGGTACCGGGCGCAGGGGGGCCGGTGGGGACTCATCGCACGCATCATGGAGGCCAATCAAGACAGGCTGGTCGCCCAGTTGGGGCGGACCATCCTCGACACTGGGGTACTCGTGGCCGACGGTGGCTCGGACGGGCCCGGTTTCCGTGGGGAGTCCCGGGGCAACGGCGGGGGCGCGCAGAACTCGGGCCGCGCCGGCAACTCGGGCGGATCCTCATCGACTGCAGGCGGCGGCAGCGGCGGCAGCGGCAGCGCAGGCGGCAGCGGTGGGGGCGGCGGCAGCGGCGGAGGCGGCAGTCCGGATCCGGCCCCATCCCCCGACGAGGAAGAGGAGGCCGGCTGCAGCCTGCAGAACCCGGTCGCCTGTCTCGAGGACCCCATCGGGGGCGTGCTCGGCGAGGGTGGCATTCTCCGGCCGTGAGAGACAAGCCGCTGGTGCTGATAGCGGAGGACGACGCGGGCGTGAGGATGACGCTCGAGTTCGTGTTGTCGGATGAGGGTTTCGAGGTTCTTTCGGCCGAAGACGGCGAGCGGGCGCTGAACCTCGCCGTTGAGCGGTCACCGGATGCGATCCTGCTCGACGGAATGATGCCGAAGATGACGGGCAAGCAGGTGCTGGCAGCGCTGCGCACGCGCGAGGCGACCGCGGACACCCCCGTATTCGTGCTGACGGGCATGGATCCGGCGTTCGAGAGCGAGGGCGGCGCGGAGGCCGAGTGGCCGGGAGCGCACTTCATCGGCAAGCCGTTCGATCCCGAGGCTCTCGTCGACGGCATCCGGAAAGCGCTCGACGGACAGCGGTAGCGCCGCAGTCCGTTTACTCTGCCCGTCATGGCTACTCCAATGAGACGACGATCGTCGCCCGGGCGCGGTCCGCTGATCTTCGCCGGGATCGTCGTGATCGTCCTGTTGCTTTTCTCGTCCACCGGCTTCTACACCGACGTGCTGTGGTTCAGAGAGGTCGGCCTGACCTCGGTGCTGTGGACGTCCATCTCCGCGCAATTCGCCACGGGCGCCGTGGTGGGCGTGTTCGTGGGCGCGATCGTCTATCTGAATCTCCTCATTGCCGGGCGCATGGGCTCTGCCTACAGCTTCTTCAGGATCGAAGACGCCGAGCGGCGCGATCCACTGGACCGCTATCGCCTGATGCTCGGCCCGTACCTCAAGTGGCTGAGGCTGGGGGTGGGCATCGCGGTCGGGCTGCTCGCGGGCCTGGGAGCGAGTTCCAGCTGGCAGACGTTCGTGCTGTACCTGAACCGGGTCCGTTTCGATCAGGACGACCCGCAGTTCGGCAGGGATATCGGTTTCTACGTCTTCGAATTGCCTTTCTTCAATCTCATCTTGGACTGGGCCTGGTTCGCGATCGTCGCCGCGCTCGTGGTGTCGGTCGTAGCCCACTACTACCACGGGTCTATTCAGCCCGAGGCTGGGCTCTCGGGGGTTTCGTCGGGCGTGATGGCTCACCTCTCGGTGCTACTCGGACTGCTCGCGCTCGTGAAGGCGGCGCAGTACTACCTGGGAACGTTCGACCTGAACTTCTCTCCACGGGGAGTCGTCACGGGGGCCAGCTACACGGACGTGAACGCGCAGCTACCGGCCCTGAGGCTGCTGGCGATCATCTCGGTAATCTCGGCGGTTCTCTTCATCGCGAACATCCGCTTCAGGCGGGTGGCGCTTCCGCTCGCCGCGATCGGCATCTGGGTGCTTACCGCAGTGCTGGCGGGAGCGGCCTGGCCCGCCTTCGTCCAGCGCTTCTCGGTCGAGCCCCAGGAGGCCAGCCGGGAGCGCCCCTTCATAGAGAGAAACATCGCGGCGACGCGCGAGGCCTACGGTCTGGACGTCGAATCGCAACCCTTCGCCGGGACCGACGACCTCGACGCGGAGGCCATCGAATCCAACGAGACACTGCTGAGCAACGTGCGGGTTTGGGATCCGGACGTGCTGCAGCGCGTCTACAACCAGTTGCAGGCCATCACGCCCTTCTACACTTTTCCCGACGTCGACCTCGA
>Ga0214469_1000504_pt1 | contig 13637 bp, 14 predicted proteins | sample RVTome_10_FD_187340 | JGI IMG/M metagenome (GOLD analysis project Ga0214469, IMG submission 187340) | Soil microbial communities from uranium-contaminated site in the Upper Colorado River Basin, Wyoming, United States - RVT153D57 HiSeq ... | reverse complement strand
GGTCGTGGTAGTCGATGTAAAGCGGGTCGCTGGTGCCCCAGCCGCAACGCGGCTTGCCATCGTCGCCCACCCGTATGTCGTTGGTATTGTTGATGTCCGTCATATATCGGAGACTAACGATAGGGTGTGACAGTGTCGGTCGTAGGTCCGACACCATCAGGGGTGGCGGGTGGGGGTCGGACCATAATGACATTCAGGAACCGGGCGATTACCCCCTGGCGTTGCCGGTGAAGGCCCACGACGCCAGGCGCGCCGAGGGGACGTGCATGATGCCGCCCTCGCTGCCCACGAGTTGGGAGTCGTCGCCCAGGCCCAACACCTTCCCCGGGCCGAAGCCGCCCACGATCGACTGCGTGTAGCGCATGTTCTGGACCGGTCCGGCGATCCGGCCCTCCTCGACGAGGAACAGGCCGTTGCGCGTGAGCCCGGTCACCACCTGGGTCTTGGGATCGAGGATGCGGTTGTACCAGAGGTCTGTCACCAGGAGACCCCGCCCCATCTGGCCGAGCAGCTCGTCGGGCGGCTCGCCGCCTCCCCCGAGGAACAGGCTGGTGGCATAGCCACCAAACGCGTCGGAGCCGACCGAGTGGCCGGTCGGCTCGGTGCCGGCGAGGCGCGCCGAGCGGCGGTCGTGCGTCAGACCGGACGAGACGCCACGCTGAACCAGGTCCAGCCGCTGCTGGGGGGTTCCCTCTGCGTCGAACCCGACGCCGAGGGCCCGGGGGTCGGTGGCGTCGTCCCAGATGTCCACGCCCGCATCCCACTGCTGCTCACCGAGGTGCACGAACGAGGTGCCATCGGCGTGCGCCTTGCCGTTGAAGCCCATGTAGGCCGGGTACACCAGCGCGGAGCTCACCGCCCGCGGCTCGAGCACGACCTCGTAGTTGCCGGGCGGCAGCTCCATCGGATTCCGGCCCGACGCCGCCTTGGCGGCGGCACGGGCTCCGCACGCAGCACCGTCGAGATCCGCGAGCCGCACGGACGTGGCCTGGCCGTAGCCGTCGGCGGTGTCGCCGCCGCCTTCCCGGGCCGCAGCAAGAGCGCGGTGGATGCCATCGAGCTGGGCGGTGGTGGCCTGGCCCACCGCTCGTTGCCCGGTGGTCGACACGAGCACGTGCGTGGCGGCCTCCGTCGAGCAGTAGCCGGCGGCCTCCAGGCCCTCACCCGCCTCGACGAACCCCGCCACGATGGCCGCCCGCTGGTCGGGCGTGGCGCCGGCGGTGCCGTCGTCCCAATGGTCGACGGACGGCACGGGGGCCGCGGGCGCGAATCCCGCGAACTCCGGGTCCGGCGGACGGAGCGCCGCCGCCGCCAGCGCCCGCTCGACGAGCGCCTCCAGGCTGGCGGCATCGGTGCGCGTGGTCTGTGCGCGGGCCACCCTGCCGTCGACCGCCACGGTGAGCGACATGGCCTCGAGGTCCTCGGTGACGTTCTGGTGGATGCGGCTGTTGGCGAACCGGGTCAGCGACAACGTGCCCACCACCGCCGCGGCCACGGCCTCGGCCCGACCGGCGACGTATGCCAGGGCCCGCTCGCACGCGTCGGTCGCCAGCCGGGTGGAATCGGCGAGTTCGACCATCATCCGGACCGTACTGTGGATGGGTGACACTCGCGAGCGGCGCCCGCGGCACCGGTGGCAATGGCATCGAGGTCGTCGCCTTCGACGGCGACGACACGCTCTGGCACAGCGAGAGCCACTTCGTCGATGCCCACGCCCAGTTCGTCGCCCTCGTCGGGCCCTATGTCGACGGCGATCCCCGCGTGATCGACGAGCAGGTGGTGGCCACCGAGCGGGCCAACCTCGCCATCTACGGCTACGGGGCCAAGGCATTCACCCTGTCGCTGATCGAGTCCGCCATCGATCTGACCGGCGGGCGCGTCACCGGCGGCGAGATCAGCACCATCCTCGACTTGGGCAAGCGGCTGCTGGACCAGCCGGTCGAACTGCTCGACGGGGTCGACGAGGTCATCGCGCGGCTGGCCGACGACGGGTACCGCCTCATCGTGGTCACCAAGGGCGACCTGTTCCACCAGGAGTCCAAGGTCGCGGGCTCGGGCTTGGCCGACAGGTTCGCCCGGGTCGAGATCGTGTCGGAGAAGGACGTGGGCACCTACCGGCGGGTCATGGGCGAGGCCGGCGTGGCGCCCGAGAACTTCCTCATGATCGGCAACTCGGTGCGCTCGGACATCCTGCCCGTGGTCGAGCTCGGCGGGCACGCCGCCCACCTGCCGTACGTGTACACCTGGGAGCTCGAGCACGTGCCCGACGCCGATGCCGAGCGCATGGGCTTCCACGAGCTGACCTCGATCCGCCAGGTGCCGGAGCTGCTCGAGCGCCTGTCCTAGCGCACGCCCACCCGCACGTTCCGGAAGCGGCACGGTGCGGCGTGGTGGCCGGTGTGGCCGACCTGGAGAGGCTGGCCCTTCCCGCAGTGCGGCACGCCCCACACGGTCCACTCGTCGGCGCCACCCACCGCGTCGAGCGACGCCCAGAACGTCGGTCCGATGCCGGTGTACGTGGGGTTCTTGAGCATGCGGCCCAGCCGGCCGTCCTTGATCTCCCAGCCGACCTCGCACCCGAACTGGAAGTTGAGCCTCTTGTCGTCGATCGACCACGACCGGTTGGTCTGCATGTAGATGCCGTCGTCGGTGCCGGCGATCATCTCGTCGCGCGACGAGTCGCCGGGCCGGAGGCCCACGTTGGTCATCCGCACCATGGGCAGCCGCGCGGGCCCGTCGGCCCGGACCATCCCACCCGACGCCAACCCCACCAGGGGCGCAGAGTCCCGGCCCGACAGCACACCGACCCACATGCCATCGCGCACGATGTCCACCGATTGGGCGGGGACGCCCTCGTCGTCGTAGCCGAAGCTGCCCATGGCGCCAGGCAGGGTGGCGTCGGCGGTGATCTGCATCGCCTCGCTGCCGAAGCGCAGGTCGCCGAGCTGGTCCGGGTCGAGCCACGAGGTGCCGGCGAACGCCGCCTCCCAGCCGAGGATGCGGTCGAGCTCCACGGCATGCCCCACCGACTCGTGGATCTGGAGCGCCACCTGGTCGGAGTCGAGCACGATCGTCGTGGTGCCCTCGGGGCATTGGGGGGCGTCCAGCAGGGCGACCGCCTGCTCCGCCATGGTGGCGGCGTTGGCCACGAGATCGAGGCCCTGCACCAGCTCCCACCCCTGCGTGCCGTACTGGCCCCGCACGCCCGGGTACGAGCGGCGCTGCGTCTCCCCGTCGCCGATGGCGGTGGCATCCACAACCGCCCCGCACTCGACCAGGCGCTGGCTGATGCGGCTGCCCTCGCTCGACGCGAACCACTTCTCGGTGTCCCACACCTGATAGCTGGCCTGGGCCAGGGGGACACCGGCGTCGTTGGCCGCACCGGTGGCGTCGACCAGCAGGTCGCCCTTCTCCGCCAGGCTGACGTCGTCGAGCGGATGGACCTGCCAGGTCGACGACCACTCGGCCTCCACCACCGGCGCCGGCGCGAGGTCGAGCGGCGGACCGGCGACCCGGCCGGATGCCCGCGCCACGGCAGCCGCGCCCTCACCCGCGCTCCGGGCGGCCGCGGCGGTGAGCGTCGGGGTGGCCTGGAAACCCCAGGAGGACCCGATCAGGGCCCTCACCCCGATGCCGGCGTTCTCGGTCTGGGTGAGGTCCTCGACCACGCGGTTGCGGGCCTCCATCGACTCGTGCCGGATGACCATGACGCGGGCATCCGCGTACCGGGCACCGGCGGCGAGGGCCGCTTCCACGGCGGCGGTGGCTAGCTCGAGCATCATTGCTGTGACCGTGAACGCTCGCCCGTCCACGGCGAGTCAGGATCGTCGCTCGCAAGGAGGACGAGTGGAGGGTGACGACCAATACGAAACGGGTAGGCCGCCGGGCGAGAAGGACGACGCTGCGAGCGGCGATCCTGGCCGGCGTGGCGGGCGCAAACGTTCGCGGTCACGGCACTGATCTCCTAATCCCCTGGCCCTTCGATGATGATGCGGGGTTCGTCGGTCAGAAGGTAGACCCCGCCGGCGAGGTCGAGGAGTCGGCGTTCGTCCGGCGCGATGGTCTCCTGATAGCCGGGATCGCTGGTCATGGCGATGAAGTCGTCGAGGCTCTGGTACCACTGCACGGCGACACCGTCGAAGCCCTCGGTGCCGGCCCAACCGTTCCCGCCCGTGGCCAGGCGCGGGTGCTGTTCGTAGCGGACCAGACGGCTCCGGACGCCGGGTTCCGACACGATCTTGCCGGCGTGCACGTCACGCCAATGGGCCTGGAACTCCTCGGCCGTCAGCGCCGGGTTGCGGCGGAGCATGGCGGTCAGGCGGATCATCGGTGTCCCTCCCGTGGGTCGTCAGCGGTCCGACAGTACGGCTCGGCAGCCGCGCACGGCGGCCCGTAGGGTGGCCGACCATGCCGCAGGCCATGTCGAAGCCACTGACTCCCCGCATCCCGCCGCTGCCCCCCGACGAGCGCGACGAGGCGGCCAACGAGCTGCTGGCCCAGGTGGGGGCACCGGTCCAGTTCGCGAGCAACCTGTTCGCCACGCTGGTCCGTCACCCGGGGCTGTTCCGCCGCTGGCTGCCCTTCGGGGGGAAGCTCCTGGCGGGGCAGCTCCCGGCCCGGGACCGCGAGCTGCTCATCCTCCGCACCGCCTGGCACTGCGGATCCAACTACGAGTGGACACAGCACGTGCGCATCGCCGGCGACGCCGGTGTCACGGCCGAGGAGATGGAGCGGCTCACGCTCGCCGACGCTCCGGACGCCCCGGGATGGGCGGCGTTCGACGCCACCCTGATCCGCGCCGCCGACGAGCTGCACGAGGACTCCTGTCTCGGCGACGCCACCTGGCAGGCGCTGGCCGGGCGCTACGACGAGCGCCAGCTCATCGAGGTCCCCATGCTGGTCGGCCACTACCAGCTGCTCGCCTTCACGCTGAACTCTCTCGGGGTCCAGCTCGAGGAGGGCGCCGGGGAGTGAGCGCAGTGGCACCGCGGCTGTCGCAACGCACCGTGCTGGTGGTGGGGGCGGGGACCCAGGCGTCGGACGAACCCGATGCCCCCATCGGCAACGGTCGCGCCATCTCGGTGCTGGCCGCCCGCGCCGGGGCGCACGTCGTGTGTGTCGATCGCGACGCAGCCGCGGCCGGGGATACCGCCGAGTTGGTCCGGAACGAAGGTGCCGACGCCACCGTTGTCGTCGGGGATATCACGTCGGCCGACGACTGCGCCGCCATGGTCGGCCGGGCGACGCAGGCCGGTGGCGGCCGGCTGGACGGCGTGGTGGTCAACGTCGGCATCGGCCGGGGCGCCGGGCTCGCGGGCACGTCGCCGGACGACTGGGACGCGACCATGGCCGCCAACCTGCGCGGTCATTTCCTGGTGGCCCGCGCCGCCCTGGAGGCGCTGGGCGAGGCGGCGCGGGGCGACGGCGGGGGCAGCATCGTGTTCATCGGCTCGGTCGCCGGCCTCCAGCCGGGTAGCCGGCTGCCGGCGTACGACGCCTCGAAGGCCGGGCTCATCGGTCTGGCGCGCCACGTGGCGCTCGAGGGCGCGCGACACGGGGTGCGCGCCAACGTGGTGGCCCCGGGGCTCATCGACACGCCGCTCGGAAGGCTGGCTACGAGGGGCCGGCCCTCCCGCGCCCGCACGCCGGTGCCGCTGGGCCGCCAGGGCACCGCCTGGGAGGTCGGCGCCGTCGTCGTGTTCCTCCTGTCGGACGAGGCCAGCTACGTCACCGGACAGGTGCTCGCCGTCGACGGCGGCCTCAGCCTGATCTAGCTAGTGCCCCATCAGGTGACGCACTCGGCGGCCTCTGGCCCGTGGTGCCCCAGAAGATCTGGCGCGCCACCGAGATGCGGACGTCGGCAGCACGGATGCCCCACACCTCGAAGCTGTGCTGGTGGGCGGCGACGTTGGCCAGGGTGGCGACGAGCATCCCCGCCTGGGCCAGGGCGTCGACGCCCAGGTTCCTCTCCTCGGCCTGGATGCCCTCGATCGTCTCCGCCAACTGCACGGTGACGTTGTTGAGCAGCTCCAGGTGGATCTTCCGGAAGCGACGGTCGCCCTCCTCGGCGCCGAGGTCGACGACCCGGATCACGGGGCGGTGCTGATCCCAGAAGGCGAAGAAGGCATCGGTGAGCTCGAGGGCCGTCCGGTAGCCGGCCCTGCCCTTCCAGGTGCCCTCGCCCACGATGCGGACCAGCCGCTCACTGTCGAGCGCCATCTCCTGGGCCAACACCAGGATGGCGTCCTCGACGTCGGCGAAGTACTGATAGAAGGTTGCCGGCGAGGTGCCGGCCTCGCGGGCGATGTCGATCACCTTGAGCGACCGGTACGAACTGGTCCGCAGCATCGCCGCGGTGCACGCCAGCAGGCGCTGGCGGGTGGCCCGCCCCCGCCGCCCCGGCACTCGCCCGTCGGCGGCCCGCAGGTCGCCCATCACCTCGACCGGTTCGGCCACGGCGCCAGGCTAACCCGCAGCTGACGGCCCATCAGCGGGACAGGGACGGCCGAGTGGGCCCTCAGCGGGGGGCGATGTAGGCGGCTGCGAAGCGCTCGAGGGCGCGGCGGTTGTCGTCCAACGAGGCGAACGTGAGCCCCTCGATGAGCCACGCTGAGGTGATCAGGGTGGTCACGCCCAGTTCGGCCAGCTCGGCGCACACCTCGGCGTCCGGCAGCCTGTCGGTGATCGCCGCCTGGATCTCGAATGGCCGGCCCTCCGTGCCGTACTCGCGGCGGTAGGCCTGCAGCCGCTCGACGTAGCCCCGCAGCCCGTCGAGCGGGTAGTGCGTGCCCAGCCAGCCGTCGCCGAGGCGTGCCGCCCGCCGGAGCGCCACCTCGGTCTGGCCGCCGATGAGAATGGGCACCGGCTGCGCAGGTGCCGGGGCCATCTCCAGCTTGTCGAAGTCGTAGAACTCACCGTGGTGCTCCACCATGCCGCCGCCCCATAGGGTGCGCAGCACCTCGATCTGCTCCTCCATGCGGGCACCCCGCCGGGCGAAGGGCTGCTCGAGCTGGTCGAATTCCTCCCGCATCCAGCCGGCGCCGACGCCGAGCAGCACCCGGTCGCCCGACAGGTAGGCGGCGGTGCCGACGGCCTTGGCGACCACGAAGGGGTTACGGGCGGGCAGCACGTAGACGTGGGTGGCGAACCGGATGCGCTCGGTGACCGCGGCCAGCGCACCCGTCATCACCCAGACATCGGGCCACGGCGTCTCCGGCGGGAAGCTGGGCCGCCCGCTGCGGCTGTACGGGTACAACGACTCGAGCTTGCCGGGGTAGAACACGTGGTCCGACAGCGACACCTGGTCGAAGCCCACGTCCTCGGCGCACCGGGCCAGCTCCACCCAGTCGGCAGGCGGCGCGTACATGAGCGACTGGCAGAACTTCATCGGTTCCCCCCTGGGCGCGCAGCGGCTACTGCTTCGACCAGATCTCGACCAGCTCGTCGACCGTGGTGAGCGTGGCCAGCAGGCTCAACGTGTTGTCGATCATGGCGTCGGCATAGTCGGCGGGGACGCCGCACACGGCGTCGCGGGGCAGCACGACGTCATAGCCGTGGTTGACCGCATCCATGACCAGGTTGGTGATCGCCACGTTGACCGAGACACCCGCCACCACGACCGTGTGCAGGTCGAGGTTGCGCAGGACCGGATCGAGGTCGGTGCCGGCCATGGGATTGAGCCCGTGGGCGCGCGTGAGCACCAGGTCGTCGGGTTCGGCGCCGACCTCGGGGATCACGGCCGTCGTCGCGCCGCCGCGGTCGAACCGCACGGGCGATCGCCGGGCGCTCATGAACAGCCGGGCGTTGGTGTTGGTGGCCTTGAAGTCGGGCCGATGCGAGAACGTGCAGTGGATCACCTGCACGCCGGCGACCCGCGCCGCCTTCACGAGCCGAGCCGTGGCCGGGATCATCGTCTCCCGCGCCACCTCCGCGAGTTCGGGGAAGACGCTGGGCTCGCCCAGCAGCCCGTTCTGGATCTCCGAGGTGATCACTGCGGCGCGCCAGGGAGTCACGAGAGATGAGAGATCCACAGCCATGGGCTGACAGTATCTAACAGACAGTTGCCAGGTTGCGCCGTCCGGGACTCGGCTGTCGCCGACCGGGCGGCGGCTGTCGATGACCACCGGTAACGCACAAGTCGGACAACGCGATCTTTAGATGTACGGCTCGAGCCGCCTATGAGTCGTTCGAGGAGGTTCACGAATGGCGAGCTTCGGCGACGAGGCGGGGCCTCGGGACGCTGGCAGCACCAGCGGGCGGCGGGACTTCCTTCGGAAGGCCGGGGTCGTCGGCACCGGCGCGTTCGCCGTGCCCATGATCGTCACGGTGGATCCGGCGGACGCCCAGGCCCTCACCAGCCCACCACCCGAGGCGCCGGGACGGCCCGACTCGCCGCCAGTCGACGCTGCCAGCGGCACCGCATCACCGCCCGGCACCCAGCGGGCCCCTCGGGCTACAGGAACACGAGTCACCGGGCGCACCGAGCTACCTCGCACCGGCGCAGACCTCGACCGCCTCGTCGTCGCCGGGCTCGCAGCCACGGCGGGCGGCGCTGCGCTCGTCCTCTGGAGCGCCGAAGCGAGGGCCGCGGCCGCCAAGTCCACTGACCCGACGTCCGAGACCTGACTTTCTCGGGTTCGCGCTCCGCCGGGGCGGATACGGTCGTCGACCATGCCGACCCGCCTGCACTCAGTGGTCTTCGACGCTGCCGACCCCTCGGCCTTGGCCCGGTTCTGGGCGGTGGCGACCGGCTGGCCCGTCACCTACGAGGAGCCGGACGAGGTGGTTGTCGAGCCAGCCGAGGACGACGCCGGAACGCCCACCGAACCGGGCCTTCCACTGGTGTTCGGGCCCGTCGACGATCCCAAGGCGTCCAAGAACCGCGTCCACCTCGACCTGAACAGCCGCTCGGCCGAGGAGCAGCGCGAGATCGTCGAGCGGCTGCTCGCCCACGGCGCCGAGCCCGCCGACATCGGGCAGGCCGACGTGCGCTGGGTGGTGCTGGCCGACCCGGAGGGCAACGAGCTCTGCGTGCTCGATCCCCGAGACGAGCACGCCCGGGCCGGAGCGGTGGCGGCGATCGTCCTGGACACGCCGGACCCGGGTGCCCTGGCCGCTTTCTGGACCGAGGCGGCCGGGTGGCCCATCGTGGCGCAGGGCGATGACTACGCGGCGCTGGCCCGGCCCGACGGCATGGGCCCCCGGCTGGAGCTCATCCAGGTCACCGACCCCAAGGTGGCCAAGAACCGGGTCCACCTCGACGTCGCCCCCTACGCCGCCGACGACCACGGGGCCGAGGTGTCGAGGATCCGCGACCTCGGCGCCTCCCCGGCCGACGTCGGGCAGGGGGAGCAGACCTGGGTGGTGCTGGCCGATCCAGACGGGAATGAGTTCTGTGTCCTGAGCCCACGCGATTGACGGTGGTTGCTCACTCGTAGTGGCGCAATGAGTCCCGGAGGGTCTCCGAGCTCACCCGCAGGCGGTGGCACACGAGCATGGGGGCGCCAGCCACCTCGTTGGTCACCTGCCACGGGTTGGACACGATGGCGACCGGTCCCAGGGCGTCGCAGTAGGGCTCGACCGTCGCCCGCCGGTAGCGAACGAAGATCACCGCACCGCGGGGCGATCCGTCCTCCGGCCACCACTCCGCGTAGCTGTTGTGGGCCGAGAGCGCGGTGCCCCGCGGCAGGCCCCGGGCCGGGCCGTAGAGGTCGATTGCCGCCGCTTCGCCGTAGCTGGCGGTGATCACCCGGAGTCCGGCCTGCTCACCGGCCGGCAGCACCGTCGCCACCCGGGCCACCTGGTCGACCATCTCTGGCCAGCCAACCTGCTCCCCCAGCTCGTCGTTGAGGTCGTGGAACGCGACGGCGTACGCGTCGATCGGCGCCACCGGAGCGACGGCCGCCAGCGGGATGAGGCCGTTGAGCACGAGCGCGCCGATCACGGTGTGCCACCGGCGGGGCTCGGCGCCGGCCCAGCGCTCGGCCGCCACACTGCCCGCGGCGAAGGCCAGGACGTAGGTGGGACCGAGGTAGTAGGCCTTGCCTCCCACAACCACGAGCACGAGAGCGACCGACGCCACCGTCACGGCCAGGATCCGCCACGGGGACCGGCGCCACAGCCACACCAGGCCGCTTGCGGCCAGCGGCAGCGCCAGCGGACCGACGAGGACGATCTGCTGGAACAGGAACCCCAACCGACCGTCCTCGTCTCGGACGTTGGCGTTGTTGTTGCGGCTGAACTCCACGGTGGGCCAACCGTTGAGGCCCTGCCACACGAGGTTCGGCAGCCACAGGGCCAGGGCCACGGCGACGCCGGCAGCCAGCCACGGGCTGCGGAGCTGGCGGCGGCCAGCCGGTGTGGCCACGAACCCCGCCGCCAAGCCGAGCCCGAGCAGGGCCATCGTCCACTTGGTCTCCAGACCCAGCCCGAAGGCGACACCGACGGCCAGCCACCAGCGGGCGTCGCTGCGGTCCGCCAGGAGTCGGACCACCAGCAAGATCGCCAGCGCCCACCACAACTGGTCGAACAGCACCGTCTGGAACAGACCGCCGGTGGCGAGGAACAGCGGGGCCGTGGCCGTCGCCAACGCGGACAACGCCATCGCCCGGCCTCTGCCACCCAACTCGCGGGCGATCATCGCCGCCACGATCACCACGGCGACGTGGACCGCACCGGCCACCAATCGCAGCGGCCACAGATGGTTGCCGGCGACGGCCGTGATCGCCCTGGCGAGGAGGGGCACCACCGGTGGCTGGTCGACGTAACCCAGGGCGGGATTGCGGCCTGCCGCCAGGTAATAGAGCTCGTCGCGGTGGAACCCGTAGCGCCCGCTGAGCGTGGCGTGGAGTACGAGGACGCCGGCAGCGACGACGAGCGTGGCCGAGAGGTCGGACCGGGACACCGCCCGCGCCCCGCCGCGCACTCCCCCGGTCTGCACGCCCGCGATCATGCCCGAGGGCCGGCCTTGTCCCTCCCCTCGGCCGCGGAGCGTCAAGCCTGACCAACCTCCGTAGTGCTGGGAACCTCCTGCGCTAGGCCCAGTCGTTGTTCGGCGGCAAGTAGCGCAAGCCGCGGGCGCCCACTAGGACGCCGCGTCGGCACCGGCAGCGGCGCGGCTGGGCGGGCGGTAGGTGATGCGGAGCAGGATGGCGGCCAGGCCAACGCCGCCGGCGAGGGCGATGATGAAGCCCGCGGGGCCGTTGAGGTCGATGCCGATCGCGTTGTCGAGGCTCCAGTCGCCGGCACCGATCGTGGCCAGAACCAGGCCGATGGTGCCCAGCACCGCGACGTACTCCCAGCCGTTGCCGGTGATCAGCAGGCCCCGGCCACGGTGCACGGTCCAGAGGGCGACCGACATCAGTCCGACGAGCCCCATGCCGGCGAAGGTGGTCAGGAATCCGAGGGTGATGCAGGCGCCGGTGGCCAGCTCGCCGAAGGCGGCGACGCGGGCGTGCACGTGGCCCGGCCGCATCCCCATGGATTCGAACCATCCGGCGGTGCCTTCGAGCTTGCCGCCGCGAGTGATCTTGGCGAATCCATGGAAGGCGAAGATGGGCCCGACGACGAGCCGGAGGATGAGCATCGCGAAGCTGAGCTGATCGGGCGTGGGCAGGTTCTCGTGCATGGCGGCGGTTCCCGGTGCTCTTCGAGGTTCGGTTGAAGCGCGGGCCACCTTACGACAACGTCAGTTGGAGGCCGGTCGGTAGGCTCCGGCGCCGATGAGCGAGCGTCCCGAAAGGGCGAGAGAGCGAGCCCGGCCCGAGCGGCCGTGGGAGCGGGCGGCAATGCGTCGACAGCCCGAGCGGCCGTGGGAGCGGGCCGCAATGCGTCGACAGCCCGAGCGGCCGTGGGAGCGGGCCGCAATGCGTCGACAGCCCGAGCGGCCCGCTGCAAGGCGGCAAGACCTGGAACCGATGTCGGCCCGGGGATCCCACGCTCGGAACGCGCTCGCGGTAGGCGTCGTGGTGGGTGCTGCCATCGCGGCGGTCGCCGCCATCCGACAGGGCCGCAAGGCCGGGCACATCGATGACGCGTCCACTCCGATCTCGGCGCGCACTCGGAACCAGCGGCGGCTGGAGCTGGCCCGGATGGGTGGACGCGCCGGCGCCGACTTCGCGTTTCACCGTGCCCGGCGGACCTTTGCCAGCGCCGAACGCCGGGTCGAGCTCGACCGACGCTTCGAGCTCCGCACGGCCGACCAGGTGGCCGAGGTGCTCGGCAACATGAAGGGCGCCTTCATGAAGCTGGGCCAGATGGCGTCGTACCTCGACACCGGGCTGCCCGACCACGTGCGCCAGGCGCTCCAGGGCCTGCAGCAGGATGCGCCGCCCATGTCGCCCGAGCTCGCCGCCGACGTGGTGGAACAGGAGCTGGGCGCCGGCCCCGACCGAGTGTTCCTGGAATGGGATCCCACGCCCATCGCCGCCGCCTCCATCGGCCAGGTCCACCGGGCGATCACCCGAGACGGGCGCGCGGTGGCGGTCAAGGTCCAGTACCCAGGGGTCGACGACGCCATCCGGTCGGACCTCGACAGCGCCGGCCTGATCTTCGGTGCCATGGGCCTGGCGCTGTCGGGCTTCGAGCCGGCCCCGCTGGTCGAGGAGGTACGGACCCGGGTCGTCGAGGAGCTCGACTACGCCAACGAGGCCCGCAACCAGCGGCTGTTCGCCGACTTCTACCGCGATCACCCCTTCATCCACGTGCCCGACGTGATCCTGCCCTTGTCGACACCCCGGGTGCTGACCACCGAGCTGGCCGAGGGCGTGCGCTTCGAGGAGATGTCGTCCTGGGATCAGGACGAGCGCAACCGGGCGGCCGAGGCCATCTACCGGTTCGTGTTCCGCAGCCTCTACCGGCTCCAGGCCTTCAACGGCGACCCCCACCCCGGCAACTACCTGTTCCGCCCCGATGGGCAGGTCACCTTCCTCGACTTCGGGCTGGTCAAGCACTTCACGCCCACCGAAATCGAACTGTTCGGCGACATGATCCGGGCCATGGTCAACGACCGCGACACGGCGCGCTACCGCGAGATCGTGGAGGGGATCGGCATGCTGCGCCCAGGCGCCCCCGTGTCCGACCGGCAGGTGCACGACTACTTCAGTCACTTCTACGAGTTCGTCATGCACGACGAGGAGGTGACGATCACCCCGCAGTGGTCGACGGACGCGCTGTCGCGCTACTTCGATCCCACCGGTCCGTACGGGCCGATCATCAAGGCGGCCAACTTGCCCGCCAGCTTCGTCGTCATCCAGCGGATCAACCTCGGTCTCATGGCGATCCTCGGCGACCTGCGGGCCACGGCCAACTTCCGGGGCATCGCCAACGAGCTGTGGCCCTGGGTCGACGGCGCTCCCTCGACCGAGATGGGCAAGGCCGAGGCCGACTGGCTGACCACTCGCCGACATCGCCGATCGAGCTGACGGTCCCGCGGCGCGCTCGGGCCGATCCCTACCATGCGTCGGTGGTCGAGGCGCTGGGCGATGTGCTGGCGGGGCCGCTGCATGCCCCGCCCGCCGACGGGATCGCGGCGTTGCGCGCCGAGCTCGACGTCGCCGCCCGCGCCGCCACCGTCGTGGGTGGTTGGAGCGAGGCGGAGCCGCTCCGCCTGTCGAAGCACCTCGTGACCGGCCTGCTGC
>Ga0214469_1000503_pt1 | contig 13638 bp, 11 predicted proteins | sample RVTome_10_FD_187340 | JGI IMG/M metagenome (GOLD analysis project Ga0214469, IMG submission 187340) | Soil microbial communities from uranium-contaminated site in the Upper Colorado River Basin, Wyoming, United States - RVT153D57 HiSeq ... | reverse complement strand
GCGGGACGGCGTGCCCGCGGCATCGGGGATTCCCCTAGAGGAGCCGCTCGAGCCAGGCCGTCGTCGCCGCCGCGAGCGTCTTCAGGTCGCCGGTCAGGCTGTGGTTGCCGGGGACCGTGACGACCTCGCGACCGGCGGCCTGCGGCGGCATCCCGAAGGGGTCGCTGGTGCCCTGGACGATCAGGACGGGCACCTCGACCGCCTCGAGCTCGGGGAGCCGCGTCTTCTCGGGGCGCCCCGGCGGATGCAGCGGGAAGGCGAGGCACAGGACGCCGATCGAGCGTGTGTCTCGAGCGGTGCGGCAGGCCACGCGAGCGCCGGCCGAGCGGCCGCCGGTGACCAGCGGGAGCCCGGTGATCGGCAGTTGCTCGACGGCGGCGATCCAGGCGGCGTCGAGCTGGTGCGCCGGCGCGGGCGAGCGGCGGCCGGCGACGCGATAGGGCTGCTCGATCAGCGCCACCGTGGCGCCCGCGTCGTGGGCGGCTCCGGTGGCCTTGACGAGGTCCCGGGCGGTGACGCCGCCGCCGGCGCCGTGGCCGAGCACGACGGCGAGGCGCGGGCTGTCGATCTCGTGGAGGTGCGCGCGCGCCGGGCCGTGCGGGGTGTCGAGGTCGAGCGTGGTCGGCACGGGCGGTGAGGATGGCACGCTCGCCGGCCGAGCGTCCCGCGTGGCTGGTCGATGCCGCGGTGCGCGCGCCGCCTGACGTGGGCCTGCGGCGCGGCCCCCGCAGTACGTGGTCGGGGAACGTCGACTGTGGCTGGGTAGGGCGGAGGTCGTCCGCGGGTTTCGTGCACCGCGCCGCGAGCGGGCGCGGGTCGATGCACGTTTCCCTCGCATGAACGTGCACCGTCGGCGCCCCTTGCCCAGCCGCAGTCGCCGTTCCCGAACCGCGACGTTCCGTCACGAATCCGACGCACAATTGCGACGATCCGGTGCTGATTCGTTCACCGGCCCGTGCCACGATGCACGCCATGAGCACGACCGCGAGTGAGACGCTGCTGAGGCACTGGATCGGCGGGCGGCGCGACGAGCGCGCCGCGGAGCGCCACGGCGAGGTCACCGACCCGGCCACCGGCGAGGTGGTCGCGCGCGTCCCCTTCGCCACCCGTGACGACGTCGACCGCGCCGTCCGCGCCGCCGCGGAGGCGGCGGTCGCGTGGGGCGCCGCGTCGCTCACCCGGCGCGCGCAGGTCATGTTCGCGTTCCGTGAGCTCGTCGACCGCCACAAGGACGAGCTCGCCGCGCTGATCACGCGCGAGCACGGCAAGGTGCTCTCGGATGCGCGCGGCGAGGTCACGCGCGGGCTCGAGGTCGTCGAGTTCGCCTGCGGGCTCGGACACCTGCTCAAGGGCGAGGTGACGCCGCAGGTCTCCGGCGGGGTCGACTCGCACTCGTTGCGGATGCCGCTCGGCGTCGTCGCCGGCATCACCCCGTTCAACTTCCCGGTCATGGTCCCGCTGTGGATGGCGCCGGTCGCGCTCGCGTGCGGGAACGCGTTCATCCTCAAGCCCTCCGAGCAGGACCCCTCCGCCAGCCTGCGCATGGCCGAGCTGCTCGCCGAGGCGGGGCTTCCCGACGGCGTGTTCAGCGTCGTGCACGGCGACAAGGAGGCGGTCGACGCGATCCTCGGTCACCCCGGGATCGCGGCCGTCTCGTTCGTCGGCTCGACCCCCGTGGCGCAGCACATCTACGAGACCGGCACCCGCCACGGCAAGCGCGTGCAGGCGCTCGGCGGCGCCAAGAACCACGCCGTCGTGCTACCGGACGCCGACCTCGACCTCGCAGCCGACGGCCTCGTCTCCGCCGCCTACGGCTCGGCCGGCCAGCGCTGCATGGCCGTCTCGGTGGCGGTCGCGGTCGGCGACGTGGCCGAGCCGCTGATCGATCGGATCCGCGAGCGGATCGACAAGCTCGCCATCGGTCCCGGCACCGACCCGTCGTCGGACATGGGGCCGCTGGTCTCCGAGCGCCATCACGAGAAGGTCGCCGGCCTCGTCGAGGCGGGCGTCGACGAGGGCGCCGAGCTGGCGGTCGACGGGCGCGACCTCGTCGTCGATGGTCACGAGGGCGGCTACTTCCTCGGGCCCTGCGTGTTCGACCGCGTCCGCCCCGGCATGCGCGTGTACGACGAGGAGATCTTCGGCCCGGTGCTCGTGGTAGTGCGCGCCGACAGCTACCCGGAGGCGCTCGAGCTGGTCAATGCCAACCCGTACGGCAACGGCGCCGCGATCTTCACCCGCGACGGCGGCGCGGCGCGGCTGTTCGAGCAGCAGGCGACGGCCGGCATGATCGGCGTCAACGTGCCGATCCCGGTCCCGATGGCCTACCACTCGTTCGGCGGCTGGAAGGGGTCGCTGTTCGGCGACCTGCACATGCACGGCCCGGACGGCGTGCGCTTCTACACGCGCGGCAAGGTCGTCACCACGCGCTGGCCGGATCCCAGTCAGCGCGGTGTCAATCTGGGCTTCCCGACCCAGTCCTGAGCAGCGCCGCCCGCGGCCGGGCCTAGAATCAAGCTGGATGGACAGCTATAGAGAGCCGATCGGCTCCTGGCTGCGGTGCTACCGCTGCTGGTCGCAGGAGCTCGAGCTTCAGGTCCACTACGAGGGGATCCACCGGATCGACCCGATCACCGGGGAGCGCAGCGAGGTGGTCGACGAGGTCCAGGAGGCGGTCGTCCAGTGCCTCGACTGCCTGCACGACCAGCCGCACCTCGGGTTCCAGAACGGCCGCGTCGAGCCGATCGAGGACCGCTGGGAGCGAATGGTCGCCGGCACGCCGTGGGTCGCCTCCTGCACTGTGACGGTCGACGGCGAGACCGTCGAGACGTGCTCGGGCGCCGGCGCCGCCGAGTCGCTCGTGTACGCCGCGTTCGGCGACCACGGGACGCAGGAGTTCTTCGCCCACGTCCGGTTCCACGACCACCAGGAGGACCAGGTCGTCGTGCACCTGCTGGTCGAGCTCTATGCCCGCTCGCTCGACGAGGCGACGCAGGTCCTCGAGGACGCCGCGCGCGGGACGCTGGCGATCACCTCGCTGGCCGAGGAGTCGCGCCCGCCGGCCGCCGCTCCCGGCGGCGAGCACCCGCACTAAGCGGCCGCGGCCGACCACTAGGCCTGGCTGAGCGGCGGGCCGCCGCGCCCTACTGGAGGTAGTGCTCGACCGTGTCGGCGTCGCGCGGGCTCGCGCCGTCGGGGTCCTGGCCGGCACGCCTGCGGGCTCGGCGCTGGCGCAGCAGGTCCCAGTAGCGGTCGAGCTCGACGCGGATCTCCTCGAGCCGTGCATGCCCGGCCGCGTCGAGCCCGTGCTCGGTCCCGCCGCGGTCCAGCAGCTCGTGCTCCTCCTTCACGAGTGCCTCGATCCGGTCGCTGATCTGCTCGTCTGCCATGCCGCCTCCTCAGGTGCCCAGGGACGAAATCTTCCACGTCCCGTCCAGGTTGACCAGCCGCAGGGTGTCCCGCGACGGCTCCTCGCCCGACGCCGACGTGCGGATCTCCGCCGTCGCCTCGTCCTCGCGCACCACGATGCGGCCGATCGTCAGCCGCGGCTCGCGCACGTCGCCGAGCCCCTGGCGCAGCGCGACCTCGCACGGCAGCCCGATCGACTCGACGTCCTCGACGAGCGAGGGCGCAAGGATCCGGTCGCACAGCGCCTGGTAGTCCTTGGCCGCGGTCGCACGGCCGAACTCGGTCACCGTGGAGCGCACCTGCTCCTCGGGCGTCGGGCCCTGCTCTCCGCAGCCGACGAGGACGAGCAGCGCGAGCGCCGGGGCCAGGTAGCGCACGCGCGGGAGCATAGAATGGGCGGCGATGGAGGGATCGATCGGCCCCTGGCTGCGCTGCTACCGCTGCTGGTCGCAGGAGCTCGAGGTGCAGGAGCACTACGAGGGCGTCCACCGGGTCGACCCGGTGTCCGGCGAGCGCGCGGAGACGGTCGACGAGGTGCGCGAGGCGGTGATCCAGTGCGTCGACTGCCGCCACGACCAGCCGCACCTCGCGCTCGTCGACGGCCGCATCGAGCCGGTCGAGGACCGGTGGGAGCGGATGGTGACCGGGACGCCGCGGGTCGCCTCCTGCAACGTGACGGTCGACGCCGCGCTGGTGGAGAGCTGCTCGGGCGACGAGGCAGCGGAGTCGCTCGCCCGCGCGGCGTTCGGGACCCGCGGCACGCACGAGTTCTTCACCCACATCCGCTTCCACGAGCACGCCGGGGAGCGGATCGTGGTCCACCTGCTCGTCGAGCTCTACGGCCGCTCGAACGACGAGGTGGCCGAGCTGCTCGATGACGCCGCGCGCGGCGAGCTGCGGATCACCTCGCTGGCCGAGGAGTCGCGTCCGCCGGCCGCGACCGGCGAGCTTCCGCACTGAGCGCCGCGCCCGGACACGCCGCGCGTGACCAGCTCGTGCACCAGCGCCAGCTTGTCGACCGCCGGGCCGCTGAGCACGAACGGATAGAGGTCGTCGCGGCCCATGCTGCGGTTGATGGCGTTGAGCGCGTAGGTGAGCGGCAGCCACGCGGCGAGCAGCTCGTCGAAGCCGCGGGCCTCGCGGGGTGCGGGGTGCGGCCCGTCGACGCGGACGCCGTACGCCGCGGCGGTCTGCAGCGTGTCGCGGATGTGCAGGTAGTGGGCGAACGTCTCCGCCCAGTCCTCGGCCGGGTGCACGGTGGCGTAGGCGCTGACGTGGCGCTCGCCCCAGCCTTGCGGCGGGCCCTGCGCGTAGTGGCGCTCGAGCGCGGCGGCGTAGTCCTCGCGCTCGTCGCCGAACAGGGCGCGGCAACGCTCGCGCGTCGGCTCGTCGCCGGCGAGCACCGTCCAGTAGAAGTGGCCGACCTCGTGCCGCAGGTGGCCGAGCACGGTGCGGTACGGCTCGCCGAGCTGCTCGCGCATCCGCACGCGGTGGACGTCGTCGGACTCGGCGAGGTCGAGCGTGACCAGGCCGTCGGCGTGGCCGGTGGTCACCGGCCCGCCGGCACTGGAGAGCAGATCGAAGGCCAGGCCCGCGAGGGGCAGGCCGAGCTCGCCGAGCTCGAACACGAGCCGCCGCTTGGCCGCCTCCGCCGCGCGGAAGCCGTCGTCGAGGTCGGCGTCGGCCGGCCGCGTGCGGGTCAGCCGGCACGAGGCGCAGAGCTCGCCCGGCGCGCCCACGAGCCAGTTGCAGCCCGCGATGCCCGCGTTCGCGCAGAGCGGCTCGTCCCCGCGCACGACGAGCTCGCGCCGCGGCCACGCGAAGGCGAGCGCCGCCCCGCAGTGGAGGCACTCCGTGTTCTCGAAGAAGACGAGCCGGCCGCAGGCTCCGCAGTCGAACGCGCGCATGGCGGCCGGTCAGGCTAGAAGCCGACCGATGAGTTCTCGCGACGCCCGTCGTTACACGGCCATCGCAAGCAACCCAGGAGGCATCATGAGCAAGGTCTACACCGGCGCGAGCATGTCGCTCGACGGCTACATCGCCGGCCCCGGCGAGAGCGGCTTCGAGCACCTGTTCAAGTGGTACGCCAGCGGCGACGTCGAGGTGGCGACCGCGGACCCGCAGATGACGCTCCGGATGACCCGGGCCAGCGCCGACCGCTGGCAGAGCGTGCTCGAGATGACCGGCGCGCTCGTCGTCGGCCGCAAGCTCTACGACTCGACCAACGGCTGGGGCGGGCGCCACCCGATGGACCTCCCCGTCGTCGTCCTCACGCACAACCCGCCCGCCGGCCAGCCGGACGACTCGCCGTTCACGTTCGTGACCGACGGCATCGAGCGCGCGATCGAGACGGCGCGCGAGCTCGCCGGCGAGCGGGGGGTCGGCGTCAACGGCGGCACGATCGCCAGCCAGTGCCTCGACGCCGGGCTGCTCGACGAGATCTGGGTCGAGCTCGTGCCCGTCCTGCTCGGCGGCGGCACCCCGTTCTTCGAGCAGCTCGCCACCGCCCCGGTCGAGCTCGAGGGGCCCCTCTCGGTCATCGAGGGCCGCGACGTCACGCACCTGCGCTACCGCGTCAAGCGCTCGTGACGTACTGCCGGATCGACGCTTCGGGTTGAATCCACGGTCGGCCCAACGCGATCGCAGGAGGACGGATGCTCGACCACGTCGGATTCGGTGTCAGCGACTACGAGCGGAGCAAGGCCTTCTACGAGCAGGCGCTCGCCCCGCTCGGCATCGCGCTCCTGATGGAGCCGGTGGCCCGGGCCGCCGGCTTCGGCCGGGACGGCAAGCCGTTCTTCTGGATCGAGACGCGCGGGCCCGCCGTGCAGGGCGGGCTCCACGTCGCGTTCGCGGTCGAGGACCGCGAGACCGTCCACGCATTCCACGCCGCCGCGCTGGAGGCCGGCGGAACCGACAACGGGGCGCCGGGCGTGCGCGAGATCTACCACCCGCACTACTACGGCGCCTACGTGCTCGACCCCGACGGCAACAACATCGAGGCGGTCTGTCACAGGCCCGCGTGATCAGGCCGCCACGAGCGCGCCGAGCTGGCGTACCGCGAGCGTGAGGCCGGCGAGGTCGGACTCGCCCTCACGGGCCAGCGCGCGCAGGAACGACTCCAGCCGGCCGGCCTGGGCGGCGTGCTCGTGGAGGAACCGCTCGACGGCGACCAGCGGCTCGGCCCCGGGGCTCTCGCGGAGCGCGCACTCGGCGAGGTCGCGCCGGGCCTTGAACGCGTCCTCGCGGACGGCCTGGAGCGCCCAGCGCTGCATCCGCGTCGTCGACCGCACGCGCGCCAGCTCGCGCTCCATCCAGTCCAGGCGCAGCTCGGCGCCGATGGCGAAGAACACACGCGCGACGTCTTCGATCGAGCGGTCGACCGCGGTCGCGGCGGCGACGATGCCGGGCGCGTGGACGAGCTCGGCCCGCAGCGCGTGGGCGACCGCGACCTCCCGCGGCGCGCCCTCGGCCACGAGCCGCTCGACGGTCTCCTCGCGGCGGCGCCGCCGCTCCTCGGTGCCGAGGTCGCCCACCACCCCGGCCAGGCGCTCGAACCCGTCGCGGCCGGCGGCGATCGTCTCCTCGAACGGCGCGCCCGGCGCCCACGTCAGATACCAGCGGGCGGTCGCCTCGACCAGCGCGTCGACCCCGCCGAGCAGCTGCATCTGCGTGGCGCGGTCGACGTCCTGGAGCTGCTCGATCGCCTCCCACGGCTCGTCGGCGCTCGTCACCTCGACCGCGACCCGGAACGCGCGCACGACCTCCGACACGTCCGCCGAGCGCTCGGCCACGAGCTGCGAGGCGAAGGTCGGCCCGAGCGCGTTCACCACGAGGTTCGCGTTGATCATGCAGATGAGCTGCGTCCGCAGCGGGTGCTCGTGCAGCAGGTGCCCGCAGCGCTCGACCACCGCGGCGGGGAAATAGGCGCGCAGGTCGCGCTCCAGCCACGGGTCGTCCGCGAAGCCGCTGGCCTCCAGCGACCGCGCCACCCAGCGCTTGGCGTAGGCGAGCAGGATCGCCAGCTCGGGCCGCTCCATCGCGCGACCGCCGCGCCGGCGCTCGGTGATCTCGTCGTTGCCGGGCAGCGCCTCGCTGGCGCGGTCGAGCAGGCCGGTCTCCTCGAGCAGGCTCGTCAGGTCCTCGTACGCGAACATCCGCCCCGCCGAGCGCTCGACCTCCTGGGCGATGATCTGGGCCTGCAGGAACGAGTCGTAGAGCACGTGGTCGACCACGTCGCCGGTGACCGCCTCCAGCAGCTCGTCGCGCTCGGCGCGCGTCATCTCTCCGCGGCGCTCGGCGAGCCCGAGCAGGATCTTCAGGTTGACCTCGTGGTCGGAGCAGTCGACCCCGGCCGAGTTGTCGATGAAGTCGGCGTTGATGAGCCCGCCGTTCGCCGCGTACTCGACGCGCGCGCGCCGGGTCAAGCCCAGGTTGCCGCCCTCGCCGACGACCTTGCAGCGCAGGTCGCGCGCGTCGACCCGGATCGAGTCGCTCGCCCGGTCGTGGGCGTCGGCGTCGCTCTCGGTCGACGCCTTGACGACGGTGCCGATCCCGCCGTTCCACAGCAGGTCGACCTGCGCGCGCAGGATCGCGCGGATCACGTCGTTCGGGGCGGTGCGCGCCTCCTCGATGCCCAGCAGCTCGCGCGAGCGCTCCGGCAGCTCGATCCACTTCGCGTCGCGCCGGAACACGCCGCCGCCCTCGGACAGCACGTCGCGCGAGTAGTCGTCCCACGACGAGCCGGGCTTGTCGAACAGCCGCCTGCGCTCGGCGAACGAGGCGGCGGGATCGGGGTCCGGGTCGATGAAGACGTGGCGGTGGTCATACGCCGCCAGCAGCCTGATCTTGTCGGATAGCAGCATGCCGTTGCCGAACACGTCGCCGGACATGTCGCCGATGCCGACCGCCGTGAAGACGTCGGTCGCCGGGTCCTTCCCGAGCTCGCGGAAGTGGCGCTTGACCGACTCCCACGCCCCGCGCGCGGTGATCCCGAGCTTCTTGTGGTCGTAGCCGACCGACCCGCCCGACGCGAACGCGTCGTCGAGCCAGAAGCCGTAGTCGGCGGCGACCGCGTTGGCGGTGTCCGAGAACGTGGCAGTGCCCTTGTCGGCGGCCACCACGAGGTAGGTGTCGTCCTCGTCGCGCACGCGCACGCCCTCCGGGTGCACGACCTCGCCGTCGACCAGGTTGTCGGTCACCTCGAGCAGCGACCGGACGTACGTCACGTACGACTCCTGGATCGCCTCGCGCGTGATCTCAGGCCGCTTGACGATGAAACCGCCCTTCGCGCCCGCCGGGACGATGATCGCGTTCTTGGTCAGCTGGGCGCGCATCAGCCCGTAGACCTCGGTGCGGTAGTCCATCCGGTCCGAGAAGCGGATGCCGCCGCGGGCGATCTTGCCGCCGCGCAGGTGGATCCCTTCGACGTCCTGGGCATAGACGTAGATCTCGTACTCGGGCGCCGGCAGCGGGATCGCCGGCACGTCGGCGGACCGCAGCTTGAACGCGGTCGCGCGGCGCCCTTCCTTGTAGGCGGTCGTGCGCAGCGTGGCCTCGATCATGCCGAGCTGGTTGCGCAGGATGCGGTCGTGGTCGATCGAGGAGACCTCCTCGAGGTCGGCCAGGATCTCGTCGCGCAGCTCGCGCTCGGCGACCTCGTCGGGCTCGATCGCGGGGTCGAAGCGGAGCTCGAAGTAGCGCACGAGCTTGGCCGTGACCGGCGAGTTCGCCACCAGCACGTCGTTCTGGTAGCCCTCGGTGAAGCGCGAGCCGATCCGCTGGCGGTACTTGCGGTACGCGCGCAGGATCGCGACCTGGCCGCGGTCGAGCCCTGCCGTGATGACGAGCCGGTTGAGCGGGTCGGACTCGTCCTCGCCGCGATACACGGCGGCGATGGCCGCGGCCACGCGTTCGCCGACGTCGTCGAGGTCGAGCGGCTGCTCGTCGGGGCCGAGGACACGGAACTCCTGCACCCACATCTCCTCGCCGCGCAGCCGCGTGGAGATCTCCTCGATCACGCGCAGCCCGAGGTCCTCGAGCATCGGCATCGCGCGCGAGAGCTCGATCTTGGCGCCGCGCTTGTAGAGCGCCACGCGCGTCGGCCGGGCGCCGCCGATCGGGTGCAGGCTGACCACGAACGACTCGCCCTCCTCCAGGCGGGCGAAGCAGGCGACGTCGATCGCCGCCAGCTCCGGCTTCGTGTAGCCCTTGTAGTGCTCCGGGAAGCGCGGCGCCCACGTCGCGGCCAGCGTGCGGGCGCCCTTGCGGTCGCCGAGCGCGGCGGCGAGCTCGTCGTCCCACGTGCGGGCGAGCGCGACCGCCTCCTCCTCGAGGTCGCGCATCGGGACCTCGGGCAGGCCGCCGGCCGCGTGCACGGAGAAGTGCACGCGGACGCGCTGGCCCTCGTCGAGCACGTGGTGGGCCTCGACCGCCGACGTGTCGAAGCGCTCGCGCAGCAGCGCGCTCACGCGCGAGACGAGCGTGGCGCTGTAGCGCGCCCGCGGGAGGGCGAGGATGATCGACGCGCTGCGGCCGTCGGCATCGCGCCGACCGAGCAGCCGGACGCGGTCGGAGCCGTCGAGCGCGATCAGCGCGACGACCGCGCGGCGCAGGTCGTCCACCGGGGCGGCGAACAGCTCCTCCTTCGGGAAGGAGTCGAACAGCGCGACGGCGGCCTTGTAGTCGTGCGAACCCTCGATCAGGTCCTCGGCGTCGAGCGCCTGGCGCAGCTTGCGATGCAGCAGCGGCGTCTCCGACGCCCGCTCGGCGTAGGCCTTCGAGGTGAAGAGCCCGAGCAGCCGCGACTCGCCGACGATCTCGCCGGTCCGCGACACCCGCCGGACGCCGACGTAGTCCATGCGCTCGTTCTTGTGCACCGGCGAGACGGCGTTCGTCTTGGCGACGAGCAGCAGGTCACCGGTCGTGGCGCGCGCGCGAATGCCGGCCGGGAGCTGGGACAGCGGCACGTTGGTCGCGAACGTCGAGCGCTCCTCGTCGCGCAGGATTCCGAGTCCCGAGCCGTCGATCACGCAGATGCCCCGCTCGGAGATGTCGTACTCGCGCGCGCCGAGCAGGACGAAGTTGCCCTTAAGCAGCCACTCGAGGAAGTCGGCGACCTCGTGGACCTCGTCGCGTGGGTAGCGGGCGGTGCCGGCGCGGGCGACGGTGATCATGTCGTCGAGGCGCTCGGTCATCGCCTCGAAGTCGGTGACGACCTTGAGCACGGCGAGCAGCGCGTCGCGGACGGCCTCCTCGACCTCGGCGAGTTGCTCGTCATTGAGCCGGCGGGCGAGGTCGAAGTGCATGACCGACTCGCGGTGGGGTGCGTCGCGCGCGCGGCCGACGGCGGTGATCACGCCGTCGCCGCCGCGCTCGACGCCGACGACGGGGTGCAGCAGCCGCGCGACCGCGAGCCGGCGCGCCTCGAGGGCACCGGAGACCGAGTCGACCAGGAACGGCCAGTCGTCGGTGTTGGTCTCCACCACCGAGCCGAGCGGCTCGTAGCCGTGCTCGGCGAGCGTCGGGTTGAACGCGCGCACGGCGACCGGCTCGTCGCCGCGCGCCGATGCGAACTCGAAAGCGCCGAGCACCTCGGCGAGCAGCTGCTCGTCCGCGATCCCCGCCGACGCGTCGCCGGAGAGGCGGCGCAGGTAGGCCTGCGCGAACGCGCGCACGGCGTCCGCTCGCTCGGCCGGAAGGCGCTCCGGTATCAGCTCCAGCAGCCTGCTCGCCGGCGATGAGCCGGCCTCGGTCTCCTCCGCGAGACTCACTGCAACACCAATCATGCCCTGCCGGGCGTAGCTATGCCAGTCTGCGCTCGAGCAGCTCGAACTGCGAGCGGATCCCGGCGGGCAGCCGCTCGCCGAAACGGTCGAGGAACTCGCGCACCTGCTCGAGCTCGGCGCGCAGGCCCTCTTCGTCGACGCTGAGCAGCTCCTCGAGCCGCTCGGGCGCGAGGTCGAGGCCGCTCATGTCGAGGTCCTCGGGCCGCGGCACGTGGCCGATCGGCGTCTCGCGCGCCCCCGCGTCGCCGTCGAGCCGGCGGAAGATCCAGGCCAGCACGCGGGCGTTGTCGCCGAACCCGGGCCACAGGAACCTGCCGTCCTCGTCCTTGCGGAACCAGTTGACCATGAAGATGCCCGGCAGCCTGGCGTCCTCGCTCCGGCCGATCTTGAGCCAGTGGGCGAAGTAGTCGGCCATGTTGTAGCCGGCGAACGGCAGCATCGCCATCGGGTCGAAGCGCAGGGCTCCCACGTCGCCCGCCGCCGCCGCGGTGGTCTCCGCGCTCATCGTGGCGCCGATGAACGTGCCGTGCTCCCAGTCGAATGCCTCGCGCACGAGCGGGACGACGTTGGCGCGGCGACCGCCGAACAGGAACGCGTCGACCGGCACGCCGGCGGGGTCCTCCCACTCGGGCGCGATCGAGGGGCACTGGGCGGCGGGGGTGGTGAAGCGGGCGTTGGGGTGCGCGGCCGGGAGGCCGGCGTCAGGCGTCCAGTCCTCGCGCTTCCAGTCGATCACGTGCGCGGGCGGCTCGGCGGTCATGCCCTCCCACCAGATGTCGCCGTCGTCGGTCTTCGCGCAGTTCGTGAAGATCGTGTTCCTGCGAATCGTCTCGATCGCGTTCGGGTTCGTGGCGTAGCTGGTGTTGGGCGCGACGCCGAAGAACCCGGCCTCGGGGTTGACGGCGTACAGGCGGCCGTCGTCGCCGAACTTCATCCACGCGATGTCGTCGCCGATCGTCTCGACCTTCCAGCCCGGCAGGCTCGGGACCATCATCGCCAGGTTGGTCTTGCCCGAGGCGCTCGGGAAGGCGCCGGTCATCACCTTCGACCTGCCCTCCGGCGAGGTGACCTTGATGATCAGCATGTGCTCGGCGAGCCAGCCCTCGTCGCGCGCGATCACCGAGGCGATCCGCAGCGCCAGGCACTTCTTGCCCAGCAGCGCGTTGCCGCCGTAGCCCGAGCCGTACGACCAGATCTCGCGCGTCTCGGGGAAGTGGACGATGTACTTCTCCTCGTTGGATGGCCACGGCGACGTGTCGTTGGGCGCGCCGAGCGAGTGCAGGCAGGGCACGAAGGCGCCCTCGGCTCCGAGCACGTCGAGCGCGCCCTTGCCCATGCGAGTCATGATCCGCATCGAGACCGCGACGTAGGCCGAGTCGGTGAGCTGGACGCCGATCTCCGCGATCGGAGAGCCGAGCGGGCCCATGCTGAAGGGGACGACGTACATCGTGTGGCCGCGCATCGAGCCGCGGAACCGCTCGGTCAGCAGCTCGCGCATCTCGGCCGGGTCGCGCCAGTTGTTGGTCGGGCCCGCGTCGTCCTCGCCGGCCGAGCAGATGTAGGTGCGGTCCTCGACGCGCGCGACATCGCTGGGATCCGACAGCGCCAGGTAGGAGTTCGGGCGCTTGGCGTCCGACAATCGCTCGAAGGTGCCCGCGTCGACCAGCCCTTGGGCGAGCCGGTCGTACTCCTCCGCCGAGCCGTCGCACCAGTGGATCGCGTCCGGCTGGGTGAGCTCCGCCACCTCCTCGACCCAGCGCAGCAGCTTCTGGTTGGAGGTCAGGGCGGTGGTCTCGATCGTCACGGTTTCGGTCAACCTCTCAGGTCCGGGGTAGACGGGACTCTGCCACACCGATGAGGACCGGGATTCAGCAACTCACCCGACGAACGGACTGGAGAAACGTCTAGGTATGTCGAGGACGTGCAGGGCCACCATTGGGGGTCTGCGAACGACGTGGTGGTATCTGGCGGCTTCGACGGTGGTGCTTGCGGTCATGGCCGCGGGGGTGCACACGATGTCGATCACCGCCCCGGCGCTGGCAGAGCAGGAGCGCACCGCCCGTGAGGCCGAGGCCGCTGCCGAGCGCGCCGTCGTGGCGAATCCGGCGGCGAGCGACGGCCTGCCGGTCCCGGCCCTGATCGGCGGGATCATGCTCGCCTTCACGGTCGGGTTGACCGCCGGACACGTCCAGCGCCAGCGCCGGGTGGCGCGCCGCCGTGAGGCGCTGCTGCTGCGCCCAGCACCGGTCGCCGACCGGCCCGTGGCGGTCAGGCCGGCGCCACCGCCACCCGAGCCTCCTGCATCGGCGGCGCCCAAGCCCGTGGCGATCGCCCCCGCACCGGCACCGCCGGCCCCGCCCCCGCCGGCGCCGCCGAAGGCCGTCACTCCACCCCCACCCCCGCCCCTCCCGCCGCCGCCCGAGCCGGCTCCCGCGCCGCCGCT
>Ga0214469_1000502_pt1 | contig 13644 bp, 16 predicted proteins | sample RVTome_10_FD_187340 | JGI IMG/M metagenome (GOLD analysis project Ga0214469, IMG submission 187340) | Soil microbial communities from uranium-contaminated site in the Upper Colorado River Basin, Wyoming, United States - RVT153D57 HiSeq ... | reverse complement strand
CCTATCGCGCCTCGAGCGAGGTGTGGCCGGGTCGTTTCAACACGTTGCTCGGCGCCGCCCGGGCCGCCGCGGCCGCCGGAGACGGGGCCGCCGCGAGCGACTACTATGCTCAGCTGCTCCAGATGGCCGGAAGCTCGGACCGCGCGGCGGTGAGCGAGGCGCAGCAGTATCTCGAAGGTTAGCCGCCAGCATCAGCGGGCGCGTCGCCCCGCTCCAGACATCGATCTGGGCGCGGGACGACGCTGCCCGGCGTGCGATCAGGTGCAGCCGAGCTCCCTGCGCTTGGGCTAGAGTGCGATCGAACGGCTAGGTGCAGTCGATCGGCGGAGGGGGAGAAGGCGCCATGGCAGGACGGCTCGAGGGCAAGAGAGCGCTGATCACGGCGGCGGCGCAGGGCATCGGCCGGGCGACCGCGATCGCCATGGCGCGCGAGGGCGCGCTCGTGCTGGCGACCGACATCGACACCACGCTGCTGGTGGAGCTGGAGGCCGAGGAAGGGATCACGACCGAGCCGCTGGACGTCACCGATGCCGGCGCGATCGCGGCGCTGGCCAAGGAGCAGGGTGCCTTCGACGTCCTGGTCAACGTCGCGGGCTTCGTGCATCACGGATCGATTCTTGACTGCGAGGAAAAGGATTACGAGTTTTCGATGAACCTTAACGTGAGGTCGATGTATCGCGTGATCCGCGCCTTTCTACCAGCGATGCTGGGCGACGGCGGCGGCAGCATCGTCAACGTCGCCTCGGTAGCCTCGAGCATCAAGGGGCTGCCGAACCGGTTCGTCTACGGCACGAGCAAGGCGGCGGTGATCGGGCTCACCAAATCGGTGGCGGCGGACTTCGTCGGCCGCGGCATCCGCTGCAACGCGATCGCCCCGGGGACTGTGGCGACGCCCTCCCTCGACGAGCGGATCGACGCCTTCGAGAACCCCGAGGAAGCACGCAAGGCGTTCATCGCCCGCCAGCCAATGGGCCGCCTCGGGACGGCGGAGGAGATCGCGGCGATCGCCGTTTATCTCGGCTCCGACGAGAGCGCCTACACCACCGGGCAGGTTTTGACCGTGGACGGCGGCATCACGATCTGAGTCGAGCAGGCTCGAGACGAAGCTCTTCAAGGGCGCCGGTCTTGGCCGGCACGACGCGACCGCGCCGGCGGCACGCCTCAGCGCTGACGGCGGCTGGTCAGCTCGAGCGGCAGCTGCAGTTGATCCTGCCGGTAGCGCTCCAGAAAATCCGCCACCGCGTATCGTACGAGCCAGGCGAGAGAGACCCGGTGTTCCTCGGCCAGCGTCGACAACTGCTCGTAGTCCCGCTCGTCGACGCTCACCGTGACCCGTGTCGCCAGCTTCTTCCCCCGCCTGGCCCGCACGCTTGTTAACCTCCCAAGCACTGCATCACTGTGGTGAACGGGACTGCACAGTAGTGCGATCCGATGCAGCGCGTCAAGCGCGATCTGCTTTTCTTCCGCCTCGCGGCGCAATTTCTTGTGGATATCTTTGTTTGTCCGGCAGCGACCTTCCAATCAAGGAGAGAGGCCCGAGATGCAGACCGTGATACCCGGACTTCATGCTTCGCCGCCGCAGCCGCTGTCGGGGTGATCGAGGACTGCCGGGACAAGTTCCGGATTCCTGAGAGCCTTCTGTTCGCCGATGGCAATGCCAGGAACTTCCGGGGCGAGCCCTACATGCCCGGCAGCGTCTCGGAGGCGCCGGCCTGATGCCGGGCCATGTGGCAGGCTCGTTCGGGACGCTCGGTCTCACGGTCGCCGGTGGCTACCTGTTCGGCCCGGTGGGCGCCGCGGCCGGCGCCCTGCTCGGCAACTTCCTGTTCGGCTCGGGCGGGCCGGACATCGAGGGGCCGCGCCTGGGCGACCTGAGTGTGTCCGGCGCCACCTACGGCCAACCGATCGTGCTCGGCTTCGGGGTGCAGCGGGTCGCCGGACAGATGATCTGGGCGACCGACATCGTCGAGCGCAAGAATACTAAGAAAATGAGCGGCGGTCTGCTGGGCGGCGGGCAGAAGGTCACCGAGTACAGGTACTACGGCAACTTCGCGGTCGCGCTTGGCGAGGGCCCGGCAAGCGGCGTGCTGCGCATCTGGGCGGGCGAGAAGCTCATCGCCGACCTCACGGCGCCCGCGTTCGACGGCACGGCCGGGGACGCCCTGCGGCAACTGATCGGCAACAGCAGGTACCGCTTCCGGGTCTACCTCGGCGACGAGGACCAGCAGCCGGACCCGCTGATCAAGGCCAAGGTCGAGGAGGAGCATGGGCAGCAGAACATCACGCCCGCGTTCCGGGGCCTCGTCTACATCGTGTTCGAGGAGCTGCCGCTGGACGAGTTCGGCAACCGGCTGCCGCCGATCACGGCCGAGGTGGCGTGGGCCGGCCAGGACGAGCTGCCGGAGCGGACGTTCGACCCCATCCCGCTCTCCGAGAGCATTTTTCCGAACACACTGAACACGGCCGGCAACGGCCTCGTCAACTTCCGGCTGGGCTACCGGGTCGAGTTCCGCAACGGCAACATCCAGGTCGGCGGCTTTCCCGGCCTGCGCCGCTTCCGCCTGTTCGACGCCGTCGAGGACCTGCAGATCGCCGCGGAGGAGGTGACCGTCGACGGCAACAGCTGCACGCCCATGTGCTGCAACGCCGACGGCGACATCTACTGCGCGCTGGGCTCCACGTCGTCGACCGTCGTCCTGATCAGCTGGGAGACCCTGCGCGAGATCCGGCGGGGATCGGGCATCAACGTCCGCGCGGTACAGCCCGCCAGTATGAGTACAGGCGAACCTTGGGCGGCTCGGGGCGCCGATGCGAGGCGCTGCTCGAGCGCTGTCTTCCCGGCCTCCCCATTGCGGAGATCGCAAAGGTGACGGTGGTTTTGAAGTCCGCAGCATAGGTCGGGTGCTCCGCGCAGATCCAGTTCCACGACATGAGCACGGAATCGAAGTCGAAGCGCTCGAGGCTGCGCCGATGCATCGCCGCCACCGTCCAGCCGTGCCCCGTCACGCCGATGACGCGGACCAACCCTCCTCGCGCGCCTGCAGGACCGCATCGAGGGCACCGCCGGGCGGGAGCGCCTGCTCCCACCGATGAACGAGGGCATGGAGTTGCAGACGATCGATCTCGTCAGTACGAAGCCGCGCAAGCGACCGCCGTGCCAAATCAGGGGCAGCTTCCGACCAGACCCGCAGCGCACAGCATCGGGCCTCCGTCTTGATCCGGCTTGCGGTCCTGCCTTCATGAGGCACCGCAGGGACAGAATCGTCGGCTTGGACGATGCGGCCCTGCGCGTTGTGCACCTTTTCGACGGCGGCAAAGAGCGCCTCTTCGAGCGTCGCTCCATCCGCTGGCTGGCCCCGGAAGACCACGATGACGCGCTTCATCTGCGGCACCGGGTTCTGCTGCGAGCGCGTGAACAAGGGCGCCACGTAGATGATCTCGTTGTCGACGATCAGGGTGCTGGTGTGGCCGTGGATGACGTCCGAGCCTTGCCGGTTCCACCAGCTGATCTGCTCGGAAATCCGCGGATCCTGATCGATTGCCGCATCGGCCTGCTCGGGGCTCTGGACGAAATGGCCTTTGGGAATCTGTTGCACCACGATCCGCCCGTAATCCGCGCCGTCCTGATAGACGGTCGCGAACGCTCGTAGGTTCAGCGCCCGCTCATTGGTGAATGGCAACGACAGTCCCAGCTGAATGCCCGTCTCGGCCAAGGGAAAAGCTTTGCCGGTCTGGAGAATCCACTGCCGCGGCTCGATCGAGAAGGAAATCGATTCGCCGGTGTCAATGATCGGTCCCAAGACCTCGTCAGCGTCGTCCCACGCGTCCTCGAAATTGAAGAACGTCATGGGGTCGTCCATGTGGTAATACCAGTATATGTCGTCAAACTGGATATGCATCATCTGCGTCGAGTATTGGAGGTGATCACGCAGCTCTTCTGGTATCTGAGTACCCGGGGTGAACAGACCTGGATAGATCCGGGCCCAAGTGTCGGCGACGGGCTCGTTGGCGATCTGATAGAGCGTGACCTGCCCGGTGTATGCGTCGATCACCACTTTGATCGCGTCGCGGACGTAGTTTACGCGCCGATGGAGCCTGTGGTCGATCGACTGCGCGTTCGACTTGTCTCCGAGCCATTCCGGCCTGCTGAAGGGATAGCGATCCGAAGTGGTCATACCATGAAGCATCCAGACTACCTCACCGTCCGCGAGCACGGCGTAAGGATCGGTGTCGATGTAGAGGAACGGCGTGATACGCTCAATGCGGTCGAGCGGCCGGCGAAAGTAGTGCACTCGCGTTTCGGGACCGATGAGACCACTGAACAGCACGTCGAAAAAATTCCCGGCGTTCCGCCACGCTAGCACCAGCCGCTTGAGCATGGAATCGACCGTCACGCCGGCGTTGACTTCGACAGGGTAAACGACCTCAATCCGACCCTCGTCAGACGCATAGTCGAATTCCTTGATATCGTACGCGTTGGTGAATGTCATCTTGCCCGAGCCTTCGCCGTAATAGATGGCATGTCTGGTGGTCTGGAGAGAGGGGATGTCGGTCTGAGGTGGTAGGCCACTCGACACGAACGTGGGCCCACCATCGTGGCCGAGCTCGTTGACCGGGGATACCACCAGGCCATAGCCGTGGGTGAAAAGGATCTGCCGCTGCCCCCAATGCAGAAGCCACGGCTGCGGCGCGTCGAGCGGGAGCTCGCGCGTTGCGCTCACAAACAGTCGGGGCGTACCGTCGACCATATAGCGGACCGTGTCGATATCCATGAAGTCGTAGTAGGTCCGCAATTGCTGCTGCTGGCGGAAAACGTCCAGAACCGGCCCGTAGACAAGCGGGTCGCCGCCAGTCAGCAGAATGCGATCGGCGTGCTGCGGGTCCACGACCTCCTCGAGATAGGCCGTCCAACCGGGCCAGAGCGGGGCGTTCTGCAGCGTGGGGTTGCTGAGGAGCTCCGCGGCCTGCGGTATGGGATCCGCGGGGCCATTCGGCATGAAACGGACCGTCTCGATCCGGTCGAGCGCGTACCCGCGCAGGGTGGCATCGATGTGCTGCTGGATGAACGGTAGCTGGATGACCGGCTCGTTTGGTCTCCCGAAGATCACCTGACGAAGCCCGACCACACTGGCGAACGTGAAGTCGACCGCGATTAGGGCTACGACGACCAGACGAGCACGACGGAATGCGAGGCGCCGCGCGCTGTTGGATACACGCCCGTACATGACACCGCGTGCTTGCAGAAGTGCATAAACGATCGCACCCGTGAACAGCAGGACCAGGAGCGCCCGGACACCGTAATGATTGAGGTGAGAAAACAGGCCAGTCACATCGACGTAGGCTGGACCCGGATAAACCTTCGATTGGTGATTGTCCTTCCAGAGGAGGTCGTAGCGCGCCAGCCATGCGCCGATCGCACCGAGAACACCAATTGCAGTCAAGGGCGCGAGCGTGGTCGGCTTGGCGAATTGTCCGAGCTGGAGCGCGTGCGGGTCCGGGACAGATCGGTTGGCGAGCCAGATACACAGCACCGCAGATCCGAGCGCGAAGCACATCGATACGAAGACCGCGAGCCAGGCGACCCACAAGGCTGGCAGCGAGAACATATAGAAACCGATATCGTTGCCGAAAACCGAGTCCCGCTCGCCTGTCACGGTCCCGTTCATGAGCAGCAGGAACTCGAGGTACCGCCGTGCCAGGAGATACCCTCCGACCAGACCGATCAGCACGCCGCAAGTCACGATGAGCCGCCGCCAGGCATGGTCGATTCGGTTGACCAGAGCCGGTATCATGATCCCGGCGGTGACGCCGGCGAATCCGATGGCGAACAGGATGCTGCCGATCCGGAAATTGGTCCAGAATACCTGCTCGAAGCCAAGCGACTCGAGGAGCCACTTGTCCATGAGGACCCAGGCGGACTCGCTGAGCAGGAAATAGGTGAGCACGATGCCGCCGACGATCACGGCGCGCCACCATAGCTGTACGGCATCGCCGGCATGCGGCAGCGCCACCACGGGAAGCTCCACTGCTTGGTCCTCAATGAGGGCGTCCGCATTCGCAGCGGTGGATTTGACAAAGCTCATCTCTGTGCCTCCTGCGCTGCCGTTGCAGCGCCGGACCTCACGCGTCGTCCGGAAACGTCACTCTGCGGGTACGGACGAGTTGTCCAGCACCGCCGTCCGATCTTGCGGTCTCCGAAGTCCAAATAGTGTCAGGACCGTGCGCAGGTCGGTCGGCACACCATGGAAGAAGCCGATCACGCCCATCACGACGAGGCCCGTGACGATGCGGAGGGCATTGGCCATCAGTGCGACCACCATGAAATTCAAGGTGATCTCGACCGGTCCCCCGCCGAGGAGGAAGAAACCGCCAGCGAAGCCCAGCTCAAATTGGCCGAGACCGCCGGGCGTCAAAGGAATTAGACGAGCGGCCAGAGAACCCGCGACGAGCGCGAGCAGCAGCTCTTCGGGGGCGATGTTCAGGAGCACCGTCTCGGTCGTGAAAGCCATCATCACGGCGTAAATCGCGACCTCGAGCAGGGCAAAGGCGATCAGCGAAAGGATGCAGAGCTGAGCGAAGAGGGCGGGGCTCCCGTGAGCGATGATGCCTTGTAAGGCCCGCCATGCCCTCGCCGCGAGCTCGCGCGCCGACGGCATCGCCGCGACCTGCGTACCTTGCCGCAAGATGAGGTGCGCGACCGCCAGGATGATCAGCGCCCAGGCGATCTGGTTCAGCCACTCGGTCCAGCCGACCATGACAAGCGCGATCAACCCGAATACTGTAGATCGGCATGCAATGTTGACCCCCTGAGCCGGGGGATCGGCGTCCAATTTTGACCCCCTGCGGCGTGGCTCTCGCGGGCTACCTGCTCCGGTTTTGGAGCGGGTGGTTGGGGGATGAAGGGCGTGGACACGATTGCGCGGATCCGGCGCGAGTTCTTCGTGCGGGGCAAGACGATCAAGGAGATCGTCCGGGAGCTGCACGTCTCGCGCAACATGGTGCGCAAAGTGCTGCGCTCGGGCGCCACCGAGTTCACCTACGCGCGCGAGGTCCAGCCGCTGCCGAAGCTGGGGCGCTGGAAGTCGGAGCTGGATCGGCTGCTGGCCACCAACGAGGCGAAGCCGGCGCGTGAGCGGCTGACCCTGATCCGGGTGTTCGAGGCCTTGCGCGCGCTCGGCTACGAGGGCGGGTACGACGCGGTGCGCCGCTACGCCCGTACCCGCCGTCGGGAGACGAAGAGGTCGATCGACGCCTACATCCCGCTGACCTTCGCGCCGGGCGAGGCCTACCAGTTCGACTGGAGCCACGAGGTGGTGCTGATCAACGGCACGACGGTGATCGTGAAGGTCGCCCACGTCCGGCTCTGCCACTCGCGCATGCTGTTCGTGCGGGCTTACCCGCGCGAGACGCAGGAGATGGTCTTCGACGCCCATGACCGGGCGTTCGCGTTCTTCAAGGGCGCCTGCACGCGCGGCATCTACGACAACATGAAGACCGCGGTGGAGACGATCTTCGCCGGCAAGGACCGCCTCTACAACCGCCGCTTCCTCCAGATGTGCAGCCACTTCCTGGTCGATCCGGTCGCCTGCACGCCCGCCTCGGGATGGGAGAAGGGACAGGTGGAGAACCAGGTCGGCCTCGTGCGCGAGCGCTTCTTCACGCCCCGCATCCGGGTGAAGAGCTACGCCGAGCTGAACGCCTGGCTGATGGATCAGGCGATCGCCTACGCCAAGGCGCACCGGCATCCCGAGTTCAAGGACCGGACGATCTGGCAGGTGTTCGAGGCGGAGCGCGGGAGCCTGGTACCCTACCCCGGACGGTTCGACGGGTTCCATGCCGTGCCCGCGTCGGTCTCGAAGACCTGCCTCGTGCGCTTCGACAACAACCGCTACTCGGTGGCGGCGAGCGCGGTCGGGCGCCCGGTGGAGATCCGGGCCTATGCGGAGCGGATCGAGATCCGCCAGGACGGGCGCGTGGTCGGCGAGCATCCCCGCTGGTTCGGGCGCGACCGGACGATCAGCGATCCGTGGCACTACGTCCCGGTTCTTGCCCGCAAGCCTGGAGCACTGCGCAACGGCGCGCCATTCAAGAACTGGGTGCTGCCCGCCGGGCTGGAGCGGGTCCGCCGCAAGCTCGTCGGTGCCGCCGATGGCGACCGCCAGTTCGTCGACGTCCTCACCGCCGTCCTGAGCGACGGCCTGCCCGCGGTCGAGGCCGCCTGCCAGGAGGCGCTGGGTCAGGGTGTCCACTCGGCGGATGTGATCTTGAACATCCTCGCCCGGCGCCGTGAGCCCGCTGCCCCAATCACCATCGCGACCCCGGACGCGCTTAGGCTGCGGCACGCGCCGGCAGCCGACTGCGCCCGATATGACCGCCTCAGGAGGCCATGTGATGGAACGTTCGCAGATCCTGGAGACCATGAGCGGGCTAAAGCTGTTCGGCATGAAGGCTGCCTATGACGAGATCATCGCCACCGCGGTGAAGCGCCAGCACGAGCCGCAGCGGATCGTTGGCGACCTGCTCTCCGCCGAGATCGCCGAGAAGCAGGCGCGCTCGATCAAGTACCAGATGACGACCGCCAGGCTGCCGCTGGCCAAGGACCTCGGCGACTTCACCTTCGACGGCACCCCGATCAACGCCACGCTCGTGCATGATCTCGCCGGCGGCGGGTTCCTCGCCCATGAGCGCAACGTCGTCCTGGTCGGCGGAACGGGTACCGGCAAGACCCATCTCGCCATCGCCATCGCGCGGGCGTGCATCCGCAACGGCGCACGGGGCCGCTTCTTCAACGTCGTCGATCTGGTCAACAAGCTCGAGGCCGAGGGCCGTGCCGGCCGCCAGGGCCGGATCGCCGACTATCTCTCACGGATGGACTTCATCATCCTCGACGAGCTCGGCTACCTGCCGTTCGCCCAGTCCGGCGGCCAGCTCCTGTTCCACCTGATCAGCCGCCTCTACGAGCAGACCTCCGTCATCGTCACCACCAACCTCGCCTTCGGCGAGTGGCCGAGCGTGTTCGGCGATGCCAAGATGACCACCGCGCTGCTCGATCGCCTCACCCACCATTGCGACATCGTCGAGACCGGCAACGAAAGCTGGCGCTTCAAGAACCGCGCCTGAGCCTTCTGCCATCCCACCGGTTGCCCCGGTGGGTGCACAGGCACCTCCCGCGCCGTCCGCTCGCCAGCGTGCTCGAGGCGCGCTCCCTCCCGGCGCGGGCCCCTCCTATGCACTACCGGGACAACCTACGCCGGGGTCACTTTTGGACGCCGACAGGGGGTCAAAATTCGACGCCGATTGACAAGCTGCTGCCGAGGGGGCCACGATCGCCGAGGTCTACACCCTTCCTGGTTACTGTCGGCGGCGCTAACTTGGCTCATGCCCCATGGCGGATGACCAACTGATCGCCAGGGACGTCGTCATTCGCCAAGCCGCGTTCGATCACATCCGGGGCCTGCAGCGCCACGATCTGATTCTGAACCACGAGGACATCGCTCGCGGGTTCATGTTTGAGAATGAGCGCTGGCCGCTTTGGAACCGGCAGCGTGGCATCTTCAAGCCGCGCGGGATGCCCTTCCTCCTAAGCATCCGCACGGTCGTACCTAGAAAGGGGGCGCGGGTCTGGTACGATGACCAGCGCCGGGTGCACGGACAGATCTTCGCCGGCGACGAGGAGCTGGACTACGCCTTCATGGGCACCGATCCGTCCGCCGCGGAGAACGTCTGGCTCCGGGAGGCGGCCTGCTTCCAGACGCCGCCCGAGCCCCTCACTCGGGCTTGCCGTTGACCCAGGTGACCTCCGTACCGAACAGAGGGATCGTCGAAACAGCCATCTTGGCGCTCGCCTCCTGGACCTGACGCGAGAACGATACGTAGATCAGGGTGTTGTTCGCCCGGTCGTAGACCCGGCGGACGGCGAGGGCCTTGAAGATCAAGCTCTGGCGCTGGCTGAAGATCTCCTCCCCGTCCTCGTCGGTCTCAATCGTGTCGATCACCATGGGGCCGGTCTGTCGACAGGCGATCGACGAGTTCGATGGGTCCTCGAACCAGTTGCCCTGCCGCAGCCGGTCGAGCAGGCCCCGACTAAAATAGGTTATGTGGCAGGTGATACCTTTGACCTTCGGATCAGCAATGGCCTCGATCACAATGTCATTGCCAGTCCAGTCGGTACCGATCTCGCCGACCTGCTCCGCCGCCGCTGGCGGCGCCAGGACCAGAGCCGTCACCAGAACCAGTCTGCGCACGACCATCCTATAACTCCGTCCCCTCGTTCCTTGCGGGAACGCCCGAGCCGACGCCTCGGTCCCTGCTGACCGTTGGACCCGTACTCAGCCACCGGGTGGCAAGGGCCCTGAGCCGGCCGGTCTGCTGCCGCTGGCGGCGGCTGGAGAGCGCGTAGCCGGCCCAGATAAGGCCGACAATGATCAACCAGAAAATCCCGAGATAACGGGCATCGCCGCCCAGCGCGATCATGCCGAGGATGATGATGGTGACGATGGCCGCGATAACCCAGCAGGCGATCCGGGTTCGTCGGAACGCGGCTTCGTCTTCCTTCTCGAAATCCTCAGCCAGCTTCTGGATCTCGAGCGCCGCTTCCTGTCGGCCGTCAGCTGTCGGTTCCATGCCTCTACCACCTCGCTCCGTGAACGGCCAAGGTTCCTCTGGCTCGAAGGGGGCGCAAACGGAGCCACATCGTGTGCTATCCGACCAGCAGATCAAAAAACTCAATGATCCCTTGCGCCGTGCCGTCCGGCCACTGATGCGGATAGTAGCGGCCGCGTGGTGTGACGTCCTGCGCATGCAGGCACCAGAACAGCGGGTTCTCCCGATCGCCATGCTGACGGCATCCAAAGTCGCCGATGTGTCGGCCGACCCATTTGGCCGCGTCGCCCGGACGGCCGAGCAGGACGTCCCGCGCCCTCTCGCCCTCACTCAGCGGTACCGCCCGGTCGTGCGGGTTGTGTAACAGCAGCGCGGCGACGGCGCCCGAGCAATCCGACGGGGCAATGCCGCCGGCCACCGAGGCGACGCCTCGGATCCGCTGCGCTCTGGCGCAGGCGAGGCTGTTGGCGAACGAGGCACCCAGCGAATGGCCGACCACAAACACCGCGTCAAGGTCGATGCAGTACGTCGAGGTAAACCGGCTCAGCATGATGTCGAAGAAGGCGAAGTCCCGTAAGGCGTCCGGAGGATCGCCGGGGTCGGCCCACGCGAATCGCCCGCTTCTATCGGTCAGCGCCGCCGGATAGATGTAGATGGTTGGTCCAGTCGCCGCTTCCTCGAGCCCGAAGTAGCGGCGCGCCTGGACGTTGTCATTGGTCCGACCATGGAAGGCGAAGATCAGGGCGTGAGGCCGGCTGCTACGATAGTCTTCCGGAAGGACCACGATCGCGCGGCGCTCGCGCCCATCTACATCAAACGCCTCTGGAGGCTGCCGTAGCGGCGCTCCGCAGCCCGATGAAGGCTCTGCAGCAACGGCATCGGCCATGGCGAGACCGGCGGTCCAGGAGGTGACAAGGGCGAGCAAGATGCGGAGCAGCACCGATTGGACCTCTGCTCGTCATCCCGAACGCGGCGCGAAGGTGAGGTCGGCGACCGAAGCCCGGCTCGTGCTCTGGGTGTTGTCGGTGTCGGCTTGAATCGCGATCTGGGCAGGATCCAATGGCTCCTCGCCGAAAGCCTGCCGATAGTCGGCCGCGACATCCACCTGCTCCGTAAACCACTCGTTGGTGGGGCTGGCCGCCGGGCGCAGGACGCGAATAAAGCCGGCGGAACCCAGGTAGGGGCTCTCCACCACCTCACCCCGCTGGTGGCGGCCGCAGAAGACGTAGCGGAGCACCCGACCGGGCGCGTTCTCGCCGGCCCAGGATTCGACCAGCGGGCGCTTCAAGCGTTCGAAGAAGGAAGCCTGGCCAGCCTCGTAGGGGAATCCCACGTATACGGCAAGCGAGCAATCGTCCTGCCCTTTCAGGGAGAGGTCGGTTGCAGGGGCAGGCTCGTCGACTCGCCAGCGCCAGGTCAGGATCGGCCGGTCTCGGATGTTTGCGCTGACCGGTTTGTAGAGGGTCGAGACGCTATTCTTGGAGACGACCTCGATTGCGCCCTCAGGGCCGGTGCGCCAGGCGTTCTCCGCTTTGTTCGGGTTCGACAGCTCGCGCCATCCCTCCGCCTGGAGTTCGGGCCCGACCACCGCCTGGGCCATCCCCGGCACGAGGGTCAAAAGCAAGAGGAGCGCCGGACAAAGGCCGGCACCCGCTTCGTCCCGGCATTCTCCAAGAAACACCCGCATGGCTCATCCCGGCAAGAGTCACGAGCGCGCGCGAGTTCAACGGCAGCGGGGACGGATTGTTCCGGTCTCGAGCGCTCGAGTGGCTTTGGCGCATCAGGCGAGGTCAAGCGCGTGTCTGTCGAGCTTGCCAGCGTCAAGCAAGCGCAGTCTCAGGCGTTGCCTGGAGCACGATCCGCGGCTTCACGGGGCATCGAGCGCCTCCTTCCAGCGTGCGCGCATATCAGAGGAGGTCCCGCCGCTGCTGCTCCCACTCAACCGGGAACGGCTTCAGGAACTGCGCCAGCTCTGCCGTCGGCCGGCCGTCGAGGATCCGTTCGACGATGTCGGGGGCCAGGAGCGTGAGGCGCAGCACGCGGCAGACGTAGGAGCGGCTACTGTTTGGAGCTGGGCACGATGGCACTCCCATCGGGAGCGACGATGTGTATGCGCCGACCCCGCGCCATCGTGGCGCCGTCGGGTGCAGGTGCCGCTTCGGAGACGTGGAACAAACCGATGGTCGGTGCTATGCAATGGGGCTGAGCACTGCACGTGCGAGTTCGCCGACGGCCAAAGAGGTGGGCACGCATGCTTGAGCCATTTCTTCATCTCATGCTGGACGGCATCGATGTCGCCGCCACCGTGCTGTTCTTGCTGGCGCTGTGGGACGGGCGACAGACGCGCTGGTTCGGCACTCCCTGCCCCTCGCCCGTTCGTACGGACGACGACGTCATGTACTTCCTTGCACAAGCACGGCAGGTCCGTTTGCGGGCGATGTTGACCAGGCACGGCCCGCACCGTAACACCAGCCCGCCGAAGACGGCCTCGGTTGCCATCGTGCGAGCCACGCGCCAGCAGCCTTGACCGCCGCGGCGGGTACAAGTCCTGCTCCGTCGATTGCACGACATGTCCTGAGGTCGCGCAAAACAGCCGCATTCTCTTCGCGAGCGCTTCACAGCAGCTGATTCCGCTGCTGCTCCCACTCGACCCGAAATGGCTTCAGGAAGTGCGCTAACCTTGCCGTCGGCCGGCCATCGAGGATCCGTTCGACGATGTCGGGTGCGAGGAGCGTGAGACGCAAGACGCGGCAGACGTAGCTCTGCCCAATGTCTTCGGCGTCGGCAAGTTCGGCCAGCGTCCCATACTCGCCGCTCTCCAGCACCCGCTGCCAGCGGTGCGCTCGCGCGAGGGCCTTGACCAGTGTTCCGTCCGGCTGCGGTTTTGAGGTCGGCACGATTCCGCTGCCGTCAGGGGCGACGATGCGCTTGCGGCCGCCTCGACGCTGGAATCTCATCGGGATGCGCACGATCAGCGTGCTGCCGTCGAGCCGGGTCTCTACGCTGCTCATCATGCTGCCCTCCTCTCGCCGTGCTGGCGCA
>Ga0214469_1000501_pt1 | contig 13649 bp, 16 predicted proteins | sample RVTome_10_FD_187340 | JGI IMG/M metagenome (GOLD analysis project Ga0214469, IMG submission 187340) | Soil microbial communities from uranium-contaminated site in the Upper Colorado River Basin, Wyoming, United States - RVT153D57 HiSeq ... | reverse complement strand
TCGTCAGGATCCATCTCGGGGTCGATGGGGGCTTCAAATCCGCACGAAAGGCGCATCCCGCAATGGTGGTCGACGATCTCGACGCGATCAGAGAGATCCTCGAGGCGGCCGGCGTCGAGGTGATCCTCGACGAGCCGTTGCCGGGCTACCAGCGGTTCTACGCCCACGATCCATTCGGCAACCGGCTCGAGTTCCTTTCGGTGAGCTGAGCCGGCGCCCATGATTGGACAAGTTCCTGGCCTCGATGACACCGACAGGAATTTTCTCGGAACGAGCGGCGTGAAGGGGTTGAATCTGTCCTGAACCGAACGTATGTTCGTGGTATGGGATGGGAGAGGATCTCGACCGACTCGTTGGAACAGCAGTTGGCTGCGGACGAGTCGCAGGCAGCCAGGCTTCGTGCCCGTCAGATGGAGATTCTGGAAGAGCTCGACGTCCGTCAGGTGGCAATGGCAGATGGGTCGCGGTCGTTGTCGGAATGGGTGGCGGCACGTCTCGATGTTGCACCCGATACTGCGAAGAACCTGGTGCGGACGATGCGACGTCTCCAGAATCGCCCTGACTTGCAGGAGGATCTCGGTGATGGCCGGGTTTCGTTCGACCGTGTGGAGGCATTGTCCCGGATTCGCGACGATGTCGGCCTGATGGAGTGGGCAGACGTGTCGACCGTGCGCCGCGAGGCGGCGAAAAGGGCGCGAATCACGGCCTCCGACGAGTACCGCGTCGCCGATGGCCGGTATCTGGCGATGCAACCGTCACTCGACGAGTCCATTTGGAGGATTTGGGGCGAGCTGGATGGCCACTCCGGGGCAGTCGTCGACAAGGTGTTGTCCGAGGCGGCCGATCTGCTGCCCGACTTGCCCGACGGGTCCACCGGTCCTGACGGATGGCGGAGAGCCACGGCTTTGGTCGGGTGTCTCGTGTCCGATCAGGTTCCGGCCGGACATGTTTCGGTGATCGTCGACGCCAGGGACGCCGCCGCCACCAACGGGGAATCGGGTGTCGTGCTCGATGCCGGCGTCAGGGTGGGCCAGCGGGCCTTGCAGGCGATCCTGTGTGATGCCAACACCGAAGTCATCGCCCGAGACTCCGACGGTCGGTTCATGGACTACGGCCGGAGTCAGCGCACTGCTCCACCGGCGTTGAAACGGGCGCTATTGGCCAAGTACGGATTCCGGTGTGGTGCCGACGGATGTGAATCCCGACGCCGGCTCCAGGTCCATCACCTGAAGCCGTGGGCTCGCGGCGGAGAGACCAATCAGGTCGACCTGATTGTGTTGTGCTGGTTTCACCATCAAGTCATCGTTCACGAACGAGGCTATGAGATCTACTGCCATCCTGACCACGGTCGGATCAGATTCCGCAAACCTCCGCCGCGACCTGGGCCGTCGGTGTAGAGCCTGAATTCCACGCCACAGAAGCCCCGGCCGGGGCGCCCAGCACCCCCGCCTTCCACCATCAACCCACTACCAAAGGCGCACCAGCGCCTCAAAGTGATGTCCGGGTGACGCCGGTCAGCCTTCCACCACTTCCACGATCACAAAGCCGGGCACCGAGCCGTCACCGACGACGATCTCGTCCTCGATGCGGTATCGACCTGGTGCCACCTGCGGTATGACGATTGGATAGCCGTCGTCGAGTGCCAACCCGATCGAAGGCACCCTGATCTGGAAGTCGGCATTGATTGGGATGGTCTGGCCGACGTTGTCGCCGAACCCGCGGTAGACGGCATGGGTAGTGACCCAACGCGAGCCATCCCAGCACTGCCAGGCGGCATCGATCCCCGCCAACGCGTCATCGGGGAGACCCGTCGACGCGACCGCCAAATCCACCCGCTCCCTCGGACGGGCCGGGTTCGGGTCGACGGTGATCTCGAGTTGTGATGGGGCGTCGATCTCCGTGGCCGGGGGATCCTCACACAAGGGCTCTGCCGATCCGGTCGTGGTCGTCCCGGTGGTCCCCGAGCACGCCACGGCCAGCAGGGCGAGGAGAAGGGCGAGGTGCCTCACCTACTGGTCCGGTCGCTGTTGGGTATCGCCGGTGACACTCTGGCCCGGGCTCTCACCCCGCTTGATGGCGTCGATGGTCGCACCAAGGGTGAGGGCGTCGGACTCGCCGATGATCTTGCCGACGACCAGCCCATCCTCGTCGATGAAGAAAGTCTCGGGTATGCCGAAAACGCCGTAGGCGATGGCGGTGCGGCTTCCCGGGTCTGCCAGGTAGTAGGCGTGCTCGGAACGACCGGCGGTTTGCAGATAGTCGATCGAGTTCGGCGGGCTCTCTTGATATGCGATCTGAACCAAAGTCACACCGTCGTCGCCGAATGCGTTGGCGGTCGAGGTGAGCGCGTCGTGCTCGTTTCGACATTGAAGACACCAAGAGGCGAAGAAATTGACCACGACTATGTCGCCTTCCAACTCGTCGAGAGACACCGACTCGCCGCCCTCCAAGGGAGCGAGGTCGAACACCGGTGCGACCTGGCCGAGGAGGGGAGAGTCCACCAGGCCGGGGTCGGTGCCGAAGCGGGACGCCAGGACGACGGCGAACCCCACGGCCACCAGCGCCACGCCGTAGCCGAGCCAGCGGAGGCCGTTTCTCACGGTCTGGCCCTCATGCGCAGCTCCCTCCCGAGCGTATGGCGTCGAGATCCGCCTGGATCAGATCCCGCGATTCGTCGGCGAGCTCGGGGTCGGCGAGCACGTCCTCCAGCAGCCCCTCCGCCTCGTCGCGCTGCTCGGCTCCGCACCACAGGACCTGGGCCTTCAAATAGCGCGCGGTGTCCGACTCGGCGTCGATGGCCAGAGCCTCGTCGAAGAGGTTGAGCGCAGTTGCCACCTCACCATTGCCCTCCCACGCCATCCATCCCAGCCTGATGAGGGCGGTCACGGCCTCGGTCTCGCCGGCGTTGCTCGACCCGGCCACGGCGAGATAGTGGGGGAAGGCGGAACGGAAGTCGCCGGCCTCGTAGTAGCGCTCGGCGAGGGCGAGGCGCATGCCGTCGACCTGCGGATGGTCCGAGTTTGCGGCGATAACGGCCTCCATCGTCTCGTTGGAGACATCGTCGAGGTCCTCACCGGCGAGATTGGCTACCCCGGTAGCGGGCCCCTCGCGGTCCTGGAGGAAGAACCCGGCCACGACGACGATCACGGCGAAGGCCCCTGCCAGGGCGAGCAGCGGCGCCAGTTTCCGGGCCCGCGAGCGTTGTGGCGCGGGGTCTTCGGGGGAGCCGAGCCCGGGAGGATGTCGACGCCACCAGAGAATCACCCCAACACCGATGACCAGACCGGCCAGCGGAGCGATCCACAAGATCAGAGTCGGGCCACGGGCAGGCGGGTCGAGCAGGACCGCGCCGCTGTACGAGAACAGCAATTCGTCGATGATCGCCTCGTCACTCTGCCCGTCGGCGACTCGTTCCTCCACCAGTGCCATCATGTCCCGGGCCATCTGTGAGGGGGAGTTGGCGATCGACTCGCCCTGGCACACGGGGCACTTGATGCGATCGCCGATCGACTGCACCCGATCCTCCCTCATCGGGCTCGTCACGACCAGCGTTACCAGGACGGCAGCCATCACGACGATCAGGCTGACGGTGAGGGTGTTGCGGAACCGCTCAGACATCGACCGTCGGCCGGTCGTCGGTGGTGACGCGTTCCCGTCGCCGAGCCCTCATGGCCAGCAGCCCGCCAGCAACCGTCACCAGCCCGCCGAACCACAGGATCCAGATCATCGGCGACGTGTCGAAGAGGACACTCACCTCCCCGGACGAACCCGGTAGATCTTCGAGTGTCAGGTAGAGGTCGCCGCCGGGACTGTGGAGGACGTCGGGGGTGCCGACGCCCGACTGCTCGCCGAAGAAGTTCCATGAGGGCTCGACGGTCCCGATGAATTGGCCGCCACGGGTCACGGTGAGGCGAGCACCGACGATGGTCCGTCCCGGCGGTGTCCGCTGGAAAGGGGACTCGTAGGTGATCGTATAGCCTTCGAAGGTCTTCGAGTCGCCCGGCGCCATCTGAGCCTGGTCGTGAGCTCCCACGTTGGCTGCGAATGAGATGCCGATGGCGATGAGCACCACTCCCGCGTGACTCAATTGTCCTCCCCAGAACGCCCCGTCGCCGGTGACGACCCTTCGCAACGCGTCGGGAAACGTCTCCCCGGTCTTGGCGATGCGACGCCTCACTTGCTCGAGGAGCAGCGCTACCAGCGTGGAGACGACGAACACGCCGAGGGTGATGCTCAACACCACCCAGCCGTTGCGGGTGACGGCGAGGGCGGTGAGCAGCCCGGCGGCGAGTCCGATCATCGCTGGGTTGCGGGTGCGCCGCCAAATGAGCCCAGGTTCTGAGATCCGCCACGGAGTCACCGGCCCGAATCCCATGACCAAGAGCAGGAGGAACGAGAGCGGAACGGCGAGGCGGTTGAAGAAGGGCTCGCCGACGCCGACTTGGGTTCGGGTGAATGCCTCGAGGATCAAGGGATACGTGGTCCCGATGAGAACGATGAAGGCGTAGACGCTCAGCAGGAGGTTGTTGATCAAGAATGTGCCCTCTCGCGACACGTACGACTCGAGACGAGGTGACGATGACACCAGGTCGGCCCTTGTGGAGAAGAGGAGGAACGATCCCACCAGGGTGAGAACCAAGAACCCGAGCAAGGCGGGCCCGATGGCGGACTGGGTGAACGAGTGCACCGAGTTGATCGTCCCCGATCTCGTCAGGAACGTGCCGAGGATGGTCAAGGCGAACGTGCTGATGACGAGGACGAAGTTCCACGCCTGGAGCATCCCCCGGCGTTGTTGGACGATCCCGGAGTGCAGGAACGCGGTGGCCACCAGCCAGGGCATCAGAGATGCGTTCTCGACCGGATCCCATGCCCAGTAGCCGCCCCAGGAGAGCACTTCATATGCCCACCATCCTCCGAGGAGGATGCCGAGGGTCAGGAACGACCAGGCGACCAGGGTCGAGCGGTGGCTGCGTCGCAGCCACTCGGGCCCGGCGACACCGAGGGAGAGGGCGCCGATGGCGTAGGCAAAGGGCACTGTCATCCCCACATAGCCGAGATAGAGCACCGGGGGATGGACGGCCATCATGAAATGGTTCTGCAGCAGGGGATTGGGCCCGGGCCCGTTTGCCGGGGCGTCGACGGCTGCGAATGGCCACGGGCTCGACTGGGCGCAGCCGGCCTCGATCGCCTGGACGCAAGTCTCGAACGGGTTGGCAACGGTGACCATGAGGCCGAAGAAGAAGATCGCCACGCCACCCATCACTGCCAGAGCCGCAGCCCCGAGCCGGTCGGGGGAGCGGCGATAGCGGCGAAAGACGAACCAGGTGTAGCCGGCGAGCACGAGGGCCCAGAGGACGATCGAGCCCTCCAGCGCCGCCCACGCGGTGGCCACGTCGAAGGGGAAGGGGGTCAGAGAGGAGTGGTGGTTTGCTGTGTAGACCAGGGAGAAGTCGTCTGTGAGCAGAGCAGCGACCAGAGCCGCCATCGCGGCTACGGCACCGGCGGAGAGGACCTGCGCCGCTCCGCCGAGGTTGGTGGGTCGGTCGCTGCGGGCGGTGGTGATGCCCCGGGTGACGAGGAGCCCGGCTCCGATCAGGGCCACCAGCATGCCGGCGGAGCCCAGTAGTGAGAGCATCAACCTTCCCCGTAGGTCCCCTCGGTGGGAACCTCGTAGTTCTCGTCGTGGCGGATGATCGCCTTGTCCGAGACGAATACGTCGCCGCTCCATGACCCCTCGAGCAGAACGGGGACCTGTTCGTCGAAGAGCGGCGGGGGAGTGTCGACGAGGACGACAGGGACGGTCGCCGACCCATCGGTCACCTCGAAGACGAGGTCGCCGTCGTCTTCTTGGAGGGAGCCGCTCACGACCTGGCCGGCGAGTCGGAATCGCTCTCCGTCGGGGAAGTCGGCTCGTTGACCTACGGCCTCGTTCGGATATAGGTAATAGGTCAGGTTGTCGTTGAGACCCACGATCGTGATCCCGACCACGAGGGCGACGACTCCGGCGATCCCGAAGAGGACGAACTGACGCTGTCCCATGCGCTCAGTGCTCGGCGCGCCGTCGCCGAATGTGGAGATAGACGGCGTAGGCGACGATCAGCCCGTACGAGATGAGGTAGGTGCCGGCGACGACGACGGTCTCAGACATCTTCGATCTCATCGAGACGGGGCGGGCGTACGGCTTCTCCCGCGAGGGCTCTCGCGGGCGTGGCGGCCGTCTCGATCCTGGCCACCTCGATGCGGGCGACCATGAGGGCCGCGTACAGGATCATGAATGCGCCCATGTTCACCAGCATCGCCAAGAGCATCTCATCCGGCATGGTGGACCCGTCCGGGCGCAGCGATTGGGTCTGGTGCAGGGTTCGGAACAGATTCACCGAGAAGTAGACGAGAGGGACCTGCACCACGGCGACGGCTCCGAGGATGGCCGACCGGCGCGCCCGGATCTTGGGGTCGTCGATGGCGTTCCTCAGCGCGATGTAGCCGAGGTAGACGAAGAACATGACCGCGGTGCTCATCAGCCGGGGGTCCTGCCAGTCCCAGGGCGTGCCCCACACGGCCTGGCCCCACACCATCCCGGTGAACAACCCGATGGCGGTGAATATGACCCCGACCTCCACGGATGCGGCGGCGAGGCGGTCCCAGCGCTCGGTCTTCTTGATCAGCCACATGATCGAACCGAGAGCAGTGATGCCGAAGGCGATGAAAGCGACCCACATGGACGGCGGGTGGATGCCGAGCAGTCGGCTGTATTCGCCTTGTAGCGCGTCAGGGGGAGCGGTGAGGGCGAACCACAGGCCGATCCCGACCGCTACCGCAGCCAGGGCCATCAGGGCTCTTACTCGCGTCATCGTGTCGCTTCCTCGAGGGGTCTCGCCAGTGCCACCCCCGCCACGGCGAGGGCCAGGTCGGTGGCAATCAAGAGCAATGTCCAGGGCAGGATACCGGTGTCCCGCTCTAGTGCCGCAACCGACTGTGACGCTCCGATGATGAGCGGAAGTGCCAGCGGGGCCACGATCAGCGACGCCAGGACCGTGCGGTTCGACAGGTCGGTGGTCACCTCGCCGGCCAGGGTCGCCAACTCGGTGAGACCGATCGCCACCAACAATGTGGATAGGAGCAGCACGGGCCACGCGCCTGGCGGGACCACCGGATCGAACAGGACGATCATGCCCCCGAGCAAGGTCAGCATGAAGCCGACCATGAGCGAGCCACCTGAGATACAGCGGCCGACGAACCTGGCGGTGGGGTCGACCCCGAGCAAGGCCTGGAGGTCGCGGCGCTCCCTGGTGTCGGTCGCCGATTGCCGTAGGGCCACCTGCATCCCGAAGAGGATTGCGAGTGCCCAGAAGACCCCGATTCCGACTACGGACACCACGCCCAACTGGAGGCCGAGCGCGATCGGGAACACCATCAGGGCCACGACGGCGAACGGAAGCGTTATCCGCAAGGTGTTGCCGATTCTGCGCTCCACGACGAGGTCGACACGGGCGATCTCGATGGCCTGACGCCAGAACGTCACGTCACCGGCTCCAACCGCCCGCCGGAGAGACTCAACACACGCGCCGCCAGTTCACCGAGCTGTGATCGGTCGTGAGACACCACCAGACAGCCACCGCCCCGACCACACACCGATCCAACCAGGGCGTGGATCAAATCGCGCGCGGACTCGTCGAGACCCGACGCGGCTTCATCCAACAGCAGGAGCCGCGGCTTCGTTATGAGGAGATGGGCGATCTCGACCCTTCGCTTCATCCCGAACGAGACCGCCTCGGCGCGACGGTCGGCGGCCCCGGCGAGACCAACGACGTCGAGGGCATTGGCGACTCGTGAGACGTCGAGGCCGGCGAGACGGGCGACGTGCTCGAGGTTCTCCGCGAGTGTGAGCTCGGAGAGCAGCGAGGGTTGATGACCGATCAGCCCGATGGAGCGGCGCACCTCGACGAGATCGGCGGCTCCGAGGTGGCTTCCCAACACTTCGATGGAGCCCCGGTCGATGCCGATGAGGGTCGCCACTGCCCTGATCAACGTGGTCTTGCCCGAGCCATTGGGCCCGGCGACGCCGACCGACTCACCAGGCTGGACGAGAAGGTCGACGTGGCGCAGCACAGGGCGTCCTCCCAGCGAGACGCCGGCATCCTGGAGGTGGACAACCGATTCCACAGGGGGAGTCTCCCCGTCGACCGGTCCCGGCTCAAGTCGGCGCTCGCGCCCCTGGTCCCCACGGGGCTCTCGCTACCAAGGGAGCGATCAGCCCGATGACGACTCCGGCGATGTACCAGGCGATGGGCCCGCCGGTGATGCTGGGACGCAAGGTCTCGGTGAGCAGGCGCACGGCGGAGATCACGGCTAGCGCCGCCCCGGCGCGGGCCCAGAGTCGCCAGCCGAGCCTGGAAACGACCCAGGCGCCGAGGGCCAGGGCGGTCGCGGTGTAGATCTCGACGGGGTGACGGGTGGCTTGGCTGCCGGGCAGAGCCCATGCCCAGGGGAGATCGGAGACGGAGCCGAGACAGGCCCCCCGCCACACGCAGCCGGCATGCCAGCCTGCGAGGGCCAGCACCGTAGCCGGGGCGACCGCGTCCAGGGCATCCCTGGCCGATCTCGTGGTCCAGGCCAGTGTGGCGATGAAGACGAGGGCGGCGGCCGCGGTGCTGACACCGCCTCTGATCACGATGATGTCTCCGGGGGCGGTCAGCGGATTGACTCCCTGGGCGATCATCGCGACGAGTCTCCCCGCAACCAGCGCGGTGATCCCGGCTCCGAGGAGGCGGTCGAGAGCGTGAGCGGGGACGCGTTCGGGCCAGATGCGCAGACCGAACCAGGCCAAGGCAGCGGCCGTGAGGACCGCCCAGAGGAGGGTGAACTCCACTACTGCCCGACTCTGGTGACGTCGTCGAGGTTGACGGCGAGGGTCTGCTCGTCGATCACCCCGTTGTGAGTTCGCATCAACTCGCCATGAGGGGCGAAGAAGAATGTGATCGGAGTGCCGAATCCCCCGTAGTGGTTGGGGATCACCCGGTCGCGATCGAAGAAATGGGTGAACTCGAGACCGAACTCGGCGAGGAACTGCTTGGCGCCGGCCTGGGAGTCCTGGACGTCGATCCCGATGAACTCGACGCGGTCTCCATACTCGGCGTGGGCTCGGTTCAGCAGGGGAGCCTCGGAGCGGCAGGGCATGCACCAAGAAGCCCACACGTTGACCACCGCCGGCCTCTCCAGTGCCTCCAGATGCGCGGCGAACTCTTCGGCGGTGATCTCGGGGAGGTCAGCGAGATCCGAGCCGTCTCCCGCAGGCTCGCCACAGGCGATTGCCATGACGGTGAGAACAGCCAGTCCGAGGCCCTTCAGGCAGCGGCTCTTCGGGTGACGCCGAGACGCTCGACTCTCTGCAAGGGATAAGAGAGGGCGCCGGTGCATTCCACCAGTCTGACCTGATTCGACTCCAACCACCGCCAGATGATGGAGACTTCCTCGGAGGCTTCGACACTCGGTGCCACGACGGGGACGCTGATGGGCTCGGGTAGTCCGTTGCGGAGCCTGGGGGGCTCTCCAGCGGGTCGCGTCTCGACCAGGGTGCCGTGGTCGATGACCGCCGTGGTGCCGTCGGCGTGCTCGATCTCGACCCACCCGGCACCGGTGAGGGCTTGCCACTCCCACCGCTTGCGGAGGGCGCGCACCAGGGCGTCGTGCCGATCGCGAGTCCACCCCGCCTCTTCATAGCGCTGCTCATGAGACAGCCGCGCCATCCTCTCGGTGAGCCCCTCGAGGAGGACCGACGGCGAGTCGTTGAGCCCGCACACGAGTTGGTCCACCACCCGGGCGTAGATCTCGGGGTCGAGGCTTCCGTCGCATGGACAGCTGGCCATGCCCATCTGGGCTGCGGCGCACTTGCCGGTGCGGCTCCCCGAGCGAGACCGGCATCTCCTGATCGGGAGTGCATCCCACAGGGCCAGGACGACGTCGTCGGCGGCGCGTTTGGAGCGGAATGGCCCCAGATAGGTGAGACCGTCTTCCTTGAGCGTCCGCACCACCGAGAGACGTGGATACGTCTCGTCGGTCAGCTTGACGAAGTGGGAGGTCTTCGGTGGGCGGGAGCGACGATTGTGCCGGGGGCGATGGGTGTGTATGAGCCGAATCTCGGTGACCTCGGCCTCGAGCAGGGTGTCGCACACCTGGTGCTCGATCGAGTCGAGCTCTCTCATGAGATTGGCGACCGACTTGCGGGTGTCTCCGTAGAAGTACTGACGGACCCTGGCCCGCAGGTTGGCCGCCTTCCCGACGTAGATGGTCCTGCCATCGCGGTCTTTGAAGATGTAGACGCCCGGGCGACGGGGGAGCCCCTCGGTCAGTCTGATCTTGGAGTAGTGGGCGCTGCCACGGGCGGTGGGCAGTTGGAGGAGATCGTCGAGATTGGTCACCCCCAGCGAACCGGCGCGCTCGAGCAGGGCGTGGAACACGTGGGCCGTGGCCCGGGCATCTTCGAGGGCGCGGTGATTGGGCGTCGTCGGGCTGCGAAAGTGAGCAGCAAGGCTCTGGAGGCGAAGGTTGCGCACCTCCGATCGGACCAGTCTCCTGGCCAGGCCGGCGGTGTCCGCCGATTTGTTCCCGAGCCGGCCGTAGCCGAGGCGCATCGCCGATGCATTGAGAAACGAAAGGTCGAAGCGGATGTTGTGCCCCACGATGACGGCGTCGCCGATGAACTCGAGGAGGGAGGGGAGAGCGGTGGCGATCAGAGGGGCCTCGATGACCATGGCCTGGGTGATCCCGGTGAGGACGGTGATCGATGGGGGGATGGGCAGGCCAGGGTCGACGAGAGTCTGAAAGGTCCCGACGAGCTCGCCGCCCCGATACTTCACCGCGCCGATCTCGGTGATCTCACAACTCGCAGGAGATCCCCCCGTGGTCTCGAGGTCGAGGACACAAAACGTGACCTCGAACAGCGGCGTGGAGAGGTCGTCGAAACTGGGCTGAAAGGCGATGACGTCGGATCCCGGCACGGCCCGTTCCAGGCTAACCCGAACATATGTTCGATGTCAACCAATCCTGCTTGTGTCAGCTGGTCCGTTGGCGGCGGGCCTCGAACAACAGGACCGCTGCTGCCACCGACACGTTCAGGGAGTCGACTTTCCCGGTCTCCTGGGGAATGAGCACGCACGCGTCGGCGATGGCCAAGGCCCGAGGGGAGAGGCCCTCGTCCTCTGCCCCCACCACCAGGGCGACGGCGCCGGTGAGCCGGGTGTCCCACACCGCATCGGTGGCGGTTGGGGAGGCGCAGATCACACGCATCGATCGCTTCTCCAGCCAAGGCTCCAGGTCACCCCAGTTGGTCACCGCCAGGGGAACCGTGAACAACGCGCCGGTCGAGGCCCGGACCACATTCGGGTTGTGGGCATCGACGCCGCCGCCCACCGCGACGAGAGCATCGACGCCTGCCGCCCCGGCCGTGCGCAACATGGCCCCGAGGTTCCCCGGCTTCTCGATGTTCTCGGCAACGAGGATGATGGGCTCCATCGAGAGATCGAGGGCGGCGAGCCGGGTGTCGAGCTGAGTGAACACGCCGATGACGCCCTGAGACCGCCGACGGTACGAGGCCTTGTCGAGGACCGCGGGGTCGACGGTGACGGTGGGCCCGGTGGTCTCGATCCCGGACTCGGTGGAGATGAAGCTGACCTCGGGGATCAAACCCGACTCGAGGGCTCGCAGGTAGAGACGCTCTCCTTCGACGAGGAAGACCCCTTCGGCATCGCGGTATCCGCGATCGCGCAGACGAACCACACGCTTGATCCTCTCGTTCGAGGGGGAGGTGATGTCTGCGGGCATCCCGGGAGTATCGCAGCGGCTCTCATATGCTCCCGCTCATGGAATTGGTCCCTCTCGGCCGGTACAACTCGATCACCGAAGCCAACCTGGTCAAGGCGAGGCTCGAGATCGAGGGCATCGACGCCGTGGTCCAATCGGACGATCTCGGCTCCACGACCCCGATGCTGGGCACCGTGAGGGGTGTCCTCGTCCTCGTGCGCGAGGAGGAGAGAGCTGCGGCCATGGAGGCGCTGGAGCGGATGCTCCCGTCGGGTGATTAACCCCAGCGGTCGCGGTAGACGACGTCGTCGGGTGTCTTCCTGGGGCGGTCCAGGCTCCCGGAGCGCCGATCAGGGGACGGGTGGCCGACGGTGATCACCCCGATGGGGTGAAAGAAGTCGGGCACACCGAGGAGCGCCGAGAGATCGGGAGTCGAATGGACACCGAGGAACCCGGCGGCCAAGCCCTCGTCGACGGCGGCGAGCAACACCGCCATCATCGAAGCTCCGGCGTCTACCCACCAATAGGGCACCGGCCACCGGATCTGGCTCCCATCCTCGGCGAGCTTGTCCGGCTCGGAGTAGCGGTCCCGGTAGACCTTCTCACTGACCGAGATGACGATGTGGGCGGGCGCCCTCGAGATCCAGGGATCGAAGCCCGCCTCCACGTAGGCGGGCTCGTCTGCGATGGAGGCGATCTCCTGCCTGATCTCGCCGTCGGTGACCACCACGACTGCGATGGCCTGGCTGTTGCCGGCCGAGGGGGCCCGGAGAGCCGCTGCTGCGATCCGGGCGAGAGCGTCCTCGTCGATCGGATCGTCGGTGTAGTTGCGAACCATTCGGCGGCTCGCGAGGACATCTGAGAACTCCATGACCCGATTCTGTCACCTGCGGATGTCAGAGTCGCATCGGAACCAACCTCCTCAACGTGGAGTTGACGTATATGGTGCGACCGTGGTTTCAACTTCAGGCCAGGACCACAGGGACGGGTCGGAATGACCCCTCTTTCGCCGGGCGGTGACCAGTTGAAGGTCATATGGACCCGGGGCAAGGGCTGTCACGAGCTGGCCGCGGCCCTCGGGGGTGACGACACTGGTCGCGTCACGGGCGACATCGCCGAGAGCTGCATCAGCGAGCGCGCCGACGTCTTGGTCTCGAAGAAGCTCCCGTCCGGGTTCGACCTCGTGAATGTGGCCGTTCCGGTCGGCTTCGAGCCAGACCGGGTGACCAAGGTCGTGGCGACGGTGGCAGGTGGGCCCCATTCGGTGCTGGCAGCGGAAACTGCCGCCGCCCTGGGCTCCAAGCTCGGTGTGGGGGCCGAGATGCTGTCTGCGGCCAGGTCTGAGGAGGAGATCGGGGCCGCCAACGAGATCCTCGACCAGGTGGGCGCTTATCTGCCCGGTCTCCATCGACGGGTCATGGTCGTGGGCGGGATATCAGAGCTCGTCGATGACCTCGACGACGGCACCCTCCTCGTTCTCGGGGCCCCGGGAGGCTCGTGGCTCAACCGGTCCCGAACCGGACCCGGAGCCCGGTTGAGGCGCACCGCGCAAGCAGGCGCCATCATCGTCCGCAGCGCCCCGGACCGGGTGTTCCGGTTCATGGGCGAGCCCGTCTACGTCTCCCCCCTCCGGCTCGCCGACGACACCTTGCGCTTCCACGATGAGAACACCCTGGCAGTGGCGGATGCCGGTCGTCTGGTGGGCCTGGTGCGTCGCGAGGGCCTGGTCAAAGCCGGGGACCGACCCGTGGCGTCGGTGATGGAGGAGGCGTTGTCGGTGAAGGTTGACCAAACCATCGTCCAAGCGCGGGAGTTGGAGCCTACGTTCGGCCGCGACCCTATCCCCGTGA
>Ga0214469_1000500_pt1 | contig 13650 bp, 16 predicted proteins | sample RVTome_10_FD_187340 | JGI IMG/M metagenome (GOLD analysis project Ga0214469, IMG submission 187340) | Soil microbial communities from uranium-contaminated site in the Upper Colorado River Basin, Wyoming, United States - RVT153D57 HiSeq ... | reverse complement strand
GCAATCTTCGAAATGCAATTGATTTTATAGCTGACGAAGAAACGGCTGTTCTTGCTGCAGCTGACGGGATAGTGACTCTTGTTAATGATAGCTCTAATACAGGGGGATCTAACCCAATCTATTGGAGTCATACAAACTTCATTGTAATTATGCACTCAAATGGAGAATACTCAAGATACGATCATTTAAGCTACAATAGTTCAAGAGTGAAAGCTGGTCAACGTGTCAGAGCAGGAGAAGAGATAGCTAGAGTCGGTATGACCGGATATACATATCTACCACATCTTCACTTTCAGGTTTTTGTTGCTACTGGAATGAATATGTGGACAGACTTCGATACTTTGGAAGTCCAAGATTTTGAGCACTGAACAGTTGCGTTACTAGATGAGCAGAACAAAAATAACTAATTCATCCAGTTATATCTAACTAAATGGCTAGCTGACACAGTTCTATGTGTAAACTTCTCTTTGTTTATTAACTGATAACTCTGCTACAGTTTCTCTTGCTGTGTTTGCAATGGTTTTTGCGTTATCCACATTTATTCTTGAAAGCTCTTTTGTATGTCGTTGTGCTCGTTCGAATGCGTTTCCAAAAGCTTCAATATTTCCAAATAAGATGTCATTGCCTATTCTTACTGATGCTGAGAGGTTTTCAGCAATATTGTTGACTGACCTGACATATGTCTCTGCTGGTACTCTCGCAGAAAACCAGTAATTGTACATTCTGTTGACATTCTCATAATACGGAGTTACAGAGTTAAAGAATGAATTCATTACCGTCTTTTGAGTTTCGATAAAGTCTTCGACCATTTTCCCAGTGGATTCTAATGCTTGTTCTTCATAGCTTTTAACAATATTTGCATATTGTGGAACTTGAGCTTTTGCTTCATTTATTGATCTTCTTAAATTCTTTTTCGTTTCATCTAATGATCGGTCAAGTGTAGCTTGAAATTCTTGTGCTGTCACCTGTTGTCCAACTTCTTGCAATGTTTCGACTGCTTCGAGTTTATCTTCTACGCTCTTGGCTTGTTCAGCGACCTTTTTGGTGTCTTCGATAGCTTTGTCTTGTTCTCTCTTTGACATACCATGGCTTACTCAACATACTATATAAAATGTGGTAAACAATGGTGTCTATCCCCATTTAGAGCCATAAGAGTACAACCAGCACTAGAAACACGGTTTTCTACTGAATCATATTAATAATTAGAGCTTGCAATTCAATTATCTTTCAAATTCTTTCAATAAAGTTTTTGAAGTATTAAAATAAACCTCATTATCGCCGTAAAGATTTACTTTTGGCTTTGGAATTAAATATGCGTTGCTCTTTTTTATCTTCGCCGTCTATTACAACCAGTTTATCTTTGTATTCCGCAAACACTCTTCCAATTTCTGGGTCTTGTGAAATATTTTTATTATATTTATTATAGTTTATAATCGCAGTAGCTCTGTTAGACGCATAATAGTTCCCCAAAGGATCAGGGATATTCTTTGCTTCGCTATTTATCATCATAGAATCAAGATATATAATCATTACACAAATCTTACATGCTAACAATCAATAATGCTATCAAAAATTTTAAGATTTGTAAATACTACTAAATTATTGTGAAATCACAGTAGTATTTACATACAGTATAGACCAATGCTGGTCTCGATTGGATAACGATTTTCAAGTTAAATACTTTGATGCCCATATCCAAGTGAGAACAATTCGCTACAAAATGATAAGTACAATTGACATTCTGAGTGCGTTGTCCGATGACAAAGCATTAATTCTTTTTTCTACTATAGCTCTTGGCAAATGTTATGATTTCAAGACTCTGATAAAAAGAATGGGAATTACGCAAAGTCAATATTACTTCAGACTTCGTAGAATCACTAATATGGGATTAGTCAAAAGAAAGAATGGTAAGTATAGGGTGACTACTCTGGGTAACGTTGTTTATGAAGCAGTTGGTGGGTACAGCTCTGAGTCATTATTGGGCTCTAAATGCAATCGAATTGGTTCTGTCATCATCATCTGCTGCCGATTCAATGGAAGATAAATCAATGCTTACGTCAATGCTTATAGATAGACTGATTAATGACAATCAGTTAAAGAATATACTCACAAATACTCCGGCCGCTTCAACATCTTAAACTTTCCCTGACATTTTACAAGATTAGAGTCATAAAAAATGAATCGAATTTCTTAAATAGAGTATGGATTGTAACAGAGTGGCAATAGGGTCAAAATTTAATCAAATAAAGAATAAAGAGCAGGGGGTCTGACTATCGTCTGGGTTGCTGATGTTTAGATGGTTCATGAATTTTTGGAGAGCGTAGCTGTATGCAGCTTTGGTGACTGCAGACTTGAGACCCTCTCTAAATATGCGATAAGAATTGCCGGGTAACGTCAGTTGAAATGTCTTCCCTCTGAACATGTACGCTAGATGCTTTAGATCATCCAGGCATAGCTATAAACGTTTTGAACCCACTTTAAATTTCGCCTGTGAAGATACGAGGTCTTTTGAATCCACGTAGGCCAGGGGGTGTGTGATCCATTTTTGACTTAAATTTTGGGTTCAGAGTGTTAACAGCCGATTATCATTATATCCTTTGTCTACAATTCACGTACGTGTGAAGATCAAAGTATCTGCTGTTCCCTTTAATGTTCACAAATCATTGTATGATGTCTCTAGAGGCATAATATACTTCTATCCTTGGAATGCAGCGCAATATCGCAAACGACATCATTCGTGAAAGTTTGTTACTCCTCACTAGTAACTTCCTTACTCTACTTCCATAAGTCTAAATAAGCGGCTATTGACTCCGCCAATCTTCTATGAAACCACGTCATATCAGAATCGCCTAGGCTTGCAAATCGCTTACTTAAGGCCACTTCATTCTTAAAAATCTCAACTAAACGAGCCTTTTCTCTGGCTTTATCCCTATCTAAATACTTGTCTGTCACCTTTAAAAGTTCGTCTAACTCTGATTGCCTTTCTTCTGGACTTGACATAAGTTGACTTGATGCTTCTAAGTTTTAAGGGTTAGTTGGTCGTATCTTTACCTATCCTGTATTCTACAGAGGATAACCTAAGATTCAAGGACTATTCCTGGGAACCTCATAGTTAAGACAAGCAAGCCGAAGAGAATCCAATAAATCATCATGGGAGGTTTAATACTTGTCCAGTTTCCAATCGTCTATTACCACTGCAGTTCTTAACGATACTATCAACTTCTGCGACGAAGGATGCATTTTGACAAACCTCTTTGACATCAATGTATGAGTCTACTGGAGCATCTCTCTATGTCTTTTCTGGAAGTTGACAGGTATTATCTGCCAACTGCAATTGACTTCGAGAAAAATTATTTGCAAATAACCTCTCCAGATATTCATGACCGGCGCCAATTATTGCACTGGGCTAATCGTAGGTAGGTCGGGTTAAACCTTTCCTATCATTAGTACTATTTCTGACTTGAATGCTGTAGTTTGATTGCTTGATATAGTTTAACGAATTCAGGATATCGCTTAGCAAGCTTTTCATCATTTGACACATACTTCAGGAACATATTTTCGTAATACTCAATCAAAGTTGGTTCGAATTGCTTTCGGATTTTCCTATCGCTAATGAACTTTTCATTGATTAAGAAGCAAAGCCATTCTATATCATTGAAGATACGGTAAACCCATTGCTTCCGAGAGATGTCATGTTCAGAACCTGGGGGTATTTTCTCTAACTCAACTTCTGCATCTCTCCAAGAAGATGTGATTATGTTTGTCTGCGTGAATTGGTCTAATTTCTTTGAACGCCTAAACGTTATAACTGTGTAGAATAGTGCCGCTGCATATATTCCCCCTACAATAATTTGAATGTAATCTGATGTTGTTAAAACAACCATGTCTTGAGTTATAGGAGGAAGTATGATTTTAGAGTTAGGCTTGTTGACTATTCAGGACTCATTTCTGAAAAGGATTATCATGGATTAAAAAATCGAAATACGACCGAAGATTCAGTAATATCAACTTTCGGAACAATATCCAGAGTTTTCTTCATACCTTCTTCTATTATGTGTTGCATGAATATCGACCATTTTCTTCCTAGATCATGATGCATCATAATTACGTACTCTCGTCCATCGATTTTGTCCATATCATATTTCGCCATACCACTGTATCTACAAAATACTGTTAGTCCATCAAAAAAAGAATCTAAAGATACTTTCTTGAACCATAACATCATGAATTCCTGCAGATGTCTTGAGCCAATTTGCTGACCAATCTCCTTTACCTTTTCATCATCTAATGATCCAATTATAAGCCTGAGTCCGTCTGGAGGTATAGAAACAAAACTCAATGATTCTACGTACCTGTCCCATTCTGCATATTTTGTTATCATGTATGAAATCAACGAGTTAACGCTAACTCTTTTACTCGCAGCGTCCTTTTCCAAAAGTCTATCAAGTTGTTGTGATATCCTAATTGTTCGAGTCGTACTCCTGTTGCTGTTAGAACTTTCATAGTTAATCAATAACATAAAAGAGCACAAAGTACCACATTATTAACATTATGTCGTATTTGTAGACGTCCTAATTATCTATTAGAACTACTTACTATTTACAATATGAAAGAACATGAACAAATGGATAAGATGATAACGAATAATCAAGAAGAGAATTACGTAATCATAGATGTCACAAGCGTACAAGATGTTCCTGACGGAAAGATGAGGCATTTTGAAGTCAACGGGAAAGAAATAATGATTGCTAATGTAGATGGAAAGTATTACGCTGTAAGCGACAGATGTGGACATGCAAATGCCTCACTATCTATGGGGAGCCTTAATGGGAAGGTGATAACCTGTCCTCTTCATGGTGCTCAGTTTGATGTTACTACAGGCAATAAAGTAAGAGATTTCAATTTAACAGTACCCTCTTTAGATAGACTTCCAGATGATTTCAAGAAATACACCAAATATGCTCTAGGACTTGTAGGTTCTATCATAACATATGACCAAGAAAATTATAAACTAATAATTGAGAGTGATCGCATAAAATTAAAAATGCCTACGGATAACCCTATCAATTGACCAGTAATGCCAGGAGTAGAGTATTCTGATTTCATTTTTTTGCTATACAGGTATTTATGAAATTTTTGAGATAATCGGATCATTACTAGCCTTCTAAATTTACTCATCACCTGCCCCAGATAATCATCATCTCCGTTATCTACAATTCAAGTACTGGTGGACATCAAAGTCTCTGCTGTTCTCTTTAATGATCACAAACCATTATTCGTAGGTTATTCGCATAATAAAAAAAGGCTTGTAGAATTTTGTAAGGCAATCCTAACGATAGACCCATCTCAGAGACTTAAGCAGGAAATTCAAGAATTAACTAAGGATTATTTTGCCGAGTTAGGCGACCTTCGAGAGTAGTTTAATGAGATGAAAGAATTGCTCCTCAATCTTAAGAAAAGAACCAGAAGAAGTTAGTTAAAGAATTCTGGCCAAGAACTGGCGACGAACTCCAAGATCAATGTTTTGAGGAAGACAAGAAGAGGTTAGGGTTAGAAAATGTTGATGATGATGATTGAGAAAGTACGTATTTATGCCTGGTAACGGGTTTGGTTTAGATGAGCACACACACGACATTGTTTGTTAGGTATCTTGGTTTCTTCTTGTGTACTGCAAATGCTAATACTTAACTTTAAGTTGCTTCTGTAGGTTCTCTCGCTTTAATCTCTCCTTCCTTTTATTTAGAAGAGTGGATGAGTCGGTTTGAGTCCAAGCCTTATCCGTCCAGCCTGCTCCAGCCAAAAATGCTGCAAGACAATGTGTTGCAATACGGCATGGATGTCACGGTGGGCCTGCTCGATAGGACAGTCAATATACAACGCGGATGCGCCCGCCGCTTCGTACATGGACGTCACCGTGGTCTTTGCAGTCTGCGCGGTGTATACGATGCTGCTCCACATACGAGCGCGTTGGATATTCGAGACAGGCGTCCCGCTACTGCAAGCCTTCCAGAGATCAGCGAGTGCGTCACGCAGCAGCAGACGTGCGGCTTCTAAGGCTGCTGTCGAGGAAGCCACCATCACCTGAACCGCCGGCCGATCGCGGAGTCCCGGCCCCGGATCCACCGTCACCTTTGAACAGCCCAAGTCGAGCAATGTATCGATTGCTGCACGGGCAATTCCTAAACAGATCGCCGCACACCACGCGCCCAGTGTCGCCGCAAATGGCATCCGGTACAGCGGCCGATCAATGTGGTCCGGGTCCTCGAGAGAGAAGGTCAGCTCCGCAGGAACAAAGATTTCGTCCACGACGATATCATGGCTACCGGTGCCCCGGAGTCCACCGGAGTACCATGTGTCCAAAATCTTGTACGACCCCTTTGGCACGTATGCCATTCTCATTTCGGGTACACCCTCAGCCATCATTCTTTGCTCCCCCTCATCGGTGGTAACGATGCACATCAACGGAATCCAGTCCGCCAGCGCACAGCCAGATACCAGCGACCACCTGCCCGACACTCGAAAGCCGCCTGGTCGCATCACAGCCCGGCCCGACGGGCGCGTCGAGTTGGCGAAGAGCCGATGGGTGTTGGCGAAGAGCTCCGCCCTAACCTCATTCGAGAGATAGCGGCTCAAGAGACCCGGCAGAGCATTGTTCCAGGCAATCCAGGCAACGGAAGCGTCGGCCGAAGCGAGCTCTTCGTAGACGTCGAAACCGACTAACGGCTCGGCCTCGTGTCCACCGAGGCTCTCCGGTACGGTCAACCTACACAAACCTGCTTCGATGAGTTTGTCGACTATAGATGCTGGCAAGCACCGGGCACCTTCAGTCTCGTGACGGACGGTTTTAATGGTTGTCCGAAGAGCCCGTGCAGCGATCAGAGGCCTATTACTGACGCTTTGCATGAAATCATTATGTCATAACTATTAGAAATAGCCTAGTCAAGTTATTCGCTTATTAATATAACTCAAATAGTGTGTACATCCTGTGTATTTAACTTTCTTTTATTCGTTGGAACCTTACAACTTTTCTTTCTGATAGGTGTCTAGATATTATTTACTCCGCAAAAACTGCAAAGATATCCTAAAGGTTATCCTTAAAGAACTGCGGAAGTTTGATGAGGAGTTACAGGATGCGGTTGATGAGGATATGGATATAGAGTTACGGATGATTTGAAAGAGATCGTCGACAAATACAGACAAGGGTAGGACTTAAAACCTTTGAACATCATATTATACCTAGTAATATCAGCATGGCAAATGTTCCAATGGCTAACCGAGCGTTATGGGCAGCAGTTGCAACAGGTCGATATGATGATGGATTAACATCTCTCTATGATATAGTACGCCAAAAATCGTTATTAATCGCAGGCGATTTTGATACAGTTTGAGCGTGGTATATTGTTACCAATGAACTAGAAACTTATTAACTTTGCATATTTGCTAAGTTAATTTACCGTCACACTCCCCGTCATCCATGGGTGTACAATACATATATAGGGATATGTTCCTGGCTTTTCAAATTTTAGAGTGAAGGTTGCAAGATAAGGAGCACCTGGAGGAACCACACCTTCAGGCCACATCCAGCCAGAATTAAGGTATAGCTCGTTGCCTTGAAATGAATAGGTTGCATTGGGACTCAGATATGTAACGTTCTTACCAGTTGAATCGATTACTATTGGATTGGTTGACCTAGCGTTATCTATTACGACAGTCTTAGTTAAGTTATTGCCGCTGCCACTGCTACTTGGCACGATTGTAGGTTCGACATTTGCGCCTTGAGCAACAGGAGTAAATTCTGTTGAATTTGGAACTGTAAAGGTTGCTAATGGTGGTGCAAAGAATGTTTCATTAGCAAAAAAGGTAGTAGTATGTGGTTCAGCAACGGGAGTTGGATTAGTCCAAGTTACACTTTCCCCTACATTGATTTGGATATCCTGAGGCACAAAAGCAGTAAGTGGAGAAGTCCCATTCCCTATCATTGATGCGCTTCCTGCTTCAATACTAACTTGAGCTTTTACTGTAGCAGTCAACATCAGTCCTATTAATAGAGTACTTACAAATGTAAACAGCGATAAAGTTCGGAAGGATATTTTATGATACAATATCATTCTTGTATTTGGATAGTTTAACTTAAACCTATCATTTTTGACTAAACCCTACTAATACTCGTCTAGTCCAGCCACCTTCTTTTCTAACCTGTAAATACGTTTAGTTAATTCGCTGAACTTGTTTATTGCTTCCTGGTGCTCTAACTTAAATGGTGCCCCAGTAAATATGATATGCTCTAACTTAAATGGCCAATCCCAGGGCTATCAAAATGACGTTGCGATAACAACATCAACTCCAGACTCTGACACAAAGTACGGGACTCCATTTCCGTAATCAGCTAAGATAATCACGCTAAACAAGAGATTTGATATCGAATGGTTCTTTTAGTGAGTTTAACATATATAGCATTTTTTTGATATATGACCGTTTACTTGAAGACACTTCCGATAATTTTTTAGAATAAAATTCTGTGAGATGGTCAATGAAACATTCTGTTGGTCCGTCAGATAATCGTGTCAAGATCAAACCATACCAGTACTCCACGACCATATCTTCGCCGAATTTTTCTTCTAGATCAAGTAGGAAGCCAAAATTGGAATGACATCTTCTACATAAACCGTTATGACTTTTAGCGAATGGTCTGTCAGTCAGATGACCACAACGAGAAATCATCAGAAATTCTTGTCTATTAAAGACATTTTAGCTTATCGAATTTATGATACTAATGTTAATAAGAATGTAGAGTATGAGGCAGCGAGTATTGGAATAACCATTTCCATTTCACGTCTGATTTCACTTCTCTCTCAAGATCGTCGATAATAACGTCATAAATAGATGCTAATTAACATTTTCCGGGCTTCTACGATAAGGTTCTTGCTCAATTGGAGAGTTTATCAGGCTATGAATTTGTAACAAAGGTGGGATCTCAGTGATGTCTTCATTATTTCACTAATTTGGCGTTGCGTCTTACCTCTACCTAGAAGCTATCTAATCTTATCTCTGACAAATTCCTGTTCATTTTTCTTTCTCAAATGTTCAGCTTATGCCGTTTCTACTATATAGTAACTAACCTCCAGGTGAGCACCTGATGGCAATAACTTGTGTCGACTTCGGTTGCAATTTAGATGAATGTATACAGAGCAAATCTTCAACGGAATGTCCGCACTGGCTGTTAGCCAAGAATGATAGCAGGTGGGCATTCATCTATCTGCGATGATATTTTATATTCCGGAGTAAAAAAAGAGGTAGTGTCCGTCACGGAAATCGGCGAACCCAGAGTCTCAACGAGCGACTCTAGTTATCTCAGTCTTGTGCTGATTAGATTTTTCTAATTGCTTTCGTCACCGTTGTCACCGTTGTCACCGTTGTCACCGTTGTCACCGTTGTCACCGTTGTCACCGTTGTCACTGTCATCGTCCGTAGTGGCACTAACAGTGGCGTCAAATGCGCTTATGTCGTTTACACAAACGGCCTGTAGAGATTCTCCCTCAAAGATAGGTACCAAGTTGAACGATACGGCATTCTGGACATTATTTCCTGGTGATGACGACATTGAAGCGTTAGCAAGTGGATTTGTACCATTAAAGCTGTTTGGCATTCCTGTAAGGTCTGCTGTTTGACCTTCAACCTCGACATCTCCTGGTTGTTCGAAAGTAATATCGATGACTCCAGTGCTATTAGCACTTAGACCTTCACATTGTGCTACAGGTCCAAGTCGGACGTAGTGATTATGCCAAATTGGATCGCTGGCATCTCCATTCTGAGTTTCGCTATCAAGAACCCCAGAATGAGTTGTCGTTACGATTACGGCATCAGTTCCTTGGTCAGTTAGTAATCCATATCCAAATGCGCTACCCACAGCATCGTCTCCTTGTGGTATATCTGCTCCTGCTGTAAATTCTGCATCTAAGGCATCTTCAGAAGTTTCAACATTTGCACTCTCTACTTGCAAATAATCAGCAAGCACCGAGGCAAGGGCTGGAGCTATTGCAATTGAGGCTGCAAGCGATGCAGCTACAAGTCCTACTAGAACAAACGTACTCTTCATTTCGTATTAAGATACCAGAATGATCTTATATAAGTATATCTAACACTGGACATTATACAAGGATATATCTCTAACATGCAAATATGATTTTGTATGGCTAATAATGGATAATGCACAAGGATGTATGTCAAAGGGAGAATCAGTCATTGTTGTCTACATCATTTCCACTTCTATCTTTACCTTCATCTTCTGCTTATGGTTGCAGTCTCACGTAGCGTTACAATCTTCAAATCCATTTTATAAAACAAGGGGCAACTCAAGTACCATATTATTAAATCCTATTTCCTGGCATATAATCACAGCATGGCAATACCAGTAGTGTAGGATCTAGGCCCATAATTCTGTTGGTACTCTTGGAGATAACCAGTAACTATACATTCTTTGGACATTTTCATAGTACACATTTGCTGAGCTAAAGACGGAATTTATTACCGATTTCTGAGCTTCAAGAAAGTCTTCTACCATCTTTCCTGATGATTCTAATGCTCGTTCTTGGTAATTCTTTACCACATCAGTATACCGTGGAATCTGATTTCTTGATTCGTCTATAGATTTTCGGATATTCTTTTTTGTCTCATCTAATGAAGCGTTTACGGGGCTCGTGAGGAGTGAATAGTATCTTTGTCTTAGTTATAGTATTAACAACCTTCGAGTATCTTTAATGCATCTTTTTCTCCTTGTTTAATTAGCTTCGTTACAGTTTCTTGAGTAAAGTCGGTAGGCTTACTAGAGTAATCTACTTCACGACCAGTACTTGGGTCAACGTCGTTAGAACGCTCTATTCTTATTACGCAATTTAATTCAAATCTCCCTTTTATTAGATCTATGTATTTTTTTCTCGTATGTTTCAGGTCATTACTTTTTCCTTCTGTTATCATTTGAAGGTGCTCTAATTCTTTTTCAAATTCAGCACCTTCACCTGTATTGACAATGTGATCCTTGAGAATTTTTAGATTACGTATTATTTCTATAGAGTCATTTAGTGTGTTCTCCAATTCATTATATTCGGTTGCAAGATATGCCACCATTTCATCGTAACCCGAATTTCTGTCTAAGAATTGGATCTCAATTTTTCTATTCGTAACCTCATCATAGTCTGAGGGAACGTTATCTGCTTTAGAAGGATTTACATTTACTATGTACACATCTAGATCTGGAATTTCATCTGCATCATCATTACCTGCTACTTTAGTCCAATAATCCCGGTGAGCCTGCAAAAGTTCTCTGAATGGCGTGTTGCTTAACCAGCCACCATCGCAAAATTTACGCCCACCTATCTCTTTGAACTTGTAAAGGGTATATGCACTAGACTCGGCAGGCCATAGTATTAGAACAGTCCCTGTAGAAATTACAGATCTAGAGATGCCGTACTCTAGTGTAAGAAATACAGGCGAACTAGAACACAGGTTAATTACTGCAGAAATAGCGGATCCGAAGTGTCCTCTCTCCAATCACATAATACAACAAGTGAACGAAATTTTTGAACAGCATGATTCCCACTGCCCAGATCCTAGAGAATATTGTATAACCCACTTGTTGGAAACAGTCCATACATCATTGGTCTGGAGGTTGTCGAAACAATGACGACTGTACAAGTCGATCGGAATACAAACTCCACGAGAGGATGTTATGTTTGTAGAAGTACTACGACTTCCTTAGAGAAAATACCGTGTGAACCGCATTGGCACCGATTACGAGTCAATGGTTCGGATCGGCCTGTATGTAAGACTTGCTTTCTGAGATACAAGGACGAAGGCAATAGGGATTCCATCAAGATTTGTGTAGAGTGTAGGAGTACAAAGACCTCAATGGAAGAAATAAGTTGGTTGAAATCCAATGGAGAGGTTGAACGTAAGGTTGTTCCACATTGGTACGGAACACTCGATCGGCCATTATGTAAAACATGTTATAATAGAAAAAGATGGCAAGAGAAATACGTTCCAAAAAATGCCAAATGTACTAGATGTGGAAGAAGTACGTCAGTTGTTTCAAAGTATGGAACTCCAATCTGGGTTCGAGTTAATAATGGAAACGATGCATATATCTGCAAACCGTGTTTCACTTTTCTCAGGGATACCGGACAAATACGTCCACCAGAGGCTAGAAACAGTATCAGATTGGGAATACATACCGCGTAAGACAGAGGAATAGAATTTGGGAAGAAGAAATATTCTCTCGATGAGTCAGTCTTCGATACGACTTCTGAGAAGCCCTCCTACTGGTTAGGTTTTCTTATGTCAGATGGAAATATCCATAGTGAAAAAACTGGCAATCCGCGCGTATCCTTAACCTTGGCAGAAACGGACTATCTCCATCTCGTTGAGTTTCGCAAATTTCTGAAGTGTACAAATCCAATATCGCCAAAGAAAGTGAAACGTCGTGGTGAAATTGTTATTCAGTATTACCTACGGTTCTCTTCAAAGCGTATCGCAAAGAGATTATTCGCGATTGGCATAGTTCCGAGAAAAAGTCTAGTTGCCAGAATAATAGGACTAGAAAATAACAGACACTTTTGGAGAGGAGTATTCGAGGGGGATGGATATTTCAAAAACAAGGATGGAAACGATGGCGACAAGATGATTCTTACTGGAAGTAATGATCTGTGTGTCCAATTTGAAGAGTACATAAAAAGGAATGTCCCTGACGCCAAAGTAACTATCAAGAAAATTCGAGAATATTCTAAACTCTACATATATAGTGATACCGCCAGGGCAGTCGCCAAACTATTGTATTCAGATTGTAAGATCGCACTATCACGAAGATTAGTCAAGGCCAGAAGAATGTTTGGATGGTGGGGATGATGATCAAATCTACATTAAATATCTCTACTACAAAAAGCATTCAAGATCGAAGATCATTTTTAGTGACCGATCTTCTGAAAGTATGCGAAGATCAAAACACCCTATTAAAAGATGATGACAGACAAATTGATCGATTCACCGCGCAACTATCAGAATATGAACAAGAACTGTATGAGAAAGATGTCTATATTATGAAATTGGAAGATGAATTAAGACATGCTCTGAAAGCATCGAACTCCAAGGAGAATCTACTATGACAGTAAAGGTAGGAAATCAGTGTTACTTTTGTAACAATTCAATAAATGAGATTAATCTAACAGAATCGAACAGACACTTTCTTTTGCAGCGTATTAGGGAGCGCAATCTGGATGAAGCGATAACCATCAGTAAGATTGCATGGGATAACTTTCCTTTACTAAAAGAATCTGCCGACACAAGGAAGATAGTGGAAACCGTCCTTGAAGGAATTCAACAAAATATTAATAATCAAATATTCGCGCCTATTACTGCAAGTATTTATGCACTAAATAGCCTTGCCGCGACTTTGCAGAACAATCCAAAACAAATTCAGGAAAGTTCCAAACAAACTATCCAGAGTCTAAATGAGAGTATAAAACAGATCATATTTACTATTAATAACGGACCGGCCGCGCAAATTCGACAAATCCAAGAAATGATTTCACAACTTGTGTATAAACCAAATATCAAAGGATCTGTCGGTGAAATGGTACTTGCCCATATGGCCTCAGTTTT
>Ga0214469_1000499_pt1 | contig 13661 bp, 12 predicted proteins | sample RVTome_10_FD_187340 | JGI IMG/M metagenome (GOLD analysis project Ga0214469, IMG submission 187340) | Soil microbial communities from uranium-contaminated site in the Upper Colorado River Basin, Wyoming, United States - RVT153D57 HiSeq ... | reverse complement strand
GGTGAGGCACAGCACGACTCACCTGATCGCCGAAGTGGCGACGATCAGGTGAGGATTAGGTGAGTGACTTAACGCTGGGCGCGGGTCGGCGGGCGGCGCCGAACCGCCGGGTGCCGCTCGCTGGCGGTGATCTGGTCCTCGATCTGCTGGGCGAACTGCTCGCGCCGGGCGTGCAGCGACTCCAGGCGCATCGCCACCTCCGCCTCGCCACGCTCCTCTTCGATCGGCGAGACGGCGACCACGGTGAACGCGATGAACAAGATGGCGCCGATGCCGATCGACAGCGGGAAGATGAACTCCATCGCGGTGGCGCCGGCCAGCTGCTCGATCCGGTCAGAGAGCTCGACACTGACCGCGGCCATGGCCGTGTAGTGCATGGTGCTGACGGCCAGGCCCATGACAAGCGCGGCCCCGAGCGCCCCGGAGAGTCCCTGGATATTGAGAACCAGCCACAACGCCGCTGTGGCGGCGGTGATCGCGATGAGCACGGACAGCAGGACCAGCCCACTGTTGTACTGAATCGTCCCGTTCACGTTGACCGAGGCCATGCCGCTGTAGTGCATGGTCGCGACGCCAAGCCCCATGCCGAGACCACCTAGCATCAGCGACAGCACGTGCGAACGCCAGTAGCCGACGATGAACACCCCCATGCCGACGACCAGGATCGCCAGCACGAGGCTCAGGAGGGTGATGGGCACGTTGTAGCGGATGGACGAGCCCCCTACGCCGAAGCCCAGCATCGCGATGAAGTGGAGTGTCCAGATGCCCGAGCCGATAGCCGTCGAGCCGACGAGCAACCAGTTGCGGCGCGATTTGCCATTGGTGTCGAGCGCCCGCACGGTGCACCGCAATCCGATCGCCGCGGCCATCGTCATGACGAGATAACCGAAGGCGGGAGTGAGCAGTCCATGACTGAAGTGATTCAAGTATCCCAACGTGACGCTCCTTCCGGGCGTGCCCGACCAACGTCGGCGAACACACCTTACGTGGGCGAAGTTCTTAACGAAAGAGCGACTTCGCCCGCTTGTCGTTATTGATCTCGCAGCGCACCACCGCAACACTGGCTAGCCATGACCGAGCCGTTGCGGCGGGTGGCTGCGTATGCCGTTTGCACTGACCACGAGGAACGCGTCCTGTTGGTTCGCGAATCGGACAGATCAGGTACGCCGGGAGTGTGGACACTGCCGGGCGGCGGGGTGTGGCACGGGGAGCACCCGGAGCAGGCGGTGGCCCGTGAAGCCGCCGATGAAGCAGCCCTGGCCGTCGCGGTCGACGGGGTTCTCGACGTCGTTGCCGATATTCGGATAGTGCCGGCCCAGCGAGTGACACTTCACACCGATCGGATCATCTACACCGCGCTGGCCGAGGGTGATCCCGGCGGTCCGGTCTCTCCCAAGGTGGAGGAGGCCCGCTGGGTGACGCGAGAAGAAGCGGCGGCGATGCAACTCCGGCCGTTCGCCGCCAACGCGCTCAAGCTGCCGTTGACAGCCATCGACCTGCCGCCGGAGCGGGTCCCGGACCTCCCATCGTTCTTGATCACCGATCATCCGGACGGGAACCCCCGGGTGCAGCGGTTCGCCGCTTATGCCGTCGTGCACGACCCGAATCATCAGGTGTTGTTGACCAGGATCGCCGATGGGTATCCCGGCGCCGGCCGGTGGCACCTTCCCGGCGGCGGCACCGATTTCGGCGAGCAGCCGGACGAAGCGCTGTTACGCGAGCTTGTCGAGGAGACCGGCCACGTCGGGCGTATCGAAAGACTGCTCGGCGTCGCCAGCCATCACGAGCCGGAACAAGTGGGGCCGGAGGGATTCCCGATCGACTGGCACGGTGTGCGGGCATTCTACGAAGTACAGGTGGAGGAGACCCGCCATCCGGCGGCGATCGAGGTGGGTGGCTCAACGGAGGAAGCCCGCTGGTTCGCACTGGACGCGCTGCCCAACTTGCCGGTGACTGACGTGACGCACGAGGCGCTGGCGGCGTTGCGCCGGCCATGAGGCGATGATTGGCTCGTGACGACAGAGGTCGGCCTACGGGCCCTTCACGACGACGACTGGCCGGCTGTCCGCCGCATCTACGCCCAGGGCATCGCAACTCGCAACGCGACCTTCGAAACCCGGGTACCCAGCCGGGTGACCCTGCGCCGAAAGTGGCTTGCCGGGCAGCGCTGGGTCGCCGAACTCGACGGCGAGATCGTCGGCTGGGCCGCGATCACCTCCGTCTCGGCCCGCGAGTGCTACGCGGGCGTCGTGGAATCGTCTATCTACATTGCGGACGGCATGCGCGGCCGGGGGATCGGCAAGGTACTGATTGCCCACCAGGTCCGGGCCGCAGAGGACGCCGGGTTCTGGACGCTGCAGACTTCGATCTTTCCGGAGAACGAGGCGAGTGTCCGGCTGCACGAGTGGGCCGGGTTCCGGGTCGTCGGGGTGCGCGAACGGATCGCCCGGTTGGACGGCCGGTGGCGCGACACTGTCCTTCTCGAACGCCGCTCGCGCATGGTGTGACCCTGGGGGTCTGCCGGACTGGGCCGCCCACCAGTCGAGGCAACGAACCCGCATGGCTGCGTGCCTGTAGGTAAGTCGCACCGCCTGCCGAACGTGATCGAACTTAGGCGGGGGGGACGGGTTGGGGTGGCGGTGGGCCGACGTATCGGGCCGCCGGACGAATGATCTTGGTATCGGCTGCCTGCTCGAGGATGTTCGCGCTCCAGCCGACGACACGGGCGGCGGCGAAGGTAGGAGTGAACATCGAGCGCGGCAGACCGCACAGCTCCATCACCACGCCCGCGTAGAACTCGACGTTGGTGTGCAGCTCCCGGCCGGGCTTGAGCTCGGCGAGTATGCCGAGAACGCGCCGCTCGACCTGGGTCGCGAACTCGACGAGTGCCCGATCCTCATCGCGCCCGGACGCTGCCGCGAGCCGCTCGGCGATACCTCGGAGCATCCGCGACCGCGGGTCCTCGGTGCGGTAGACCGGGTGGCCGAATCCCATGATCCGGTCGCCGGCCAACACTCGCTCTCGGATCCATGGGTCGATGTTGTCGGGGGTGCCGATGGCGTCGAGAGTGTCGAGTGCCCGGCTGGGCGCACCGCCGTGGAGCGGGCCGGACAGTGCGCCGATGGCTCCTACCAGGCACGCTGCGACGTCCGCGCCGGTGGACGCGATGACGCGGCCGGTGAACGTTGAGGCGTTGAACCCGTGGTCGATCGTGGAGATCAGGTACTGCTCGATCGCCCTGGCCCGCTCGGGCTCGGGTTCGGAACCGGTCAGCATGTAGAGGTAGTTGGCGGCGTAGGGCAGATCGTCGCGCGGCGCGACCGGCGCGCGGCCCGCCGAGAGCCGATGCAGGGCGGTCAACACCGTGGGAACCGCGGCGCAGGCGCGTAGCGTGTCCGCCCGCCGCTGCTCGGGATCGATGTCGTACACGGGACGGAACCCGGCGTGGGCGCCGAGCAGCGCCAGCGCCGTGCGGAGCCCGGCGAGCGGGCCGGATTCGCCGTTGGCGTTCGCGACCGCCGGGAGAGCGTCCATGATCTCGGTTGGGAGGGTTCGCAGCTGCGCGGTCTCGCGGAAGAAGGATTGGCGGCGGTCGCGGTCTGGCAGTGTTCGGTCGATCATCAGGTGCCAGACATCCTCGAAGGTTCGCGTCTCGGCGAGTTCGATCGCGGAGTACTGCCGGTAGTGGTAGAAGCCTTCGCGGCCGCGGACGTCACCGAGGTCGGTGTCGGTGACGACCACACCGGCCAGCCCGCGGGGCACCTCGATGGGAACGGTGGATGTCATGGTGGCCTCCCTGACTGCCTATAGTTGAGTCGAGCGTACATATATTGATTGGATCAATGATGAGTCGGTTGACCACACAGGAGGTCGCCCGCCGGCTCGGGGTCAAACCCGAGACTGTCTACGCCTACGTCAGCCGTGGACTGCTCGACAGTGCGCGCGGACCGGGCGGTCGCAACAGCACGTTCGACCCCAAGCAGGTCGATCGGCTCGCCGCGCGCCGGCGACGAGCCGGCCCGCTGGCCATAGGTACGGGCGTCACCCTGATCGACGAGAGCCGGTACTACTACCGGGGTGTCGACGTCGCCGAGTTGGCCCGCGGGTACTCATATGAGGCCGTCGCCGAGTGGTTGTGGACCGGTGTCCTCGAGCCGGGAGTCCGTTTCACCGCACCCGAAGACGCCGTCCGCACCGCCCGGGTCGCGATCGAGGCGCTTCCGCGGCACAGCGCCCTGATGGACAGGCTTCGGGTGGCCGTGGTGGCTGCGGCCGTGGCCGATCCGCTCCGATTCGAGCTCACCGGCTCTGCGGTGACCGCGACGGCTCGCAGCCTGATCGCCACGCTCGTGGAGTCCTTGCCACTGCTGGGCAGCGACGCGCCCACCAGAGCGTCGCTGGCGCAACGGCTGTGGCCACGGCTGAGCGCCCGCCAGCCGACCGAGCAGATGATCCAGTGTGTGGACGCGGCGTTGGTCCTGCTAATCGATCACGACCTGGCCGCATCCACCCTGGCCGCGCGGGTTGCGGCCTCCGCGCGGGCAAATCCCTATGCCGTCGTCTCCGCCGGGCTCGGAGCACTCGAGGGCCCGCTACACGGGGCCGCCAGTGGGCTCGCGCACCGGATGCTGGCCGAATGCCTCGACCGGGGCACGGCCGCGCCGGTAGTCGCTGATCAGCTACGTGCGGGCCGGCGCATCCCAGGCCTCGGTCACCGGGTCTACCCGGCAGCGGATCCGCGCGCGAGCCTGCTGTTCACCATGCTGGAGCAGGTTCCCGGAGCCCAGCCCGTGATCGAGATGGCCAACGAGGTCGTGACTACGGCCGGCCGGGTCCGTCCACTGCACCCCAATGTCGACCTGGCCCTGGCCGTCCTCAGCCTGACCGCAGCGATGCCGGCGGACGCCGGCGAGGTGATCTTCGCTGTTGGCCGGACGGCGGGGTGGGTGGCTCATGCTCTCGAGGAGTACTCCGAGCGTCCGCTGCGGATGCGACCGAGCGGCCAGTACACCGGCCCGATGCCACCACAGCCACTGCCCGAGCCTTCTTGATCAGCCTCCGACGATCGAGATCGCCACAAGGAAATAGATGATCAGACCCGTGGCGTCGACGAGGGTGGTGACAAGCGGCGCGGAGATGACCGCTGGGTCGATGCCCGCACGCCGGGCGAACAGCGGCATGGTCGAGCCGACGACCGCTGCCCATGTGCAGACCACGATGAGCGCGATCACCACCGCGACCGCGAGCCTTGCGTCGGCGAACACGACGGCGATGGCGCCGGCGAGCACTGACAGCATGATGCCAAGGGAGAATCCGACCCGGCACTCCCGCCAGGCAACCCTCAGCACGTCGGTCGTCCGGACCTCACCGAGGGCCAGGGCGCGCACTGCCGACGTCGCTGCTTGTGCGCCGACGTTGCCTCCGGTACCGATCAGCATCGGGACGAAGAACGCGACCTTGGGTATCGAGTCGAGGGTCTGCTCGAACGCGGCCAGCACGCTCACCGTCATGGCGGCCGCGGCGACGAGCAGCAACAGCCAGATCACTCGCGCCCGGGCGACGCGGATGACGCTCGCCGCCATGTAGTGGATGGTCAACGGCTCGGCGGCGGACTGGCGCGCGATATCTTCAGAGTCCGCCGCTTCGATCATCTCGACCGCGTCGTCGATCGTCAGCAGCCCTACGACCCGGTTCTCGCTGTCGACGACGGTCAGAGCCAGCAGGTTGGCCTCCTGCATCAGGCGGGCCGCGGCCTCGGCGTCGCCGGTTGCCTGGACCGTGGGCACGTCGGCGTCCGCCAGGTCGGCGACGGTGTCGGTCGGGGAACCGAGGACAAGGTCGCGTAGCGCAACCACACCGCTGAACCGCCGCTGGTCGTCTGTAACCGGCAGGGTGTAGACGGTCTCGGCGTTCGCTCCCCTCGCTCGGACGGTGAGAAGGGCCTGCTCAGCGGTGAAGTTGCGGCGCAGCAGTACGATCTCCGGGCTCATGATCCGGCCGACCGAGCGCTCGGGATAGCCGAGCAGGTCCGCGGTCATCGCCCGCTCGTGCGGGCTCAGGCCGGCAAGGACTCGCTGAGCGAACTTGGCCGGCGCCTCACCGAGCAGGCGGGCGCGGTCGTCGGGGTCCATGGCCTCGACGAGCTCGAAGAACGCGGGGTCGCGCAGGCCGGACAGCACGTTCTGCTGGTTGTCGGGGTCGAGTTCCTCGAACACCTCGACGGCGCGGTCCTTGTCCAGCAGCCTGAACAGCAGGATCGCGGTGATGTCATCGGATCGCCTGATCTCGTCGGCAATCTCGTAGGGTGGGTGCTCGGCGAGCCACTTCTGCATGCCCGCGACGTCGTTGTGGTCGCGCATTTCACGCAGCGCGTCGGCGCCCACTGCCCCTCCCGTCGAATAGGTCGTCGTCGGGTCGGTCACACCGTACGGGACGGGTTCGGTCACCCGCGGCAGCTCGTCGGCCGAACGGTGTTCGTGCTGGGCAAGTCCGTTGGTGCGCATGGCAGTTCTCCAGGGTGGGCAATCCCGGTCACCCCGGCGCGCGTCAGCGCACCATCGCTACTGGACGTGCGAGGTCAGCGCGCGCACACACCGGGTGAGGGGAGCTGGGCACGGCAGGTCATCGTCCGCTGCCAACGACTGTGGCTGGGATCGTCGCTGGTCAGCTGCGCCGGTCTACCACCTGGCATGTCCCTCACCCCCGTTCCGCGTGCGTCGCGACAGGAAAACGGCCTCCCCAGAAACTGGAAGGCCTCCGTAACGACGATAACGGTCGCGAGTGATGATCGTCAAGATTCGGGTCATGGTGCGTGAATAGCGACGTTACATCCGGGAAGTAAGCACTGTATGAGCGGCGACACTGAGTTGCGGGTCTTCTGGGAACGCCGGCTCGGAGACGACTGGACCGAGTCGGGCGTCGGCTACCGAGCGCTCGGGCGTGCCTTCAACACCTGGATGTACCGGGTCAGGCGGGCGGTCTTCGCCCGTGAGATCGCCCGCTTGGGTATCGGGAGTGGCTCACGAGTCCTTGACATCGGGTCGGGCACCGGCTTTTACATCCAATGCTGGCAGGACGCCGGAGCCGGTCGCGTCGTCGGCTGTGATCTCACCGAGGCCGCTGTCGACCGGTTGCGCCGGCGCTTTCCCGATGTGACGTTCGTCCGCGTGGACGCGGCGGAGGTGGCGACCGAGTTCGAGCCGGGCTCGTTCGACGCGGTGTCGTGCATGGACGTGCTGTTCCACATCACCGATGACCGGCAGTACACGCGTGCCATCAGGGGAGTCGCGGGGGTGATGCGCCCAGGCGGGCACTTCGTGCTGTCCGAGAACTTCCTGCATCGCGAAGAACAGCGGGGGGCGCACCAGGTGAATCGGACCGCCTCGGCGATCTGTTCGATCCTCGAGGACGCCGGGTTCGAGATCGTGCGCAGGGTACCGATGTTGGTGCTGATGAACGCCCAGGTGGACGCGCCGCTCATGTGGCGCAAGGTGTGGGGAGGGGCGTTGCGCGCGGTGACCATCACCGAGTTGACCGGGTGGCTTGCCGGTGCGGCGCTGTACCCGGTCGATCGTGGGCTGACCCGTTTGATGCCCGAGAGCCCCACCACGGAGCTGATGATCTGCCGCCGCCGGTGAGCCGGCACGGTTTGCGCCAGACCAAGGTCAGGTGTTCCGACCGGCCGATGTCGTTCGCGTAGTCTGCGCGAACTCGATCGTGCCGGCCGGCGCGGTCATCGATCGGAAAAAAAGGCGGCCCCGGCATTAGGGGGGTACCGGGGCCGCATTACCCGGGTGCGGTTCGGGGGGGCGCACGCCGGGGGCTTGTGGGTGTCAGTCCGAGGACTTGGGCTCGACTGGCATTTCGCCTGACTGATCCTCGGAGTTGGACTTGCCGGCGCCATCAGGTTTGCCCGTGTCGGCCGGCCGGCCTGGTTCCGACGGCTTACCCGCCACGTCGGGTATGTCGGTGGGCCGCGTGCCGGCGGGCGCTGGCCGGTCTACCCCCGGTTTCGGGGGCACGGCCGGTTCGAGCCCGGAGTTGCCGGCATCTTGGTTGCCCTGCTCCTTGGCCTTTTCGCTGATTTCCTGGCCATCGACACCGCCGTCCCTGGCGTCCTTGGACACCTCCGGACCAAAATCGCTGGGATCGGTGAACTCGTACGGCGTCACCATCTCGATGACGGACTCGACGCCATGCTGGGCCTGATCAGGGAGCGCACCTGCGGCGGTGGCACTCGCCAGCCCGCCCAGTGCCAGCACGCTGCCGGCGGCGACCTTGGCGCGCAGCGGCAAAGCCGCGAGCCGACGGCGTGCTACGTGACGACCAGCGCTGCGGCGGCTGGGTCGCGGCGCCACAGCGCTGGCGAAATCGCCGGTGGCCATCCGGGCGGCAAGCTCTTCGGATGGACGGACCGGCTGTCCTGGGAATGCACGCAGGGCGCTGAGAGCTGCGGCGAGTGGCTCAAGCTCGGCGGATACAGGCTCGCCGCTGAGCACGGCCTCGACCGTGGCATCGTCTAGTTCGCGCTGTGCGTGCATCTCGTCCTTGTAATCGCGCGAGCCGCTCACAGGGTTACACCTTCTCGCTGGAACTTCTCCCGGAGCAGGTCGAGCGCCCGCCGCTGGTGCTGCTTTATCGCACCGCTGGACTTGCCGAGGACGCTCGCGACCTGGTCCACGGTGAGATCGGCGACGATACGGAGCATGAGCACGTCACGCTGGACATCCGGGAGGCTGTCGAGCAGCCGGCGGAGTTGCTTGGCGCCGAGGCTCGACAGCGCCTCGTCCTCCACGTTTCCGCCGGGCCAATCCATCGACGGATCGTGAGGCGTCTCCGACCACGGCCGGCGGAGCTCGCGCCGGTGCACGTCGGCCGCCTTGTTGTGGGCTATCGCGAACACCCAGGAGCGGAACTTGGCCTCCGAACCGGTGAAGGTCGCGAGGCGCTCGAACACGGCGAGAAAGACCTCGCTTGTGACGTCGTCGCGTTCGGCCACCCCGCGGAGCGTCAGGTAGTTCGCAACCTGCGGCGACAAGTCGGCATAGAGCCGTTCGAAAGCCCACGGCGCGCCCGAGCGGGCAGCGGTGAGCACGTCGTCGAATGCTTCCCCGATCGCCAGCGCTTCCTCCCGGTACGGCGTTGGCCCCTATCCGTGTTATCGCACGAGCCGGGCAAAAGGTTACGCGCCGCGCTCAGGGGTAGGGGAGTGGCGGTCGAGAAATTCGTACACGTCGGTGTCGTCCACACCGGGGAACGTGCCGGGCGGTAGCGCAGCGAGCAGATGGGAGTGGACCCGGGCGCTGGGCCAGGCGTATGCGGCCCACCGGTCGGCGAGTTTTGCCGGCGGCCGCCGGCAACACGATGGGTCCGGGCAGCTGGACCGGGCCCGGACAGTCGTCTCGCGACCGGTGAACCACTTCGAGTGCGCGTACGGGACGCCGACGTCGATGGCGAACTCGCCTTCCGGCGTGGGCTCGACATGGGTCGTGCACCAGTACGTCCCGCGATCCATGTCCGTGTACTGGTAATGCGTGGCGTAGCGGTTGGCCGAGGAGAACACCGCCCGGGCGGCCCAGCGCCGGCACACGATCTGACCTTCGATCGCGCCAGTGACGTCGGTCGGGAATGTCACGTCGTCGTTCTCGTATGCCTTGTAGATGACACCATCCTCTCCGACTCGCATGAAGTGGACGGGTAGCCCGAGGTGGTGCGTGGCCAGGTTGGTGAACCGGTGGGCCGCGGTCTCGTACGACACTGCGAACACGTCGCGCAGATCCTCGATGGCCAGCGCCTTCTTGGCCTTGGCACGTTGCAGGTGCTCGACGGCGGCATGCTCAGGCATGAGCAGCGCCGCGGCGAAGTAGTTCACCTCGACTCGCTGGCGCAGGAAGTCGGCATAGTCGGCCGGGTCGTCGTGCCCGAGTGCGACGTGGCCGAGCGACTGCAGCACGATGGTGCGCGGGTCGTGACCCCGCGGACCGGACAGCGGGAGATAGATCCGCCGGTGCTTGAGGTCGATGATCGAGCGGGTGGCGCGCGGCAGGTCAGCCACCCGCTGAAGGGTGAAGCTCAGGTGCGTGGTGATCTCACTGATACCGCGTTCGGTCAAAGGTCCGCCGGTATGCCCGGTCGCGGCCGAGATCGTTGCGGCGACCTGCTCGATCTCAGGGAAATAGTTGTCGCGGTCGCGCATCTGGCGGCGCAAGTCCGCATTGGCCCGGCGGGCGGCCTCCGGCGTCGCCAGCTGCTTCGTGGCGCTCCGCTCGAGTTCGTGGTGCAGACCCACGAGCGCCTCGAGAACCTCGGTCGGCAGCCGGTTGCTCAGCGCCACCTGCGGTAACCCGAGCGAGGCGTAAAGCGGAGCGCGCTGGGCGCGTGCCAATGCGATCTCCATTGCCGCCCGCGGCGAGGGCGGTTCGACACTCATCAGTTCGGCGAGTTCGACGCCTACCGCATCGGCGATGGCACGGAGCAGGGTGAGCCGCGGCTCGCGTTTGCCGTTCTCGATCTGGGACAACAGCGACGGAGCACGGTCGACGGTATCGGCGAGCTCGCTGAGCGTCATGCCACGTGCCTTCCGGGCGTGGCGGATGCGCCGGCCCAGGGTCATCAGGTCCAGATCCGTAGCGGTCATGGCTTCTCTCTCAGTGAATTTTCGACGATGTTCACCCAGCATAGTGGTAGTGCATGGCAACTCTGCGGACAGACAGTGTTAGTAGGGAAGACCTTCAGCAAGCTAGGAGCAATCATGACGCAGACTCTCGAGGCCGCCCGGCCGGAGGCAGTCCGCCATTCCAGCGTCCCCGAACGCATTGCCGCCGAGGCTGCCGAGCTGACTCGGCAGTGGGAAACGCAACGTCGGTGGCACGCGGTTGAACGCACCTATTCCGCCGAGGACGTCGTCCGGCTCCGCGGCACTGTTCGCGAGGAACACACACTCGCCCGGCGTGGTGCCGAGCGGCTTTGGGATCTGCTGACCAACACCGACTACGTGCACGCGCTTGGCGCGATCACCGGAAACCAGGCCGTGCAGATGGTCCGCGGCGGCCTGAAGGCGATCTACCTGTCCGGCTGGCAGGTCGCCGCTGACGGCAACACCGCCGGGCAGACCTACCCGGACCAGAGCCTTTACCCGGTCAATTCGGTGCCCACGGTCGTCCGGCGCATCAACAACGCGTTGCTGCGCGCCGACGAGATCACGTTCTCCGAAGGCACCGATCCCGGCTTCGACTGGCTCGCGCCTATCGTCGCCGATGCCGAGGCCGGCTTCGGCGGCGCGCTGAACGCGTTCGAGCTGGCCAAGGCGTTGATCGCGGCGGGTACGGCCGGAATCCACTATGAAGACCAGCTGGCATCCGAAAAGAAGTGTGGCCACCTCGGCGGCAAGGTTCTGGTGCCGACCGCCCAGCATGTCCGCACACTCAACGCCGCTCGGCTGGCTGCCGACGTGCTGGACGTCCCGACTGTCATCGTCGCCCGTACAGACGCGCTGGCCGCCAAGCTGATCACGTCGGACATCGACCCGACGGACCAGCCGTTCGTCACAGGTGAGCGGTCCGCTGAAGGGTTCTACCGGATCACTCCCGGTATCGAACCGGTGATCGCGCGAGCACTCGCTTATGCGCGCTACGCGGACCTGATCTGGATCGAGACCGGCACCCCCGACCTCGAGTTCGCCCGCAAGGTCGCCGAGGCCGTGCACGAGCAGTTCCCGGGCAAGATGCTGGCGTACAACTGCTCGCCGTCGTTCAACTGGAAGGCACACCTCGACGAGGACACCATCGAGCGGTTCCAGCGCGAGCTCGGCGCGATGGGCTACAAGTTCCAGTTCATCACGCTGGCCGGTTTCCACCAGCTCAACTACGGCATGTTCGACCTGGCCCAGCGGTACGCGGAGTCGGGCATGCCGGCCTACGTCGCACTACAGCAGGCCGAGTTCGCCGCCGAAGCTCGCGGGTATACCGGCATCAAGCATCAGCGTGAGGTCGGCACCGGCTACTTCGACCTGGTGTCGACCGCTTTGAACCCGGACAGCGACACGCTGGCCCTGCGCGGCTCGACCGAGGAGGAGCAGTTCTGATGAGCCGACCCGAGATCCTCACCCCACCAGCGCTGGCGTTCCTCAATCAGCTGCACCGGCGGTTCGCCGGGCGGCGGGCCGATCTGCTCGGTGCCCGGCAGCGTCGCCGCCAGCAGATCGCGGCCGGCATCGACCTGGACTTTCTCCCCGAGACCCGGCATATCCGCGAGGACGACTCGTGGCGCGTCCCGCCACCGGCCCCCGGCCTGGACGATCGTCGTGTCGAGATCACCGGCCCGACCGATCGCAAGATGACGATCAACGCGCTGAACTCGGGAGCAAAGGTCTGGCTGGCCGACTTCGAGGACGCCAACACGCCGCACTTCGCGAATGTCATAGACGGGCAGGCCAACCTGTACGACGCGATCCGCCGGCAGATCGACTACACCAGCCCGGACGGCAAACGCTATGAGCTGGCCGACGAGACCGCGACGATCGTGATGCGGCCACGTGGTTGGCACCTGACGGAGAAGCACCTGACGGTCGACGGCGACGTCATGGTCGCCAGCCTGGTCGACTTCGGGTTGTACTTCTTCCACAACGCCCGCGAGCTCGTTGCCCGGGGCGTGGGGCCGTACTTCTACCTGCCCAAACTGGAAGGCCACCTCGAGGCGCGGCTGTGGCGCGATGTGTTCGTGTTCGCCGAGGACTTCTGCGGGCTGCCACGCGGGACCATCAGGGCGACAGTGCTCATCGAGACGATCCCGGCGGCGTTCGAGATGGACGAGATCCTGTACGAGTTGCGCGACCACTCGGCGGGGCTCAACGCGGGTCGGTGGGACTACATCTTCAGCTTGATCAAGAACTTCCGTACCCGTGGTTCGGCGTACGTGCTGCCCGACCGGTCGGCCGTGACGATGACCGTCCCGTTCATGCGGGCGTATACGGAACTTCTCGTGAGCACCTGTCACCGGCGCGGCGCGCATGCCATCGGCGGCATGTCGGCCTTCATTCCGGCCAAGGATCCGGCAGCGAACGAGGAGGCCTTCGCCCAGGTCCGCGCGGACAAGGAGCGTGAGGCGCGGGACGGCTTCGACGGGTCGTGGGTCGCGCACCCGGGCATGGTCGACGTGGTCCGCGAGGTCTTCGACGGCGTCCTGGGCGACCAGCCGAACCAGATCGATCGCCGCCGCGACGACGTGCACGTCGGTGCCGCGGACCTGCTCGATATCGCGGCCACGCCCGGTGACATCACCGAAGCCGGGTTGCGAAAGAACGTCGCCGTCGCACTGCGCTACCTGGAGTCCTGGCTCGGGGGTCGCGGCGCCGTGGGCATCTTCGGGCTCATGGAGGACGCGGCCACGGCCGAGATCAGCCGGTCACAGATCTGGCAGTGGATCCACGCGGAGTCCAAGCTGCCGGACGGGACGATCATCTCGCGTCGAATGGTCGAACAGATCGTCGCGGAGGAGGCGGCCAAGCTGATGGCCGAGGTCGGAGGCGACATTCGCCGCGGGCGGCGAGTCCAGCAGGCGCGGGTGCTCTTCGAGGAGGTCGCGCTGGGGCCGGACTTCCCGACCTTCCTCACCATCCCCGCATACGCCTGGTACGTCTGACCGCTCGCGCGCGGCGACGGCGG
>Ga0214469_1000494_pt1 | contig 13766 bp, 15 predicted proteins | sample RVTome_10_FD_187340 | JGI IMG/M metagenome (GOLD analysis project Ga0214469, IMG submission 187340) | Soil microbial communities from uranium-contaminated site in the Upper Colorado River Basin, Wyoming, United States - RVT153D57 HiSeq ... | reverse complement strand
GCTAACTCTGTTGGAGACCTCCTAGCCCTAGCCTGACGGGGTGACCTCTGCCGTCCCACGACGCCAGGTCCTCGTCATCGGTCTCGACCCCTTTCGAGTCCCCGGGCCGTGGGACCCCGAGCCGGTGGCCAAGGCGATCGAGACAGGCATGGCCGGGCTGGCCGACCGCGGCATCGACGCCGAGTCATGTCTGGTCGGCATCGACGAAGACGACGACGTACCCACCCGAATTTCCGAGGCGCTGCGATCACGACGATGGGACTGCGTCGTCGTGGGCGGGGGTATCCGCAATTCCGAGGAACTGGTCGAGTTGTTCGAGTCAGTCGTGAACCTGGTTCGCCGACATGCACCGCAGGCAGAGATCGCCTTCAACAGCTCGCCGGAGAATTTGTTCGAAGCAGTGGCACGCCGGCTCCAATTGGGTTGACGTTTCGAAGGGACCTCAGTGTCAATCCGACGAGCCCAAAGCCAGGATGTTGCCCTCAGAATCCTTGAACCAACAGGTTCTCTCCCCGTCGGGCGAAGTGAGGACACCGTCAACGGTGCGAAAGTCGTCGCCGAAGTCGTAGTCCTCGAACACCACACCCCTCGTCTTCAGTTCACCGAAGATGTCGTCGAAGTCGGTGGTGACCAGACGTGCCGCGGTCGCTTGATTCCTGCCTGCATGAGCGGACTCATAGAGATTCCATCTGGCGGTCCCGGTGTCGTACATCAACTCCTCGTCGTAATGATCGGGTTGTTCCCCGGGAGGGATGGTTTCGCCGCCGTGCTTCACCGGCTCCAGACCGAGCTTGTCCCGATACCAGCGAGCAGCTCTGTTTATGTCGGATACCGGTAGCACAGGGTGGATGGTGAATTCCATCGGATCAACGTACCGCTGTGCTCAGTACCACGTGCCGGTTTTGAGTTCAGTCGGATCACGCGGCTGGTGATCTGGACCGCTCGGGATTCTTGACTCTTTGCCAACGACGCGGCATTGCGGGCGCTCGAGGCGGCCATCTGGCATAAATCAGGGTTGCTGGTTTGGATCCCAGACATCGGGGCTCTTCCCGCACCGGGTCCAGCCATTCGTTCCCTCCTTGGGCTCTTTGTCATGCCCTCGTGCACGTTCCTGGTCAGGCGGGCCCTACCTCTCATCGCTATTCACCCACATCTACCGTGTACTCGTGATCCGCACTTATGAAGCACACGACCTCGAAGAGGTACTCGAGGTTTGGTATCAGGCATCCATGATCGGACATCCCTTCCTCACCGAGACTTTCCTGGAACGAGAACGCGACGAGATATCCCGACACTGGATGAAGATCGCCGAGACCCACGTATACGAAGGCGAAGGCCACGTCGTCGGGTTCATCGCACTCATCGGCAATGAGGTGGGTGCACTGTTCGTTCACCCAACCTTCCAACGTCGTGGCATCGGCAAAGCTCTGATGGATCATGTCCGAGCATCGCGTCCCTACCTCGAGCTCGACGTCTTCGAGGCAAACCAGATCGGGCGTGGCTTCTACGACGCGTACGGGTTCCACATCATCGACAGTCACATGAACGAGACGGCCGGCCTGGCGGAGTTGCGACTCCGTCTCGAGGCGGACGCCCGAACCTGAGAGTCTCAGAGGGTCCGATACCCTGAACGGCCGTTCAGGATTGGGTGCTAGCGTCTCCTCATGGAACTCAGGGCCCGCGAGCGCCAGGTGCAGGAGACGACTCGAGCTTTTGTCGACGAGCTGATCCCCTGGGAGGTCGAGGCAGAGATGAATGGCGGGGAGCTACCCGCCGACGTCGCCGCCAAACACCAACAACGAGCCGCTGAGCTCGGCCTCATCTCGATCAACATGGCGCAGTCGATGGGCGGGCCCGGCTACACGATGATGGAACAGACCCTCATCCAGGAGCAGACCGGGCGGGTCACCAATGCGCTGGGTTGGGTGGTGAGCACTGGCCCATCGTGGATCGAAGAGGTCGTCACCGACCACCAGATGAAGACCTGGATCCGGCCCACGATCGACGGCGAGATCCACGAGTGCTACGCAATAACCGAGGCTGGTGCCGGCTCGGACGTCGATGGCATCCAAGCGACCGCGCAACGCGAGGGCGACGGGTACGTGCTCAACGGTGAGAAATGGCATGTCACCTCGGCGAACCTGGCGTCGTACGTCTTCTTCCAGGCCAAGCTCGTCGCCGGGCCCCACGCCGGCCGCCACGTCCTGTTCTTCGTCGATATGAACGCGCCGGGGGTGGAGTGCATTCGGGTGCCCGAGTACTCACACACGTACGGGCACCACCACTGGGAGATGAAGTTCACCGATGTCCGGGTGCCGGCGGAGAACCTGGTTGGCACCGAGGGCGAGGGGATGGGCTTTTCCCACGCTTGGTTCCGCTACGAGCGTCTGATGATCGCGGCACGATGTTGCGGCGCAGCGGAACGGCTCATCACCGAGGCCACCACGTTCGCAGAGGAGCGCGAAGCGTACGGAGAGAAGATCGCCGACTTCCAGGCGATCCAGTTCATGCTCGCCGATTCGTTGACCGAGCTGTGGGCGGCGCGTCTCATGACATATGACACCGCTCGCTCCATCGATGCCGGAGCCGACCTCAAGACCCAGCACGCCCAATGCTCGATGGCGAAGCTCTATGCGTCAGAGATGGCGAACCGCGTGGCCGACCGTGCCGTTCAAATCTTCGGAGGCCGGGGCTTCATGCGGGAGAACGTGGCGGAGCGCTTCTACCGGGAGTTGCGGGTCGACCGCATCTGGGAGGGCACGTCCGAGATCCAGCGCATCATCATCGCCGACCAGCTACGCAAGCGAGGGGTGGGCCCGATCGCGGGCTGACGCCGGCGGGCGTTGCTATAGCATCATGTCTCGGAAACCGCCACAGCATGCTATGGCAATGCCTTATCGCAGCTCGCGGACCGGGACCTCGGGCACCACGAAGCCGTTGCCCTGGTAGAGGTGGCCCATCATCGCCAGAAACTGATAGACGGTGCCTTCCCAGCTGGAGAGCGGGCCGGGGCGGTAGCCCTGGTGGCGAACCCCCTTCATCACGTTCTCACAGGCCGTCCAGTCCTCCCGATTGGTGATGTCCCAGAAGTCGACGGCGTATGCCGGGTCGAATCCATCCAGCTCGAACGTCTCTGGGGGGAACAGCCAGGAGCACTCGACATGGGTCTGACCGGTCGACAGAGGGGTGAGACGGTGGGTCATGACATAGTCGGGGTGCATCGAGAGCAGCAGGTTGGGCATGACAGTCAGATACCAGACGTCTCTCGCCGCGACCGCGTCGAGCCCGACGAAATTGACTCCTCTGGAGGCACCGTCGAGGGACATGGTGACCGCATGGTCCTTGAGGATCATCGTTCCCCCGCACCACATGCCCGTCGGCTCGCGATCGAAGCCACTGTCGGGCGGGGTCACTTCGCACAGCTCGGGGTGGATCGAAGAACAGTGGTAGCACTCGTTGTAGTTCTCGACGATGATCTTCCAGTTGGCATCGACCACGTAGGCGTGGACTGCTGCCGTCCTCACCCGGTCGGTCTCATATGGCTTGGCGAACTCGGCCAGATTGCCGTAGAACTCCTCGATCGGAGGCGCCTTTCCGCCGAGGTCGACGAACACCCATCCCAGGTACTCGGCGACGGAGACTCCGATGAGGGGGTAGTCGCTCATGTCGAAGCCGGGAGTCTGGGTGAACGTAGGCGCGGCCCGGAGGTCGCCGTTGAAGCGGTACGACCAGGAGTGGTAGGGGCAGCGGATGAGGCGGGCGTCGATGGCCTCGCCGACAGGTGCCAGCTCGTGGCCGCGGTGGCGACACACATTCGAGAACGCAGTCAGCATGCCGCTCTCACGGTCACGAGCAATCAGAACACCTTCACCGGCGACGTCGATGGCCCGGATCTGACCAGGTGCCACGAGCTCATCTCCGCGACCGACACACACCCATGTCGCCTTGAAGATGTTCGCCATCTCCCAGGCGAGGACCTCTTCGGAGAGGTACGCCTCAGCGGGCAAGGTGAGGTTCTGACCGAACGGGGCGACGACCCGGGAAATCTCGGTTGGGTTGAGTGGTGCGACGCTCATCGTTTTATCTCCGACAGGGTAGACGACCGCGGTGTATCCTGAATGGTGGTTCAGGATACTCCAAGATAGAAAGGTAGCCATGCTCTCCCCGGTCGATCAGATGTCGACAGTCCTCGACGAGCTGATCCAGGAAGAAGAGGCAACATTCGTCGCCCGCTCTCCCCGAGCCGCCGAGTATGCAGCTCGAGCTAGCCAGGTGCTCCCCGGCGGGGTCACGTCGAGCTGGCAGATCTCACGCCCGCGGCCCATCTGGATCGAGGAAGGGAGCGGCTCACGGGTCCGCGATGTCGATGGCAACGAGTTCATCGACTATCACGGTGGCTACGGCGCCATGCTCGCCGGGCACGCCCATCCGGCCGTGGTCTACGCGGTGACCGAGAGAGTGCGCAAAGGCACCCACTTCGCCCAGCCGACACCCGACGCCCTCGTCGTGACCGAAGAGCTGGTCGAGCGTTACGGCCAGCCCCTGTGGCGCTTCGCCAACTCGGGCACCGAGGCGACCATGGACGCAATCCATCTGATGCGGGCCATCACCGGGCGTGACCTGATCCTCAAGTTCGAGGGCGCCTATCACGGTCATCACGACGCTGCGATGGTGTCGGTGTGGAACGAGGACGGACTCGGCCCTGAGCACAGGCCGGAGCCGGTTGCCGCCGGTGGTGGGATCCCCCAGGCGATGGTGGACCTAACTCTCGTCGCCACTTTCAACGATCTCGATCTCGTGGAGCGGCTCTTCGAGGAGCACGCCGGCCAGATTGCCGGAATCATCACCGAGCCCGTCCTCCAGAACTGCGGCATACTTCTGCCCGTCGACGGTTTCCTCCAGGGCCTGCGCGACATCACCCGCCGTCATGACGCTCTGCTCACCTTCGACGAAGTCAAGACAGGCCTCACCATGGGACGGGGCGGGGCGACGAGGCGCTTCGGTGTCCAGCCCGACATAGTCTGTCTCGCCAAGGCCCTGGGAGGTGGGCTGCCGATCTCGGCCATCGGCGGTACCGAAGCAGTCATGGGCGCCATCACCGACGGAACCTACGAACAGGTGGGGACCTTCAACGGGAACCCGTTGAGTATGGCGGCCGCCAAGGCGATGCTGACCGAGGTGATGGTGCCCGAGACCTACGAGCATCTGGAGACGCTCGGGAGCCGGATGCGCGAGGGCACCGAAGAGATAATCGACCGACATGGGCTCGTGGCCCATGTCGCCACCGCGGGAGCCAAAGGAAGCGTCATCTATTCCGCCGAGCCCACGCGCACTTATCGCGACTTCCTCAGGGTCGACGGCCGCTTTGCACAGGCTGCGTGGCTCTATCAGTTCAACCGCGGGGTCTTCTTGCCTCCATGGGCGAAGGGTGAGCAATGGCTGATCTCGGTCCAGCACTCCCTCGAAGACATCGAGCGCTATCTGGAGACTCTGGACGGTTTTGCGGGTGTCATCACGTCCTGACGCCATACACTCGCCGACGCCATGAGTGGAGTCGTCGAGCTGGTCGGGTTGGTCAAGACCTTCGGGGAGGTCCAGGCAGTCGACAACGTCGATCTCCACATAGAAGACGGGGAGTTCTTCTCACTGTTGGGCCCGTCGGGCTGTGGCAAGACCACCACCCTGCGGCTCATCGCCGGCTTCGAGCGGCCCGACTCGGGGGCCATCCTCATCGACGGAGTCGACATGGCGACGACGCCCCCACACAAGCGCCCCGTCAACACCGTGTTCCAGAGCTACGCCTTGTTCCCGCACCTCAGCGTCGAGGAGAACGTCGGTTTCGGTCTGAAATATCAGGAGATGGGGAAGGCAGAAGCTCAGGACAAGATCGGCCGCGCCCTCGAGCTGGTGCGTCTCGGTGGAATGGAGAAACGTCGCCCCAACCAGCTGTCCGGTGGTCAGCAGCAGCGGGTGGCCCTGGCACGCTCTCTCGTGCTCAACCCTTCGGTGCTGCTCCTCGACGAGCCCCTTGGTGCTCTCGACGCCAAACTGCGCAAGGCGCTTCAAATTGAGCTGAAGACCCTTCAGGAGGAGATCGGGATCACCTTCATCTACGTGACCCACGACCAGGAAGAGGCCCTCACGATGTCTGACCGCATGGCGGTGATGTCTCACGGCAAGGTGGAACAGCTCGGCACCCCGGCTGAGGTCTACGAGATGCCGGTGAGCAGCTATATCGCCGACTTCCTCGGTGTGTCCAATCTCATGGAGGTGATGGTCAAATCCCAAAACGGCGCCGGCTCGGCCATAGTTCAGCTCGGCTCACACGAGCTGACCACCTCCACCTCCTATCCGTGGCCCGGACCAGCCATGGTCTCGATCAGACCGGAAAGGATCAAGATCGTCGAAAACGGGTCACCCCTACCCAACCAGGTACCCGCGAGGGTGGATCGTCTCGTCTATGCCGGACCGGTGCTGAACGTCCTCGTCCAGATCGAAGACCTCAACGAGATCACGGTGGCCGTCCCCAACGAAGGTCATCTCACCAGGTACAAGCACGGGGAGACCGTCAACCTGCATCTTCCGGCAGAGGCGATCAGGGTTCTCGACAGGGACGAGCCAGAGGAACTCCCGGCGCCGTAGATCAGGTGCCGGGGTCGCTGGTCGCTACAACGGATCCGAATCGGATGAGATTGGCGTCCCGGTCGAGACAGGCTCCTTCGCGCAACCCGTAGCTCGTGTCACTCGGCTCTAAGAGCCGACCATCGATTTGGGCTCGGCTCCACTCTTGGAATAGAGCATCAGCGTCATCGACATACAGATAGATCGCACTCGTGTTCCGTTTCGGTCTCAGTTGGTCCACCTGCGTCAGGTGGAGCTCGATGCCGTCACGTTCGGCGAACGCATAGGGATCCTGACCTTCGTAGCGACGAACTGTGAACCCGAGCTTGCTGTAATGCTCGATCGCCAACTCCAAATCCCTGACCGGGAACACGGGTGACACTCGATCGAAGCTCACGGTCGAAACATAACCGTCCTGCCGCCGGCTTATCACACCCGTTCCCAAATGAGGTCGAAGTCCTTGCGCCACGTGGCGCCCTCGTCGTCCGAGGCGTCGGTCTGGCCGATCATGCGGTTGCCCTCGATCCGGCCGAGCAATCGTTGGTGGAAGTCGGGATCGGTGCGAGACATCACCCAGGTGTCATCTTCGATCGTCAGGTCGAAGACGCGCTGAACGCCACGTTCGTCGTTGTAGAGAACCACGAACTCGTCTCTGGCGTCATTTCGCCCGAACACGAATTCCCAGGTCGGCGCGCCATCGAGCTCGGCTTCCAAACGGATGAACGAATCCTCCAGCCACTCGCACTTGGCGGATCCTGTCGTGACCGTCGTTGGGTCCTCGAGCCACCACATGTTCGTGATCGTCACCACCCAGTCCCCAACGAAGATCCCCGCCACCTTCTCCAATTCTGTGTTCCGCTTCACTTGTCACCTCCGTCGATGCCGACCCAGGTTGACAGGCAAGTACATGCTTGCATATTCTGAAGTCGTGGGCGATGTCTTCAAGGCCCTTGCCGATCCGACACGTCGCAAGATCCTCGACGAGTTGGCCGAAGAGGATCCACAGACGTTGTTCGAGATCTGTAGCCGTTTGACTATGAAACACGGTATCGGATCGACCCGACAGGCGATCTCACAGCACCTTGAGGTGCTAGAGAATGCCGGACTGGTCAGAGCCGAGAGAAGCGGCCGTTACAAGCTCCATCACCTCGACACCAGCCCACTCCGCCAAATCACCACGAGATGGTCACGAAAGGAATGACCCGCGATGCCAAGGATCACCACCACAAACGTCCATGTCGACGATCAGAGCCACGCTCTCGACTTCTACACCAACGTGCTCGGCTTCGTGAAGAAGGACGACATCGACCTCGGTGAAGCTCGATGGCTCACCGTCGTGTCGCCCGATGAGACCGAGGGAACCGAGCTCCTTCTCGAGCCCTCCGATCATCCGGCGGTGGAGCCGTACCGGGCGGCGCTCGTGGCCGACGGCATCCCTTCAGCCATGTTTGCCGTCACCGATGTGGAAGCCGAGTACGAACGACTGAGAGATCTCGGTGTCCAGTTCACCCAGAATCCTATGGACGCGGGTCCGGTCACCACGGCTGTTCTCGATGACACCTGCGGCAACCTCATCCAGCTGGTCAGCCACAACCCGAGTCACTAGATCTCGAGGCGGCCCACCGTCTCCAGGGCCGAATCCTCGCCCCCGCCGAAACGGCGACCTAGGTACTTGACACCGAGGCCGGCTACCACGATCGCACCGATCGTGATCACCATGAGCACCGTTGCCAGCGCGTTCAGCGACGGTGGCGGCGCCAGACGGGCTCCCGAGTAGAGACGCACCGGAATGGTCACCGAGTCGGCGCCTCCAACGAGGAACTGGCTGATCACGAAATCGTCGATCGACAGGGCAAAGACGATGGCGAGAGAAGCGATGAGTGCGGGGGTCAGCAGCGGGAGAAGGACGCGGCGCATGGCCTCCGATGGGGACGCCCCGAGGTCCATGGCCGCCTCCTCGTAGTCCCTACCGATGGCAAACAGCCTTCCTCTCACGATGATCACGACGAAGGAGATCGAGAAGGTTACGTGACCGAGGAACTGGGCCATCGTGCCGAACGTGACGAAGTCGTAGAGGTTGTCGAAGACGAGGAAGAGGGCAACGCCCATGACGATCTCTGGAGTCACCAGAGGGAAGAGCATGAGGAAGTTGGACGACTTCGATCCCCTCCCCCGCCACCGGGCCAACCCGATCGCCAGCGCAACACCGATCGGTGTCGCCACGAGCATCGTGAGCATTGCCAGCTTCAGGCTCTGGTTCAGTGCAAACCGCAGCGACGGGTCGTAGAGAACGGAGGATGCCTCCGCCGGATCGCCCACGTACCATCTCGTCGAGAAACCCTGCCAGGTCGATCGGGAACGGCCGTCGTTGAACGAGAACCTGACGGCGATCGCCACTGGTATCAACGACCAGAGCACATACAGCGCGGTCAGCAGCACCAACCCCCGAGGCTTGCCCCACTGGTTTCTCAACTCCGGGCCTCCTCGGTCGCCCGGTTGATGGTCAGCAGGTAATAGACCATGAGCCCGGCGACGAAGACCATCAACACGATGGTCAGCGCAGCTCCGACAGCCCCTTGACTGGTGGTCTGGTTTATGAACTGATCGATGATGTTGCCGAGCATCCGCGTCCGGGGCGAACCGGAGAGCAGGTTCGGCGTGTAGTAGTCCCCGAACATCGGGAGCATGATGATGACGAGCCCCCCGAGCACACCGTTGCGTGAGAGCGGCCACGTCACCCGCCAGAAGGTCTGGGCACTGCTGGCGCCGAGGTCACGGCTGGCTTCCAAAGTGGCGTCGTCGATGCGGTCGAGGGCGGCGAACAAAGGGATGATGAAGAACGGTATGTATCCATAGACCAAACCGAGGACCACCACGAAGCTGTGGCCCGAGAGCCAGTTGGGGAGACTTTCCACGCCAAACAACGACATCAACTGATTCACTTGACCGTCGGGGCTCAACAGGTTGACCCATGACATCATCCGCATGAGATAGTTGATCCAGAACGGAGCCAGGATCAACAACAGCCAGAACCACCGCCAGCGCCCCGCCTTGCGTGAGACGAAGTAGGCCACGGGATAGCCGACTGCGACACAGATCGCCGAGGCGACGAACACATAGGCGATGGTGCGCAAGGCGATGACACCGAGCTGACCACCGAAGACGTCGCCGATCACATCTCCGAACACGGTCGGATCCCAATAGAACGGGTTCCACTCCGGGATCGGCCGGCTCAGGATCGGATCGATCCTCCCCATGGCCACCGCGAATATCGCGTAGAACGGGACAAGGAACAGAAGACAGAGCCAGACGACTCCCGGGATGGCAAAGCCCGGCCACATCCATCGCCTCTGGCCGACAGTGTCGTACTCGGCTCCTGAAGCCAGGTTGGTGGGCAAGCCTCAGCTCACCTCAGCCGCCGGAATTCGCCCGTGTCCATTGATCGGACCACAACGCCTCGGTCTCCGCGTCCAGAGGGCCTTGCACCCAGGCGGTGCTCAGATCGAAGTCCTCGGGGGTGACCAACGCCGGCCTGAGAAACTCTGCGGCGTACTCGTTCTCGATCAGGTAGTCGGGGGTGATGTAGGTCTGCGGCGGCTGATAGCCGACCCATTCGAAGTTCGTCAGCGCGTTGTCCGCGTCGAGCATGAAGTTGATGAACTGATGAGCCAGAACCGGTCGCTCCGCGTTGAGTGGGATGGCCATGGTGTCGTTCGAGATCGGGCCGTTCACGGTCGATCCCTCCGAGCTGGCAGGCCACAGGTAACGGGTAACCGTGTAGTCACCGTCCTCGGGCCAGTAGTACTGCGAGTTCACCAGGTCGCCCGACCAGGCGTGATGAAGTGCGAACCTCCCCTCGGGGATTCCGGCGTAGGCACCGTCGATCGTGTAGCGCACGTTCATCAGGTCGACCAACTCCACCAGGGAGTCCCCCGCCGCAGTCAGGTCGGCCTCCGTTGCCTGAGACGGGTCGTCGACCCCGTTGCGGAAGAGCGCCAGAGCGATGGTGTCGGTGAACGAGTCGAGCAACCCCATCACACCCGAGTACTTCGGGTTCCAGAAGACATCCCAAGGGTTCTCCTGGCCCTCGATGTCCTCACTGTCCACCATGTCCGCCCGCCATCCGATTCCAGTGGTGTAGAGCACATAGGGAGCCGTGTAACGCGATCCCTGGTCGTAGTAGGGGTCAGCGAGCTGCGGCCAGACATTGGCGGCCAGGTTGGGCAGGTAGTCGTGGTTGATCGGTTGTATCAGCCCACCGGTGACCGCCACCGGGACCCGTTGCGAGGTCGGGAACCACACGTCATAGCTGACCTCGCCCGACGCCAGCCTGCTCAACGCCTCTTCTTCGTTGAGGAAGGTGGTCTCCTCGATCTCCACGCCCAAGGCCTCCGAGGCAAGCGGGATGATCTCGGGATTTATGTAGTCCTCCCAGTTATACAGGCGGAGCGGGCCCGCCTCTGGCTCGAGCCCCGACTCGATCGCGGGGTTGTCATCGAACAAGGGCTGTTGGACGGGGTTGGAGGGAGTGCCGACGACAAGCTCGGCTCCCTCGCCGGCACCGCGGTCTGCACACGCTGCGAGGATGCTCGGCAAGGTTGGAAGAGCGATGCCCAGGACCGCTGCCCTTTGCAGGAAGTCTCTCCTGGTGTAAACCCTCCGCCGTCTCGACGGGTTCCAGTTCTCCCTCGGGTGATAGGCCATAGTTCTCTCCTCGCTCGACGCCAGAGCGATTGAATCCTAAACGGCTGTTCAAGGTCGGTGACGGCTAAATGGACCCCTTGAGGGCAGATCTGGCGAACGACCGAGCCAAATCGCTCATGCGTGCCGCATCGACAGTGGGGTCACCCAGCATCGCTTCGATGGCCAACCCATCGAGCATGGCGGCGAGCTGGATCGAGAAGTTCTTGACATCGACCTCATCGAACTCGCCCCCGGCAATGCCGTCCTCGACGATGGCGACGATCTGGGCACGCCACGCCTCGTCGAGGCGGGCCCGGGCAGCCGCCAGAGCGGGATCGAGCCGCGCCATCTCCCACATCGCCGGCCAGAGGATCCAACTGTCAGGCAATTCGCCCGGTCTTGCTGGCACCGGACAGCTTTCTTCGATGAGGATGATCAAACGGTCCTCGGCGCTCGAAGCCTCCTCGAGTTTGGCGGCGACACCCTCATAGAACAGTCTGTCGAGGTAGACCAGGGCCTCGGTGAGCAGGGCGGCTTTCGTCGGGAAGTAGTAGAGCACCAGTGCCGGGCTCACCCCGACGATGTCGGCCACGTCCGAGATTCGGGTCTCACAGAGCCCGCGCTCGGCGATGGCGGTCACCGTCGCGCGGAGGATGTCATGCCGTCGGCTCTCGGTCATTCTCGGGCGAGGGCTCACCACGTGATAATGCCACACCGCGCCTCCGGTTACCCTGAACGGCAATTCAATGGTCGGAATGCTGGCGCTCGATCACATGCTCACCCCTCGCTCCGTCGCCGTCGTCGGCGCCTCGGAGCGCCGCGGCTCGGTGGGCGACCAAACCGTCCGACAGCTCATCTCCGGAGGTTTCCCGGGTCTCGTCTACCCGGTCAATCCTGGTTATGAGACGATCGCCGGGCTTCGGGCCTACCCCACCGTCAATGACATCGCAGAGCCGGTGGATGTGACCGTGTTGGCAGTCTCCAACACACATCTCGAGGGCGAAGTCGAGCGGGCCGTGGCCGCCGGTTCCCGATCACTGGTCATCTTCGCCAGCTGTCACGGGACGGCGTCCGATGGGAGCTCGTTGCGGCGGCGAATCACCAAACTGGTCAACGAGGCTGGTATTCCGGTCTGCGGTGGCAACGGCATGGGCCTGCTCAACGTCGAGTCGGGTCTTCGCCTATGCGGCTTCTACCAACCACCGGATCTGAGGGCGGGCGGGATCGGCTTCCTGACACACTCCGGCTCACTCTTCTCGGCGATGCTGCACAACCAGCGTGACCTCGGGTTCAACCTCGTCGTGTCGGCCGGGCTCGAGATGAACACCAGCATGAGCGATTACCTCACGTGGGTCCTCGAACTCGAGAGCACGAAAGTCGTTGCACTGTTCCTCGAAACCATTCGCGACCCTGCCGCTTTCGTCAGCGGGCTTCGCATGGCGGCCGATCGGGAGGTTCCCGTCGTGGCGCTCAAAGTAGGGGCAAGCCGACGTGGTCGGGTAGCAGTCGCCACCCACAGCGAGGCCATCGCCGGTGAGGACGCCGTCTACGACGCTCTCTTCGACGAGCACGGCGTGCACCGGGTGCACTCGATGGACGAGATGCTCGACACGGTGGAGCTCATGGCGACCACCCCGAAGACCTTCCCGGGCGGGCTGGGAGCGGTTCACGACTCGGGTGGAGAACGAGCTCTCCTGATCGACACCGCCGACCGCGTCGGTGTCCCCCTGCCCGCAGTGGCGCCGACGACCATGGAGGCTCTCGCCCGGGTGCTCGATCCAGGGTTGGAACCGGAGAACCCGGTCGATGCCTGGGGCACGGGTCGCGACGCCCAAGACATATTCGTCGCCTGTCTCGACGCTCTCGCCTCCGATCCGGAGGTTGGCGTCCTTGCCTTCTCCGTCGATCTGACCGAGGAGGAGGATGCGGGCAGCGAGTACGGGCTGGCAGTGGCGAGGGCCGCCGACAACACAGACAAGCCGATGCTGGTTCTCACCCATGTGTCCTCGGCCGTCGATCGCAGGCAGGCCCGTTCTGTCCGCGAGAGAGGCGTGCCGGTCCTCGAGGGCACTGAGACCGGCCTCCGCGCCATCAGACATCTCCTCGATCGCGCCGAGCGTGCCTCCTGGCCCCCGAAAGCGCCCCGAATCATCCGGCGAAAGCAGACCATCGAGGGACGAGACCCTCTTCGACTCCTCGCGTCCTATGGGATCCCCTTCGCAGAGACTCACCACGCGAGCGAACAGGGTGAGGCGTGCCGGGTGGCTGAGACCCTGGGTTACCCGGTGGTCCTCAAGACGGCCGGATTGGCGCACAAGACAGAGGTGGATGGCGTCCGATTGGGTCTCATGGACAGCCCGGCGGTCGTCGCTGCCTACCACGACCTCTCGGACCGGCTCGGCCCCGAGGTGACGGTGTCACGTCAGATCGATGCCGGCGTTGAAATCGGGGTTGGCTCGATG
>Ga0214469_1000493_pt1 | contig 13781 bp, 11 predicted proteins | sample RVTome_10_FD_187340 | JGI IMG/M metagenome (GOLD analysis project Ga0214469, IMG submission 187340) | Soil microbial communities from uranium-contaminated site in the Upper Colorado River Basin, Wyoming, United States - RVT153D57 HiSeq ... | reverse complement strand
CGCGGTCTACCAGGACGGGATGCTCTACGTGCGGGGCGCGGGACGGGCCTTCTACGTGCTGATCGAGGCGCCGGAGGGATCTCCGGCCAAGCACTGGGCCACCACCCTGGGGCATCGCGTGCTCGAGCGTTTTGCATCGAGAGAGGCGGGATAGGCCCTGACCACTCCCGACTCCGTCGGCGAGGTGGGGCTCGCGTTCGCCTCCGCGCAGGGCCGCTGGGTGGTGGCGGCCACGACGCTCGGCTCGGGAATCGCCTTCCTGGACTCCACGGTGGTCAACGTCGCGCTGCCCCACATCGGCGAGGATCTCGACACCAGCGTCGCCGGACTCCAATGGGTGCTCAACGGCTACCTGGTGACCCTGTCGTCGCTGATCCTCCTGGGCGGGTCGCTCGGCGACCTGTTCGGCCGAAAGCGGGTGTTCCAGGCCGGCGTCGTCGTCTTCGCGGTGGCATCGGTGGCGTGCGCCCTGGCGCCCAACGACGCGGCGCTGGTGCTGGGTCGGGTGGCCCAGGGGATCGGTGGTGCGCTGCTCACGCCCGCAAGCCTCGCCATCCTCGAGGCCAGCTTCAGACCGGAGGACCGGCCCCGTGCGATCGGCGCCTGGTCGGGTCTGTCGGGCGTGGCCGCGGCCGTGGGCCCCTTCGTCGGCGGCTGGCTGGTCGACAGCGCCTCCTGGCGCTGGATCTTCCTCATCAACCTGCCGCTGGCGGCGGTGGTGATCGCCATCACCGCCCGGCACGTGCCCGAATCGTTCGACCCTCGTGCCGATCGCCGGATCGACTGGACCGGCGCCGTGCTGGTGGCAGTCTCGCTCGGTGTGCTGAGCTGGGGACTCATCGCCGCCGGCGACCGCGGCTGGGGTGCGCCCAGCGTGGTGTTCAGCCTCGTGGCCGGGGTCGCAGCGATGGCGGCCTTCGTGGTGGTGGAATCCCGCAGCCCCCACCCGATGCTGCCGCTGGACATCTTCAGATCCGCCCAGTTCCGTGCCGCCAACCTCGTCACGGCGGCTGTGTACGCGGCGCTGGGCGGGGTGTTCTTCCTGCTCACCATCCAACTGCAGCAGGTGCTCGACTACTCGGCGCTCGAGGCGGGGGCCGCGACCTTGCCGATCACGGGGCTGATGCTGGCGTTGTCCGCCCGCTCGGGAGCGCTCGCAGCCCGCATCGGCCCCCGGCTGCAGATGACCGTGGGCCCTCTGCTGGTGGCCGTGGGGATACTGCTCATGAGCAGCATCGACGCGGGCACCAGCTACCTGACCGGCGTGCTGCCCGCGGTCATCGTCATGGGCTTGGGGCTGGCCACGACGGTCGCCCCCCTGACCTCCACGGCCTTGGGCGCCGTGGACGACCGCCACGCGGGGGTGGCGTCGGGCGTGAACACCACGGTGTCCCGTGCCGCCCAGTTGGCGGCCGTGGCCGTGCTGCCGGTGGCGGTCGGCCTGACGGGCGACGACTTCCTGCGCCCCGAGACGTTCTCCGACGGCTTCCGAACCGCAATGCTGATCACGGCGGCGCTGGCGGCCGCGGGGGGCCTGGTCGCCTGGGCGACCGTGCGAAACCCCGAACCGGTCCCGGAGCGCGAGGCGGTAGCCGTGCCCGGGCCCGTGTACTTCTGCGGCGCAGAGGGCGCGCCGCTCGCTACCAGCCCGGGCCCGTCGGCGGGTGACAAAGCGGCGTAGCGGCAGCGCCGCGCGTCGGGTCCTGGGGGTCAGGCGGGCTCGTCGCCGTCGCCGCCGTTGCCGGCGCCCTCCGGTGCCGACCGGCCGGCGGCCTGGCGGCGCGCCTCGGTCTCGGCCAGGGACAGCACCTCCCGCAGCGGCCGGCCCTGGACCTGCGCGACCCGGGCGGCGTCGTCGTGCTCGACCTTGACCCGGCCGGGGCTCACCTTGACCCGGACCGGCATGCCGTCGACGTCCACGGTGTCGACCGTTCGGGCCGAGGGCCAGCGGTCGAGCGTCGTGCCCCGCAGCCCGAGGGTGCCTGTCTCGGCCATCAGCACGGCCGCCACCTGCTCGGCGAGCGCCGGATCGGCCAGTGCGCTGACCGTGTGGGCGGGCCGCCCCTTCTTCATCACGATCGGCGTCACCCAGGCGTCGTGGGCGCCGGCCTCGAGCAGGGCGCCGATGGCGTGGGCCAGCACCTCGCCGCTGGCGTCGTCGACGTTGGTCTCGAGCAGCACCACCGGCTGGCCCGGCGTCCGTCCGTGACGGCCGGCACCGTCGGCGTCCTCCGCGCCGGCGACCGACCCGCCGACCACGACCTGCACCACGTTGGGTCGCCCATCCATCTCCCGGGAGCCGGCACCGAACCCGGTGGCGGTGATGCGCATGGCGGGCAGCGGCCCCCAGGTCACGACGGTGGCGGCCAGGAGCGCCGCACCGGTCGGGGTGGTGAGCTCGACCGGGACGTCGACCCCGTGCGTGGGCGCGCCCCGCAGCAGGGCGACCACCGCCGGGGCCGGGTTGGGCAGCAGCCCGTGGGCGGAACGGATCATCCCGGTGCCGGTGGCCACCGGGCTGGCGTGGACGGTGTCGACGCCCAGGACCTCGAGCGCGGCGGCGGTGCCCACCACATCGACGATGGCGTCCAGGCCCCCCACTTCGTGGAAGTGGACCTGCTCCGGCGCCCGCCGGTGCAGCCGCCCCTCGACGTCTGCCAGCGCGCGGAACGCGCCCAGGGCTCGCCGGGCGACCCGCTCGGGCAGCCGGGCCTCCTCGACCATCCCCGTGATGTGCGACGCGGTGCGCACGACCGCGGACTCGACGACGTGCACGTGTGCCTTGGTGGCGGCGATGCCGCCGCGGAGCACGGGCTCGGCCTCGAGCCGCCAGCCATCGACCGGCAACCGCCCCAGCAGGTTCCGCACCTCGTCGAGGTCGGCCCCGGCGTCGAGCAGCGAGCCCAGTGCCATGTCGCCGGCGATCCCCGAGAAGCAGTGGAACCAGGCGACGGTGGTGGGCCCGGCGGCCGCCGACTCGGTCACGCAAGAACCTCGACTCGGCCCCTGGGCCCGAGCGGCCCGGCGGTGAAGCCGCCAGGAGCGGGAATCACAGCGTCGGAGCTCGAGGCCGCTCCGTGCCTCCTGCGGAGGGCCGCGGGCGGGCGTAGCCGGCTCACTTCAACATCCGCAGGACGGCGCAGGCGGCGCCGAAGCCGTTGTCGATGCCGACCACGGTGAGCCCGGCGGCGCATGACGAGAGCATGGCCAGCAGCGCCGTGATCCCGCCGAAGCTGGCCCCGTAGCCGGCGCTGGTGGGTACGGCCACCACGGGCGCGGGGGTGATGCCGCCGACGAGGCTGGCCAGCGCGCCCTCCATCCCGGCGATGACCACGACGGCGTCGGCGTCGGCCACCTCGTCGGCCGAGGCCAGCAGCCGGTGGACCCCGGCGACCCCCACGTCGGTGAGCCGGGCGGGGTGGACCCCGTGGGCGGTGAGGGTGGCGGAGCACTCGTCGGCGACCGGGAGGTCGGCGGTGCCGGCGGTGCACACCACGACCCGCTCGGGGCGCGGGGCGGCCGGCCGCCAGCACAGCGTGGTGCCGGTGCGTTCACCCCCGGGGTTGCCTTCGAGGGCGGCGGTTGCCTGGGCCTCGTCGGCGCGGGTCAGCAGCACCGGGCCGTCGCCGGGAGCGCCCAACAGCTCCCCGACGATGGCGGCGCATTGCTCGGGCGACTTGCCGGGCCCGTAGACGGCCTCCGCCATGCCCTGGCGCAGCGTCCGGTGATGGTCGACGCGGGCGAACCCCAGGTCGGCGAAGGGAAGGCGCCGCAACCGCTCGAGGGCGTCGTCGGTGGTGACGGCGCCGACCTGGACGGCGTCGAGCAGGCGGCGAAGGGCGGCCTCGTCCACGTGACCAGCATGCTCCCGTACCGATGACGAGGGCGAACCCACCCTGGCCGACCAGCCCGCGACCCCAGATTCGTAGACGTGACGGTTGACACGTAGTTAGTTTGGATACTACACAAACAAATTATGGCGAACGGGACACCCACGGCGTCGACATCGGGCGGCGGTATCTCCCCGTTCGCCCGCCGGGGTGCCCCCCGGCGCAAGGCCGTGCCCGGTGACACCCGGCGCCACAACCGCTCGCTCGTCCTCCGCACCATCTTCCGCTCCGGCCCCCTGAGCCGCGCCGACCTTGCCCGCTCCACCCACCTGACCCGGGCGGCCACCTCGGAGTTGGCAGCCGAGCTGCTCGCCGAGGGCCTCGTGGAGGAGCTCGGCACCCGGTCCGACCAGGGCGTGGGCAAGCCGGCGACCCTCCTGGGCCTGGTCCCCGACGCCCGTGTGACCGTCACGCTCGACCTCAGCGACGACGCCCGCTTCCGCGCCGCACTCGTCGACCTCGGTGGCAAGGTCCTCGACCGCCGTACGACGGCGCGTGACGGCCGAAGGGCCGATGCCGCCCTCGAGCTGGCGACTGAGCTGTGCGTCGATCTCGCCGACGCCGCCGCCCATCCCCTCCTGGGCGTCGGCGTCGGCAGCCCGGGCGTCGTCGATCCCGGCGGCATCGTCCTCGAGGCCCCCAACCTCGGCTGGCACGGGGTCGACCTGTCCGCCCGCCTGGCGCAGGCGCTGGAGGTCCCCGTCCACGTCGCCAACGACGCCAACGCCGCCGCCCTCGGCGAGCTCGGGCTGGGCGGGCCCGCGGAGCGCAGCCTCTTCCTGGTCAAAATCGGCCACGGTGTCGGCGCCGGGCTGGTGCTCGACGGCCACCTCGTGGTCGGCGACCGCTTCGCGGCCGGCGAGATCGGACACGTGGTGGTCGACCCCGACGGCGCGCCCTGCGCCTGCGGCCGCATCGGCTGCCTGGAGACCGCGGTGGCGGCGCCCCGCCTGCGCCGCGCCAGCGAGGGTGAGAGGCAGGCCGGCGGGCGGCGGCTCGGTGAGGCACTCGCCCCCGTCGTCAGCGCCCTCAACCTGCGGGAGATCGTGCTTTCGGGGCCCCTCGACCTACTCGACGAATCGTTCCGGGCGGCGGCCCTCGACGCCATCCGTGAGCGGACCATGCCGGCGGTCGGCGACTACGTCGACATCCGGCTCAGCTCGCTCGGGGAGGACGACGTCCTCCTCGGCGCGGCGATGCTCGTTCTCGATCGAGAGCTGGGCGTCGCATGAGAAACGCGACGGGCCGGGGGGCTCGCCGCCCAACGTTGTGGAGGACGACGTGAGAATCAAAACGCTCGCAGCGATTGGGCTCGCGGGTTCGCTCTTGTTGGCGGCCTGCGGGTCCGACGATGACGACGACACCACCGCTGAAGGCGAGGGCGGGGCCACGGAGGCCCCGGAGGCGCCGGCGACCGATACGGAAGCCACATTGCGCCTCTGGCTCAACGCCAACGACACGCCGCAGCCGATGGTCGACGCCGCCATCGAGGAGTTCAACGAGGCCTACCCGAACGTGACGGTGGAGCTCGAGCGGCAACAATGGGACGGCCTCGTGGAGCGCCTCACCAACGTGCTGCCCACCGAGGACGGTCCCGACATCTTCGAGGTGGGCAACACGCAGGCCCAGGGCTTCGAAGCGGCAGGCGCGATGGTCGACCTCACCGGGTCCAAGGATGATCTGGGTGGTGACGACCTGCTCGACAGCCTCGTCGAAGCCGGCACCTATGACGGCAAGTTCTACGGCGTGCCGCTGTACGCCGGTGCCCGCATCGTCGTTTACCGCACCGACCTGTTCGAGGAGTCGGGGCTCGAGATCCCGACCACGCTCGAGGAGTTCGTCGATGCGGGCAAGACGCTGCAGGCGGACAACGCCGACGTGCCCAACTTCTCCGGCATCTACTTCCCGGGGCGCAACTGGCACGCCATGCTGTCGTTCATCTGGGACGCCGGCGGTGACATCGCCATCCCGGAGGATGGCGAGTGGGTCGGCCAGCTCAGCTCGGATGAGTCGGTCGCCGGCCTCGAGACGGTCCAGGACATCATGCAGAACGCCAACCAGGCCGCAGCCGACACCGACGACGCCAACGACTTCGTCGACTTCTGCAACGGCGAGGTCGGCATGCTGATGGCTCCCGGCTGGAAGCCCGGCCAGCTGCTCGACCCCGAGCAGGGCTGCCCCGACACGATGGCCGACAAGATCGGCGCCTTTGCCCTGCCCGGTAGCGACGGTGAGGTCGCCCCGGTGTTCCTCGGCGGTTCCAACCTGGCGGTCAACGTCAACAGCGAGAACCCCGAACTGGCGCTCGAGTTCCTGAGGGTGCTGACCGGCGACAACTTCCAGACCGCGTACGGCGAGAACGGGCTGATCCCGGCCCGGAAGTCGCTGCTGGACTCGGTCACCGCCGCCGCCGACGCCGCGCCCGTGGTCCAGGCGGCCGCTGACGCCCAGGCCGAGGCCGCCGGTGGGAACACGCGCTTCGTTCCGGCCAGCGAGTTCTGGGCCGAGGTGGAGGGACAGCAGATCCTCCACGACATGGGCACCGCCATCTCCGGCGGCGCCGATGTCCAGGAAGAGGCCGAGCGGGCCGACACGGCCATCGAAGAGATCCTCAACGGCAGCTGACCCGCTGAGGACCTGAACCATGACCGCTATCGCCCAACCCGAGACCACCGTCGAGGTGGCTCGGGCGGGCGGTAGCCGGTCGGGGGGCCACCGGCGCGACCGGAGGCGCCGGCGGCCCCGCTTCATGCCCTACGTCCTGCTGGTCCCGGCGATCGCCGCCATCGGCGTGGGGTTGGGCTACCCGCTCTTCCGCTTGGCGGTCATGTCGACGCAGGAGTTCGGGCTGCGTCAGCAGTTCGGTACGGCACCGCCGGAGTCCGTGGGCCTGGACAACTACCGCGAGCTGTTCGGCGATCCGTACTTCTGGGAGGTCCTGCGGCGCTCGGTCGTGTTCTGCCTGGTGAACGTGGCCCTGACCATCGCGCTGGGCACCCTGGTGGCGCTCCTGCTCACCCGGCTGGGCAAGCGGATGCGGATCGCCGTCAGCTCGGCTCTGCTGTGCGCCTGGGCGGTGCCGGCGCTGACCGCCAGCGTGATCTGGCAGTGGATCTTCGACCCCCGCTATGGCGTGGTGAACTGGCTCCTCACCCGGCTGGGTGGTGACTTCGAGGGTCACTCGTGGCTGTCGGAGCCGCTGTCGTTCTACTTCGTGGCCACGCTGATCGTGGTGTGGATGGGCACCCCGTTCATCGCCCTCACCGTCTACGCCGGCATGACCCAGATCCCCGGCGAGGTCATGGAGGCGGCATCGATCGACGGGGCCGGCACCTGGCAGCGGTTCCGCGATGTCACCTGGCCCAGCCTCCGCCCCCTGTTCGTGGTGCTCATCGCGTTGAGCACCCTGTGGGACCTCCGGGTCTTCACCCAGATCTTCGTGCTGCAGCAGGCTGGGAGCATCACCCGTGAGACCAACCTGCTCGGCACCTATGCCTACCGCGTCTCGGTCGGCGCCAACGACTTCGACATCGGGGCCGCCGTCGCGATCGTCATGGTCGGGCTCACGCTGCTGCTGACCTTGTTCTACCTGCGCAGCATGTTCCGGCAGGAGGAGCTGTGACCGACGGCTCCGTGCACGCTTCGGTGGTGGTGCCGGTGCACGGCGGCGTGGTCGGTGACGCGATCGCGCCGGACGTGACCGCCTCGACGAGGTCAGACGCCGAACTCCAGCGCCGCCGCGTCCGGATGCACCGGGCCTTCCTCAACCTCGTGGGCATCGTTGTGATCGTGCTGGCCGCGTTCCCCGTCTACTGGATGGTCAACACCTCGTTCCGCACCAACCTCGACATCCGCAGCGACCCCCAGTTCCTGCCCCTGCATGGCACCCTGGCCAACTACCGCACCGTGTTCGAGCGTGACTTCTTCTGGACCGCGTTCGGCAACAGCATCATGGTCACGCTCCTCACGGTGGCGCTGGCGCTGTTCACGGCGTTCCTGGCGGCGCTGGCGATCTCCCGGTTCCGTTTCCGCGGGCGGTTGGCGTTCCTCGTGCTGATCCTGATCGTGCAGATGGTGCCGGCCGAGGCGCTGATGATCTCGCTGGTGAAGGTGCTCGACGGCTGGCACCTGCGCAACTCGATCATCGGCCTCACCGTGGCCTACCTGGCCTTCGTCCTACCGTTCACCGTGTGGACGCTCAGGGGCTTCGTCGCCGGCGTGCCCAAGGAGCTCGAGGAGGCCGCCATGGTCGACGGCGCCAGCCGCCTGCGGGCGTTCTTCACCGTGACGTTTCCGCTGGTGGCGCCCGGCTTGGTGGCCACGGGCATCTTCGCGTTCATCCAGGCATGGAACGAGTTCACTTACGCCCTCGTGATCATGGACCGGCCCTCGAAGCAGACGCTGCCGGTGTGGGTGCAGTTCTTCAACGAGGGAGAGCGCGGCACCAACTGGGGTGGCGTGATGGCGGCCTCGACGCTCATCACCATCCCGGTGGTCGTCTTCTTCCTGATGGTTCAGCGTCGGGTGGTGGCCGGCATGACCGCCGGGGCGGTAAAGGGTTGAGCACCGATGCATTGCTGCGGGCGGCGGCGGCCACGCTGCTGGCGTCGTTCCCCGGAGAGCAGGTGCCGGCGTGGCTGCTGGACCGGATCGCCGGCGGGTTGGGCGGCGTGTGCCTCTACGGCTCGAACCGAGGGGCCGACCTGCCGGCCGTGGCCGCGACGGCCCACGACGCGCGCTCCGATGTTCTGGTGGCGCTGGACGAGGAGGGTGGCGACGTCACGCGCCTCGAGGCCGCGACGGGCAGCTCGGTACCCGGCAACGCCGCACTGGGCGCGGTCGACGACATCGATCTGACCGGAGCCGTGGCCGCGGCGCTCGGCGACGCGTTGCGCGCCGCGGGCATCGACCTCGACCTGGCGCCCTGCGCCGACGCCAACACCGACCCGGCCAACCCGGTGATCGGCGTGCGGTCGTTCGGCGCCGACCCCGAGCTGGTGGCCCGCCACACGGCCGCGTTCGTCGACGGGTTGCAGGGTGCCGGCGTGGCGGCGTGCGTGAAGCACTTCCCCGGTCACGGGGCCGTGGCAGTCGACTCGCACCTCGGCCTGCCCACGCTCTCCGCTCCGCTCGAGCTGCTGCACAGCCGGGAGCTCGTGCCGTTCCGGGCCGCCGTCCATGCCGGTTCGGCCGCAGTCATGACCGGTCACCTGCGGGTGCCGGCGCTCGACGACGATCCGGCGACGGTGAGCCGCCGCATCCTCACCGGGCTGCTGCGCGACGAGCTCGGCTTCACGGGTGCCGTCGTCACCGATGCCCTGGATATGGGCGGCATCGGCGGTCCCGCGGAGATCCCCGCCAACGTGGCGCGCGCCGTCGGCGCCGGCGCCGACCTGTGCTGCCTGGGACCGGACAACACCGAGGAGCTGGTCGGTGCCTGCGTCCGGGCGCTCGCGGACGCGGTGGCGGGTGGCGAACTTGCGGAGGCACGGCTGCTGGACGCCGCGGCCCGTGTCGCCGCCCTCCGGTTCCCGCCGCGGGACCGCGGGCCTGAGCAACCACTTCCGCGGCAGGTCTCGCCCTCGCTCGCAGCCATCGGCGCCGAGGCCGCCCGGCGGGCCCTGCGCATCGAGGGCGAGCTCCCGTCGAGGCTGTCCGGTGCCCACGTGGTGGAGCTCGACCGGCCCGCCAACATCGCGGCCGGCTCGGTCCCCTGGGGCCTCGGCGGTGCGCTGGCCGCCATCGATCCGACCGCCAGCGCCGTGCGCCTGCCCGAATCGGCCGACGACGGCGCGGTCGCCACCACGCTCGGGACCGCCGCCCACCGGCCCCTGGTGGTCGTCGTACGCGATCCGCAGCGCCGCCCCCCGCAGGCGGCCCTGCTGCACGCCTTGCTCGCCGCCCGTCCCGACGCCATCGTCGTCGACATGGGCTGGCCCGACGTCGATCCGCTGCCGGCTGCAGCGCGCATCACGACCTTCGGCGCTTCCCGCGCCAGCGGCGAGGCCGCAGCGGCCATCCTGGTCGACGCCGGTGCCGCAATCCTCAGGAGGACCTCCCGTGGCTGACATCGCCATCCGCGGCGCCACCAAGATCTACGACGGCGGCGCGGTACCGGCCGTCGACACCGTCGACCTCGATGTCGCCGACGGCGAGCTGCTGGTGCTCGTCGGCCCGTCGGGCTGCGGCAAGTCCACGCTGTTGCGCATGATCGCCGGACTCGAAGAGGTGACGGCCGGCTCGATCTCGATCGGGGGCCGCGACGTCACCCACCTCCCCCCCAAGGACCGCGACATCGCCATGGTCTTCCAGAGCTACGCGCTCTACCCCCACATGACGGTCCGCCGGAACATCGGCTACCCGCTCAGGCTGGCCAAGACGCCCAAGAACGAGATCGACCGCCGCGTCGAGGAGACCGCCGAGCTGCTGCAGCTGACCGACGAGCTCGAGCGCCGGCCGGCCCAACTCTCCGGCGGCCAACGCCAGCGGGTGGCGATGGGACGGGCGATCGTCCGTCACCCGCGGGCCTTCCTCATGGACGAGCCGCTGTCCAACCTCGACGCCAAGCTTCGGGTCGAGATGCGGGCCGAGATCGCCAGGCTGCAGCGGGAGCTGGCCGTCACGACCGTGTACGTGACGCACGACCAGGTCGAGGCCATGACCATGGGCACCCGGGTGGCCGTGCTCCAGAAGGGTCTGTTGCAGCAGGTCGCCACGCCCCAGAGGCTCTACGACGACCCCGTCAACCTGTTCGTCGCGACCTTCATCGGGTCGCCGGCCATGAACCTGTTCCCCGGCCACATCGAGGCGACCGAGAGCGCCGATGCCACCGAGGGCGGGCTCACCCTCCGCTCGGGCCAGCACCGCCTGGCCCTCGACAGCGCCACCCTGGCCTGCCACCCCGCGTTGCCCCACATGGTCGGCCAGCCGATCGTGGTCGGCATCCGCCCCGAGGGACTGGCCGACGTGGCGCTGGAGCCGGGCGTCCCCGCCGACCGGGTGATCGAGGCGACGGTCGACCTGGTCGAGTCTCTCGGCGCCGAGTTGATCGTGCACGTCACCGTCTCCGATGCCGTCCCGCCGGCGCCGGACGTCACCTCGGACGCCTGGCGCCAAGTCGGGGCCCGGCGGGGACGGGCGGTCGCCCGCCTGAGCACGCGCAGCCGCCTGTCCGCGGGCGACGTGGTGAAACTGGCCGTCGACACCACGCGGCTCCACCTGTTCGACGCCGAGACGGGTGCCTCCCTGCGAGCCACCGACGCTGCATAGGTTGAGCCTGCACGTGTCCGATCTCCTCCTCGCCGGACTCGACATCGGCGGCACCAAGACCCTGGCGGTCGCAGTCTCGGTCTTCGACGACAGCTTGGTCGCCGGCGCCCCGGCCGTCGTCGAAGGGTCCATCGTGGCCACGGTGCGACGTGCCACTCGGGGCGGCGACGAGGTGCGCAGCTCGGTCACCGAGACGCTCGCCGAGCTCGCCGAGGCGGCGGGTGTGCCCGTCGACGGGTTCGCGGCCGTCGGCCTGGGAATCCCCGGCCTGGTCGACCGCGAGGCGGGGACCGTGCGCCACGCGGTCAACCTGGGCCTCGGCGACGAGCCCCTCTCGCTCGCCGATCACGTCGGCGACCTCGCCCGGGCGCCGGTGGTGGTCGACAACGACGTCAACGTGGCCGCCGTCGGCGCCGCCTCGGCGCTCGGATGCCCGGGCGATCTGGCCTATCTGAGCGTGGGAACGGGCGTGGCCGCCGGCTTCGTGCTGGGCGGGCGCATCCGTCAGGGTGCGCACGGCGCCGCGGGCGAGATCGGCCACCTGCCCGTCGACCCGGGCGGTCCGCTGTGCGAATGCGGCCAGCGAGGCTGTCTTGAGGCCGTTGCCTCGGGCACCGCCATCGCCAAGCGCTGGCCGTCTGCCGACGGGGCGGCCTCGGCGGCGTCGGCACTGCTGGCGGCGGCGGCGGCCGGCGACGGCGTGGCCGCAGAGGTGCGCGACGAGGTGGCGGCGTACCTGGCGGGCGCCGTGGCGCTCATCGCCCACACGGTCGACCCCCAGATCATCGTGCTGGGTGGCGGCGTGGCCGAGGCCGGCGCGCCTTTGCTCGACGCGGTGGTCGACGCGCTGCACGCCCGGGCCGAGCGGTCGCCGGTTCTGGCGGCGCTCGACCTCGCAGGCCGGGTGGCACTGGTGCCAGAGGGCGTTCCCGCCGGCGCGTTGGGGGCCGCCCTCCTCGCCCGCGCCCACCTTGCTGCGGACAGTGTTCGCCTGGCCGCCGACGGTGCCAGTGGCGGCGTTCGCGGTCGAACGGCGGGGAGCAATCGGGCGAGATTGTGAACATGCGAGCGCCTGGTTCGCTGCTGATTTCGGGTGGAAAAGTCCTGACAGCGAGCGGATGGCGGGCCTGTGACGTGTTCCTGGCACATGGCCGCATCGTCAGCGCCGATCCCGACGTTGGCACTAGCGGGACAGGAGGCGGTGGACCAGGCGAACCGACGGAGGTTGGTACGGCCGGTGCCGGGGCCGAGCGTGCTGCCCTCCGCCAGTTCGCCTCGAGTGAAACCGTGGAAGTCGCCGGGGGAGAGGCCCCGGCGACCCACGGTGCTCCGTCGCCATCGGCCGCGCCCCGCCTCGATGCCGCCGGGTTGCTGGTCGTCCCGGGTTTCGTGGACCTCCAGTGCAACGGCGCCGCCGGCGTGGACATCACCACCCAACCGGAAGGCATCTGGGAGGTGGCGGCCGCGTTGCCGCGCTGGGGTGTCACCGCCTGGCTGCCGACGATCGTGACCGCCCCGGCAGCCGTCCGGGCCCGGGCGCTGGCGTCGCTGCGGTCCGGAGCGACCCGGGGGGCGGCCGGCGAGCGACCGTTCGCCGTGCCTCTGGGGCTCCACCTCGAGGGCCCGTTCCTCGCCGCGGAACGCCGGGGCGCGCACCCGGCTGAGCACCTGCGGTCGCCAGACCCGGCGCTGGTGGCCGAAGAGGGGTGGAGCCGCGAGCGCGGCGTGGCCCTGGTGACGCTCGCCCCCGAGCTGCCGCGAGCGCTCGATGTCGTGGGCGATCTGGTCGCCGCGGGTGTGGTGGTGTCGGCGGGGCATTCGTCCGCCAGCGCCGAGCAGGCCACGGCCGCCATCGACGCCGGCGTCACCGCGGTGACCCACCTGTTCAACGCCATGGGACCGCTCCACCATCGCGACCCGGGGCTTGCCGGCGTGGCGCTGACCGACGAGCGCGTCCGGGTGGGCGCGATCGCCGACGGTGTGCACCTGCACCCGGCCGCCGTGGCGCTGGCGGCTCGGGCATTGGGGGAGCGGCTGTGCCTGGTGACCGACGCGGTGGCTGCCCTCGGCATGCCGGCGGGGCGGGTGCCGCTGGGAGTGCTGGAGGCGTTCGCCACCGACAACGGCGTGCGCCTGGCGGACGGCACGCTGGCCGGCAGCGACCTGTCCCTCGATCGGGCCGTGCGCAACCTGATCGCGTTCGCCGGCGTGTCCCTGCCCGCAGCCGTGGCGGCGGTGACCGCGTCACCGGCGGCGCTGCTGGGGCTCGACGATCGTGGCGTGATCGGCCCCGGCGCGGTCGGCGACCTCACGCTCCTGGACCCTGCCGGTGAGGTCGTGGCGACCGTCATCGGCGGCGGGGTCGCTTTCGACCGGCGCGTCCCCTCATCGGATGCGGGATGAGTGGCGACCGGAAGCGCTCGTGGAGGTCGTGATCGTGGCCGGTCCCGACGCGGCCGGCGAGCTCGTAGGGGGCGCCGTCGCCGCTCTCGTGTCCCGCAAGCCCGGCGCGGTGTTGGGCCTGGCGACCGGCAGCTCGCCGCTCGCGGTCTACCGCAACCTCGCCGGCCGCCACGCCGCCGGCGGTCTGACGCTGGCCGGGGCGCAGGCCTTCCTGCTCGA
>Ga0214469_1000490_pt1 | contig 13821 bp, 10 predicted proteins | sample RVTome_10_FD_187340 | JGI IMG/M metagenome (GOLD analysis project Ga0214469, IMG submission 187340) | Soil microbial communities from uranium-contaminated site in the Upper Colorado River Basin, Wyoming, United States - RVT153D57 HiSeq ... | reverse complement strand
CTGAAGGTGGTATGACTGGAGCCCGGCGTCGTCGGACACGCCCACAAAAACTGAGCCCACAGGCTGGCCTTCCTCGGTTTCGGGTCCGGCCACCCCAGTAGTCGATATCCCGATCTCGGCGCCGAGGAGCCGACGGACCCCCTCTGCCATCTGCTCCGCCGCCGGGGCTGTCACCACCGGCCCGGGATCCACACCCAGCAGGTCGAATTTCACCTCCCGGTGGTAGGCGACCAGACCGCCCTTGAACCAATCACCGGACTCGGGTATCCCGACGAGCCGGGCCATGAGAAGACCACCGGTGCACGACTCGGCCACGGCCACGGTCGGGCGTGTGCCATGGCTTCGAGTCGCACCAGAGGCCGGTTCCTGCATCATCAGAAGTCGGATGCTTTCCCGGCGCGTCCTCTCTCCAACCTCAGCTCTACGGCGTGAGCACCACGTAATGGGCGTCTTCGTAGGTGGCGGCCCAACCGGCCGCCTCCAACTGCCCCACCAGCTCCTCGTCGGTGCGCAGCAGGGCCTGTTCGATGTCGTTGCGTTCGAACACCGGCCTCCAATCGATCTCCAGGTCCCTGACCGCCACGAATTCGGCCATGCTCTCCCCGTACAACTCGGCGCGGTCGTCGATATAGACGAGTTGCTCCGGCCCCAGCGCCCAGATCAGATATCCCCCGGAACGGTCGTCATGAAACGTGGGCACGTCGGCCAACCGGGCAGCGGCCGCCACCGGGAGACGTTCCTCGTCGAGCGAGCCGTCGGAGGCGATGAGAAAAGGCAGTACCACCACGACTGCGGCGAACACGATCACAGCCGGCAATGAGAATCGCCGCCGCTCCCCCATTCCGACCCCGCTGAGCGAGGTGGCCAGCAGAGGGACCAGGGCGATCCAGGCCGGAGGCACCGCCCTCGTCGAGCTGAAGGCAAGGAAGAGGAAGGGCACCAGGATCCAGAGATGCCTCGGGGTGACGAGGCCCCGCGCTGCCCCGATCACGATCAGGCCGACTCCGAACAGGAAGGGGAGGAAGACGATCGAGAGCAAGTCGGGGCTCCTCCACTCGGAGAGGAGGGCAAGGGCGGGGCCCGCCTCGGAGAACTCGAGGAGAATTTCGATCACACCGAGCCCGTGGGCGGTGAGGAGGGTCGTGAGACCGGCCACGATGGCCGTAGGAAGCGCCCTCCAGTTCGCCTGGGCGATGATGGTCAGACCAATGTAGATGAGCCCTATGACGAAGCTGCCGTGCACCGAGGCCCATATCCAGAACAGGAAAGGAATGCACCATCGGGCGGTTGGGCGGTCCCACGCCACGATCACCAAGGCAAACAGGGCGAACGAGAAGATCACCGGCCGGGGCACCAGGAAGCTGAGTGTGAGCACGGTGCTCAGGATGAGGACGATCGCGGTGGCGGGAGCACTCTTCGATCTCCGGTAGGCGGCCAGGCCGATGCCGAGGAAGGTGATCGAGCTCAACACGAGCAACATCGGGGGGACGAAGCCAAGACCCCAATTCGCCTCCCCCCAGCCGTAGAGCAGCTCGGCGAGCCAGCTCTGGGTGAGCCACCTCTCCCCGAGCATCGTGAAAGAGAATGGATCGGCCACAAGCACCGTTCCCGATTCGGCCTGCAACTCACCGGCCCTGACGTGCCATAGGAACGAGTTGTCCCGGATCGGGGCCCAGGCATCGATGACCAGGCCGGCCCAGGGGACGATCAGGACGAGTTGGGAGAGCGAGAGACGCCGCGGAGACGGCTTCACCGCCGTCCCGCCCATCAGTCGATGAAGGCGTCGCCGATGGAGATGGCGGCCGGGCCCAACAGCACGATGAACAGCGACGGGAAGATACAGAACACCAGCGGGAAGACCAGCTTCACCGGGGCGGCGAAGGCCTTCTCCTGCGCCCTCTGGCGACGCTTGACCCGCATCTCGTCGGCCTGCACTCTGAGCACACGGGAAATGGTCACACCAAATGCCTCGGCCTGGATCATGGCGAGGATGAAGGAACGGAGCTCATCGAGATCGGTTCGGTCCAGCAGGTGGCGCATGGCGTCCCTCCGACTGACACCGACCCGTGTCTCCTGGAGCATGCGGAAGAACTCCTCGGAGAGGGGCCCGGGCACCGTGGAGACCACCCGGGAAAGGGCGGAGTCGAAGCCGAGACCTGCCTCCACCGATATCACCAGAAGGTCGAGGACGTCGGGCAGAGCCCGGAGCATGGTTTGCCGGCGTTCGTCGATCTTTCGTTGCAGCCAGGCGTCGGGCCCGAAGAATCCAAGCGCGATCGGCATGATGAACAGGGCCAACCGTTGCAGGTTGTCACCGCCATAGTTGGTGAGGAAGAAGGCACCGAACAGACCGGCGGCGGTCGTCAGCAGCTTGATCACTATGAACGACGGGGCATCGAGGTTGCCCGGGTTTCCGGCGAGCACGATCTGGTGCTGTTTCTTCTCCAGGTATCCGACCGGGGTGAAGCGGCGGAGCACGCCGGAGATCTTGAGCACTACCGGTCCGATCGTCCTCTGGGCCAGAGGTTTGGACAGTTCCTCGTCCCGGATGGAGCCTGCGGTGGCCCGGCCGTAGACGGCGAGACGGTTGGTCATGTCCTCCCGGGCCCGGCTCACGCCGAGACCGGCCCAGACGATGACGAAGAAGACAAGGGCCGAGACCGAGATCACGGCGAGCATCTGACCGTCGAGTGTTGTGATGTTCATACTTCGATGTCCACGATCTTTCTGAGCCAGTAGATGCCGCCGGCCATGAGGATTCCGCCGGCGACGAGGGCGATGCGCCCCATGCTGGCATCCAGTAGCGGCTGCAGGTATTCACGGTTGCTGAACCAGAGGAAGGCGCCCAGGGCAAAGGGAAGTGAGCCCAGGACGATGGCGGAGATCCGACCCTCGGCAGTGAGCGCCCTGATCTCGCCCTTGAGCCGGTTGCGGGCCAGCATGGTGTCGGCCACCGTCTGTAGCACCTCGGCCAGGTTGCCGCCCACCTCACGTTGGATCTCGATGGCCATGGTCGCCCACTGGAAGTCCTTCGATTGGGTCCTGGTCACGATCCCCTGAAGCGCGTCGGGGACGGATCGGCCGAGACGGGCCTCCACCACCGCCCGGCTGAACTCACGGGCCGTGGGATCGGGGGCTTCGGACGATACTGCTTCGATCGCCTGGAGCAGCGAATAGCCGGCTCGCAGCGACGTCGAGAGCAGGGTGAGCGTGTCGGGGAGTTGGCGCTCGAACTTCTTGCGTTCCCTGGTTCCGGCGTACCTGATCAGGAAAGCGAAGAAGAGGAGCAGGGCCCCGAAGGCGATCAGACCGAACATGGGCGAGTTGAAGATGGCCAGGAAGACACCGCCGACGGCCGAGAGACCGATCATGGCCAGGATTGCCTCCCCCGGCGACATCGGGACGTTGGCCTGCTCCAGCGCGGCATTCACACCGGAGAGCAGACCACGTTTGCGGACTTCCTCCTCGGCGGCCTGGCTGAAGCGGTTGAGCAGCGGGATGCGCTGCAGGAACGGTCTCTTCTCCTCCTCGCCGCTGCGCGAGCGGCGGCCGTAGGCCTGCAGCCTCTTGGCGAAACGGCCCCCTCCCTGCTCCTCGTCACGCCCGAACAGGATGACGATGAAGAGAAAGGCCGTGAGCCCGATACCGGCTGCCGCGATGAGGGAAAGGTTGGTGAGACCGAGCGGAGAAGAGCTCTCCACCACGCTCCCCGTCACCTGGACCGGAGAGACGGTCGTGGTCGGGGCCACCGCGGTGACCGTTGTGGTGACGGCGTATCCGGAGACCGGGAAGTTCACCGCCGAGGCGAGGCCACCCGGGTAGCTGACCGCAAACTCGGCTTCACCTGGAGCGGCCACCGGCGACACGAACCGGGCCACCAGCGTGTTGCTGATCTCACGGCTGATCTGGCTGTAAAGACCGGACAGCTCGGTGGGGTCGGGAGTCGAGAGGAACAGCCCGTTCCCCGCCGTGGCCACGGCCGACACCGCCTCGGGATTGAACTCCGATGACTCGAGCGCCACGGCGAACACCCGGGCGTCGCCGGCCTCCGTCGCGGCGAGGGCCTCGTCGGCGCTCGCCGCCGAGACCGTGTCCTCACCGTCGGTGAGCACGATCATGTTGGGCAGCATGTTGGCGGGAGCGCTTTCGAACAGCGACAGCCCGAGGATCACCCCGTCGTTGAGCGCGGTCTCTCCGTCGGCGACCAGGGCGTCGATTCTTGCATTGAGGTCGTTGGCGTTGGTGGTGAACCCGGTTTGGACGACCGCCGTGTCTGAGAAGCTCACCAGGGCGATCGAGTCCTCCGGCCGCTTCTGGGCGACGAAGCTCTGCGCCGCCGCCTTGGCGGCATCCATCGGCTCACCCAGCATCGACCCGGACGTGTCGACGACCAACACCACACCGACCGGGACACTGGACTCACCGAGCGGAGCCACCTCGAGGTCGGAGACCGGCTGGCCGTCCACCGTCACAGCCAGCTGCGCCGGGTCGGGGGTCTCGGCGATATTGCGGAACTCGACGACGACCAGGGTCTGGCCGCCTTCGGCGTATCTGGAGCCGTTGATGTCGACGATCTCGAGCTCTGGTCCATCGGTTTGCGCCGCGGCCGCGGTGCTCAACCCGAGCACCAATGCCGCGACGAGGGCGAAGACACGCTTCAAATCAGCGCCCCCTGGCGAACGGCTCTGGATCGAAGAGATCGGCAGGGAGCCTGATCCCCTGGTTCTCCAGATCTTGGGAGAAGGTGGGTCGGATCCCGGTCGCCTTGAGACGGCCCTTGTACACGCCGTCCTCGTCCACGCCCATCCCGAAGTCGAAGAGGAACAGGTCCTGGAGAGTGATGATGTCGCCCTCCATGCCTTCCACCTCGGTGACATGGGTCACCCGACGGGTTCCGTCCTTGAGCCGGGAGACGTGGATGATCAGGTCGACGGCCGCCGCGATCTGCTCACGGATGGCGCGCATGGGCAGGTCGAAGCCGGCCATCAGCACCATGGTTTCGATACGGGACAAGGTGTCGCGCGGGCTGTTGGAGTGAACCGTGGTCAGCGAGCCATCGTGACCGGTGTTCATCGCCTGGAGCATGTCCAGTGCCTCGGCGCCACGAACCTCACCGACGACGATGCGATCGGGACGCATACGCAGGGTGTTCCGGACCAGTTCGCGGATCGTGACCGCTCCCTTGCCTTCGATGTTGGCTGGGCGGGACTCCAGGGTGAGCACGTGCTCCTGATGCAGCTGGAGCTCGGCGGCGTCCTCGACGGTGACGATCCGCTCGTCACCGGGGATGTAAGAGGACATCACGTTGAGGGTCGTCGTCTTACCTGAGCCGGTTCCACCGGAGATGAGGACGTTGAGCCGCCCCCGGACACAGGCACGGGCGAAGTCGGCCACCCGCTGGGTGATGGTGCCGAAGTTGATCAGGTCGGCTTCCTGGTAGGGATCAACTGCGAACTTCCGAATCGTCAGGAACGGCCCGCCGATGGCGAGCGGGTGGATCACCGCGTTGACACGGGAGCCGTCGGGAAGACGTGCGTCGACCATCGGGGTCGCCTCGTCGACACGTCGGCCGATCTGACCGACGATCTTGTCGATGATGCGGCGGAGGTGGACCTCGTCGACGAATTTGACGTCGGAGAGGAGGATCTTGCCCTTCTTCTCGTAGTAGATGTCGTAGGGGCCGTTGGCCATGACCTCGGTCACGTCCGGGTCGTTGAGAAGGGGGTCGATCGGCCCGTACCCGAGTACGTCGGAGGCGATCTCGTTGAGCACCGCCCGACGATCGGCCGAGGTGAGAGGGAGACCCTGCTCCTGGTCGACTGCCCACTCCAGCATCTCCAGGACGCGGAGCCGCAGCTCGGCATCCGACATCTGCCGGTCGTACAGGGTGGGGCCGAGCTCTTCGACGACCTTGAAGTGAAGACGACCGCGAAGCTCGCTCAGGGCATCGATGCGATTCGAGCCGATGTCAGGCGTCTCGGTTTGCCTGGCGGCGGCGACTCTTTCAGAAAGCGATGGCACGACTATTTACCTTCCACTATTTCCTACCGAAGAGCCCGCCCTTGGACGTGCTCTCGGGGATCTTTCCTACGATCAGTTCTGCGACGCTCTCGAACCCCTTGGCGACCTTGCCTTTGGGATCACTCTCCACGATCGGGCGTCCTTCGTTCACCGAGTTGGGCACGGCTGCGTCGGAAGGGACGGCCGCCGAGATCTCCATCTTCAGCGCGCCCTCGATTTCTTTGTTGTCCAGCTTTGCCTTGGAGTTGGACCGGTTCATGACCAGTTGGACGTTCTGGGTGGAGAACTTGAGAAGACGCAATGTCTCCAGGGCGAGCTTGGCGTTCTTCACCGACGGGAGGTCCATGTCCACGACCATCAACACATGATCTGCCTTCTCGATCAACGACAGGATCAACTCGTCGAGCATCGAGGCCGTGTCGACGACCACATAATCGTATGTCTCCTGGAGCAGATCGAGCATCTGCATCAGACCGGCGGTGGTTATGTCGTCGGCAAAGGCGGGCTCGAGTGGGGCCGCCAGGACCTTGAGACCGGTCGGGTGCTCGGTCAGCAGCGAGTCGAGCATCTCGGCATCGAGCTGGTGCAGCTCGTGGGCCGCGTTGACCATGGTGAACCTGGGCTCGAGCTGGAGCAGCAGGCAGACATCTCCGAACTGGAGGTCGGCGTCGACGAGCACGACCTTCTTGTCGGGGAGGCGGTTGAGCAGGAGGGCGACGTTGGTTGCCACCACCGTCTTGCCACTCCCGCCCTTGGCCGAGGTCACTGTGACGATCGAGCCACGCTCCGAGGCGGCCGGCTCCACCGGCGTCTTCACCACGCTGCGGCGCTTCAGGACGTCGTGACCGAACTGCTCGATCGCCTCCTCGATCTTGGTCTCGTCGAGCGGTGCCTCGATGATGTCTGACACGCCGCATCGCATCGCCCCGCGGAGCAGATCGGCGGTGACGGACTCGGCCACCATCATCAGGATCAGACCCGGATCCTGGTTGTGCAGGCTCCTGATCTGCTCCATCGACTGGTCGTTGGAGAACGATGGGCCGAGCAGGAGCATGCGCAGGTCGCCCGACCCGATGATGTGACTCGCCTCGTCGATGGAGCGGGCAACAGGGAGCCGGCCCTCGAAGAGCTCCTTGGCCGACGAGACGAAATCGTCGTCCCGGTCTACGACCAATAGGTTGTGCTCAGCCATCGACATTGTGAACCTCTACTCAGTTTCCAAAGATGTCGTCGAGCAGATCCCCGCCGAAGAGGTTGAGGATCGTGACACCGGTCGTCTCCACCTCGACGAAGTCGCCGGGAACCAGAGTCAGCCAGATCGAGCCGTTGTCGAAGGCGAATGCGATCCGCTCCGCCTGCTCGGGAGTGACCTCGAGGGTGAAGATCGTGGCATTGCCGGCTTCGGCCTCCTCCACAGGCTGCCCATCGGGGGTGACTGCGGCGGGGTCATCGACCTCGACCGTCTCCGGCGCATCCTCGTCGGGGCGAATGTCGCGCCCGGTGGCGAGCACCGGCAGACCCTGGAGCACGAAGCGTGAGTAGGTGACCACTCCGACCGTCTCTTCGGCGGGCGCCGCTCCGTCTTCGGGTGGCGGTGCCACCGGCTGCACGGCGATCCCGCTCAGCTCGTCGGGGAGAAGATCTTCGGGGATGTCGATCGTGATGATCATGTTGACCTGGTCACCCGGTTCGACGAACCCATTGATGCCTCGGATGTTGTCCACCGAAATCGTCATGGCCTGCTTGCCCGAGGGGATCTCCTCGGCGAGCGGGACGATGTCGACGGTGATCGAGGTCCACTGCGAGACGGTGAGGATCGAGCCGGCCGAGATCGGCCCGGCCGCGACCCTGTTGGTCAGCACGTCACGAAGTTGTTCGGCCGTGGTGACCGCGCCGTCCGGCACGTCCTCGGCCTGGTCCTCGCTCTGCTCGATCAACTCGCCCCCGGCATCGAAGTCGGAGAGCAGGATCGCCCCGTCGGTGCCTTCGGCAATAGCCTGACCGGCGCGGTAGACCTCGACGATCTCCTGGCCCTCGATGATTTCGTTCTCGACGTTCTGGAGGTAGTTCCAGACCGCCCACGCGGCGAGCCCGGCCAATATCAAGGCCACTAACAAGACGATGGCTCTCCTACCCATTGAGTCCCCTTCGTATTTCCCCGGTTGATGGCGCCTCGCCGGCTCCGGTGCAGGCCTGATGGCATGCTACCGAGGGGCAAGGGGCATCCCGGTGCTTCAAGTCCGATTCCACAGGATTGATTCGGACCGTATTGGAGGAGTCTTGAGGGTTTCCCTGCTCTTTCCATAGTTCGGTCGTCTCATATCCGGCGGACAGGCGACCGGGGCTGACGTCGGGACGATTTGGAGAAAGTGACCGAGGTCACCGACGGCCGATGCCGCGCTCCTTCAACTCTTGGAGGATGGCCTCGAGGGACGCATCGACCGGCATGGGCGGGCGCTCCTCCTCGGTAGGCCCGAACTCGCGCTCGAACTCCTTCTGGGGACGGCGACGGCCCTTCTTCTGCTCTTCCATCTGGGCCTCCCTCTCCTTCCAATCGGGCGAGGCCTGCTTGATGGACAGCGAGATGCGTCTCCGCTCGTCCTCTTTCTCGGTGATCTTCACCTTGACCTGCTGGCCAATGGAAAGCTCCAGTTCCGGAGACTCGACGCGGTGAGTCGCGATCTCGGAGACGTGAACCAGACCCTCGACCCCGTCGGCCACGGAGATGAAGGCGCCGAACGGGACGGTCTTGGTCACCACACCGTCGACGACGTCTCCCACCTCGTGCTCACGGGCGAACACGTCCCACGGGTCGTCACTGGTCTGGCGGATGGAGAGGGAGATTCGCTCCCGGTCGCGATCCACCTCGAGAACCTTGACGTTGACCTTGTCCCCCACTTTGACCAGTTCGCCGGGATGGTTGACGTGCTGCCAGGAGAGCTCGGACACGTGGACCAACCCGTCCATGCCGCCGAGGTCGACGAAGGCACCGAAGTTGACCACCGACGAGATCACACCCTCGCGGACCTCCCCTTCGGCCAGGCCGTCGAGGAAAGCGTTTCGCTCCTCGGCCTGGGCCTCCTCCAGATACGCCCGGCGGGAAAGGACGACGTTGTTGCGTGCCCGGTCGAGCTCGATCACCTTGGCGGTTATCGACTCACCGATGAACGGATCGAGATCGCGCACCCGGCGCAGGTCCACCAGGGAGGCGGGGAGGAAGCCCCTGAGCCCGATGTCGACGATGAGGCCGCCCTTGACCACCTCGATGACGGTTCCCTCCACGGTTCCGCCCTCGTTGGCCACTTCCTGGATCTTGCCCCAGGCTCGCTCGTACATGGCTCGTTTCTTGGACAGGATGAGCCGGCCCTCGTCGTCCTCCTTGTTCAGGACGACGGCTTCGACCCGGTCGCCCACCGTGACCGCGTCGGCGGGGTCGACGTTGTTGCGGATCGACAGTTCCCGGGTCGGGATGAGACCTTCGGACTTGTAACCGATATCCACCATGGCGCCATCGGCGTCGACGCTGACCACCGTCCCCTCGACGATGTCCCCTTCCTTGAACTCGAGCACCGTTGCCTCGATGGCGCGTTCGAAGTCGTCGCCTATGTCGTCGGGGAGGTCACTCAGATCGGGAGCGACCAGGGCCTCCCGGCGAGGTACCACCGGGGTCGCTGCTGGCTCCTCCACGTCCACCGAAGTCGGGATCACTTCGGGTTCGGTGGTCTCGGGCACCTCGACGCTCTCCGGTTCCGGAGCGCTCGCGGGCGCGTTTTGCGGGTCGCTGGTCATGTGTGGGTGGTTACCTCCGAAGGAAAACTCTGCAAACGCTAGGTCAGCAGGCAAGTCGAGTGTACGCAGGTTCCCCACCAATCGCCAATGGTTAAGGGTTTTCCCCCCTTGCCAAAGGGGGGGACCGCCGGAGCGCAGCGACGGCGAGGGGGGTTCAGGCTTTCACAGAAGCCAGGTCGGGACCGGTGGCGACATCGACCCTCAGGGGGACGTCGAGCGTGACCACCCCCTCCATCGTCTCCACCACCAGCTTCTCGGCAACGTCCAACTCGTCGAGCGGGCATTCCAGGATCAGCTCGTCGTGGATTTGGAGGATCAAGGTCGAGGCCAGACCTTCGGAGCGGAGGCTGACATCGAGGTCGATCATCGCCTTCTTGATGATGTCGGCGGCGGTTCCTTGCACCGGGGCGTTGAGCGCCATCCGCTCCCCCATTTGCCGGATCCTGAAGTTGTCCGACTTGAGTTCGGGCAGGTACCGGCGTCTACCGAAGAGGGTCGTGGTATAGCCCTGGTTCCGGGCCAGCGTCACCACCGAAGCCATGAACTCCTTGACGTCGACGAACTGGGAGAAGTAGGCGTTCATGTGCTCCTGCGCCTCGTCGCGGGTGATCCCCAGCCTGTCGGCGAGACCGAACGCCTCCATGCCGTAGAGGAGGCCGAAGTTGATCATCTTGGCCGTGCGGCGCAGGTCGGCGGTGACTTCGGGCTCTTCCAACGCCCAGACCCGGGCCGCGGTGGCGGTGTGGATGTCCGAGCCCTTCTTGAAGGCCTCGACCAGAAAAGGGTCGCCGCACATGTGGGCCAGGACCCTCAGCTCGATTTGGGAGTAGTCGGCGACCAGGAACTCCGCGCCCTCCCCGGCGATGAATGCGCGTCGGATGGTTCGGCCCGACTCGGAGCGGATCGGGATGTTCTGCAGATTGGGACGGTCCGAGGACAGCCGTCCAGTGGTGGCGGCCATCTGGTTGAACCTGGTGTGAATCCTCCCGTCTGCCTCGATGAGGGGCAGATAGCCGTCGACATAGGTGCCGCGCAGCTTCTCGTACTCCCGGTACTCGAGAAGGGCCTCGATCACCGGGTGCTCCAGCTTCTTGAGGACCGAGGCGTCGGTCGACGGCTTCCCGGTCGAGGTCTTCTTGACTACCGGCAGACCCAACTTGTCGAACAGGACATAGCGGAGCTGGTCGGTGGAGTTGACGTTGAACTGCTCGCCGGCCAGTTCCTGGATACGGGCGTCGAGTGAGGTCAACTTGTCCCGCAGGTCGGCTCCCATGTTCTCCAGATAAGCCCGATCCACCCCGATCCCGGCGTGCTCCATCCGTGCCAGCACCGGGATGAGCGGGAGCTCGAATTGTTCGAACAGCTCGCCTTCGTCGCGATCGGCCAGTTCGGAGCGCATGACCTCGACCAGCCGGCGCACCGCCTCTATGCGACGGCCTTCGGCCTCGATATCGGGACCGCTGTCGAAGGGGAGCGTGCCCGCCTCGCTCTCTTCGTCGGGGGAGACCAACTCCAGCCCGAGCAGGCGCTCGGCCAGCTCCTCGAGGTCGTAGGTGCGCTGCGAGGGGTTGACGATGTAGGCGGCCAGGGCGGTGTCCATCTCCAGTCGCTCGACGTCCCGGTCCACTTCGAGGAGAGAGCGGACCAGGTCCTTTACGTCGTGCCCGGCCAGGGCTGCCTGCCCGCTCTCCAGGGCGTCGAGGATCGGATCCGCCGCATCGAAGGGGACCACGGCCGCCTCACCGGGAGCAGTGGACACCGCGAGACCGAACGGCTCTCCCCCGTCTGTGACCAGGGCGGCGATCAGGACCGGTTGTCGCGCCAGCGCACTCACTTCGTCAGGCGAGGTCATCAGCCGGCAGTCCACCTCGACCAGCTCCGAGTCCGGGACCGCCGAGGGCAGGGCTTGCTCCAGGTCGTTCCACATGGAATGGAACTCCAGACTGTCGAACAGGTCCTTGACCTGATTCCGGTCCCACTCCCGGGTGTGCATCTCTTCGATCTCAACGCCCAGTTCCATGTCGGCGACGAGTTGCATCAGCTCCCGATTCAGGAACACCTGCTGACGATGGGTGGCCAGATTCTCCCGCAGCTTCGGGGTCAGGTCGGAGACGGACATATAGAGGTTGTCGAGATCCCCGTACTCGGAGATGAGACGGGAAGCGGTCTTCTCCCCCACTCCGGGCACACCGGGCAGGTTGTCCGAGGTGTCCCCGCGCAGGGCGGCGTACTCGACGTACTGGTCGGGGCGGATCCCGTACCGATCCAGGACGTACGCCTCGTCGGCGAGCACGATGTCGCTGATCCCACGTCTCGTGTAGACCACATTGACCGGGCCCTCGATGAGCTGGAAGGCGTCCCGATCGCCGGTGACGATCAGCACGTCCCAACCTGCGGCCACCGACTTCTTGGTCAGCGTGGCGATCAGGTCGTCCGCCTCGTAGCCCTCCTCGCGAAGCTGTGTGATGTGCAGCGTCTGCAGCACCTCGTCGATCAGGGGAAGCTGGCTGCGGAAGTGATCCGGAGCCTTCTCCCGTTGTGCCTTGTACTCGGGGTATGAGTCGGTCCGGAAGGTGTGCCGGGACACGTCCCAGGCGACCGCTATGCCGTCGGGGTGGTAATCCTTGAGCAGCCGGATCAGCATCCGGGTGAACCCGAATACCGCGTTGGTGACCTGACCGCTCTTGGTGGCCAGGTCCTCGGGAAGGGCGTAAAAGGCCCGATAGGCGACCGAGTTACCGTCGATCAGAGCGAGTGTGGGCACGACCGAGACGGTAGCGCCGTCGGGTGTCAGTCGGGCAGGCGGTCGAGCAGGCGGTCCCTCGCCTTGATCAGCTTGGCTCGACGCACCTTGAGATAGAACGCCGTCTTCTCGAATCGGCGAACATCGCCCGCCGTGCGACCGGCCTCTTCGCGGTCGATGTAGTTGCCCACCGCCGCGTCCCGGCGAGCGTCCTCGTCGATGGAACGATGATTCGACAGCTCGGCGTTGACCAGGCGGAGCTCACGGTTGATGTATTCGATCTTGTCGTTGAGCCGGAACAGACGGCGGTGGATGCGATTCACGACCTCGAGCAGCGTAAAGGGAACCCGGTCCAATCGTTAACCTCCCCTTACACTTCAGACCGAGCCGGAGTGGCGGAATTGGCAGACGCGCAGCACTCAAAATGCTGTGTCCACCGTGGCGTGTGGGTTCGAGTCCCACCTCCGGCACTATCAGGCTGGCCCTCGGGGTGACTCAAACGGCTCAGCGTGGGGGCCAGCGGTTACCTCATCTGCCCCACACCGTTTCCCAACCATCGACACCGGGTAAATGAGCTCGTGTCGCGAGAAGGGAGTCGATGTGACACACGAGGAGATTTGGACTTATCGCACGGAGACCGGCATGTCGCACGGTGTCGACGCCGTGGACGTTGTCGGCTACGGGGTCGAGGCCCTGGATGGATCTATCGGCAAGGTCGACGAGGCCACCAACGATGCCGGGTCGGCCTATCTGGTGATCGACACCGGGCCGTGGATTTTCGGGCAGAAAGTGGTCCTCCCGGCAGGAGTCATCACCAGTGTGGACTTCGAAGACGAGACCGTCTTCGTGAATCGCACCAAGGAGGAGATCAAGAATGCTCCCCCGTTCGACGAGACCACCTACCGGGAGCCGAGTTATACCGAGCAGCTCGGCACCTATTACGGGCCGGAGGGCCACGGATACCGCGACTGGTAATTCGTAGACCCCCTCGCCCCTAGGGTCGAGGGGTCCGGGCAGTCGCCGATCGAAAGCGAGCACGGCCGCAGGGGGGCTTGCGGCCGTGTCGTATGAGCAAGCCTTGGTCCTAGCCGGCGAGAAAATCTGGAGATTGCCGGTCAGGGGTATGGATTCTGTCTGGGCCGGGTTGTAGTGTCGAACGTATGTTCGTAGGGGAGGGGCTTGGGGTGGGGTTGGGTCGATAGCCCCGGGTGCTGAACTGGCCCGCCTGTTGGCCGGGGTGGACCGGGAGTTGCTGTCTGACTTCGACC
>Ga0214469_1000489_pt1 | contig 13833 bp, 6 predicted proteins | sample RVTome_10_FD_187340 | JGI IMG/M metagenome (GOLD analysis project Ga0214469, IMG submission 187340) | Soil microbial communities from uranium-contaminated site in the Upper Colorado River Basin, Wyoming, United States - RVT153D57 HiSeq ... | reverse complement strand
GCCGTCGGGTCCGGGGGGTTCGACCGCCTCACCGACCGGGCACGCTGCCACTGGCCGAACGTGGGTCACGGGGCTCCCGGCCGGCCACCGGCACCCAAGCGAGCAGACAAGGGGCATCGACCATGAGCACCCCGCCCGAGACCTTCTCAGCGTTCGTTGCGATCAAGGACGACGACGACGTGCGTCGCGAGATCCAGCAGTGGAGCCACGACGACCTCGGCGACGGTGATGTCACCATCAAGGTGACGCACTCCAGCGTGAACTACAAGGACGGTCTCGCGACGATCCCCAAGGGCATGGTCGCCAGGATCTCGCCGCTGATCCCCGGCATCGACCTGGCGGGCACGGTCGTCGGCGATGCCGGTGGGTTCGCCGACGGCGACCACGTGCTCGCACACGGCTACGCCCTCGGCATGTCCCACCATGGCGGGTACGCACAGTACGCACGTGTGCCCGCGGACTGGGTGGTGCCGCTGGAGAGGCTGTCACCCCGGGAGGCCATGACCATCGGGACGGCGGGGTTCACCGCGGCGATGTCGGTGCAACTGCTGCAGGAGCACGGCGTGCAGCCCGCTGACGGTCCGGTGCTCGTCACCGGCGCGAGCGGCGGCGTGGGCAGCATGAGCGTCGACCTGCTCGCGGGCCAGGGCTATGAGGTGACCGCCAGCACCGGCAGCGAGGACGCCTCCGACTGGCTGACGAAGCTGGGCGCTTCGGACGTCATCGACCGGCTCGACACGAGCAGCGAGCGCCCGCTCGACAAGCAGCGCTGGGCGGCTGCCATCGACAGCGTCGGCGGTGCTCCACTCGCGGCGATCCTGCGGACCCTGCGCCACGGTGGCATCGTCGCCGCCTGCGGCAACACGGCAGGCATGTCGTTGCCGACCAGCGTCGCGCCGTTCATCCTGCGCGCGGTCACGCTGGCGGGCATCGACTCCGCCCAGTTCGACATCGCGGCGCGGCGTGCGCTGTGGGCCCGCCTGGCGGACGATCTGCGCCCACAATCGCTCGAGGCGTCCGAGGAGGTCGGCCTCGACGCGCTGGAGGACGCTTTGGATCGCATCCTCGACGGCCGGACCCGCGGACGGGTGCTCGTGAGCATCGACCACTGACCGGCCACGGGAACAGCGCAGCCACTGCGCCACGACCCCGCATCCGCGTCAGACAGCGGGGGCCAGGAGACGGATCACACGGCGATCTCGGGCGCGCTCTCCTCGAGCTCCTGGCCCCGGGTCTCGGGCAGCGGCAGATAGCCGATGGCCGTGACCGCGCACGGCACGCAGACCGACAGCGCCGCGATGACGAACGAGTCCATGGCGTCACTGATGGCACCGAACAGCACGAGCCCGGCAACGGCGCCTGCGACGCCGGCGGCCGCGAGCCAGCCCTGCGCGGTGGCGCGGTTGCTGGTCGGGAAGACCTCGGTCGACAGCGCACCGAACGCGGTGCCGTAGGCGCCCTGGGCGAGTGCACCCGCCCAGTATCCCGACACCACTCCGGCGGGCGATCCGCTGTAGATGAGCACGCCACTGGCGGCGATCAGCACATGCGGCATCAGCGAGCCGACGCGCCTGCCGAGCCGGTCGGCCGACCAGCGACCGAGCAGCAGTCCGATCAGTCCGAGCAGACCGGCCGCGATGACCGCGCCGGCCATGCTGGCGCGGCTGATGCCCAGCTCGCCCTCGGCGTAGAAGAACAGGAACGTGTTGACCGGGCCGGTCACGAAGTTGAAGGCGAACGTGAGTGTCACGAGGATCCACAGGCGCCGCCGCAGGGTGGGGTGCACGGCGGTCAACCCGCGCAGCCGGGGACGCGTCGTGCCACGCTCGCTGAAGACGACGAACCGGTCCGGTTCGGAGATCAGGCGGCCGATCAGCGGCAGTGCGAGCAACGGAACCAGGGCGAAGGCGAACACGCCGCGGAACCCCAGGCCGAACAACGAGTTGATCGGTATCCGCAGCACCGACACCGCGCCCACGCCGATGCCGTAGCCCGCGATCGCCAGCGCCAGCGCCTTCGTGCGGTGCTCGCTCCTGGTCTCCTCACTGGCGACGACCGAACCGACGGCATTCGCGGCGGTCAGCAGCGGACGTCCCAGTGCGATGATCGCCACGAACCACCAGAAGGTCGGGCTGGCCGCGGCCAGCACCGTCAGGGACAGACCGATCGCCATGGTGCCGATCAGCACACGCCGTCGTCCGTAGCGGTCCGCGACGCTCGACAGCGGCAGTGCGCCCAGCGACGCGAAGCGGATGATCGCAAGCCCGATGCCCACGGTGGTCGCCGAGAGACCGACGGCGGCCGCGTCGCCGCCGTCGGCGCCGAACGCGGTCGCGACGTCGGAGAGCGAGGCCGTCACCGCATACTGCGCGAACCCGCAGGCGATGCCCAGCAGTGCCACGGCGACCACCGTGCGGTGCAGCCAGGAGTGCAGGTTCAGGCGCTGCGTCGCCGAAGGTGGCATGAAGGCTTGCCCCTCGATAGGTAGGGTCGATCCGATACTCTATGCATCCGCATGGAGCCCGGACGCATGGACCGGCACCGTGACGAGCGGATGTCCGCGACACAAGGAGTTTCCGCTCGATGAACCTGTGGCCAGGCAAGCCATACCCGCTCGGCGCTCAGTGGGACGGTACGGGGACCAACTTCGCCCTGTTCAGCGAGCACGCCGAGGCGGTGGAGCTCTGCCTGTTCGACCGCGAGGGGCATGAGAACCGGATCCCGCTGTCCGAGGTCACGGCTTTCATCTGGCACGGCTATCTGCCGGGCGTCAGTCCCGGCCAGCGGTACGGGTTCCGTGTGCACGGACCGTACGCCCCTGGTGCGGGGCACCGCTTCAACGCCGCCAAGCTGCTGATCGACCCGTATGCGAAGGCCATCGAGGGACGCGTCGACTGGCACCCGTCGGTGTTCGGCTACGACCTCGACGCCGACGACACGGTGCCCGACGACAGCGACTCGGCGCCGCACGTGCCCAAGGGCCTGGTCACCAACCCGTTCTTCGACTGGGGCGACGATCGCCACCCCAACACGCCGTGGTTCGAGACGGTGATCTACGAGACCCATGTCCGTGGGTTGACCATGCAGCATCCCGACGTGTCCCCCGAGATGCGTGGCACCTACGCGGGGCTGGCGTCGCCACCGGTCCTGGACTACCTCGCCGACCTCGGTGTCACCGCGGTCGAACTGCAGCCCGTCCACCGCTTCGTGCACGACCACTTCCTGGTGCGCAAGGGCCTGCGCAACTACTGGGGCTACAACTCGATCGGGTTCCTGGCGCCGCACGACGAGTACGCGGCGCGGATCGGCGGCACGCGGAGCATCTACGAGTTCAAGGCGATGGTCAAGGGCCTGCACGACGCAGGCCTCGAGGTCATCCTCGACGTCGTCTACAACCACACGGCCGAGGGCAACCACCTCGGCCCGACGTTGTCGTTGCGGGGCATCGACAACGCCTCGTACTACCGCCTGGTCGACGACGACCGCCGGTACTACATGGACTACACGGGCACCGGCAACTCGCTCAACGCACGCCATCCCCACGTGCTCCAGCTGATCATGGACTCGCTGCGCTACTGGGTGCTGGAGATGCATGTCGACGGCTTCCGCTTCGACCTCGCGTCGACGCTCGCCCGCGAGCTGCACGATGTCGACCGGCTGAGCGCGTTCTTCGACATCATCCAGCAGGACCCCGTGATCAGCCAGGTCAAGTTGATCGCCGAGCCGTGGGACGTCGGCGAGGGTGGCTACCAGGTCGGCAACTTCCCGACGTTGTGGACCGAGTGGAACGGCAAGTACCGCGACACCGTCCGCGACTTCTGGCGCGGCGAGTCCGGTCAGCTGGGCGAGTTCGCGTCGCGGCTGACCGGATCGAGCGACCTGTACGCCCACAACGGCCGCAGGCCGTACGCCTCGATCAACTTCGTGACCGCCCACGACGGCTTCACGCTGCGCGACCTGGTGAGCTACAACAACAAGCACAACGACGCCAACCTCGACGACAACTCCTCGGGCGAGGATCACAACCGGTCGTGGAACCACGGTGTCGAGGGGCCGACCGACGACGAGGGCATCAACGCCGCCCGGCTGCGCCAGCAGCGCAACTTCCTCACGATGCTGTTCATCTCGCAGGGCGTGCCGATGCTGCTGGGCGGTGACGAGTTCGGACGCACCCAGCACGGCAACAACAACGCCTACTGCCAGGACACCGAGCTCGCGTGGTACGACTGGGAATGGACCGAGGATCAGCAGGCGCTCCACACGTTCACCCGGCGCCTGATCAAACTGCGCGCGGACCATCCCGTGTTCCGTCGCCAGCAGTACTTCCGTGGGCAGACCGCCGAGACGGTCGACCTGGAGTGGTTGCGCTCGGACGGCAGCCACATGACCGATGAGGACTGGGCGTCGGGCGAACGACGGTCCATCATGTTCTTCCTCAACGGGCAGGCCATCCCGACACCGGACCGGCGCGGCCAGCAGATCCGCGACGACAGCTTCCTGATCCTGATCAACGGCAACAACGAGCCCGCGAAGTTCGTGCTCCCCGGTGAACGCTACGGCGCCACCTGGGAGCTGGTGGTCGACACCGCCGACCCGCGGAGGCGGGGCGACGAACACCGGTTGCACGCCGAGGACCGCGTGCAGCTCGCAGCGCGCTCGATCAACATCCTCCGTCGACTGGATGACGCACGTGAGCGCTGAGGCCGACTACCTGGACGACTTCAATCGGGAGGCGCCGCCGGACACCGGCACGACGCCCCGCCCGCGTCCGCAACGCAGCGAAGATCCCCACGCCACCTACCGCCTGCAGCTGCATGCCGGCTTCGGATTCGCGGCGGTGTCGGAACTGCTCGACTACTTCGCCGATCTCGGCGTAACACACCTGTACCTGTCGCCGGTGCTGCAGGCCCGTTCGGGCAGCATGCACGGCTACGACGTCGTCGATCCGACGATCGTGTCCGAAGCGCTCGGCGGCGAGGAGGGCCTGCGCGCGCTGGCGACCGCGGCGCAGGAGCGCGGCCTCGGACTGATCGTCGACATCGTCCCCAATCACATGGCGGCCTCCGAGGAGAACCCGCTGTGGGAGCAGTTGCTGGCCGAAGGCATGTCCAGTGCGGCCGCGTCGGTGTTCGACGTCGACTGGCGCCCGCCGCTGCCGACCGCGGACGGCAAGGTGATCCTGCCCGTCCTCGGTGCGTCGTACGGCGAGGCCCTGACGTCGGGAGCGCTGCGGCTCACCCGTGTGGAAGGCGTCTACCGCCTGCAGTACGAGTATCGGACGTTCCCGCTGCGGCGCGACACGCTTGACACGATCGAGGCGGCAGGAGGCGGTCGCGCCTTCTCGGGCACGCCTGGCGTCGCGGCGAGCTGGCAGCCGCTGCACGACCTGCTGGAGGCGCAGTACTACCGGTTGGTGCACTGGCGCATCGGTGACGACGTCATCAACTACCGCCGGTTCTTCACCATCGACGACCTGGCGGCGGTGCGCGTCGACGTCCCCGAGGTGTTCGAACGCATCCACGCCGCGACCATCGACCTGATCGCCGACGGCGTGATCAGTGGCCTGCGCGTCGATCACCCCGACGGCCTGCGCGACCCGGAGCGCTACCTGCAGCAACTGCGGAACCGCACCGGCGTGTGGATCGTGGCCGAGAAGATCCTCCACCCGGGGGAGCGGCTGCGCGATTGGCCGATCGCCGGGACGACGGGCTACGACTTCTGCAATGACGTGCTGGGCCTGTACATCAACCCCGAGGCGATGTCGCAGATGCACGACATCGACCGCAAGCTCGGCGGCGGTCAGCCCTACGAGGAGCATGCGGTCGCCGGCAAACGCGCGGTGCTCGAAGGCGGACTGTCCGCCGACCTCGCGCGGGTCGCCGCAAGCCTGTGGGCGGTGACCCAGCAGCATCCGGACGTCCGTGACGTCACCCTCGACTGGTGCTCCCGTGTGCTGTCGCGCACCTTGGAGCACTTCCACGTCTACCGGACCTACGTCGATCCCGAGACCGGGACGGCGCATCCCGCAGACCGCGAGCACATCAGTGCCGCCGTAGCGAAGGCGCGCGAAGACGACCCCCACCCGCCACCGGAGCTGTGGGACTTCCTCGAAGCGCTGCTGTCGGGTGACGCCGGCAGCAACCCCGCCACGCTCGAGGTGATCGCGCGGTTCCAGCAGCTGTGCAGCGCGGTCATGGCCAAGGGCACCGAGGACTGCGCGTTCTACCGCTACCGGCCCGTGCTCGCGCTCGCCGAGGTGGGCGGGGACCCCGCGCGTGCCGGTCGATCCGTCGAGGAGTTCCAGCAGGCCAACGCCTACCGGGCTGAGCGGCATCCCCACGCCATCCTCTCCACCGCCACCCACGACTCCAAGCGGGGCGAGGACACGCGCCTGCGAATGGCTGCCCTGACCGAGATGGTCGATGCCTGGGGCGCGGCGGTCGACGCCTGTGAGGACGCGAACCTCGACAGCCCGCTGCCGGCGCAGTCGCGCCAGCTCGTCTACCAGACCGCGGTCGGTGTCTGGCCGCTCGAGGGTGAACCCGACGACACCCACCGCGACCGGCTCGCCGCGTATGTGGTCAAGGCCGAGCGCGAGGCCGGTGTGTACACCTCGTGGACCGAGAACGACGAGCAGTTCGAGGAGCGGCTGCGCGCGTTCGCCCACAAGATCCTCGACGCCGAAAGCGCACCGGAGGCGTTCACCGCGGCGGTGCGTCGCAGCTCCGAGGTTGCCATGGCGTCCGGGTTGGGTCAGGTCGTGCTGCGCACACTGTCGCCCGGTGTCGCGGATCTCTACCAGGGCACCGAGGTGTGGGACGACGCCCTGGTCGATCCCGACAACCGCCGGGAGGTGCCGTTCTCGTCACGCCGTGACCTGCTCTACGCGTCCGGCGACGAGGCGGCCGTCGACGACCTGCTCGCCCACCGGCGCAACGGCGGCATCAAGATGTTCGTGCTGCAGCGCGCGCTGGCCGCACGCGCCGCACATCCATCGTGCGTCGGGTTCGGAAGCGGGTACCTGCCGCTGCCGGTCAGCGGTACGTGGGCCGACCACATCGTTGGCTTCGCGCGCGTGGCCTCCGACGGGTCCGATGCGTTGCTGGTGATCGCGCCACGTCTGCCGGGCGCGGTGATGGGGGAGCGCGATGCTCCTCCGCTGGGAGCGGACTGGGGTGACACGGCGCTCAAGATCCCCGGGTTCCTGCAGGGCGACTACCGGGACATCTACTCCGGTGGCGGCGGCGAGATCGGTGACACCCTCGAGCTGTCCGACCTGCTGAGCAGCCTGCCCGTCGCGGTGCTCGAGCGCGACCTCGATCGTCCGGCCGAGATCGACTCCTGAGTCCTGCGCTGCGCTCGCGCGCCGCGAGCACCCGGCGGTGCGCGCGGTCGTCATGCCCGTTCGAGGACGGCCACGCACCACAGCGGCATCAGGCACCGCACGTCCGCGTCACCGTGCTCGATGCGCACCTCGGTGCCTGATCCGCCGTAGGCGCTGTCGTTGGTCGTCCACAGCACACTCCATGTGCCGGCCAGCGCGAAGGTGACAGCGGTGGCGTCGTCGCCCGCGTTGGCGACGATGACCACGGGCGCCGCACCGGCGGGATCGTCACGCAAGACCGCCATCTGTCGCGCGCCGGTGAGCAGTCGCCTGACCATCCGACGGTCGCCGGTGGCCAGTGCAGGCGTCGTCCGGCGCAGGCGCAGGACATCGGTCCACAGGCGGCGGCGGTCCCGGGCCGCGGGTGTGTCGGCGTCGGACCAGTCCAGCGTGCTCGCCGTCAGCGTCGTCGGGTCCTGGGGGTCGGGGACCTCGGCGCCCCCGAAGCCGGTGAACGCCGAGAACTCCTCGCGCCTTCCGGTGCGGACGGCCTCGGCCAGCGAGGGTTCAGGGTGGCTCGAGAAGTACAGGAACGGGGTGGTCGCGCCGTACTCCTCGCCCATGAACAGCATGGGCACGGTGGGCGCGACACCGAGCAGGCCGATGGCGAAGCGCACGCGGTCGTCGTCGGCCAGCACCGTCAGGCGCCGGCCACGCGCCCGGTTGCCGATCTGATCGTGGTTCTGAGTGCAGGCGACCAGGCGCCGCCCCGACACGGTGGGCGGCAATGGCGTGCCGACCGTGCGCTGCCGGTGGTCCGACCAGCGACCGTCGAACACGAACCCCCGCGCGTAGGCCGCCACCACGTCCGTCAGGCCCTCGTAGTCGCTGTAGTAACCGTCGCGTTCGCCGGTGACGGTGACGTGGATGGCGTGATGGAGGTCGTCGAGCCACTGCGCGGTCATGCCCATGCCTCCGGCCGGACGTGGCAGCACAGTGCGCGGATCCTGCTGATCCGATTCGGCGATCAGCACCAGCGAGCGGCCGACCTGCTCACTGAGGCGGTCGACCGCCGATGACAGCTCGCGCAGGATCGGTGTGGCGGACCCGTCGTGGAGAGCGTGGACCGCATCGAGTCGCAGCCCGTCGACGTGGAAGTCCGTCAACCACATCATCGCGTTGTCCACGACGTAGGCCCGGACCGCGTCGGCGCCCTCATGGTCGAAGTTGATCGCCGAGCCCCACGGGGTCGAGTAGCGATCTGTGAGGTACGGGCCGAACCGGCCGTGGTAGCTGCCGCTCGGGCCGAAGTGGTTGTAGACCACATCGAGGATCACCGCGAGGTCGTTGCGGTGGCAGGCGTCGACGAACCGGACGAACGCCTCCGGTCCGCCGTAGGGTTCGTGGACGGCGTACCAGCACACACCGTCGTACCCCCACCCGTGCGGGCCGTTGAACGCGGCTACCGGCATGACCTCGACATGGGAGATCCCCAGGTCGCGCAGGCCGGCAAGGTGCGCGACGGCGGCGTCGAACGTGCCCTCGGGCGTGAACGTGCCGATGTGCAGTTCGTAGATCGCCGCGCTCGACAGCGGCGGCGGGCGCCAGCGGAGCTCACCGTCGGACCACACGAACGCCGCGCGGTCGAGCACCGCTGACGCCGCGTGCACGCCGTCGGGCTGGTGCTGTGACGCCGGATCCGGCAGCGGGTCGCCGCCGTCGAAGCTGAACGCGTAGCGGTCGCCCACGCTGCCCGGCACACGAACGACGTGCCAGCCACGTCCGGACGGTTCCATGGTCACCGGTTCGTGCCCGTCGCGGACCAGATCCAGTTGCTCCCGATACGGAGCCCACACCCGGAAGGTGATGGTTCCGTCGCCGTGCACCACCGGACCGTGCCGGACCGGATAGGCGCCGAAGGCGGTCATGCGCCGGCCTTCATGTCGCGGTGCGTCAGTTCGACCGTGCGGCTGCGGTGTCCGGCTCCAGACCCGACACCGCAGGCTGGCCGGCCTGTTCGACCTCGGCGATGATCTGCTCGACGGTTGGCGTCACCCGGTCGTAGAGCGGCTTGGGGTACAACCCGATGCCGACGATGACGGCCACCAGTGGCACCATGACGGCCTTCTCGCGCAGGCTCAGGTCGAGCATGCCGACCGCCTTGCCCTCGACAGGGCCGTGGAACATGCGCTGGTACGCCCACAGCAGGTACAGCGCGGCGAAGATCACCCCGAACGACGCCATGACCGCTGCCCACGGGGTGGTCTGGTAGCTGCCGAGCAGGATGGGGAACTCGCCGGCGAACCCGTTGAGGCCCGGAAGCGCCAGCGACGACAGCACGACGATCAGGAACAGGCCACCGAAGACCGGCGTCGCCTTGGCCAGCCCTGAGTAGTCGGCGATCCTGCGTGAGTGCGTCCGCTCGTACATGAAGCCGATCAGGATGAACAGCGCGCCCGTGGACAGGCCATGGTTGACCATCTGCACGACGCTGCCCGACGTGCTGGTCGTGTTCAGCGCGAACACACCCAGCACGACGAAGCCCATGTGCGCGACCGAGGAGTAGGCCACCAGCTTCTTGATGTCGGGCTGCACCATGGCGACCAGTGCGCCGTAGAGCACGCCGACCACCGCCAGGCCGAGGATCGCCGGTGCGAGGCTCTGCGTGGCCTGCGGGAAGTACGGCAGCGAGAAGCGGATGATTCCGTAGCCGCCGATCTTGAGCAGGATGGCCGCCAGGTCGACCGACCCGATGGTCGGCGCCTCGGTGTGCGCGTCGGGCAGCCACGTGTGGAACGGGAACAGCGGCACCTTGATCGCGAATGCGACGAAGAAGGCCAGGAACAGCCAGATCTCCTCGGCATCGCTCAACGTCAGGCCCCGCAGCGCCTCGTAGTCGAAGGTGGTCGCGCCGGCCTTGAAGTACATGTAGAGGATGGCGACGAGCATCAGCAGCCCGCCGATAAGTGTGTACAGGAAGAACTTGATCGCGGCATACCGCCGGTTCGCGCCGCCCCACACGCCGATCAGCGCGTACATCGGCACGAGCATCGCTTCGAAGAAGACGTAGAACAGGATGAGGTCGAGCGCGACGAACACGCCTATCACCGCGGCCTCCAGCGTCAGCACCGCGATGTAGAAGCCCTTGGTGCGCTCGCTCACATGGCCCCACGTCGCCAGCACCGCGAGCGGGATGATGAACGTCGACAGCATGACCAGCGGGAACGTGATGCCGTCGACGCCGACCTGGTAGTTGATGCCCCATGCGGGGATCCATGGCACGCGCTCGACGAGCTGGAAACCGGCTTCACCGACCTCGAAGGCGCCGATCAGTGCCAGCGACACGAGGAACGTGGCCACGGTGCCCACCAGCGTCACCTGGCGGATGGCCTCGGTACGGGTCGCAGGGATGAAGCCCACGATCAGCGCGCACAGCGCCGGTAACCCGATGAGGATGGACAGCAGGGGCAGGTCAGCCAACGCGAGCTCCGGGACGAAACGATCAGGCGTGCGTCAGCACGATATCGTCCCTCCGCCTCCGACGCGAAGACCAGCGGCACACGTGCACGCGTTGGCGGCCGCCGGACGCCCGCTCGGGGCCTGCGCACCGCAGCGTGCGGGAGACACGCAGGTCAGGCGGGGTCGGGCACCAGCCACAGCGTGGCCAGCGGTGGCACGTAGACCTGGGCCGACGCGGTCATGCCGTGCCAGGGGTGGTGCTCGGCGACGATGACGCCCATGTTGCCGAGGTTGCCACCGCCGTAGATGTCGGCGTCGGTGTTGAGCAGCTCACGCCAGCGCCCCGCACGTGGCAGGCCGAAGCGCTGGACGTCGCGTGGCACGGGAGACAGGTTGACGATGCACACCAGTGGTGCGCCGTCATCGGCATAGCGGACGAACGACAGCATGTTGGCGTCGGCGTTGCTGGCGTCGATCCACTGGAACCCCTCAGGATCGTGGTCGCGGTGCCATAGCGAGGGGGTGTCACGGTACGTGCGGTTGAGGTCGCCGACCAGGCGCTGGAGCCCGCGGTGGTCGTGCTCCTCGAGCAGGTGCCAGTCGAGCTCCGAGCTGTCGTCCCACTCGCGCCACTGTCCGAACTCACCGCCCATGAACAGCAGTTGCTTGCCAGGGTGCGCCCACATGTAGCCGTAGAGCGCGCGCAGGTTGGCGAACTTCTGCCAGCGGTCACCGGGCATCTTGTCGAGCAGGCTGTGCTTGCCGTGCACCACCTCGTCGTGTGACAGCGGCAGCATGTAGTTCTCGCTCCACGCGTAGAGCAGGCCGAACGTCAGCTCGTTGTGGTGGAACCGGCGGTGGATGGGATCGCGTGAGAAGTACGACAGGGTGTCGTGCATCCACCCCATGTTCCACTTGAAGCCGAAGCCCAGCCCGCCGAGGTGCACGGGACGGGAGACGCCGGGCCACGCGGTGGACTCCTCGGCGATCAGCAGCGCGCCGGGTTTGCGTCCGTAGACGGTCCTGGCGGTCTCCTTGAGGAACTCGATCGCTTCGAGGTTCTCGTTGCCGCCATAGGCGTTGGGCACCCACTCGCCCTCGTTGCGCGAGTAGTCCAGGTACAGCATCGACGCGACCGCGTCGACCCGGAGGCCGTCGATGTGCAGCTCCTCGAGCCAGAACAGGGCGCTGGCGAGCAGGAAGTTGCGAACCTCGTTGCGCCCGAAGTTGAACACGAGCGTGCCCCAGTCGGGATGCTCGCCCTGACGGGGGTCGGCGTGCTCGTACAGCGCGGTGCCGTCGAAGCGGGCCAGCGCCCATTCGTCCTTCGGGAAGTGCGCGGGCACCCAGTCGACGATCACCCCGATGCCGCGCTGGTGCAGGTGGTCGACCATGTAGCGGAAGTCGTCGGGATCGCCGAACCGCGCCGTCGGGGCGAAGTGACCGGTGACCTGGTAGCCCCACGACCCGCTGTAGGGATGCTCGGCCACGGGCAGCAGTTCGACGTGGGAGAAGCCGAGCTCCACGGCATGGTCGGCGAGCTGGTGCGCCAGCTCGCGGTAGCCCAGTGGCTGGCCGTCGGGACGCCGCCACGAGCCCAGATGCACCTCGTAGACCGACAGCGGCTGGCGGTGCCACTCCTGCTCGGGGCGGCTGCTCATCCAGTCGGCATCCGCCCAGTCGTAGTGGGAGGCGAAGACCCGGCTGGCGTTCTGCGGCGGTGCCTCGGTCCAGAAGGCGACCGGATCGCTGTGCAGCGTCAGGTGGCCGTCGGCCCCGGCGATCTCGTAGCGGTAGTACGCACCGTCGGCAACGTCGGGGAGAAACAGCTCCCAGATGCCGGTGCCCAGCATGCGCATCGGATGCCGGCGGCCGTCCCAGTCGTTGAACGACCCGACGACCCGCACCGACCGGGCGTTGGGCGCCCACACGGCGAATGCGGTGCCGGCCACGCCGTTGATCTCGGTGACATGTGCGCCGAGGTGCCGCCACAGCTCCTCGTGGCGGCCCTCGCCGGCCAGGTGCAGGTCGGTGTCACCGAGCGTCGGCCAGAAGGCGTAGGGGTCGTAGCCCTCGAACTCGGTGCCATCGGCCGTCCGGAACCGCAGCCGGTATTCCCCGGCCTTCAGTGTCTCGGGCACCAGCGCCTCGAACAGCCCGCCGTCGGCCGTGCGCTCGGCCGGGTGCACGGCACCGCCTGGCGTGACGATGTCGACCTCCGTGACGTCCGGGCGCAGAACGCGTACCACCGTCCCGTCGACGTGCTCGTGCAGGCCGAGCACCCGGTGCGGGTTGGTGTGCCGGAACTCGAGCAGCGCTGCCACCTCGTCGCTGTCGGCGTGCCACTGCGTCGTCGTGGACATGAGCTCTCCTGTCGTTGCGCTTGGGGGCCGCTGGGGGGTGGTTCTGTGGTCTGCCGGTGACGCGTCGAGGCGGTCGAGGATGCGGCGGACGCCACCGACCGGGATGTGCAGCCAGTCGGGCCGGTTCGCCCGCTCGTAGCCGATCTCGTAGACGGCCTTCTCGAGCTCGAACAGCGTCAGCAGCGCGGGGTCGACCGGGCGTGCCGCGTGGTCCCGGTAGCCGGCGAGGAAGCGGTCGCGCGCGGCGTTCCGCCACGCGCGCAGCGCGGGCGGCAGGTCGTGGACGCCTGCGGCGTCGTCGCCCAGGCCGGCAGCCGCCGCGTAGTCGAACGAGCGCACCATGCCGGCCAGGTCGCGCGCGGGGGGCGCCAGCGCGCGGCGCTCGTCGATGGACCGCGCCGGCTCGCCTTCGAAGTCGAGCACCTGCCAGCCACGTTCGGAGTCGACGACCTGGCCGAGGTGCAGATCACCGTGCGTGCGCGATCGTACGCCCGGCTCGGTGATCGCCGCTGTGGCGCGGTCGATGGCCTCCATGACCGCGGTGCGGTTGAACGGAAGGGGTGGTCCGGGAGCGTCGAACACGTCCGCCGTCTGCCGCTGGATGGCCGCGGACCATGCCGCCACGTCGTCGGCGGTGGCCACCGTGCTCGGCAACGCGGCGGCCAGCGCCGCATGCATGTCGGCGAT
>Ga0214469_1000487_pt1 | contig 13845 bp, 13 predicted proteins | sample RVTome_10_FD_187340 | JGI IMG/M metagenome (GOLD analysis project Ga0214469, IMG submission 187340) | Soil microbial communities from uranium-contaminated site in the Upper Colorado River Basin, Wyoming, United States - RVT153D57 HiSeq ... | reverse complement strand
CGTGGGGAAGGTCGGGCGCCTGGTCGAGCCCGGCGAGCAGCGGCCCGTAGACCGCGCCCATCGGCCCCGAGAGCACGGGCCCGTACGCGGCGCCGCCCGCCTTCCGGTAGACGGGGCACACGTTGATGCAGGCTCCGCAACGGATGCAGTTCAGCATCTCGCGGTACGGCCCGCCCAGGATGTCGGTCCGGCCGTTGTCAACGATCACCACGTGAAGCTCCTCCGGGCCGTCCTTCTCGCCTGCGCGGCGCGGTCCGGTGACGAGCGTCGTATAGCTCGTCAGCTTCTGGCCGGTCGCGCTCCGGGCCAGGAGCTGCAGGAGGACGGCGACCTCGTCGAGGGTCGGGACGACGCGCTCCATCCCCATCACCGCCACGTGGACACGCGGGAGCGACGAGACGAGGCGCGCGTTCCCCTCGTTCGAGACGAGGCAGATCGAGCCGGTCTCCGCGACGCCGAAGTTGGCGCCGGTGATCCCGACCTCGGCGGTGAGGAAGACCTCGCGCAGGCGCCGGCGCGCGGTGGCGGTCAGCTCGGCGAGGTCGTCCGAGACCGGCGCGCCTTCGACTCGCGAGAAGAGCTCGGCCACCTCCGCTGCGGTCTTCTCGATCGCGGGAGCCACGATGTGCACCGGGTGCTCGCCGCCGAGCTGGAGGATGTACTCGCCGAGGTCGGTCTCGACCACCTCGATGCCGGCCTCCTCGAGCGCGGGGTTCAGCCCGATCTCCTCGGTCGCCATGGACTTCGACTTTGCCGCGCGGCGCGCGCCGGCGCCCCGGCAGATCTCGACCACGGTCTCGCGCGCCTCCACGGCCGTCGTCGCGCGGTGCACGTGCCCGCCGCGCTCCTCGACCGCGCGGGCGAACGCGTCGACGTGGCGCTCGAGGTCGGCCATCGTCCGCGTGCGGATTTCGTGCGCGCGCTCGCGAAGCGCCTCGACGCCCTCGAGCTCGTCCCAGGCCGCGGTCCGGTGCCCGTAGAGCCGCCCGGTTGCGTCGTCCAGGGCGCGCTGCGCGTGCCCGTCGGCGACCTTCGCCGCCGCGGCCGCGCGGAAGGCGCCACGTGGGCGGGCGAGCGGCGAGGTCACGCGGTGGCGCGCGCGGGCTCGGCGCCGGACCGCTCGGCAGCGACCTCGAGGAAGCCGCGCATCAGGCGCCGCCCGAGCTCGTTCCAGCGGCCGATCTCCTCGGCCACGCGGGCGCGCTCCGCCTCGGGGTCGAATCCCTGCGCGACGGCGTCGGGATCCGTGTCGTAGTTCGCGATCCAGCTCTCGCAGATCTTCCGCGTCACCTCGGCGTGGAACTGGGTGCCCCACGCCGCCGCGTCGCCGAGGCGGTAGGCCTGCAGGCAGACGGAGCTCTGCGCGAGCGCGGTCGCGCCCACGGGGAGCTCGCTCTGGTAGCTGTGCCACTGGTACGCGGTGAACCGCTCGGGCAGGTCGCGGAACACCGGGTCGAACGGCGCCTCCGTGGTCGTCTGGACGTCGAACCAGCCGATCTCGGGCTCCGGCGCGCGCGAGACCTGTGCGCCCGCCACCGCCCCGAGCAACTGACTGCCGAGACAGACGCCGAACACCGGGACGCCCGTCTCGAGCGAGCGCTCGATCAGGCGCGCCTCGTCCGGGATCCAGGGGTGGCCGTCCAGCTCGTGGACGTTCATCGAGCCGCCCAGCACGAGCACCCCGTCGTACGCCTCGATCTCCCGGGGCGGATCGCCGAGGGCGAAGCTCTTCTCCTCCAGCTCGTGACCTTCCGCGACGACCTCCTCGCCGAAGACGCCGGCGCGTGCGTTCTCGCCGTGGATGACCGAGAGAATCCGCATGGATCGCAGCTTAGATGGTTGACCGCCAATCGCCGCGCCCTCGGATGACGACCCGGACACGGCGCCGGGTCGCCCCGCGAGCACGCCGATCCCGGCGAACCATCAGCGTCGCGCCGCCCGGGCGCGGAGGGCCGCCTGCAGGTCGGCCGCCGCCGGCCCGGGCGCGCCGTCGCCGACCGGGCGCCCGTCGAGCTCGACCACCGGCATCACCTCCCGCACCGACGAGGACGTGAACGCCTCGTCCGCGCCGGCCAGGTGGGCGAGCGGGAAGACGCCCTCGCGCACCTCGTAGCCGAGCCCGGCCGCCTCCTCGACCACGGTCGCCCGCGTGACGCCGGCGAGGATGCCGAGCTCGAGCGCCGGCGTGTAGAGCACGCGGTCGAGCCGCCACCAGACGTTCGTGACCGGGCCCTCGAGGACGACGTCGTCGCGGGCGAGGAAGACGGCATCGTCCGCGCCGCGCCGCCGCGCCTCGGCCTCCGCGGCCATGTTCACCGCGTAGCTCGTCGACTTCACGCCGCCCAGCATCCACGGCGCGGCCGCGCGCCGGTCCGCCTCGAACCCGAGCGGGAGCGCGACGACGCGCAGGCCTCGCGCCCGGCGCTCCTCGAGCTCGGGCGGAAGGGTTGAGACGAGCGCGAGCCCGCTCGGCTCCTCCGTTCCCTCCCGGCCGGCCGTCCAGTACAGGCGCAGGACGGCGTCCGGCTCTCCGGCCGCGGCGAGCGCGTCGCCGGCGAGCGCGCGGCAGGCGTCCCGGTCGACGGCCGGAAGCCCGATCCGCTCGGCCGAGCCCGCGAGGCGCGCGAGGTGATCGTCCAGCCGGAACGCGCGCCCGGCGTAGACGCGCAGCGTCTCGAATGCCGCGCGGCCGCGGAGGAGGGCCTCGTCGTCTGCGTGCAGGACCGGCTCGTCGGGCGCGACGACGCCGCGCCCGAGCACCGCGAGCGCGACGAGCGTCACGCCGGCACCGGGCCCGCCACGCGTCCGCCGACCGCGGCGAGGAGGGGCCGCGCCTTGACCCAGGACTCCTCGATCTCGGCCTCCGGCTCCGAGTCCCACACGATGCCCCCGCCCACCCAGAGGTGGATGCGCCCCTCGGCAACGGCGAACGTACGGATCGTCAGCGCGAGATCGAAGTCGCCGTTCGGCCTGATGCGGCCGATCGCGCCCATCGACGCGCCGCGCCCGACCGGCTCGAGGGCGGCGATCAGGTCGAGCGCCGCAATCTTCGGTGCGCCGGTGACCGAGCCGCCCGGGAAGGTCGCCCGCAGGACATCCGCGAGCGAGGCCTCGCCGCGCAGCCGCCCCTCGACGCGCGACACGAGGTGCGTGACCCCCGCGAGCTCCCGCTCGCACATGAGCTCCGGCCAGCGGACGCTCCCCGGCTCGCAGACCCGCGAGAGGTCGTTGCGCTCGAGGTCGACGATCATCACGTGCTCGGCGCCGTCCTTCTCCGACCCGGCCAGGTCGTCGGCGTCACCGAGCGGGCGCGTTCCCTTGATCGGATAGGTCGAGAGCGTCCGTCCCCGGCGGCGCAGGAAGACCTCAGGTGACGCCGACACGACCGTCCACCCGGTGCCCGTGAGCGGCTCCGGGTGGAGCGGCCGGAGCGGCGCAAGGCGTGCCGCGAGGCCGGCCGGGTCGCCGCGGAACGGCGCGGAGAGGTGCTGGACGAGGTTCACCTGGTAGACGTCCCCGCGCGCGATCGCCGTCCGGACGTCGTCGACCGCGGCCGCGTAGTCGCCCGGCGCCCAGGTGGTCTCCCAGTCCCCGATCGCGAACGACCCCGGCGAAACGGCCGGCTCGGCGGCCGGGCGGATGCGGCAGGCGGCGAGCGGCAGCGGGCAAGGCTCGGGCGGCGCCGCGACCGGGAGGCGCCGGAGGGCGTCGGACGCCCGGTACGCGAGGAGCACGTCCGCGACGACGTCGCGCTCGCCGTCCGCGAAGAACCGTCGCTCCTCCAGGTAGGCGCAGAGCTCTCCCACCGGATCGGCGCCTTCCCAGACCTCGAGCATGGTCCTACGCTAGCGCGCGCTAGGCCCAGCCGAGCTCGTCGAGGCGGGCGTCGGAGATGCCGAAGTGGTGCGCGATCTCGTGCACGACCGTGACCTGGATCTCCTCCTCGAGCAGCTCCGGGTCGTGCCCGAAGTCCTCGAGGAGCGGGCGGCGGTAGATGGAGATCTTGTCCGGCAGGACGCCCCCGTAGCCCGAGTCCCGCTCGGTCAGCGCGACGCCGTCGTAGAGGCCGTAGAGGTCCGGCTCCTCCTCGTTCTCGTCTTCCACGACGATCTCGACGTTCGACATCGCCTGCCGCAGCTCGGCCGGCAGCCCCTCGAGCGCGCGGGCGACGTGCTCCTCGAACTCCGCGCGCGTCACCAGGCCTCCTCGTACGAGCGGCCCGCGTGGAAGAGCTTCACCGTGAGCACCCCGAAGACGAACCCGCCGATGTGCGCGAAGTACGCGATCCCGGCGCCCTCCCCGGGGGAGGTGAACGACGTGCTCCCCTCGAGCAGCTGCAGGCCGAACCAGATGCCGAGGTAGAGGAAGGCCGGAATCGGGATGAAGAAGATCGGGAAAACCCAGGTGAGGATGAGACTGCGTGGGTGGAGGAGAATGTACGCGCCCAGCACGGCGGCGATCGCGCCGCTCGCGCCGACGTTGGGGATCGTCGCGTCCTCGGCCGAGCCCCAGCCGAGCGTCACGAACGACTGGGCGGCCGTGGCCGCGAAGCCCCCCGCGAGGTAGAAGACGACGAAGCGCACGCGCCCGAGCTCGTCCTCGATGTTGTTGCCGAAGATCCAGAGGAAGAGCATGTTGCCGCCCAGGTGGATCCAGTCGCCGTGCATGAACATGGAGGTGAACGCGTTGACCGGCCACGACTCGCCGACGTCGCGGCACGAGCCGTCGACCTCGCAGGGCCGGTAGGCGAGGTCGACGATCGACTGCGTGAAGCCGGGCTCACCGCCTGCGCCCTGCAGGAAGATCCAGACCCCGGTGTTCGCAGCGATGAACGCGACCGTGAGCACCGGGAAGCGCCGGGTCGGAATCGCGTCCTTGAGCGGGAGCACGCGGGCCCGGGCCCTACGCGATCACGAGGGCCATCAACGCCTTCTGCGCATGGAGGCGGTTCTCGGCCTGGTCCCAGGCGGCCGACTGCGAGCCGTGCAGGACCGCCTCGGTCACCTCCTCGCCGTAGTGGGCCGGCAGGCAGTGCATGACGATCGCGTTCCCCGAGGCGAGGCGGAGCACACGGTCGTCGATCCGGTACGGCTCGAGGTCGCGGAGCCGCCGCTCGCGCTCCTCGTCCTGGCCCATGCTCGTCCAGACGTCGGTGTAGAGGACGTTCGCCCCGCGGATCGCCTCGTCGCGGTCGTGCGTCAGCCCGACCTCGCCGCCGGACTCCTCCGCGGCCGCTCGGGCCCACCCGACGACCTCCTCCTCCGGCTCGTAGCCTTCCGGCGTCGCCGCGACGAACTCGGCGCCGAGCTTCGCGCACGCGACCATGAGCGAGTGGCAGACGTTGTTGCCGTCGCCGAGGTACGCGACGCGGATGCCCTCGAGCTTGCCGAAGCGCTCGCGGATCGTCATCACGTCGGCGAGCGCCTGGCAGGGGTGGAACCGGTCGGTGAGGCCGTTGATGACCGGGACGTCGCCGTGCTCGGCGAGCTGGTCGACGTCGGACTGGTCGAACGTCCGGATCATGATCCCGTCGAGGTAGCGCGAGAGGACGACGGCCGTGTCCTTGATCGTCTCGCCGCGGCCGAGCTGGAGGTCGTTCGCCGAGAGGTAGAGCCCCGTCCCGCCGAGCTGCCAGATCCCGGTCTCGAAGCTGACGCGCGTGCGCGTGGACGGCTTCGTGAAGATCATCCCGAGCGTTCGACCCTCGAGCACGCGGTCGGCCACGCCGCTCTTCAGGCGCGCCTTCAGCCGGTCGGCGAGATCGAGGACGGCGACGAGCTCCTCGGGGCTCCAGTCGTTGACGCGGAGGAAGCTGCGCCCCTTCAGGTGGACGGGGATCACGGCCTGCATCTTAGGGTCGGAGTGCATTGATGGTAAGAGGCTTAGGTTTCCTTCTTGCTTGGTAGGCAGGTCTTTGTTACGCTCGGCCCGAAACCGTCAGCGTAGGGAGGTTTTCGATGGCAGTCGTTCGTTGGGAGCCCTTCCGCGAGCTCGCCGCGCTCCAGAGCGAGATGAGCCGCTGGATGAACCAGGTCGCCGGCACGGGAACGCCGGGCAACGGCAGCGCAACGTCGACGTGGCTTCCGGCCGTGGACGTCTGGGAGACCGACGGTGAGCTCGTGCTCTCCTTCGACCTCCCCGGGGTCGAGGAGGACCGGATCTCCGTCGAGCTCGAGGACAACGTCCTCACCGTGAGCGGCGACCGCGAGCGCGCCGAGCGGACCGAGGGCGACCGCTTCTACCGCTACGAGCGGCGCTTCGGCGAGTTCGCGCGCAGCGTCACGCTTCCGCAGGGCGTCGACGAGGAGAAGATCCAGGCCGACTACAAGGCCGGCGTGCTCGAGGTGCGCGTCCGGAAGCCGGTGGAGCAGAAGCCGAAGCGGATTCGGATCGGCGGCTCCGAGGCGGCGGCGATCGAGGGCACCGGCACGCGTACCTCGTAGGCCCGTACCGCGCTCTCCTGGGGAAGGGGCGGGGCGTTCGGCCTCGCCCCTCGGCGTTAACCGGACACGATTCGCGTGCCGAGCTCCCCGTCGCGGAGCCCCTCGGCGCTCGCGATCCGCGCCTCCCCGCCCGTCGCGCGGACGAACGCGAACGCAGCCTCGACCTTCGGGCGCATGCTCCCGGCCGGAAGCTCGGCGACGAAGCTGTCGTCCTCGTCCGCGCGGAGCTCGGCGACCGGCTCCTGCTCCGGCGCCCCGAACGCCCGGTAGAGGGCGGGCACCTGCGTGAGGATGAGCAGCCGCCCGGCGCCGAGCCGCTCGGCAAGGAGCGCGGAGGCGAAGTCCTTGTCGATCACGGCGTCCACGCCGTCGTAGCGCCCGTCGCGCTCGACCACGGGGATCCCGCCGCCGCCCGCCGCGACCACAGTCGTGCCGGCCTCCGCGAGGGCGCGGATCGCCTCCAGCTCGAGGATCTCGAGCGGCCGCGGCGACGGGACGACGCGTCGCCAGCCACGGCCGGCGTCCTCACTGAGGCGCCAGCCGCGCTCCCGCTCGAGCTCGCGGGCCCGCGTCTCGTCGTAGAACGGCCCGATCGGCTTGGTCGGGTGGGAGAAGGCCGGGTCGTCCGCGGCCACGGCGACGCGCGTGAGCACGACCGCGGCCCGCCCGCCGGTGACCGGCTCGAGCTCGGAGACGGCGAGCGCCCCGATCTCGGCCTGCGTCTGCGCGACCGCGAGATAGAGCGGGAGCGGGGGCGACTCCGCCGCCGCGAGCTCGTGGCGCAGGAGCTCGTTTCCCACCTGCGGCCCGTTCCCGTGCGTGAGCACGACCGACTCGGCGCGGAGCAGGTCGGCGATCGACGCGAACGTGTCGGCGAGGTTGGCGCGCTGTTCGGCGGCCGTCCCGCGCTCGCCCGGGCGCAGGAGCGCGTTGCCGCCGAGCGCCACCACGGTGGGCGCACGGCTCGTCATCCGGCTGGATTTCCGGCCCGCGGCCGCTGTTCCTTCGGAGAGCCCTACGTCAGCGCCGGCTCGCCGACGAGGATCCCGCGGGCGCGGAGGACGTCCTCGATCGTGGGGGAGCCGATCTCCTCCAGGCGGTACGTGACGCGCATGGCCGGCTTGTCGAGGTCGACGATCCGGCGGAGGTCGATCGGCGTGCCGATCAGGACGAGGTCGGCGTCGGAGCGCGCGATCGTCTCGCGGAGCTCCTCCATCTGCGCGCGGCCGTAGCCCATCGCAGGGAGCAGCTCGGAGACGTGTGGGTACTTGTGCAAGGTCTCGGCGATCGAGCCGACCGCGAACGGACGCGGGTCGACGAGCTCGGCCGCCCCGTGCTCGCGCGCCGCGAGGACGGCGGCCCCGTAGGCCATGCCCCCGTGCGTCAGCGTCGGCCCGTCCTCGATTGCGAGCACGCGCTTGCCGCGGATCTCCTCCGCGTTGCCCTCGACGCCGATCGGGGAGTTCGCGCGCACGACCTCGGCGGCCGGGTTCAGCTCCTCGATCGACGCGAGCACGGCCTCGACGCCTTCGGCCGGGGCGCTGTCGAGCTTGTTCACGACGCAGACGTCCGCCATCCGGAGGTTCGTCTCGCCCGGGTGGTAGCGGCGCTCGTGGCCGGCGCGGTGGGGGTCGACGACGACCATGTGGACGTCCGGCGCGATGAACGGCGTGTCGTTGTTCCCTCCGTCCCAGACGATCACGTCCGCCTCGGACTCGGCCTGCCGGAGGATCGCACCGTAGTCGACGCCGGCGAAGACGAGGTTGCCCTCGGCGAGGTGCGGCTCGTACTCCTCCCGCTCCTCGATCGTGCAGTCGGCCGCGTCGAGATCCTCGTAGTGCTCGAAGCGCTGGACGCGCTGGCGCACGAGGTCGCCGTACGGCATCGGATGGCGCAGCACCGCCACGCGCAGCCCCGCCTCGCGGAGGACGGCCGCCACCTTGCGGGTCGTCTGGCTCTTGCCCGAGCCGGTGCGGACGGCGCAGATCGCGACCACCGGCTTCGAGGACGTGAGCTCCGTCGAGCGCGGGCCCAGCAGCCGGTAGTCGGCGCCCGCGGCGAGGGCGATCGAGCCGAGATGCATGACGTGCTCGTGCGAGACGTCCGAGTAGGCGAAGACGACCTCCTCCACGTTCTCGTCGCGGACGAGGTCCGCGAGGCCGTCCTCCGCCACGATCGGGATGCCCCCCGGGTAGCGCTCGCCTGCCAGCTCCCTCGGATACACGCGTCCGTCGATGTCGGGGATCTGCGTCGCGGTGAACGCGACGACCTGCGCCTCCGGGTCGTCCCGGAACGCCACGTTGAAGTTGTGGAAGTCACGGCCGGCGGCGCCGGCGATCACGATGCGTCTCATGCTCGTAGGGGCTCCTTCGTTCGTTCGACGATTGCTTCCAGCTCGAGCCGCGAGCCGTCGAGCTCCGCGATCAGCTCGTCGGCGGTCAGCCGCTGGCCCTCGGCCCAGAGCTCCCTGAGGAGCGACCCGGCCTCGCGGCGCGTGAACCAGGCAGTGCCGAACTCGTCCCGCAGGAAGAGGCTCATCCGGGCCTCGAACGCCCACGAGCGGAGATAGCTCTGGGCGTAGAAGCCGGGATCCACGTCTGCGAGGAAGTCGGCGCTCGACGGCTCGATCTTCGTCGCCTCCTCCATCAGCTCGACGTAGCGGGCGCGCGCGGTGTCGAGGTCGGCGCCCGCGTGCAGCTCGAGCTCGTAGAGGAGCTTCGCCGCGTAGCGCCGCACGAGGTAGAGCCGGATCGCGGCGGCCTCGGCGGCGAAGTCGTCAGGCCGGCCGAAGTCGAGGCGGCGCGAGAGCCAGGCGGGATCGTCCACGAGCAGCTCGAAGAGCGTCGCCCAGCCCTCGGTGACCGCGTTGTCGCCGAGGCGGCGGTCCTCGACCGGCAGGCCCGGCGCCGTGTTCGCGTAGTGCTCGGTGTGGCCGGCCTCGTGGAAGAGCGCGTGCCAGTCGTCCGGGCCGCCCATCGGCTGGATCACGAGCACGACACGCCCGGGCACCTCGATCGGCGCGCAGAACGCGCGGGGAGACTTCAGGGGACGCGACTCGACATCGAGCTCGACGTTGCGCTGCGAGCGCAGGTCGATCCCGAGCCCGGCGAGCGTGCCCTCGAGCGCGGGCAGCATCGCGTCGGCGGGGAAGCCATCGTCCCACTCGGTCGCGCGCAGCAGGCGGAGGACGTCGGGGCGCGTGGCCTCGTCGAGCGAGAGGCCGAGCCGCGAGCGAAAGAGCCGGTCGGCGACTGCGACGTAGAGGTCCTCGGTCTCCGCGAGCAGGCGCTCGCAGTCGGCCCCGAGCTCGGCGAGCGGGATGCCGAAGCGCTCGTAGAGCTGGCGGTACGACTCGGCACCGAGCGTGCGGGCGCCCGCACGCGTGCGCTCGAGCACCTCGGCGTAGAGCGGGTTCAGCTCCTCCTCGTGCAGCTCGACGCGGGCGCGCTCGAGCCGGGCGCGGCGCTCGCGGTCGGGCTCGTTCGCCGTCGCGGGCCGGAGGAGGCGGAAGGGGATCGTCTCGCCGTCCACGGTCGCGTCGAGCGTCGCCTCGACGGTGGCGATCCGGTCGGCCTGGTCGCGGGTCAGGTCGCCGAGGTAGCCCTCGCAGGCGAAGCGCCAGAGCTCGCGGGCTCCTCCGTCCTCGGCCGCGGCGACCTCGCCGAGGCGCCGGCAGGCGTCGAGCGAGGTGACGTCCGCGAAGCGCTCGTAGACGGGCGCCAGCTCGAGCTCCTCCTTGTGGCCCGCGAAGTGGAGATAGAGCTCTTGGTCCAGCGCGGCGCAGAACCGGTCGGCCTCCTCCCGGTACGCGTCCACCCAGCCGCTCCCGACAGGGGCCGTGCTCATCGGTCGCGTAGGATAGCCCGCCTTGCTACGCGAGTTGGAGCTTCGCACCGAGCGCCGAACCCAGGCGCTCGAGATCACGGCCCAGGTGCGGGACGCCCTCGCGGGCACCGCGGGCGGCGCGGCCGCCGCCGTCGTGTGGGTGCCGCACACGACCGCCGGGATCGTCGTCCAGGAGCACGCCGACCCCGCCGTCGGGCGCGACCTCGAGAAGGCGCTCGAGCGGATCGTCGGCGAGGGCTGGGGCTGGGAGCACATCGAAGAAGGCGAGGAGAACGCCCCCTCCCACGTGCGTGCGGCGCTCACGGCGACGTCGGTCGTGATCCCGCTCCGTGACGGCGAGCTCGCCCTGGGGACGTGGCAGGGCATCTTCTTCTGCGAGTTCGACGGGCCGCGCACCCGCAAGCTGCTGGTCGCGACGCTCGCCTGACCGTCGCGCGGCGGCTCACCGCGCGGGAGGTCGCCGAGCGCGCCGGGTGCCCGGTGGAGGTCGTGGCGGAGGTCGTTCGGCTCGGGATCCTCGAGCCCGGCGGCGACGGCCGGTTCGACCTCTCGGACGCGCACCTCGTCCGCCTCATGGCCGCCTTCGCGGAGAGCGGGATCTCGCTCGAGGACGTCGCCGCCGGGTTCGCGTCCGGCGACCTCACGTACTCGGGCATGGGCGCGTACTTCGCCGAGCCGGCGCCCGTCGTCGGCACGTATGCGGAGGTCGCGGAGAGGATCGGGCGGCCGTTCCAGCTCGTCGCTCGTCTGGTCGCGGCCTTCGGCCTTCCGCCGCCGCATCCCGAGGATCGGGTACGGGCGGACGAGGCCGGGATGGTGGAGCGCTTTCTCTCCGCATGGGAGCTCGCAGAGGACGAGGAGCTCCTCCAGTTCGCCCGCGTTCGCGGGGACGCCATGCGGCGTCTCGCCGAGTCGGGCATCGCGTTCTACGACACGGTGGTGAACAGGCGCCTGCTCGAGCGGGACGAGCCGCGTCCGGAGGCGGCGGCGAGAGCCCGGGCGATCGGCGAGCGGGCGGCGAAGCTCGCCAGGGAGCTCGTCATGTGGCTCTACGACCGCCACTTCGAGCGCGAGCTCGTGCGATTCTCGACCGATTCGACCGAGGACTACCTCGACCGGCTCGGGATCGCGCCGGCACGCGAGCGGACTCCGCCGGCGATCGCGTTCCTCGACCTGACCGGCTACACGGCGCTCACGGAGGAGCGTGGAGACGAGGCCGCCGCGGCGCTCGCGGGCTCGCTCGCCACGGTCGTGCACGAGACGGCGCTCGCCCACGGCGGCGAGGCGGTCAAGTGGCTCGGCGACGGCGTGATGTTCCACTTCCCGCGGCCGGCTGAAGCGGTGGTCGCGGCGCTCGAGCTCGTCGACCGCGCCTCCGCCGCCGTTGGCGTGCCGGCCCGCGTCGGGCTGAACGCCGGGCCGGTCGTCTTCCAGGACGGCGACTACTTCGGGCGCACCGTGAACGTCGCGGCCCGGATAGCCGACTACGCGCGGCCCGGCGAGGTCCTCGTCAGCGAGGACGCGGCCCGTGCGGCCGAGCTGGACGGTGTCGACTTCCGCCCGATCGGCCCGGTGGCGCTGAGGGGCCTGCGCGACAGCGTGGGCCTCGCTACGGCCGTGCGGTCCGAGACCGCCTGATCAGCCCGCCGCGATCAGCCCGACGCCGGCGAGGGCGGCGGCGACCCCGGCCGCCTGCACCGGGTGGAGCCGCTCGCGGAGGACGAGCCGGGCGAGGCCGATCGTCACGATCGGATAGAGCGACGAGAGCACCGAGACGACTCCGATCAGCCCCTTCGTGGTTGCGACGGCGAAGAAAGCGTTTCCGGCCAGGTCGAGGATCCCGATCACGGCGAGCACCCCGAGGCCTCGGCCGTCCGTGCGAAGCGACGGCCGGAGCAGGGCGGCTGCCGCGAGCAGCATGGCGACCGACGAGACCCGCAGCGCGAGCACGGCCCAGTAGGGGTCGTCCGTCGCGGCCGCCTCGAACGAGACGAGGAAGAGGCCGAAGAAGACGGCTGCGACCAGGCCGAGGCCGGCGCCCGCGGCGAGCCGGGCGCCGACGCCCGCCCGCCCGCGCGTGCGCGACGCGAGCACGACTCCGCCGAGCGCGAGCGCGATCCCGGCGTTCTGCCAGGCCGTCGGCGTGTCGCCGCGCACTGCGCCATAGACGACCGGGATCACCGCGGCCGCCGCGGCGATCGGCGCGACGACGCTCATGAGCCCGGTCGCGAGACCGCGGTAGAGCGCGGCGACGCCGGCCGTCCCGAGCGCGGCGGAGAGCGCGGCGAGCGGGACGAAGACGGCGTCCGGCGGGCCGTCGCCGCGCGCCGCGACGAGGACGGCGATCCCCGCGAGCCCGACGGCCTGCGAGATGAGCAGCACGGTGACCACGGCGAGACGGCGCGCCGCGACGCCGCCGAGGAAGTCGGCCACTCCGAACGACAGGCTGGAGGCGAGCGAGAGGAGGACGGCGGGCACGGCCGCGAAGCCTCGCAGAGCGCCCGCGCCTCCCGCCCGGTGACGCGGCGGGCCGCCCCTAGACTGCGTCGGTGGCCGCGCCCGTCTCCCTGGGACAGGAGCTCGAGCTCCGCATCGACTCGCTCGCCTACGGCGGGAACGGCGTCGCGCGGCTGAACGGGTTCGTCGTCTTCGTCCGCCGCGGTCTCCCCGGCGACACGGTGACGGCGCAGGTTACGAAGGTGAAGCGCTCGCACGCCGAGGCGATCGTGACCGGGATCCTGGACCACGGGGCGCCGCGCGTGGAGGCGCCGTGCGTCCACTACCCCGCGTGCGGCGGCTGCCGGTTCCAGGATCTCGCCTACGAGGCGCAGGTCGAGGCGAAGGCGGGCCAGGTCGCCGACGCGCTCGGGCGGATCGGCGGGCTCTCGGGCTTCGAGCAGGAGCCGGCGATCCCCGCGCGCTCGGTCTTCCACTACCGGAACAAGCTCGAGTACTCGTTCACGCAGACGCCGGAGGGGCCGGGGCTCGGGTTCCACCGCGCGGGGCGCTGGGACGAGGTCCTCGACCTCGAACGCTGCTGGCTCACGTCCGACGCCGGGAACGCGATCCGCGACGCCGTGCGCGCGTGGGCGCGCGCCGAGGGCGTCCCGGCGTACGACCAGGAGGCGCAGACCGGGTACCTCCGGCACCTCGTCGTCCGCGAGGGGCGGTTCACCGGCCAGGCGCTCGCCACGCTCGTGACCGCGCCGGGCGAGCTGTCCGGCGAGGATCGGCTCGTCGCCGCGCTCCGGCGGGTGCCCGAAGTCCGCTCGATTCACTGGGCGGTGAACGACCGACCCGCCGAGGTGACGAACCTCCCGACGAAGCTCCTCTGGGGGGAGCCGTGGATCGAGGAGGAGATCCTCGGGCTCCGCTTCCGCATCCGGCCGAACGCCTTCTTCCAGACGAACTCGGAGATGTGCGAGGTGCTCTACCGGCTCGCCGGCGAGTACGCGGGGCTGACCGGTGAGGAGACCGTGTACGACCTCTACTGCGGGACCGGCACGATCGGGCTCTCGCTCGCCGGGTCGGCCTTCGCGGTGTGGGGCGTCGAGGC
>Ga0214469_1000486_pt1 | contig 13850 bp, 14 predicted proteins | sample RVTome_10_FD_187340 | JGI IMG/M metagenome (GOLD analysis project Ga0214469, IMG submission 187340) | Soil microbial communities from uranium-contaminated site in the Upper Colorado River Basin, Wyoming, United States - RVT153D57 HiSeq ... | reverse complement strand
ACCGTGATCGCTATCCCGTACACGACCTCGACTCTATTGGCGCCACTGGCCGGTCAGGATCAAGGAACTACCCGGGCAAAGACCACGGCACCCTGTTCGTCGAGTGTCACCTGGATCTGAATGAGGGGCTCTTCCTGGATCTGCCACTCGCGACCACTGGGGAACATGTCATTGGCAACTACGTCTCTGCCGGTCGTCCAATCGTCGTAGAAAGCGATGAGCGAGTCGTAGGACGACTCCGGGTACACCACCGTGACCTCCGTCGGATAACTCGACTGAATGGCCCCACCCGGCATGATCTCGACCGGGAAGCCCGCCGGCAGAGTCGGACCGGTCTCACCTGGTGCGGTGGTGCCCGGCGCACCGAGGGTCGTGGTCTGCGCACCGAGAGTCGTCGCGGTTGTCCCTCCCGGCGCTGTCGTCCCACCCGACTCGGGGTCACCTCCCCCGCATGCAGCCAGTGTGCAGGCCAGCGCGGCGGCAACCATCGATGATTTGCGCAGCAACTCCGAACCCCCTTCGTAGTCACGTCAACATATCAGGCCGGCCACTACCGTGAGGGGGCGATGAGAAGCCAGCTTGCACTGCGGGATAAGTGGGTCGACGAGGGCAAGAAGGTGGCCGTGGCCACCGTCATCAAGGTCCACGGCAGCGCACCCCGACCCGAAGGATCCAAGTTTCTCGTCTCCTCCGCCGGCGACATGGAGGGGTCGGTCAGCGGCGGCTGTGTCGAGAACGACGTCTTTCTCCACGCCCAGGAAGTGATCGAGACCGGGAAACCGAAGAAAGTGACCTACGGGATCGCCGACGAAGACGCCTTCGAGGTCGGGATGTCGTGCGGCGGCACCATCGACGTCTTCATCGAGCCCTGGTGACCGAGCCCAACACAGCCATTCAGGGGATCCTCGATGCCGAGCAGTTCGGCTCGGTGGCGACTGTCGTCGACGGCCCAGAGGTCGGGGCGAAGGCAGTGATCGACGGGTCAGGCGCCATCGTCGCCGGCTCGCTCCCGGACGCGATTTCCGACGACGTCGTCGCCGACGCCGTGACCCTGATGGGCCACGAGCAACATCGCTCTCTCGACTATGGCGACCACTCGGTGTTCATCGAGACCCTGGCTCCGCCCCCTGACCTCCTCGTCTTCGGAGCTGTCCACATCGGCCAGGCACTGGCCTCGTTCGGCACTCAGATGGGCTTTCGGGTGACCGTGGTCGATTCGCGGGCCCCGTTCGTGACCGAGGAGCGATTCCCTACGGCGCATCGTCTCCTCGTCGGCTGGCCGCGAGATCTGATGGACCAACTCACCTTCGATCGACGCACCTGGGTCGTCGTCCTCTCCCACGACCCCCGTCACGAGACGCCGCCTCTGGAGGCGGCCTTGAAGACCGACACCAGGTACATAGGCGCCATGGGCTCCAGGCGGACTCACAGGCTCCGCGTCGAGCGGCTGCGCGAGCTCGGCTTCGGTGATGAGGACATCGAGAGGATCCACTCCCCCGTCGGGCTCGACATCGGGGCGGAGACGCCCCAGGAGGTCGCCGTCTCCATCCTGGCCGAGATGACCATGGTGCGATACGGCGCAGGGTCGGGCATCTCGCTCAAGGGGGTGGAGGGCCGCGTCCACAAGCAACGTGGCGAAGATTGAAGCTCAGCCGACCCTGGTGTAGAGGTCGATGATGTTGCCTTCGGGATCGCGCATGTAGACGAAGCGGGCGGTCGCTCCGGACGGCCCCTCCCACTCGACCACCTCCCCCAGCCGGTTGCCGCCCGCGGCGATCACCCGGCCGATCGCCACTTCGAGGTCATCGACCTCCAGGGCGATCTGCCCGCTACCCGGGCGATAGTCCCACTCATCGGGAACGACACCATCGACCGAGTACAACTCGAGAATCGGCCCACGGTCCCCGCGTCCAGGCAGACGCAGGGTGCTGAGCGTGACCGTGGCACCGGGCACGCCGACGGCGCGTGCGACGCGTTCATCAGTCATCAGTGCGGGGACCACGACTTCGCAGTCGAGGGCCTCCTGATAGAAGGCCGCCAGGCCCCCAAGGTCGCGGCAGAGGAACTTCACTTGATCGAATCTCACTCTCGCCAGACTAAGCCCACCACTGCATCGTCCGACGAGGGCCACTTGTGCTGTGCGACGATGAGGTCGGCGCGACGCCGGCCAACCTCTGTAACTTCCGACCAGAAGGAGGCCCATGTGAACGATCGAGACATCGCAGCATTGGTCATGTCCGCGGAGCGGCGGTGGATGGACAACTGGCTTGCCGGGCCAACGCACGAGGGTGAGCCCATTCGCCGCGGCGGGCTCGCCCCCGACATGGACCTGACCAATGAAGACGGGGACACAGTCCAACTCAGCCAATCCTGGTCTGACGGCCCTGCACTCATCATGCTGTGGCGACATCTGGGATGTGGCTGCGGGTTGGAGCGGATCAGACGACTCGAGGAGGAGTACGAGGGCTACCTGGCCTCCGGTCTCGAAGTGGTGGTGGTGGCACCCGGCGAGCGAGAACGAGTCGTCGCCTACAAGGAGAGGTACGGCCTGCAGCCACCGGTCCTGGCCGACCCCGGCTACAAGACCCATCGCGCCTACGGGCTCTCCCACTGGTCCAAGGAGCAATCCCTCTACGACGCCCCCGACGAGTACTGCTCACTATCTAGAGAAGTCGGTGAGACGTTCCAAGCCGAGAGACGGGAGATCGGGAGGAACCTCGTCGACGACCCGTGGATGCAGTCCGCCGAGTTCGTGGTCGACCCGGAAGGAGTGGTGAAGGTGGCCTATTACTACAACTATTGCGAGGACTACCCCGACCCCCGGGTCTTCGAGACGGCAGCCCGGCTGGTCTCATACACCACACCGACGTGATCCGTCGAGGTCACATACTCTCCAACCGATGCTCCTGGAAAGAGAGTCACTCCTCGGTTCGCTGCAGGATCACCTGACCCTGGCTTCTCAGGGCTCGGGCTCGCTGCTCCTGGTGGCGGGTGAGGCCGGCGCCGGAAAGACCTCTCTCATTCGCGGATTCGTCGAGTCGCTGACCACATCGACACTGGTCATCCAGGGGGCCTGTGATCCCCTGACCACACCACGACCGCTCAGCCCCCTCTACGACTTCGCTGCTGACCCCGATTCGGGGCTCGATGGGCTCGTCGACAAGGACAAGCCATCGATCGAGATGTTCTCGGATGTGCTCGACCGGCTCAGGAACACGACCCGGCCGATCGTCATGGTGATCGAGGACATCCACTGGGGCGACGACGGGACCTTGGACTTCCTCAAGTTCATCGGACGGCGATTGGCAGGTGCCAACGCCATGCTGATCTGCACCTACCGCGACGACGAGGTCGGCCCGGACCACGTACTCCGGCCCGTCCTCGGACAGCTGATCCCCCTCGAGTCCACACGGCGACTGGTCGTCCCACCACTGTCCCTGGCTGCGGTCACGCAACTGGCCACCGACCGGGGCCACGACCCGGCGGATCTGATGCGATTGACCGACGGCAACGCCTTCTTCGTCACCGAGGTCCTCGCCAGCGGGGAGACCCTCCCCGAGACGATTCAGGAGGCCGTCCTCGCCCGGGTCGCTCAGTTGGAAAAGGGACCGCGCCGTGTCGTGGAGGGTGTGTCGGTTGCCCCGCGCTCACTCCAGATCGATCACGCCGCCACCATCGTGGGCGGCAGGCTCGATGACATCGATGCCGCTCTCGCAGCCGGTGTGCTCGTCGGCGACGGCCACAGCCTGCGTTTTCGTCACGAGCTGGCACGATCGGCGGTCGAGCAATCACTGCCCCCGGCCCGACGACTGGGTCTGCACATGCGAATGCTGAGCATCCTGGAGGAGGAGGAACACCCGGATCTCGCCAGGCTCGCTCACCATGCGGTGCGTGCGGGCAGGTCCGACCTCATCGTCGAATATGCCCCGAGAGCCGGCGACGAAGCTGCCCGACGAGGGTCGCGACGGGAGGCTGTTTCCTTCTACCGGGCGGCCCTCGATCATGCAGACGATCTGAGCCCGGATCGGGTAGCTGACCTCCGGGTCGAATTGGGAGTCGAGCTCCGCCTTCTCGACGAGCCCCAAAGCGCCGAGACCGAGTTCAAACTCGCCATCGACCATTTCCGGGAGTCAGGCAATGTCGAGAAGCTCGCAAATGCTCTCGGCCAACTCCAGGGAGCTTTGTGGAACCTCAGGAGATTCGAGGAGGGGTGGCAGGCCACGGATGAGGCCATCACTCTGTTACGTCCCCGGGGCCCGAGTGAGGCCCTCGGCATGACCCTCTACAGGATGGCTCACCATCACATGCTCGCTCGACACGGCGAGCTCGCTTTCACCCACATCGAGGAGGCCCGCCGGGTCGCCGAGGAGATCGACAGCGATGAGCTGAACTGGCTCGTGCCGATGATGACCGGCTGCATCAACATCATCCTCGGCGACGCCGATGAGGGGGTACGTCTCCTCGGCGAGTCTGTGGCGAGAGCCGAGGCTCTGGGCGACCCGCGTCTCCTCGCCATCGGCCTGACGATGTTGGGATCGGGAGGAGGTGAGGCGAGGCACTATGAAGCGGCCATTGCCGCGCTGGAACGCGGAATCGAACAGGGGCTGGCAACCGATGCCGACTACAGCGTCGCCTACGACCGGTCGTGGCTGGCCCGCATTTGCTTCGAGCAGGGCCGTTGGGACGACGCCGTCGAACACGCCGGCCTCGTGGAGAGGACCACCGTGCAACGGGAGGGCATCGCCTTCATCACAGCGATGAGCGCTCTGGGCCGGGTGCGGGTGAGACGTGGCGACCCCGGCGGGCTGGTGCTGTTGGACGAGATGACCGAGCTGGCCAGAGACCATGAGCTGCAGCACGGCTGGAATGCCATCTGCGGTCGAGCCGAGCACTTCTGGCTGACCGGAGACCCGGCGAAAGGTCTGGACGAGTTGGAACCTGCATATCGGCGGGCCCTCGACACCGACAGCCAGTGGGCTCGAGGCGAGATCGGCTTCTGGATGTGGAGGGTGGGGGTCATCGACCGTCCCCCGGAGGGCGCGGCCGAGCCCTTCGCTCTGCAGATGACCGGTGACTGGGGTGCCGCCGCCCGCGCCTGGCGTGACATCGGCTGCCCCTACGAGGAGGCGATGGCCCTGGCCGATGGCCCGGAGGAGGCCAAGCTCGAGGCTCTCGACATCCTCGATCGGCTCGACGCCCGACCGATGGCGGACCGGGTCAGGCAACAACTCCGCTCGCTCGGTGCGGACAGCATCCCGCGCGGCCCCACCAAGCAGACCCTCTCCAACCCGGCAGGGCTCACCACCCGTCAGCTCGAGGTTCTCCGACTGATCGCCAACGGAAGCAACAACGAGCAGATCGCCAACGAGCTGTTCATCTCGAAGAAGACGGTCGAGCACCATGTGTCGGCCATCTACGGCAAGCTCGGCGTCAGCTCACGCCCCGAGGCGATGAAGGCGGCTGCCGCAGTGGGAGTCGCCGAGAAATAGGGGCGCCTTACCTTCGAGATAGGTGTCGGCCCCGATGTCGGGGGTGCCTTCTCTCCATACCTTCGCCACCAGTACCGGAGATACCGGTGCGAAAGGAGAGAGAAATGCCTCGCTACATGGTGGAACGCGATTTCCCGCAGGGTCTGGAGATCCCCACGAGCCCCGAAGGGCAGAAGGCCATGCTCGGCGTCGTGGACAACAACGCCACCGAGCAGGTGACCTGGGTGCAGTCGTTCGTCACCGACGATCACACCAAGACGTTCTGCGTCTACGACGGGCCCTCGCCGGAGGCGATCCGCAGGGCTGCCGGGCTCAGCGACCTGCCCGTGAACAAGATCTCCGAGATCAGCGTGCTCGACCCCTACTTCTACGTCGGCGCGACGGGTTGAGGTGATCATGATGAGAGGGGGCAAAAAAGTCATCTGGCTGGTGGCATTGCTGTCACTCGTGGTGGCCGCATGCGCCGGCGCCGCGGCAACCGAAGAAGACACCACGACGACATCCGAGGTGGTCACCACCACGGCCGCACCAGCCACCACAACCACAACCGAGGCGATGGACGACCAGGGCAACCATGGCGGCGATGACGGAGACGCCGATCCGGCCGAGATCATCGCGGCCAACCTGGCCACCGCCGGGTTCCAGGACGTGGCTGTCGCCGAGGCCGCGGGATATGGCAACACGATGGAAGCCTTGGGTTGTTTCGAGAATCCCGAGGTCGGGGGGATGGGTCTCCACTTCCTCAGGGAGGACCTGATGGACGATGTCGTCGACGTGACCGAGCCGGAGGCTCTCGTCTACGAGCTCGACGTCGATGGAGAGATCGTGGCGCTGGTGGCCCACGAGTACATCGTCCCGGTGGAGGCATGGACCGACGAGGGTGCACCGAGTCTGTTCGGCCGTGAGTTCCATCAGCATCCCGTGTTGCCGCTTTGGGTCCTGCACGCCTGGATCTGGAAAGACAATCCGGCAGGGATGTTCGAGGACTGGAACCCCAAGGTGCGGATGTGCCCCGAGGGAGTACCTATCTTCGGAGTCGATCTGCCCTAGACCTTCCGACTAGGGGAAGGAGAGAAGGGAGCCGGCCTGTCAGACCGGCTCCCTTCACCTCGGGAAACCAACCAACTCCGGTTTTCGTTGTGTGGGCGTGAGGAAGCGGAGACCATCGTCGTTCGGCGCTGCGTTCAGGTCGACCATTGTCCCTGGATGGGGGCAGATGGTCACCGAGCGGATTGTCGTTGGCAGGGTGCTCGTCTTCATCACCGGGATGCTCGTCATCACGGGGCTCACCATCTTTCTCTTCGTGGAGCCAATCGAGGTCGCCGCCTGGGCAGCCGACCCCGACGTCCTGCTGGCCGTGGTCATGGCCAACCTGGCACTCCTCGTTATTCGTCTCTTCTCAACCGGCCACGCCTGGCTCGCCGGCGGCGGCCGACGCTGGTTCGCAGTGCTGGTCTTGACCGTCATCGTGGCCATCCCCCACGCCGCAATCGCCTGGGTCGGTCTGGAGACCAGAGACTCGTTGCTCAAGGTCTTCCCCGAAGGGGAAGTCCCGGTGGCGGCCGCACCGACGACCACGACGGCTCCGACAACCACGACGACGTTGCCGACCACCACGACAACCGAATTCGTGATCACTCCTGTGGCATCGGCACCGGGTGAGAACCTCAATGAGATCATCGACCGCTCCGACGTGCCCCTGTGGCGGCCCTTCGGCGAGGATCGTCTCAACGTCCTCCTACTCGGCGGAGACGCCGGCCCGGGAAGACGGGGTCTGCGGACTGACACCATGATGGTGGCCTCCGTCGACCCGGTCAGTGGCGACACCGCCCTCATCGGCATCCCGCGCAACTTCGGAGGTGTCGCCTTCAAGGACGGCACCGAACCAAAGGTGGAGATCCTCAATGCGGTCTACGGGTGGGGACACCGTCATCCCGAGGGATTCGAGGGACCCGACCCCGGTGCCGCCGCCACCCGTGACGTCATCGAGAACATCACCGGCCTCGAGATAGACCACTACATGCTGGTGGACCTGACCGGCTTCGCCGCGTTGGTCGACGCCTTCGGCGGTGTGCGGCTCGACGTGGCCCGGCCAATCGATGGCCCTCTCTACGATCCCGAAGGAGGCGGTTACGAGATGGTGCGAATCGAGCCGGGTGAGCAGATGCTCGACGGTGGCCACGCCCTTGCCTACGCCCGGGCGAGGTATGGGACCTCTGATTACTCCCGGATGGGGCGGCAGCGCTGCATCATCGCCTCGATGGCCCGGGATGCCGACATGATGGGCCTCGTGTCCCGGCTCTCCGACATCCTCGCCATCATCGAGACGAACACGACGACCGATGTCCCCCTGGAGACGGTTCCCGACCTGATTCGCCTCTCGGCGCGCATCGAGAGCGAGAACATCAGAGTGATCGGGTTCGACAGCAAATGGCGGATCGGCCGCACCGTTCACGGCGCGGCGGTGCCAGACGTCGAGCGGATAAGGCACGCGGTGCGTGAAGTCATCGAGAACCCGAACGCCTCCGAGGAGATCGGTGCCTTCACGGCCGACGCCGCCTGCGGTTGACAGTGATCTAGCCTCCCCCACCGTGACGACCAGAGACGAGGCCCTCCGGGCCGACATAAGGAGACTGGGCAACCAGCTCGGAGATGCGCTCGTGCGCCAACACGGTCAAGAGCTCCTCGACCTGGTCGAAGAGGTCCGCTCACTCGGCAAGTCGGCACGCCGAGGCGGCAGCGCCGAGGCCAACCAAGATCTCCATGCCCTCCTGACCAAGCTGGACACGATCGACGTGATCCCACTAGTGCGGGCGTTCACCACCTACTTCTACCTGGCCAACGTGGCCGAGCAGGTGCACCGAATCGAGGAGATGGCGAGCGACGACCGCTATCTCCATCAGACGGTCGACAGGATCCTGTCCTCGGACGTGGACCAGGACCTTCTCGACGAGATAGTCGCCCGATTCGAGGTTCGCCCCGTGTTCACGGCGCATCCAACCGAAGCCGCAAGGCGGAGCATCCTGGGCAAGCGAGGAGAGGTCGCCGAGCTCATCGATCGCAGACAGCGAGCAGACAAACAAGATCAGATCGACCTGATAGACCGTCGGTCGGCAGAGCTGATCGACCAGATCTGGCAGACCGACGAGCTGCGGACCGAGCGGCCGACGGTCGTCGACGAAGCCCGCTCCGCCCTCTACTACTTGGTGGCACTCGCCGAGCACGTGCTCCCCTCGCTCACCGAGATCATCGACACCCAACTCCACCGTCTCTCGCCGGGAGCTGAGACAGTGCCGCTCCGTTTTGGCACTTGGGTGGGTGGCGACCGGGATGGGAACCCGGGGGTGACAGCGGAGACCACGCTCGAGGCTCTCGCCTTGCAGCACGACCGCGGGTTGACGCTTCTCATCGAGCGCATCGCGGAGCTCAGCGAGGAGCTGTCGATGTCGAGCGAGCTCGTCGAGGCGAGTGCCGAGATGGTCGAGTCACTGGATCGGGACCGCCAACTACTGCCCGATGTGTGGCAACGGGAGAGGGCGAGGACCGCCGACGCCCCCTACCGGCTGAAATCGTCGTACATCCACGCCCGCCTACTCAACACGAGAGCCCGGATCAAGAGCGGCGCCGCTCACGCTCCCGGAGCCGACTATGCCCATCCGACTCAGCTCGTCGATGAGCTCGACCTCATGGCCGACTCACTGCGCGCCTCACGGGGCTCCCTGATCGCAGACGGGGCCGTTGCCCGGGTGAAACGGGCGGTGACTCTTCTCGGCTTCCAGATGGCGATCCTCGACGTCCGACAACACTCGGCGCGGCACACGGCTGCGGTGTCAGAGCTGTTCGCCAAGGTAGGTGTCGACTTCGAGGCGCTGGGGCCGCAGGAGCGAAGAGAGCTGCTCTCCGACGAGCTCGCCGGAAACCGGCCTCTCTCCGGCCCGACGACCTCCCTCAGCGAGGAGGGGACCGAGACGCTCTCGACTTTCCACTCGATTCGCGAGGCACACCGCCGCTATGGCAAGCAGGTCATCGAGAGCTACATCATCTCGATGACCGAAACCCCGGCGCACGTCCTGGAGACTGCGGTTCTCGCCCGCGAGGCCGGCCTCGTCGATCTCGGGCAGGGCATCGCCGACATCGGCTTCGTCCCCCTCGTCGAGACGATCGACGACCTGCGCCGCTCCGGCGAGCTTCTCGATGATCTCCTCGACGATCCCAACTACCGACGGATAGTCGCCCTCCGGGGCGACCAGCAGGAAGTCATGCTCGGTTATTCCGACTCCAACAAGGTGGGAGGGATCACCGCATCCCAATGGGAGATCTACAAGGCACAGCGGGTGATGCGCAACATCACCGAGGAGCACGGCGTCAAGCTCACGTTGTTCCACGGCCGGGGAGGGACGATCGGGCGGGGCGGGGGCCCCACCCACGCCGCCATCCTCGCCCAGCCGTACGGCACGGTGGACGGGACCATCAAGCTGACCGAACAGGGCGAGGTCATCTCCGAGAAGTACGGGAACCCCGAGATCGCAGCCCGCAACCTCGAGTTGATGGTGGCTTCGGTGCTGGAGAGCTCGCTGCTCCACCGCCAGTCCCGACGCTCCAAGGACACTCTGGACTCATGGACCGAGGTGATGGACGTTTTCGCCACCGAGGCCTACGACGCATATCGGGAGCTGGCGACACACGAGAGCCTGGTCCCCTACTTCCTCTCCTCGACCCCGGTGGAGGAGCTGGGGAAGATGAACATCGGCAGCCGCCCCTCCCGGCGTCCGGGTGGTGTCGGAGGCGTCGACGATCTGCGGGCGATCCCCTGGGTGTTCGGCTGGACCCAGACCCGTCAGATCGTCCCCGGTTGGTTCGGTGTCGGGTCGGGGCTGCGACGCGCCCGGGAGTCGGGATACGGCGAGCTCCTGCTGCAGATGAGCGCCGAGTGGAGTTTCATGCGGACGTTCCTCTCCAACGTCGAGATGACCCTGTTCAAGACCGACCTCGACATCTCCGAGTCATATGTGAAGGAACTGGTCGATCCTGAGCATCGAGGGCTCCTCGACCTCATCCGCGCCGAGTACGAGGTCACCCTCGAAGAGGTGCTTGCGCTGCGCGGTGTCTCCGAGTTGCTCGAAGACTCGCCCCTGCTGCAGAGGACACTCGGAGTGCGCGACATCTACCTCGACCCGATCAACTACCTCCAGGTGTCTCTGCTGGCTCGCAACCGTGCCGGAGAGGAGTCGCCGGAGATCGACCGTGCCCTGCTGCTCACGGTCAATGGCATCGCCGCCGGCATGCGCAACACCGGCTAGTAGGTCAGCTGAAAGCGTCGAGAGCGATGCTGCGATGAGTGTCGATCGCCTCGACGATGTACCAAACGTAGGCGATGGCGAACATCCCCCTTTGCCAGAGCCCGTCCCAGCCCGACGTGGTCAGCATGGCGAGTGGCACGACCAGCGTGGCACCTAGGGCCACGAAGTCGATGACCTTCCATCCCGAGACGCGGCGCCATCCGACGATCAGCACACCCAGGGCGAAGACGAAGCCCATCGAAGTCGACACGATCGAGTGGAGGGTGTCCTCGAATTGGTCGTAGTCGGCAGCTTCCACCACCGGGCGGTGTGAGTAGACCGCGGCAGCTATGAGGAGGATGCCGAAAGCCCCGTGGACCACTCGGGCGGAGAGCGCCCAGGTTCGCTTGGCGATGCTCAGCCAGAACACGCCCAGCCCGAAGAGCAGGAACCCGGTTCGCGCCAGCCATGCCCCCTCTGTGCCTTGGGCGGCCGCTTCACTCGTCGTGTGAGCCACGACCGAGTAGTCGCCGCCAACGACGCCTGGCGCGAATATCAGACAGGCCATCGAGACCAGAAAGGCTCCGATGATGGCGACCTGGGTCTTCGAAACCTCCATGGGCCCATCATGTCACCTCCCCGCCCGGCGCGCCTCCCGCAGCGGTGTCGTAGTCTGCAAAGATGCCGATAACCATCCTCGAGCACCCCCTAGCGGCCGATCTGCTGACGATTCTTAGGGACAAAGAGACCTCTCCACCGCAGTTCCGCCAGATCGCCGAGCGACTCGGGTATCTCCTCGTCGCCGAGGCACTGTCCGACATGGCGACCGACGAGATCGCCATCGAGACCCCTCTCGAGACCACCACCGGCACCCAGTTGCGCCGGCCGGTCGTGGCAGTGGCCGTTTTGAGGGCCGGTCTCGGGTTGCTCCATTCGGTACTCACTCTGGTGCCCGACGCCACCATCGGCTTCGCCGGCGTGCAGCGCAACGAGGAGACCGCCGAGCCCATGGAGTACTACACGAAGTTCCCCGAGCTCTCGACGGCGAGGGTGCTCATCCTCGAGCCGATGCTCGCCACTGGTGGCTCTCTCTCCTGGGCCATCGACAAGGTCAAGGAGAACGGCGCCAAGGACATCGTGGCAGTGTGCGTCGTGGCAGCGCCGGAGGGGGTGAGTGTGATCGAGGAGACCCATCCCGACGTCAGGGTGGTCGCCTCCGCTCTCGACCGGGAGCTCAACCCCAACTTCTACATCGCACCGGGTCTCGGCGACATGGGGGATCGTCTCTTCGGGACGCTCTGACGGTGACCGACTTCGAGGAGGCGGTGATCGCCGTCATCACGTCGTTGCAACCTGGCGATGTCGTCACCTATGGCGAGGTGGCGGCGGAGGCCGGATTTCCGGGAGCGGCACGGGCGGTGGGAACGCTGTTGAGCAAATCGGACGGTCTCCCCTGGTGGCGAGTGGTGGGATCAGGAGGACGGCTTCGCACTCCGGTGGAAGCCGGCCAGGCGCGGCGGCTGGCCGATGAGGGGGTGCTGATCGTGGATGGGCGGGTGGCTACGTACGGGGGGTGATGGGGCTCGGCCCCATGTCATACGGAGGCGCCCGCTTGCGGACGTAGGTGTGACCAAGTGGGCTGGTCCACTGATGATCGCCGTCGGGAAGCCGCAGCAACTGCCACGGAGCGTGGTGGCGCACCATGTGATGGTGGCGGCACAACGGGCCGAGATTGTCGTTGTGGGTCGGCCCACCCTGGGAGACCGGCTTGCGATGGTCGAGGTCGCATTGGAACGAGGGCTGGCGGCATCCCGGGAAGACACATGTCGGGTACACCGCTTCGAGGTGCCTTCTCTGGGCCGAGGTCGGGCGCCGCGTCAGGGTGCCCGTGGCTACGGGGCGCCCGTTGTCCGTGACGGTGAAGGACCATTCGCCATCGACATTCTCCAGCGCAGTCTTGCGAGCGATCTCTGCCATCACCGGTCCGTAGCCCTCCAACTCACCAGGACCGTTGGACAGGCCGATGAGGGTCTCTGCGGACACTAAGAGATTCGTCCTTCCGCCACGTTGCGGCTCGCGCATGTGGAGACACTTGCCCTGGAGCAGGTCGAGAGCGACATCTGCCCTGATCTCTTCCAGGGATCGCGGGTCGTCAGCAGTCTTGAGGCTTCGGGCGATCTCTTCGACATGGGATCGGGCAGCCGCAATGTCGACGGGACTGCCGTTGTGAACGAGAAAAGAGCCGGTCTGGTCGGGATTGGCATATGTGGCCACTCCCCGATCGGCCAGCCCTTTCTCGAATGCCGAGGCACTCCCATCGGGATCTACGGTGAGAACCAGCCGGGACACACCGGCGCGCAGCTGACCGGTAGTGAGTCCTTGGGCGTCCTCGAGGATCTGGTCGAGGACAGCGTCGATGGTGTCCTCGGGAAGATGACCGAGAGCCTTCTCGAACACGCTGGCTCTCGCCAGGTCTATGGCACCAGCCGACAAGGCCGACCAGACGCGATGCAGCCGGTCGTTGAGCGAGAGAGCGCGGGCGAGCTCGGTCTCGGAGCTGCGCCGGGTCAGGGTCAGACCTGCAGCGATCTCGGCAGCCACGTACTCGACCTCTATCGAGTCGCGCTCCACCGGGGAGTCGGCATCACCAGGAGGTGAGAAAGCCACTTCCGCAATCGCGCGAAGCTTCCCCGCCTCGTCGTGGGAGACGAGACGTGCCCTGGCTTGCATCAAACGGACCGCGTCGTGACCGTTGAGACGGGCCGGATCGATGGCGTGAAGGATGCTGGCCAGATAGGGGCCGGGTAGGAAGTCCTCGAGATCGGCCGGCAGCAGGTGGCGCTCTTCTTCGAGCCAACCGTCCGCCATCTCGCGACAGGCGATCTCGTAGAAGAGGTCTTCCTCCCTCTCCAGATCTTCCGGCCTCTCCCCCGGCCAGAGCCCGATCACAGAGTCCTCGTGATCGAACATATGTTCGATTGTAGGCACGGAGAGTCCAACCCGTCAAGTACCACGTCGTGGAATTCTTCGAGACTGTCAACCCAGATTGACAGGTTTCTGGCCAGCCATCGAGGAAGCCGAG
>Ga0214469_1000483_pt1 | contig 13876 bp, 13 predicted proteins | sample RVTome_10_FD_187340 | JGI IMG/M metagenome (GOLD analysis project Ga0214469, IMG submission 187340) | Soil microbial communities from uranium-contaminated site in the Upper Colorado River Basin, Wyoming, United States - RVT153D57 HiSeq ... | reverse complement strand
TGCCCGAGGGATCCCCCACCTTGGTGGTGCCGCCGCCGACCAGGGCGATCGGGCGATGGCCGGTCCGCTGCAGACAACGCAGCAGCATGATGCTGAGCAAGTGGCCGACATGAAGGCTGTCCGCCGTGCAGTCGAAGCCGACATAGGCGGTGATGCGACCGGCTGACGCCAGCGCGTCGAGGTTGTCGAGGTCGGTTGCCTGGTGCAGATAGCCTCGCTCCACCAGGGTGCGGACGAAATCCGAGCGGAATCGGCTCATGGCGAATCCTTGCGCTCGCTCAGCGGGCGCGCGCCACGGCCGGCTGGGAGGGCAGGCTCAAGGCCTTGTCGAGATAGCCATCGATCGCGGCGCTCATCTGCGTGATGCAGCCGGTGAAGAAATGGTCCGCTTCCGGCACCAGCTCGAGGTCGATCTTGATGCCGCGCTGCTGGGAGAGCTTCTGCACGAGCTTGGTCACCGATTCGAGCGGCACCAGCGTGTCCCTGCCGCCATGCAGCATCAGTCCCGACGACGGGCAGGGCGCGAGGAAGCTGAAATCGTACATATTCGCCGGCAGGGCGATGCTGATGAAGCCATGGATTTCCGGTCGGCGCATCAGGAGCTGCATGCCGATCCAGGCGCCGAACGAGATCCCGGCCACCCAGCAGCTGCTGCTGCTGGGGTTGTGCATCTGCATCCAGTCGAGCGCCGCTGCGGCGTCGCGTAGCTCGCCCTGGCCGTGGTCGAAGCTCTCCTGGGAGCGGCCGACGCCGCGAAAGTTGAAGCGCAGCGTGGAGAAGCCGCGGCGGGCGAACAGGTGGAAGAGGTCGTAGACCACCTTGTTGTTCATCGTGCCGCCATGCAGCGGATGCGGATGGAGAATCAACGCGAGCGGCGCGTTGCCGCCGGGTCCATGATAGTACCGACCCTCGAGACGACCGTCCGCTCCGTTGAAGATCACTTCAGGCATCTGGTTCTCCCTCCGCGCGGCGACCGGGTTGGCCAGTAGAGGGGTCCCGGCCGGGTCGACCCATGTCGTCGCACCAGGGCACGCCTACGTCCAAATCAGGTTGTTGACCCGAACCCGCAGCGATTTATATTTGCGTGGGCTTGAGCGCACATTCAATTGGGGAGGACCAGGTCCCCAAGCAAGACGGCGCCGCGCCGGTCGTTTAACCTGAACCAGCCTCGGATTCAATCACGAACTGCGACATCCCGCTATGCTCGACGGGCTCAAAGAGGACATCCAGGCCGTGGTGGAGCGCGATCCCGCCGCGCGCTCGAAGCTCGAGGTCCTGCTGTGCTATCCCAGCGTGCACGCGATCATGCTGCACCGTCTGGCACACGCTCTGTGGCGGCGCGGCTGGCTGGTGACGGGCCGGTTCGTATCGCAGTTCGCGCGCTGGATGACCGGCATCGAGATCCACCCCGCAGCGCAGATCGGCCGACGCCTCCTGATCGATCACGGCATGGGCGTGGTGATCGGCGAGACGGCGGTGGTCGGCGACGACGTCACCCTGTATCAGGGCGTCACGCTGGGCGGGGTCTCGCTCGATCCGGGCAAACGGCATCCCACGGTCGAGGACGGCGTCGTAATCGGCGCGGGCGCGGCGGTGCTCGGGCCGTTCACGGTCGGGCGCGGCGCACGGATCGGCTCCAATGCGGTGGTCCTGCGGGAGGTGCCGCCGGGCGCCACTATGGTCGGCATTCCGGCGCGGCCGATCGGCCCGCAGGCGGTCGCCAAGGAGACCTGCTTCCCGGCCTACGGCATCGCGCCCGGCGCGGCGATCGATCCGGTGAGCCGGACGATCGACCGGCTCACCCAGCAGGTCGAGGAGCTGAGCGCCAGGCTCTCGGAGTTGGAGGAGCGGGCCGAGAAGAAGCCCGGGGCGGAGCCCGAGGAGCGCCAGGTGGCGGCGTCCTGATCGGCTGGACCGGCCCAATGCGGGCGGCCATCGGCGCGAGACCGAGCGAGCATGCCGGGTTGCGATGACCTATCTCGATTACAACGCGAGCGCGCCGGTCAGGCCGGCGGTGATCGACGCCATGCGCGAGGCGCTCGGGCAGACCGGCAATCCCTCCTCGGTGCATGGCTTCGGGCGCCGGGCGCGAAGGGCGCTGGAGGAGGCACGCGAGGGGGTCGCCGCGCTGGTCGGTGCCGCACCTGACCGGGTGGTGCTGACGAGCGGCGGCACCGAGGCCAACAACCAGGCATTGCGCAGCATTGCCGGGCCGTGTGCGGTCTCGGCCGTTGAGCACGATTCGGTGCTCGGCGCGGCGCCGGACGCGGTACGCCTGCCGGTCGATGGTAACGGCCGGATCGTGCTCGATGGGCTGGCCGAGCGGCTGGAGCGGGCTCGTCCCGCAGTGGTCTCGGTGATGCTCGCCAACAATGAGACCGGCGTGCTGCAACCGGTACGCGAGGTCGCAGCGATCGCCCGGTGGTACGGCGCCCTGGTGCACTGCGACGCGGTGCAGGCGACGGGCAAGGTGCCGGTCCACCTGGGCGAGCTCGGCATCGACCTCTTGAGCCTCTCGGCGCACAAGCTCGGCGGGCCGCAGGGCATCGGCGCCCTGGTAGTGCGCGAGGGCGTCGGTCCGGCGCCGTTGCTTTGCGGCGGCGGCCAGGAGCGGTGCCGGCGCGCCGGCACCGAGAACCTGCCGGGCGCAATCGGCTTCGGGCTCGCCTGCCGCCTCGCCCTCGAGGATATTTCCTTTACGCCACGCGTCGGCGCGTTGCGGGACGAGTTGGAGGCGCGCATCCTGAAGGTCGCGCCCTCGGCCAGGGTGCTCGGCCGGGAGGTGGCACGGCTCTGCAATACCTCCTGCCTTGCGATGCCAGGAGTCAGCAATCAGACCCAGCTCATGGCCTTCGATCTCGAAGGTATCGCCGTGAGCACGGGCTCGGCCTGCTCGTCCGGCAAGGTCGGCCCTTCCCATGTCCTCGCGGCCATGGGGGTGCCCGAGGCCGAGGCCTCGAGCGCGATCCGCGTGAGCCTCGGCTGGGCGAGCGAGGCGGCGGATGTCGATCGCTTCGTCGAGGCCTGGACCAGGCTGTTCACGCGGACGCGGGGCGGGAACGCGCGCCTGTCCGCCAGCGCGTGACCGTCACAGCCTGCCGGCAGCTTGCCTTTTTCCTGAGCATCACGACATAACGGTCTGTGATGACGCGAATGGAGCCGACGATGAGCCAACAGGTGCTTTCATTGACCCCGGCTGCGGTCGGCCGCATGCGACACCTGCTCGAGACCATGGGGCAGGGTGCGGCGGGCATCCGGGTCGGGGTACGTACGGCCGGTTGCTCCGGGCTAGAATATACGATCGACTTCGCCCAGGATATCGGGCCCGGGGACGAGGTGGTGGACACCGATGGCGTCAAGGTCGTGGTGGATTCCAAGGCGGTCATGCATCTGATCGGCAGCGAGATGGATTTCGTCCAGGACCGGCTGGGCGCCAGCTTCAAGTTCAACAACCCCAACGAGACCGGGCGCTGTGGCTGCGGCGAGTCGTTCACGACCTAGCGCGTGCCAACCATGGCCGCGATGCCGCGCCTGAACCTCATCACTGCTGCCGGTGACCGGCTCGAGATCGAGGCCGAGAGCGGCCTCTCGGTGATGCAGATCGCGCGCCTGCACGACCTCGGGATCGAAGGTACCTGCGACGGCTCGCTCGCCTGCGCCACCTGCCACGTGATCGTCGAGCCCGCGGACATTGGCCGGCTCGACGCCGCCAGTCCGGAGGAGGAGGACATGCTCGACCTCGCAATCGGGCTGCAGCCAACCTCGCGCCTCGGCTGCCAGATCGTGATGACCGAGGAACTCGACGGCCTCACGGTCCGCCTGCCCGAATTCTGAGGCGCTTGACGGCGCCAGCTCGTAAGCTCGCAGCATGAAACACGATCCAGGCCTGGACTTTCGCCCGCTGGACGGCCGCCGCGTCGTGGTCGCCATGTCGGGCGGCGTCGACAGCTCGTGCGCTGCGGCCCTGCTGGTGGAGGCCGGCTGCGAGGTGGTCGGGGTCACGCTCCAGCTCTACGATCACGGCGCCGCGACCGGCAGGAAGGGCGCCTGCTGCGCCGGGCAGGACATCCACGACGCCAGGCGGGTCGCCGACCGGCTGGGGATCGCGCACTACGTGCTCGATTTCGAGGACCGCTTCCGCCAGAGCGTGATCGAGGAGTTCGCCGACCACTACGCGCACGGGCGCACGCCGATCCCCTGCGTGCGCTGCAATCAGCGGATCAAGTTCAGGGACCTGCTCGAGATCGCGCGCGATCTGGGGGCCGAGGCGCTGGCGACCGGGCACTACGTGCGCCGCCAGGCGAACGGCGACGAGATCGAGCTGCACCGCGCCCGGGACGACCGCCGCGACCAGAGCTATTTCCTGTTCGCCACCACGCGGGCGCAGCTCGGTTTTCTGCGGTTCCCGCTCGGCGGCCTCGAGAAGGCCGGGACCCGGGCGCTGGCGATGCGCTTCGGACTGCCGGTCGCCGACAAGCCGGACAGCCAGGACATCTGCTTCGTGCCCCAGGGCTCCTACGCCCACGTGGTGAAGAAGCTGCGGCCCGAGGCCGCCGAGCCGGGGGAGATCGTGCATGTCGACGGGCGGGTCCTCGGCCGCCACGACGGCATCATCCACTTCACGGTCGGTCAGCGGCGCGGCCTGTCGGTGGCGAGCGGGGAGCGGCTCTACGTCGTCCGGCTCGAGGCAGACGCGCGGCGCGTGATCGTGGGGCCCCGGCCGGCGCTGCTCTGCCGCTTCGCCGAGCTGTCCGGCGTGAACTGGCTCGGTGACGCACCGCCGCCGGCCGGGGGCGTCGCGCTCGAGATCAGGAACCGTGCGAGGGAGCCGGCCGTCCCGGCGCGGCTTTTCTCGCTCGACGACGACCGGGCGCGCGTCGAGTTCGAGGCGCCGCAGGCCGGCGTGGCGCCCGGACAGGCCTGCGTGGGCTATCGGGGAACGCGCGTGCTGGGCGGCGGCTGGATCGAACGCGCGCCCCTGGCCATGGATGCTTGACGCGTCTCGCGCCGCTGCCATATAGGCAGCGTCGAGGGCGGAGTAGCTCAGCGGTAGAGCAGTGGAATCATAATCCATGGGTCGGGGGTTCGAATCCCTCCTCCGCTACCATACGACGCCTTCCTCGAACTCTTCGGCAGCTGGACTCCGGCTCTCGATCGCCTGCTCGAAGGGCCCGCTTCCGAGCCCGACCTGCCACTTCCCGAGAGCGACCAAGGATGAGTGCACCCGCAAGCAGCCCGGTCGGTGGACGCTGGCAGCTCCTGGCCGACTCGTCGCCGACGGCTTCCCAGGGCGGGAGCAAGGCCCAGGAGCCGGTCCCGCCGCCGGCGCCCCCGGACATCCCGCCGCCGGACCCGGCCGAAGTGCCTCCCGGGCACCCTCCGGACGAGCTGCCGCCGATGCCTCCCGACGAGTTGCCGCCGCGCGAGGACCCGCCGGAGATCAAGCCGCCGCCCGAGGATCCTCCACCGGCGCCGGACGAGGGTCCCGAGCCGCGCGCTCGCAGGCGGTTATGACGAGTGGCCAAACGCAAAGTTCGAGCTATAATGTCTGGGTGATCGTCTGACCGGAGCGCACCCAAGCGCAACCCGACAAGAGGTAGCGCGAGAAAAATGCCAGACGAGCCCTTGCCAGGCAAAGCGCCCTTCGCGCAACGCGCGTCGACGACGGCCAGAAAGCGCCCCGGCTCGATCCGGGTCGACACGCCGGTTCTCGAATCCGTCACGCGACGCTCCGAGGAGGATGCCAGGGCTGCCGGATCCGGAAGTGGTCCCGGCTTTCGGAGTGTTCTCCTTCGGGGGCGGAGCGAAACGTCCGACAAACCCGATTCGGACGATCCGCCGATCCCCGCGCCGCTTCGGCCGAGGGCCGCACCCGCGGCGCCCAGTCCGGCCGACGAGAAGGACGACCGCTGGCTCCAGAACTGGCAGGCGAACGAGATCCGGTGGCTCAACACCAAGGTCGAGGACCTCGAGCGGCAGCTCCGGCGACGCAAGACTGTCTCGATGGGCGCCGTCGCGCTCGGCGGGCTCGCTCTCGTCGCCGCCGTCGCTCTCGGCATCGCGTCGCCGCAGGTGCCGCAGGCGGTGATAGCCGACATCGAGGCGACGTCGTCCGCCAGGACGCCAGTTGCCGCGGCGCCGCCAGCCGGCGAGCCTCCGGAGGCGGCGCCATCGCAGCCTGATTCGACGCCAGCTCCTACGGAAACCGCTGTTGACGAGGCTGCCGGGCGCCAGCCCTGGCGGGACGAACAGGCCCGGGAGAGCCGGCCGTCGCCGACGGAGCGGGCACCGACCGGCGCAGCTTCGGCGGCGGACCAGCCCGGCCGAAGGGTCGAAGTGCAAACTCCTCCGATCGGCCCGACGGCGGAGGCCACCGCGCTAGGGACGGAGACGCCCGGCCGGGACGCAGAGCGTTGGCAGTCGGAGGCGGAGCGGGCGCTTATGACGATCATCCAGCCCGGCTCGGCCATCGGAACACCGGAAGGGTCGGAGCGGGCTGTGGAGGTCCCCGAGTTGCTGTCGACGTTCGGGCGGCTCGAGGCCGATCCGAACAGGTTGTCGGAGGGGGCGGCCGCAAACACCTACGCCGCGACCGCGTCCGTGAACCTCCGGGATTCTCCCAATACCGAAGCCGAGGTGCTGACCGTCGTGGGCGAGGGGGACAGGGTCCGGCGGCTCGGCAGCGAGGGCGACTGGCTGTTGGTCGAGTACGGGAATCCCGGCGGGGAGATTGTCACCGGCTGGGTATATCGCAGGTTCACGCGCCGCATCGAGGGCCCATCGCAGGATAATGGGCCATCGGCTCGCTCGGGCGGCTGACCGTCCTCGTCCAGGTCGTGACGGCAGAACTTTCAGCGGATTCAGCATCGGTTCATGTCGCCCGATCGATAGATGAGGCGGTCATGATCGCGGCAATCGCCGGGCAGGTCTTCCAGGGGACGTTCATGCCGATCCGAGTTGCCTTGGGCTTGGCCCTCGTCCTTGCGGCTATCCCGCTCGCGCTTCCGTCGCTCGCCCAGGAAGCCGGGCAGACCCGGCTCGTCCTGAGCGAGACCGCATCGCGCGAGGTCGAGCAGGACACGCTCGTCGCGGTGCTGTCCGCCCGGGGCGAATCCGCCTCCGCGCGCGAGGCGCAAAGCGCGGTGAACGGCGCGATGGCTGCGGCGATCGCGGCCGTCCGGGCGGTCGAGAGCGTACGCACGGCGACCGGTGGCTATCGGGTTTACCAGCAGCACGATCGCGAGGGCCGGCCAACCACATGGATCGCCGAGCAGGACCTGCGGCTCACGTCGCGGGAGAGCGCGCCGTTGCTCGAGCTGGTCGGGCAGCTGCAGGACGCCGGGCTGAACGTGAGCGGCCTCGCCTACGAGCTCAGCGACGAGGCGCGGCGCGCGCTCGAGAACGATCTCGCCATCGAGGCGATCGACGCCCTTCGCCAGCGCGCCGAGCGGATCGCGGCGAGCATGGACATGCAAATCGAGAGGATCGAGACGGTGCGGGTCGGCGGCGCGATGGGCGAGCCGCCGCCTCGTCCCGTGATGCGGATGTCGATGGCCGAGGCGGCGGACATGGCGCCGCCCACCGCATTGCCCGACCTGGAGACGGTGAGCGTCGGCGTCGAGGCGGAACTCACCCTTGCGCCCCGGTAGCACGAGCCTGAACGTCGGGGATCGATCCGGCTAGCGAGGTTGTCGGGTTGCGCTTCGTTTCACCCGATCTACAGCGCTTGACGCCGCGTCGCGGGCCGCCATGGTAGGGGCCGGTCCCATCGCAGCCGCCGCGCCCCGGAAATGCCCGATCTCGACGACCCGATTGCCTTCGAGCTGTTCAAGAACGCCATCTTCTCGATCGCCGACGAGATGGCGCTGACCATCTTCCGCACGACCTATTCGGGCGTGCTCAAGGACAACATGGACTACTCGACCGCTTTCTGCGACGCCGACGGCAAGCTGGTCGCGCAGGGGCTCACGCTGCCAGGACATCTGGGCTCGATCCCGACCGCGCTCGACGTGGTGGTGGCGAAGTACGGGGACGACATCGCCCCGGCCGACGTCTTCGCCATGAACGATCCGTTCGAGGGCGGCATGCACCTGCCCGACATCTTCGTCTTCAAGCCGATTTTCGTGGGCGAACGCCGGCTCGCGTTTGCCGCGACCATCTGCCATCACACCGATGTCGGCGGTCGGGTCGCGGGCTCGAACGCATCCGATTCCACCGAGATCTATCAGGAAGGGCTGCGCATCCCGCCGCTCAAATTGTACGATCGCGGCCGTCGCAACGAGACCCTGTTCTCGCTGATCGAGAAGAACGTCCGGCTGCCGGTCCGGGTCTTCGGCGATCTGCGCGCCCAGCTCGCCGCCTGCCACATCGCCGAGCGCCAGTTTCTCGAACTCATCGAGCGCTACGGCGCGGATACCGTGACCCGCTACATGGCGGAGGTGATCGATCACGCCGAGCGGCTGACCCGGGCCGCGCTTTTGGAGCTTCCCGACGGGCAGTGGAGCTTCGAGGATTGGATCGACGACGACGGGGTCGATCTGGACAGGCCGATCCGCCTGTTCGTGACCATGACCAAGCGGGGCGACCACATGCTGGTCGACTGGACCGGCACCGATCCGCAGGTCAAGGGCGCGATCAACAACACCTACTCCTATAGCAAGGCTGCGAGCTACACCGCGATCCGCTCGGTGCTGCCGGCCAACATCCCCAACAATGAAGGCGTGTTCCGGGCGATCGAGGTGACGGCACCATCCGGGACGATCGCCAACGCGGTGCCACCGGCCGCCTGCGCCGCACGCGGCCTGACCGGCTTTCGCATGGTCGACTGCGCCTTCGGCTGCCTCGCCATGATGCTGCCGGACCGGGTGTTCGCGGCCTCCGACGGCGGCAATACCGGAATTACGATCGGCGGCTATCACGCGGACCGGACGCCCTTCATCTACGTCGACTTCACCTGCGGCGCCTGGGGCGCGCGGCCCTTTGCCGATGGGCTGGACGGCAACTCCAACATGTTCGCCAACATGGCCTCGCACTCGGTCGAGGTCACCGAGGCCGAGCAGCCGATCCGCATCGAGGCCTACGAGTTCGTCCCCGACAAGGCGGGGCCGGGCAAATATCGCGGCGGTGTGCCGTTCCGCCGCGACTATCGATTTCTGGAGGAGGAGGCGATCCTTCAGGTGCGCTCCGACCGCCGACGCTTCCAACCATACGGCCTCTACGGCGGGGGCGCCGGCAAGCCGTCGTGGAATTTCCTGAACCCCGACACCGAGGACCGATCGCTGCCGTCCAAGCTCACCATGACCATCAGGAAGGGCGACATGTTCCGCCATGAGGTCGCCGGTGCCGGGGGTTACGGCGACCCGCTCGAGCGCGATCCGAGCTCGGTCGAGCGCGATGTGCGCAACGAGCTGGTCAGCAGGCAGGCGGCGCGCGACGACTACGGCGCGGTCATCGGCGAGGACGGACACATCGACCCGGCGGCGACGGAGCGCCTGCGACGCGAGATGCGAGCGGCGCGCGGGAGCGCGGACGTGCCGGTGGTAACGCGCGACTGAAGCAGGAACCCGACGGAGAGGGAAGGGGAGGAATGGCGCGTTATCGGGTGGGCGTCGACATCGGCGGCACCTTCACCGACATCGTGGTCATCGGCGAGGACGGCCGGGCGCACACGAGGAAGGTGTCGTCGTCGGTCGACGATTACGCCCGCGCGATCACCGAAGGGCTGGCCGAGGTGGTGAAAAGTCTCGGCCTCGAGCCCGATGCGGTCGAGGAGGTGCGCCACGGCACCACGGTCGCCTCGAACGCGATCCTCGAGCAGAAGGGCGCCCGCACCGGCCTGATCACCACCAGGGGCTTCCGCGACGTCCTGGAGATCCGAAACCTCCGGATGCCGCGGCTGTACGACATCGGCTGGACCAAGCCGCCGCCCCTGGTCGAGCGCCATCTGCGGGTCGTCGTGGACGAGCGGATCGACGCGAAGGGCGAGGTGATCCGGCCGCTCGACCCAGCGGATGCCGAGCGCGCGGTGCGCCACCTGCTCGATGAGGGGGTCGAGGCAATCGCGGTCTGCCTGCTCAACTGCTTCGTGAACCCGATGCACGAGCAGATTGTCAAGGAAGCAATTCTTCGCCTCGCGCCCGACCTGCCGATCTCGATCAGCTTCGAGGTGCTGCCGGAGATCAAGGAGTACGAGCGCAGCTCGAGCACGGTGATCAACGCCTACGTGATGCCGATCGTCGCGCGCTATCTGGAGCGCCTCCAGGCCAATCTGGAGCGGCAGGGAATCGAGGCGCCGCTCCTGATCATGCAGTCGAACGGCGGCCTGATGACCGCCGAGGCAGCCGCCGCGAGGCCCCTGCACGTCATCGAGTCGGGGCCGGCGGGCGGCGTCGTGGGCGCGCACGCGCTGGCGCGCGCCTGCGGCACCCTCGACGTCATCAGCTTCGACATGGGCGGCACCACCGCCAAAGCGGCGATGATCGAGCGGGGCGAGTACACGCGCGCGCTCGAATACCAGGTGGGGGGCGGGATCCTGACCGGCTCGCGCCTGCTCACCGGGGCCGGCTATCTGCTCAAGGTGCCGGCGATCGACCTCGCCGAGGTCGGCGCCGGCGGCGGCTCGATCGTCCGCATCGACGCCGGCGGCTCGATGGTCGTCGGCCCGGACAGCGCGGGCGCGGTGCCCGGACCGGTGTGCTACGACATCAGCGGGACGGAGCCGACCATCACCGATGCCAACCTGATCCTCGGCTACCTCAACCCCGATCACCTAGTCGGAGGGACGCTGAAGCTGAACGCCGGGCGGTCGCGGCGGGTGTTCGAGCAGCAGATCGCGAAGCCGCTCGGCCTGTCGCTCGAGCACGCGGCCTACGGTGCCCACCAGATCGCCGCCTCGAACATGATCCGGGCGATCCGCGCCGTGTCGACCGAGCGCGGCCGCGACGCGCGCGACTACGCGCTGTTCGCCTTCGGCGGCAACGGGCCAGTTTTCGCATGCGCCATGGCGAGAGAGCTCGGCATGCGGCGAATCGTGGTGCCGCCGGCGCCCGGGCTGTTCTCGGCTTTTGGCCTGCTCTATGCCGACGTCGAGCACCACCTCGCGCGTACCTTCCGGCGGCTGCTGCGCGGGATCGATCTCGCGGCCTTGAACGAGGCCTGGGACGAGCTGTTCGGACAGGGGCGCGACCAGCTCGAGGCGGAGGGATTTACCCGCGGGCAGATGCGCATCAGCCGTCTCGCCAGCCTGCACTATCACGGCCAGAGCTTCGATCTCACGGTGCCGGTGCCCGAAGGTCCGATCGATCCGGCTGCGATCGTTCGGCTGGAGGAGGCGTTCGGACAGGAGCACGAGCGCACCTATGGCCACCGCGCTGGCCCGGAGGAGCCGGTCGAGCTGACCGAGATCCGGGTGCTCGGCCAAGGCATCCCGGAGCGACCGCTGCGCCCACAGGCAGCGGAAACCGCCGTCTCTTCTTTCGTGGGCGAGCCGCTGCCGCCGCGGCGGGCCTATTTCGGGCCCGAGACCGGCTGGCTCCAGACGCCGGTCCTCGGCCGCGCCGATCTCGCGCTGCCGCGCGAGGGTCCTTGCATCGTCGAGGAATACGATGCCACCTGCGTCATTCCGCCCGGCGCGCGGGCCGTGTTGGACGCTCTGGGCAACCTGACGATCGCTCTCTAGCGGGATCGTCGGAACGACGCTCGGCGAAGCGCTCCGGATGCGAAAGCACACGAGGGCACCTCCGTCCGTTCAATCAGGAGATTGTTCAGGCTTAACAAAGCTAACGGTCAGGTTTATAATTTTCCTGCGCTACTTGCGTAAACAAGATGTTCTGTTTATAGTAGAGAGCACGTCGCAAGTAGTTAAATAAGCGAGGAGTGCCATGGCAATGAACGTGTTAATTACAGGCGCTGCTGGATACATGGAATCAATGATGACAAGATCATTGGCATCGATCTAAAAACGGCACCTGATCTTTACCATATGCTCCATAAGGCTCGATTCATTTAGGCAGATATTGCTGACGATGCGTGGATCGAGAAGATTGGGGATGAAAAGATTGATGCCGTCATCCATGGCGCCTATCAAATCCGACAGCTTTACGGCAGCAAAGAGGAAGTTCAACGGCGCTGGAACGTGGATGGCGCCCGCAAGTTCCCGTTCCTGGTCGGCGGCCGCGCCGACTGGGGCCGGCAATATCTGCACGAGGACGACGTTGTGGCGGTCATTGGCATGCTGACGCAGCTGCCGCCCGCGCGGGGGCTCGAGGTTCTGAACGTCTCGCCCAACGACTACCTGAGCGTGCGAAATCTCGGGCGGGTGTTCAAGAAGCGGGTTCTTCTGGTCCCGCCGATCTTGCTGAGGCCGTTTTTCTGGCTCCTTTGGCACAGAACGCGGGGGCGGTGACGACGCCGCCGGGCGCCTGGAAGTTCCTCAGCTATCCGATCCGGGTCGATGGCTCCCGCCTAGCCGAGGTGTACGGCTATACCTGCCGCTACAGCTCGCTGGAAGCCCTGGTGGCCGAGACCGGTAACTACGCGAAAGCGGGCTCGCTCCCCGTCCAGAATCAGAGGAGGGCGGCCGCGGCTGTCTAAGAGTAGGAAAGGATCGGCTCGAAGACCTGCTGCTCGCCAGTGAATCCCCTGAGCGGGAAGCGCCCGAGCGATCGGACCTGCGCCCTGAGCGCTGCGGCGAAGGCCGCCGAGCAGAGGACGCCGCGGTTCTGCTGCTTGGCCAGAGCCGCGAGCCGACTGACCAGATTGACCGCGGGCCCGAGCACGGTGAAATCGAGTCTCTCCGGGCTGCCGATGTTGCCGTAGGCGACGTCGCCAAGATGGAGGGCTGCGGTGAAAGCGAGGGCAGGGCCGTCGTGCGCACCCCCGCTCGTGACCACCACGCGGGCCCGCTCGACGGCGCGCACGGCGGCCTGACATGCGATGGCATGGCTGCCGGCTTCCTCGACCGGGAAGATGGCGAGGATCCCATCGCCGAGGAACTTGAGCACGTCGCCGCCCTCGTGCTGCACCGCTTCCACCACGGCCTCGAAATAGCGGTCGAGCGCCGCGAACAGGGCGGCTTCGCTCAAGCGACCGCTCATCGAGGTGAAGTCGCACAGGTCGCAGAACAGGATCGCTGCCTCGATGCGCCGGCGATCGCCCCGCATGATCGCGCCCGCCAGGACGGCATCGGCCGGACCGTCGCCGAGATAGGTGCGCAGCAGGCTCGCCGTCGATCGGCGCATCGCGGTCGGCTCGAGCGCCGCGGCGAGCGGATGGCGGAGCTCCTCGATGATTTCGAGATGCCGGTCGGCGAAACCGGCCTCGCCATCGGCGACCAGGCTCAGACCCTGCACCGACCCGTCGCCGTATTCGAGCGGCAGGGCCAGGTAGTCGGTGCCCCCCTCGGCGGCCATCTCGTGCAGGACCTGGTGATCATGCTCGGGGCGCAGATCGGTCAGCCGGCGCCGGAAGCTCCGCCGGTTGCCGACGACATACTCGAACGGGCTACCGTAGAAGGAGTCGGTCGAAAGCACGGCACGCGGCACGACATATTCGTGCGTCCCGGAGCCGTCCCGGGTCCAGATCACGCCCCAGGCGCTGGCGAGCGGATTTGCGAGGCGCTGGCCCGCCCGCAGCCGCCATAGGGGCACGCCGAGCCTGATCAGGCGCCGGCAGAAGCCGTCGATCAGCGGCAGCGGCTCGAGCGACAGGCGCGCGTCGGCGATCAGCCAGCGGGCGATCTGCTCGGTCCGGTTGCGATCGGGAGTGCGTCGGTTCATGGCCTCGCTTGGGCGGGGGACGGCGGGTCGCGCGGCGTGCAGAAGATAGGTGCGCCACGAGGCGCCGGCGAGACCTGGGCCGCTACGCAGAGATTCGCGGC
>Ga0214469_1000482_pt1 | contig 13887 bp, 15 predicted proteins | sample RVTome_10_FD_187340 | JGI IMG/M metagenome (GOLD analysis project Ga0214469, IMG submission 187340) | Soil microbial communities from uranium-contaminated site in the Upper Colorado River Basin, Wyoming, United States - RVT153D57 HiSeq ... | reverse complement strand
CCCCTCGACCTCGCTTTGCTCGGTCGGTCCCCCCTTTTGTCAAGGGGGGACAACCTTGATCGCCCTTCGGCCTTGCTTTGCTCGGTCGGTCGGCCTTGCTTGGCTTGGTCGGTCCTCGCTTTTTGTCGAGGGGGACAATCTTGATGGCCCTTCGGCCTTGCTTGGCTTGGTCGGTCCCCCCTTTTTGTCAAGGGGGGACAACGTTGAACCCCCCTCGACCTCGCTTGGCTTGGTCGGTGCCAACCTTGTCCCCCTGCGGAGCGGGGGATCGTCCGGCCGGGGGCCGGGCGAGGGGGGTGCTGGCGGTGGGCGACCCTCTCTGCGACCCCCCGGCGGGGCCACGGATCGGTAGCCTGCGAAGATGCGCTACCCAGAGAAGCTGCTCAGCCCGGATGAGAAGATCATCACCCAGTTCCGGCCGCATTGGTCGCGGATCGCACGTGAGGGCCTGCTCTCGATCCTCGTCTTCGTCCTGGTCATCCTGATCGCCATCCAGGGCTTCAGTTGGAGCGGATGGGTGATCGTCGGACTGGTCGCCGTCTGGTTCGTCATCGTCATCGCAGGTTTCATCCGTTGGTGGACGACCCAGCACGTGATCACCAACGAGCGGCTGATCCATCGAACCGGGTTGATCGCCAAGGCAGGAAAGGAGATCCCACTCGAGGTGATCAATGATGTGACGTTCACCCAGTCGATGTTCGAGCGCGTGTTCGGAACCGGGAACCTGCTAATCGAGTCCGCAGGCACGCATGGCCAGTCGAGGTACAGCGACATCCCGGATCCGGAGCGGGTGCAGTCATTGATCTACGAGGTGCGGGAGGATCGCAAGATGCACATGGAGTCCGGCGGGGCACAGGCGGGGGTGGAGAGCCCCGCCTCCCAGCTGGCGACCCTCTCCCGGCTCCATGACGAGGGGAAGCTGAGCGACGCCGAATTCGAGGTCGAGAAACGGAAACTGCTCGGAGGCTCCTGATGCCTCATATGCAGGACTTCCCGCTCAACCTCTCCACCCTGTACGACCGGGCGGTATGGCTTCACCCGGACCAGGAGATCGTCTCGGTCGAGTCGGATCGGTCCCAGGTCCGCACCACCTACGGCGAGACCGACACCCGGGTGAGACGTCTCGCCACCGCCCTTCACGGGCTCGGTCTCTCCCCGGGCGACCCGGTGGGCACTTTCGCCTGGAACAATCGGCGTCATCACGAGCTGTATTGGGCAACGGCCAACACCGGGTTGGTCTGCCATACGGTCAACATCCGCCTCTTCGCCGACCAGATCGCCTACATCGTCAACCACGCCGGCGATCGGGTCATGTTCGTCGACCCCGACCTGGCCTCCATGCTCGCACCGATCGCCGGTCGTCTGGAGACGGTGAACACTTACGTGGTCATGGGTGAGGAGCCCACCGATGCCCTTCCCGGGTCGATCGCCTACGAGGATCTCATCGACCATGCCGACGAGCACGGTTCCTGGCCCCTGCTCGACGAGCGATCGCCGATGATGTTGTGCTACTCGTCGGGCACAACGGGCAACCCCAAAGGCGTCGCCTACACCCAGCGTTCCACGTACCTCCACACCATCTCCAACCTGGCCAACTACGCCATGCTCCCCACCGACAACGTGCTGCCCGTGGTGCCCATGTTCCATGCCGCTGCCTGGGGATACCCGTTCATGGCGGTGACTCAAGGGGCCAAGCTCACCTACCCGGGCCCGGATCTCAGCCCGCAGGCGCTGGTCCCCCTGCTGGAGAAGGAGAGAGTCACCTTCAGCGCCGGCGTTCCCACCGTGTGGCTCGGGATCAAACAGTATCTCGAGGCCCATCCCGAGGTGGACCTGGCGTCGATCAGGGCATTCCTCTGCGGCGGCTCGGCGGTGCCCAGGGCCATGATCGAGTGGTACTGGACGGCTCGAGGGATCCGGGTCGTCCAGGGATGGGGGATGACCGAGACCAACCCGGTGGCGTCGACGAGCCTGCTCAAGCCGGAGATGGAGGGCTGGGACCTGCAACGCCAGCTCGACTTCCTCGAGACCGCGGGGATGCCTGTCCCCGGTCTCCAGGTCAAGATCGTCGACGAGGTCGGTGAGGAGCTTCCCCACGACGGCGAGGCTTTCGGTGAGCTGCTGATCCGGGGGCCGTGGATCGCCGCCGAGTACTACAAGGACAACCGCTCAGCCCAGTCGTTCGAGGACGGATGGCTGCGCACCGGCGACGTGTGCAAGATCACACCCGAGGGGTACATCAAGATCACCGACCGGGCCAAGGACGTGATCAAGTCGGGCGGTGAGTGGATCTCGTCGATCGACCTCGAGAACGCCCTCATGGCCCATCCCGATGTGAGTGAGGCAACGGTGGTCGGGCTGAAACACGTCAAATGGCAGGAACGTCCTGTGGCCTTCGTGGTCCCCCGCCCGGGGTCAGGGCTCGAGGAGCGAGACCTGCTCGACTTCCTCGGGGAACGGGTGGCGAAATGGTGGCTGCCGGACCGGGTTGTGTTCATCGACGAGATCCCGAAGACCGGGACCGGCAAGTTCGACAAGAAGGTCGTTCGCAACGAATACGCCGACCTCCTGATGGACGACGTTTGATCTGATTGGAGATGTGAGATGTTGAGTCGATTCCCGGTCTACGCCGTGCTGCCCTCGTCCGATCTGGGACGCGCCCGGGATTGGTACGAGGAGAAGATGGGGATGCTGCCCACAAAGGAGGAGCCGGGTGGGCTCTGGTACCAGTGTGCCGAGGGCACCTGGTTCGTCATCGCGATGAGCTCGTTCGCCGGCACGGCGCAGAACACGGCGGCGAGCTTCCAGGTGGTCGACATCGAGTCTGTGATCCGCGATCTGCGACATCGCGGGGTCGTCTTCGAGGAGTACGACCTCCCCGGTATGAAGACCGAGAACGGCCTGTTCACAACCGGTCCCTACCAGGCCGCCTGGTTCAAGGACCCCGACGGCAACACCGTCGAGATCTCGGAGATCACGGAGTGACCAACCCCTAGTGCCCCGACCACTAACGCCTGCCGCGTCCTTGCCAGCGACGCCCCTGACTCGCCTTGAACCTCGCCGGCGTCAGTGGCCAGGGGGCCCTAGACCTCGATCAGTTGACCTGTCGTGAGGTCGAGCACGAACTCCTTGTCGCTCCGCGAATCGGCGATGAATTGGGCCAGTCGGGCCCCCGGTTGACGGACCACCCACCAAGCGAAGTCCTCTGATCCCAATTCGGCGTAGGCGACCTTGGCCGCCCTCGTCGCCTCCACCGCACCGACCTCGTCGGGGAACGTGCCGATCACCACCTGATCGGGCTCCTCGCGGTCGCGCACCTCCACGAACTGCACCGCCTCGAACATGTACCAGCCTCCTGGTCGCGATTCTATAGCGGTCGCCGGGGGAAAGTCGCTGGGTCTCTAAGCTCATTCAGGTGTCAGAGCTCCACACCACCTGGGGTTACATCGCGGCCGGGATCAGTGGGCTGGTCGGGCTGTGGGGGGTGTTGATCAGAGGCCGGCAGGTCCCGCCCAAGACCTTCTACTACGGGGTGGGCGTGGCCATCACCGCCCTTGTCTTGCAGATCGTGGTGGGCGTGATCATCGCCACCGGGGGTGTCGATCCAGGTAACCAGCACGTCTTCTACGGTGTCGTAATCGCGGTGACCTTCTCCTTCGCCTACATATATCGGGCCCAGTTGCGTAAGCGGCCCGCTTTCTACTACGGGCTGCTCCTCCTGTTCACGATGGGGCTCAGCATCAGGGGCATACTCACCTTCGGAGGCAACTTCTAGTGGATTGTCGCTTGAACACGAACACCCATCCGACCGGCCAATAGGGAGGTGGCGATGCTGCTCCAGGACAAGAGACTGCTCATAACCGGGATCCTCACCGACGATTCGATCGCCTGGCATGTGGCCAGGATCGCCCAGGAGGAGGGGGCGGAGATCGTTGCCACCGGTTTCGGGCGCGGACTCCGCATCACGGAGAGATCGGTGCAGCGTCTTCCCGAGCCCTGCCCTGTCCTCGAGCTCGACATCAACGACCCGGCCCAGGTCGAGGCGCTGGTGGCCGATCTGACCGGGCGTTGGGGCCGGGTAGACGGGGCACTCCATGCCATTGCCTACGCCCCCGACGACGCCCTGGGCGGTAACTTCCTGACCACACCGCCCGAGTCGGCCGGGACGGCCTTCATGACGTCCGCTTTCTCCTACAAGACGCTGGCGGTCTCGCTCCTCCCGCTGATGGATGCCGCGGGCGGTGGAGCGCTGGTGACCCTCGACTTCGACAACACGCAGGCCTGGCCCGCCTACGACTGGATGGGTGTCGCCAAATCGGCCCTGGTGAGCGTCACCCGTTACCTGGCGCGGGACCTCGGGTCGCATCGAATCAGGGTTAACGCCGTATCGGCAGGTCCGCTGAGCACCGTTGCCGCCAAGTCCATCCCCGGCTTCGAGGTCTTCGACCGTGTCTGGAGGGAGCGGGCCCCCCTGGCCTGGGACGGCGCCAATCCCGACCCTGTGGCCCGGATGGTGTGTGTGCTGCTCAGCGACTGGGCGCCGATGACGTCGGGCGAGGTGGTTCACGTCGACGGCGGATTCCACGCGGTCGCAGTGGGCGACGAGACCGGTTGAGGCTCAGCGCCTCTCTGCCCTCATCATCGAGGGGGCCAGGGGCAACTCGACCACGAACGTGGCTCCACCACCTTCGGTGGCCTCGACCCTGACCGCTCCCCGCATCACCTCGGCCAGGCTCTTGACGATGGAGAGCCCGAGACCGGTGCCCCCCCTCGATCTGGTGTCCGACTGGTCGATCTGGGTGAATCGCTCGAAGACCCGTTCCTTCTCCTCCTCGGGAATGCCGGGACCATGGTCCACCACCGCGATCACCGCCTTGTTGGGTCGCTCCCATGCGTAGAGCTCCACCGGGCTGCCCACTGCGTACTTGGCCGCGTTCTCGACCAGGTTGATCAGGATGCGGCTGAGATGGTCGCGGTCGGCCTCCACCTCGAGGTCGTCGGGCTCGATCGTGAAGCTCGGATGCACGGAGACCACCCGATCGACCTCTTCGAAGGCCTGCTTGAGGCTGACCGGCTCCAGATGGACGGGGATCGCCCCGCGGTCGATCCTCGACACGACCAGCAGGTCGTCGATGAGACGCTGGAGACGGCCGGCCTGACGGCGAGCCGTGGAGAGGAGTTGTTGAGCGGTGGCCTCGCTCGGGGCCAGCTCGGGTCGGTTGACGGTGTCCAGGGAGCCGATGATGGAGGTGAGCGGGGTGCGCAGCTCGTGGCTGACCGTGGAGACGAAGTCCGTCTTCATCTGCGCCACCTCCTCGAGTCTCCTCGCCATCTCGGCCTGGGCCTCGTACCTCCCGATCTGGGAGAGGACCAGACCGGCTGGGGCGGCCAGTGACCCGAGCTGGTCGAGCTGACTCTCGTTGAAGCTGCCCACGTATGGGTCCCCGACGATCATCACGCCGACACGAAGGTTCTCGACCTTGAGCGGGGCGACCAGAGCCTGGCTCAGACCGAGGTCGGCGAGCAGGACATGGGCGTCTGTCTCCTGATCGATCTCCTTGACGAAGAACGGCCTTCCCGACCTGTAGACCTGGGCGACGATCGCCGGTGAGGCCACGTCGAGCACGATAGGGTCGGTGTCCAGGGGATAGCCGTTGACCCAGATGGGGCTCATCACCTCGAGACGGTGGCGCTCGGCGTTGTAGAGGAGGACCACGCCCACCTGCGCGTCCAGGTACTTGCATATGGTCCCGACCAGGTGGGGCACGATCTCGGCCAGCGACTCCGCCCGGGCCAGGGTGGCGCTCACCGCGTACAAACGCTCGAAGTCGAGCCGCTGCTGGTCGATCTGGCCCTCGCGTGACGCCGATCGGACCGCTTCCCGCTCGAACTCCATTCCGACCAGGGCCGTGGCCGCGGCGACGACCATCACGGTCAGCACCGGGGCGACCACGTCCTCGATCGCATCGGCGCCACCACTGAAGGCGACGAAGGAGATGGCCACACCGATGAGGACGGTCATGAACGCATGCGCCCACCAGGTGAGGAGGAGACCGGAGACGGCGGCGATGCCATAGAGGATCGGGGTGGCCGTCGCCTCCAGATCGTCGACGAGAGCGAAACCGCCGATCCCAAGGATCAATCCGATCAGCCAGCCGACGGCCACCCATGGAGCTTGCCGGGTCGACATGGGGCGCTCCCAGCGGATGATGGCGGAGACGATCAACAGCGCTGAGAGCCCGGCCATGGGAATCCAGAATCCCTCTTCGGTATATACCTCCTGCCGAACGGCCTGGGCGCCGACGATGATCAGGACGATCCAGGCCACCGCCGAGGCGCGTCGAATCAGCGACGCCCGGAACCGCGCCATCGCCTGGTGCGTTGTCGGTGTAATCCCGTCCATATCCCTGAATGGATGCCTTTCGACTGTATTCTCGGCATCTCCGACCGAGGACTAGATACGTGGCTTTGCGCGCGCTTGTGGACGGCGCACTGTTCGCAGAGGCGTTCGGTGAGGCTCCACCCAGGGTCCTTGCCCTCCACGGTTGGGCCCGGCGGGGCAGTGATTTCGGCCCGTCTCTCGACGGATTGGACGCCCTGGCAGTCGATCTCCCCGGTTTCGGAGCCTCGCCGCCGCCGTCCGAGCCGATCGGGGCGGGCGGTTATGCCCGTCTGATCCTGCCCGTCCTCGACGAGTTCGCGGAGCCACCGGTCGTGATCGGCCACTCCTTCGGCGGTCGGGTGGCGGTCTGCCTGGCCGCTGCGCACGCAGATCGGGTCGGTCCGCTGCTGTTGACCGGCTCACCCCTGGTCCGTCTGGCTCCGGCCCGCAAACCCGCTTTCGGCTACCGAATGCTTCGTTTTCTCAATCGGGCGGGTCTGCTGGGGGAAGTGCGGATGGAGCAGATCCGGAGACGCCGGGGCTCGGCGGACTACCGGGCGGCCAGCGGAGTGATGCGCGACATCCTGGTCAAGGTGATCAACGAGAGCTACGAATCGGAGTTGCGCCAGATCCGGTCCCGTGTCCTCCTGCTCTGGGGAGAGGAAGACCCGGAGGTTCCACCCGCTGTGGCGGAGACGGCGCTGCGGGTCATGAGACAGGCGGGGGTGGGGGCTGAGCTCGAGATCCTGCCCGGGGTGGGCCACATGGTGCCGCTCCAGGCGCCGGAGGCGATCAGGCGGGCGGTCGAGGGAGTGCTGCAACCTTGACCTGGCTGCTCGCCGCGGTTTGTGCCTTCGCCACCGTCCCTGCAGGGCTCCGTTGGCTCAGGGTGGCCCAGAGGGAGCACTACCTGCCCCCTGCGGTGGCCACGTTCGCCGGGCGCTGGTGGACCAGTGGGGCGGTGAACCAGGCATTGCTCCTGGTCATGCTCATCGGGCTGGTCGGATCGTGGTGGAGCCCGTGGTGGGGTCTTCTCGTCGCCGCCGCCCAGTTGGGCCCGGTGGGGCTTTCGGTCAGGGGCCGGACCTCTCCACTGGCCTGGACGGGCAGACTGCGCCGCGTCGCCACACTCGCCGGGGCGCTCGTGCTGGTCGTCTATTGGGTGGGAGCCGCGGTCGGATCCGGCTCCATGGTCGTCCTCGGCCTGATCCTGCTCCCGGCGCTGATCGACCTCGCCTTGCTCGCCCTCGCCCCGATCGAGCGAAAGCTGGGGAAACGATGGGTCGAGCAGGCAACGGCGAGACTGAAGGCCTCAGGGGCCAAAGTCGTGGCCATCACCGGGTCATATGGGAAGACGACCACCAAGCTCTATGTAGCCCACCTCCTCGCCGGGTCCTTCCGCACCGTGGCCAGCCCCGCCTCGTTCAACAATCGCATGGGGCTGGCCCGCGCCATCAACGAGCATCTGGTGCCGGGCACCGAGGTGTTCGTCGCCGAGATGGGGGCCTATGGGCCGGGCGAGATCGCAGAGTTGACCTCCTGGATCCCCCCCGACGTCTCCGCCCTGGTCGCGGTGGGGCCTGTCCATCTCGAGCGCTTCAAGACAGAAGAGAGGATCGTGGCGGCCAAGGCCGAGATCCTCGACCGGGCCGAGGTGGCGGTCATCGCGGTCGATCACCCGCTTCTCGCGGCCCTGGCTGCGGAGAGAGCAGCGGGCATGGAGGTGATCACCGTCTCGGCCCATGACTCGAACGCGATGGTCGCGATCGGTGATGGCGTCATCCGACTCGACGGTGCGGAGGTGGGCAAGACCCCCGACTCCGTCTTCGAGGTCAACCTGGCGGTTGCGCTCGGCATCGGTCTCGCCCTCGGCCTACCCCTCTCCGAGCTCACCTCGCGGCTCGACGGGCTTCCCCGCGTAGAGCACCGTCAGAATGCCACTACCTCGGATCGCGGCTTCACCGTGATCGACGACACCTTCAACTCGAACCCGGCCGGGGCCAGGTCGGGGTTGACATTGTTGAGCAGGCTCGGGAGCGAGGGCCGCACCGTCGTGGTGACGCCGGGCATGGTCGAGTTGGGCCCGGTTCAATTCGCCGAGAATCGGGACTTCGCCGCCGAAGCGGCGGCGCTCGTCGACCACCTGGTCATCGTCGGCGCCACCAATCGGCGGGCTCTCCTCGAAGGCTCCGGGAGGGGACGGGCGTCGGTTACCGTCGTCCCTTCTCGTGAGAGGGCCGTCGAGTGGGTCAGGGAGAACCTCGGCCCGGGAGACGCAGTTCTCTACGAGAACGATCTTCCCGATCATTATCCGTGAGGAGTGTGAATGGCGAAGCCGGCGGTGATCTTCGGCGGTCCGTCCGACGAGCACGACATCTCGATACTCACCGGGCTCCAGGTGACCCGGGCGCTCGGTGAGGTGCACGCGGTCTACTGGGCAAAGGTGGGGGATTGGTACGAGGTCGACCCCGATCTCGAGGCGGCCGACTTCGCCGATGGCGTGCCTCGCAAGGCGAGGGAGCTCGCGTTCGTGGCCTCCCCCGGTCGGGGGCTGATGTCGAAGAAGCGACTCGACGTCGACGTGGTGTTCATCGCGTGTCACGGCGGTCCGGGAGAGGATGGGACCCTGCAGGGGCTTCTCGACCTGGCCGGGATCCGCTACACCGGCCCCGGCCAGGCAGCTTCCGCCTTGGGCATGGACAAGCTCGCCTTCGGTGCGGCGATGGCGGCGGCCGGGTTGCCCACTCTGCCCCGCACCCTGGTGACAACGGGGGCGCCGCCGCCTCCGTCTTTCGCCGGGCCCTTCATCGTCAAACCCCGATTCGGCGGATCGTCGATCGGGATCGAGGTTGCCGAGGATTGGCCGACGGTTCTTGCCCTCCGCAACCGGTCCTCGTTCTTCGACCAGGGAGCGGTCGTCGAGCCGTTCCTGACCGGGAGCCGTGACCTCCAGGTGGCCGTTCGCACCCATCCGGAATGGGAGCTGTCCGCCATCGAGGCGCCTACCCGCGCTGCCGCAGGAGGCATCTACTCCTATGACCAGAAGTATCTCGCCTGGGGTGGTGAGGTCAGTTCGGGACGGGAGCTTCCAGCTCGGCTCGATCCCGGGGTCGAGGAGGAGATCCGCCGTCTCTCCGCTCGTGTCACCGAAGTGGCCGGTCTCAGAGGGATATGCCGGATCGATTACCTCGAGAGCGACGGTGAGATCGTGGTGAACGAGGTGAACACCATCCCGGGATCGATGGCGGCTTACCTGTGGATCGACCCCCCGCTGAGCCGGGAGCAACTCTACGCCGACATGGTGGACGAGGCGCGCCGCGCCCCGGTGCGGGTGTTCTCCGTTGCAGGGGCCGATGGGACGGCATTGCGCAGCGCCGGGACCATCGCCTCGAAACTGGGCTAACCAGAAAGGACCGGCGGGTGCCGGTCCTCTCTCAGTCGGCCCGAGCCCGGATCAGAGATGCACCACCGGGCAGGTGAGGGTGCGTGTGATCCCGTCGATGGCCTGGATCTTGGCCACTACCAGCTTGCCCAATGAGTCGACATCGTCGCTGGTGGCCTTGACGATCACGTCATAGGGGCCGGTGACGTCGTCGGCCGAGTCGACACCGGGGATGTCACGCACTTCCTCTGCGACCAGGGCAGCCTTGCCTACCTCGGTCTGGATCAGGACATAGGCCTGGACCAACTGAGCCTCCTTAGGGTCTCGGGTCGGCCCGACCCTAGTGAATGCCATTTGCCCGGTGCATGGTGCCGGCCGCGATCCCGGGGGGTACCCAGCTTCGGCTCCACCCGACCTCCGAGCGATGGGGAACATCGGCCCACGGGAGAGGGCTCGCGGCCCGGGTCGGTGATGAGCAGGCGATTGACGTCTGCATTAGGTTCCGCCGGCCATCGAGAGGAGCCAGGTCATGTCAGCACGAGAGCCAGTGGTCGAGCTCGACTCGCGCTTCAGCAGTGATGGAGCCACGGCGCGCCCATGGTCGGAGACATTGGCGGCCATCGAACAGGCTGAGATCTTCTGGCTGTCCACCGTGCGTCGTGACGGCCGCCCCCATGTGACTCCGCTTCCGGCCATCTGGCTCGACGAGGCCCTGTATTTCTGCACCGGCCCCGGCGAGCAGAAGGCGAAGAACATCGAGGGGAATCCGCAATGCTCCCTGACCACCGGCTCCAATCAATACCGCTCCGGTCTCGATGTCGTCGTGGAAGGTCGGGCGATTCGGGTGACGGATGAGCCTCTGCTTCGGCGGCTGGCGACGATGTGGAAGACGAAGCTGGATTGGACTTTCGATGTGGTGCCCGGCGGATTCCGCGACCCTGCCGTGGAAGCCGATGACGGGGCCCAGATCGGGTATGTCTTTGCAGTAGCCCCGACCAAGGTCCTTGCCTTCGGCAAAGGCGAGCCGTTCAGCCAAACCCGCTACTCATTCGTGTCTCAGCACCACGTACCAAGTACCAAGTACTAGTAACCCTCTTGGCCCACCCGGATCTCGGTGACGTAGGAGGTTCCCTCTTCCTCGACGGTGTCGAAGACGAGACGCTGCCCTTGACGGAGGGTGCGGAATATCGACCCGCGCAGGGAACCGGGACGGAGGAAGACCTCGGATCGATCGTCGTCGCGCACGACTATCCCGGCACCGGTCACCGGGTCGTAGGTCTTGACCACGCCCTGGGGCATGCTCAGGCCTTCTCGATCTTGCCGGCTCGGATACAGGATGTGCACACACGTGCCCGGCGGGTGTTGGATCCGTGGCGAACCCGCACCTTCTGGATATTGGGAAGCCAGCGGCGGTTGTTGCGTTTGTGGGAGAAGCTCACGGTCTTGCCGAAGCTGGGCTCCTTGCCGCAGATCTCGCAGCGATAAGACATCTCGAAGACTCCTGGGACGGTCTGGAAGGGTAGACGGGCGAAGGCCCGATCCGACCGAGCGAAAGGATAGCCGTGATCCGGACCAAGTCCCAGTCGGGCGGTACCGTGGCGGGGTGGGAACGATGCGCATGAGGGACCGGTTGTGGCGTCGCTGAGCCATCTGGCCGGGCTCCCTGTCTCCCAGGTGAGGGGCATGGGGGGCAAGGCAGTGCCCATCCTCGCCAAGGCAGGGATCAGCACCGTCGCCGACCTGCTCCAACACGTCCCCCGGACCTATGTCGACCGAACCGACACGCCACCATTGTCCCGGGTGCCCCTCGGCGCGGAGATCACCGTGATCGGCGAGGTCAAGTCGATCAGCAGCCGCCGCCCCAAGCCCAAGCTGGTCATAACCGAGGCCCGGATCGCCGACGACACGGCTTCGATCACCGCGGTCTGGTTCAATCAGCGATTTCGCGAGAAGCAGCTCCCGCCCGGGACGGAGGTGGCGTTCTCCGGCAGTGTGGAGTCGTTTCGCGGCAAGCTCCAGATGACCCATCCTGAGGTCGACATCCTCGACCACGACGGCGAGCAGTTGCGGACCGGGCGGATCGTCCCCATCTATCCACAGGTTGGCGAGGTGAAGACCGGTCAGTTCCGGTCCTCGATCCACAATGCGCTCACCCGTGCCCGACCGCTCCTCGATCCCCTCCCCGACGTGCTGTTGGCCGAGCGAGGGTTGATGTCCCGGGATCACGCCTATGCCGAGATCCACTTCCCCGAGACCCTCGACCGGGTGGATCACGCCCGCAACCGGCTGATCTACGACGAGCTTCTACGTCTCGAAGTTGCCCTCGCCCTGCGCAAGCGTCGTCAAACCGAGGAGGCGACCGGTTTCGCCCACCGGCCGACCGGAGAGCTGGTCGACCGGTTCGTCTCCGGGCTCCCCTATCAGTTGACCGGAGCACAGAGGCGGGTGATCGGCGAGATCGTCTCAGATCTGATGGAGGCGCACCCGATGCATCGTCTCCTCCACGGGGAGGTGGGGTCGGGTAAGACCGTGATCGCGGTGGTGACCCTTCTCCATGGTGTGGAGGGCGGCTGGCAAGGAGCGATCATGGCGCCGACCGAGGTCCTCGCCGACCAGCACTATCTCGGGGTCACCGGGCTTCTCGCCGAGGCGGGGCTCTCCCCGGAGCCCTTCGGGGTGGGCAGCCAGCTGGGGATGGACAGCCTCTTCGGCTCCGAGGAGCCCGCAGTGCACATCGGGATCCTCACCGGATCCACCGCCGCGGCCAACTACCGCCCTGACATCACCCGGGCGGCCCTGCTCGAAGATGTCGCCTCCGGCCAGATCGACGTCCTGGTCGGGACACACGCCCTGATCCAGGAAGGAGTCAAGTTCTCCAATCTCGGCGTGGTCGTGGTCGACGAGCAGCATCGTTTCGGCGTCGCCCAGAGAGTCATGCTGAAAGAGAAGGCCGAGTCGATCGAACCCGACCTCCTGATCATGACCGCCACACCCATCCCGCGGACGCTCTCGATGACCCTGTACGGGGACCTCGACGTTTCCGGTCTCGACGAGATGCCTCCCGGCCGTCTTCCGGTGGAGACGACGGTGCTCGGGCGCAGTCACGAATCGCGCGCCTGGGTAAAGATCGAGGAAGCGGTTGCGTCCGGCCGCCAGGCATTTGTGGTGTGTCCTCTGGTGGAGGACAGTCCCAAAGTCGAAGCGGCCTCGGCCACTGCGGAACATCGACGTCTCTCCGCCCTCATGCCCGGTCTCAGGGTGGGTCTGATCCACGGTCAGCTGAGACCTGCGGAGAAAGATGCCGTGATGTCCGCGTTCCGGGCACAGGAGATCGACGTCCTGGTCTCGACGACGGTCATCGAGGTGGGGATCGACGTGCCCAACGCCACCGTCATGGTCATCGAGGACGCAGACAGGTTCGGTCTCAGCCAGCTCCACCAGCTGCGGGGGCGGGTCGGCCGCGGCGAGCATCCCGGAGTCTGTCTGCTCATCGCCGACCCTGCCACCGAGGAGGCCAAAGAGCGTCTCGACGCGATGGCCGCGACCAACGACGGATTCGAGCTTGCCAACGTCGATCTGATGATCCGGGGACAAGGAACGGTTTTCGGGGCGAGGCAATCGGGCATGGCAGACCTCCGCTTGGCCCACATCATCAGGGATTTCGAGCTGTTGTCCGCCGCCCGTCACGATGCCTTCAGCCTGGTCGACCACGATCCGGATCTGAGCCGCCACCCCGAGCTCGCCGACGAGGTTCGGGCACTGCTCGGCGACTCGGTCGAATGGCTCTTCAAGAGCTGAGCGATGCGGATCATCGCCGGTTTGGCCAAAGGCCGCCGCCTCGTCGCCCCGGGGTCTGCGGCCACCCGGCCGGTCACCGACAGGGTGCGGGAGGCTGTGTTCTCAATCATCGGGGCATGGGTCGAGGGGGCGAAAGTGCTCGACCTGTACGCCGGGTCGGGCTCGTTCGGCTTGGAGGCTCTCTCCCGGGGGGCCGCTACGGCCACCTTCGTGGAACAGGGGCATCGAGCCCTGGATGCGCTGCGCGTCAACGTGGAATCCGTCTCCCTGGGGGGCTCGGTCGTCACCTCCTCGGTCCGGGACTTCCTGGAGCGCTCCGGCGCCT
>Ga0214469_1000480_pt1 | contig 13899 bp, 13 predicted proteins | sample RVTome_10_FD_187340 | JGI IMG/M metagenome (GOLD analysis project Ga0214469, IMG submission 187340) | Soil microbial communities from uranium-contaminated site in the Upper Colorado River Basin, Wyoming, United States - RVT153D57 HiSeq ... | reverse complement strand
TGGCCAGGGCCATGCCGGTCGCGAACCGCGCGGCCGGCAGCCCGGCCGCCGTCGCGCCGATCAGCGCCGGCAGCCCGAGCCCGATCCCGGCGCCGCCGACGATCCCGTATGGCAGCCACACGAGCAGGAACTGCGGCGATTCGCCGGCCGTCGCGATCACCCACGCCAGCGATGCCGCGAACAGCGCGGCGCCGGCGGCGCCGACGGGCGCCGGCCCGCTGCGGCTCGCCCAGCGGCCGCCGATCGGCGCCGCCACCGCGGACGCGAGCGCGCCGGGGACCGCCGCCATGCCGGCCTCGAGCGTCGAGTAACCCCAAACGCTCGTGAGGAACAGCACCGAGCAAAGCTGGGACGCGAACAGCGCGGCCCCGAAGGCCAGCGTGCCGAAGTTGGCGGCGCGCACCCAGCGGGAGCGCAGCAGCGCCGGCTCGAGCACGGGCGCGGCGATCCGCCGCGTGCGCGCCACCAGCGCGCCGCCGGCCGCGAGCGCGGACGCGAACGATGCGATCGTCGCCGCCGACGTCCAGCCCCATGCCTCGCCCTGCACGAGCGCCAGCGCCAGCGCGCCGGTCGCGCCCGCGAGCAGCGCCGCGCCCGGCAGGTCCGGCGGCGCACTCTCGGAGGCCCGCGACTCGCGCAGCCGGCGCACGCCGAGCACGACGGTGACGATGCCGACCGGCACGTTGATGAGGAAGATCAGCCGCCAGCTCCCGGCGTCGGTCAGCAGGCCGCCGAGCGGCGGCCCGAGCGCCGCGGCCACGGCGCCGACCGCGCCCCAGGCCGCGATCGCACTCGCCCACTGCCGGGGCGGGAACGCGGCGAGCAGGAGCCCGAGCGCCGCCGGGATCATCGCGGCCGCCGCGGCGCCCTGGACCGTCCGCGCCGCGATCAGCGTGCCAGGCGAGCCGGCGACCGCGCAGGCCGCCGACGCGAGCGCGAAGACGGTCACGCCGGCGAGGTAGACGCGCCGGCGTCCGATCCGGTCGGCCGCCCGGCCCAGGACGACGAGCAGCGCCGCGAACGCCAGCGCATAGCCGTTGACCACCCACGACAGCGCGCCGAGGCCGGAGCCGTCGAAATCGCCGGCGATCTCGGGGAACGCGATGTTGACGATCGTCACGTCGAGGTAGGCGAGGAACGTCCCGAGCGCGGCCAGCCAGAACGCCGTCCAGGGCGTCGCGGAGCGGTCGCGCGGCGGGTCCGCGGTGGCCAGGCCGTAGGCCGGGGAGCCGGGGATGTGGGGCATGTGAGGGAGCTCCTGGGGAGGTGGGAGCACGAACGGTCGTGCGATTTCTATCAAAGAACGAACGATCGTGCTACTTTGTGCGCCGTGGCCGACGAGATCGTCCTCGAGCGGGACCAGCGGACCGCGCACGGGCAGCAAGCCGAGGACGGCCGCCGCGCCCGCGGGCGTCGCACCCGCGAGTCGATCCTCGATGCCGCGGTCGACCTCGCGTCCGTCGAGGGCCTCGACGGCCTGACCATCGGGCGCCTGGCCACCGCCCTGGGCATGAGCAAGAGCGGGCTGTTCGCCCACTTCGGCTCCAAGGAGGAGCTCCAGCTCGCGACGATCGACGCCGCCCGCGAGATCTTCGTCAGGGAGGTCTTCGAGCCGGCCCGCGCGGCCGAGCGCGGGCTTCCCCGCCTCGCCGCCCTGCTCGAGCACTGGCTCGCCTACATGCGCCGCGAGGTCTTCCACGGCGGCTGCTTCTTCGACGCGGTGCGCAACGAGTACGACAGCCGCCAGCCCGGCCCGGTGCGCGACGCGATCCGGACCGACTTCGCGACCTGGAGCGAATCGCTCGCCAACCGCGTCCGCTCCGCCCAGGCGCACGGCCACCTCGACCCCGATGCCGACCCCGAGCAGCTCGCGTTCGAGCTCGACGCGCTCGGGGGCGCCGCCAACGTCCGCTTCCAGCTCGACCGAGACGTGGCGGCGTTCGAGCGGGCCCGCCGCGCCATCCACGCGAGACTGGACGCGCTGGCGGTTCACTAGCATCGTCGGCCACATGGCCGCGCTCGAGCAGGAGACCGCCGACGTCCTGGCGCGGCTGATCCGCTTCAAGACCGTCAACCCGCCCGGCGACGAACGCGCGTGCCAGGAGTGGATCGCCGCCTATCTGCGCGACGCCGGGCTCGAGGTCGAGCTGCTCGGCGCCGAGCCCGACCGCCCGAACCTCGTGGCCGGCCTGCGGGCGGCGGGGGACGAACCGGGGCCCGTTCTCGGCTATCTGTCGCACGTGGACACGGTCCTCGCCGATCCCGACGACTGGACGCACGACCCGTGGTCGGGCGAGACGCACGACGGCTTCCTGTGGGGCCGCGGCACACTCGACATGAAGAACCAGACGGCGGCCGAGATCGTGGCCGCCGCCACCCTCGCCCGCGAGGGCTGGCGCCCGGCCAGGGGCGAGCTGAAGGTCATCTCGGTGGTCGACGAGGAGGTGGGCGGCCGGCTCGGCGCCAAGTGGCTGACCGAGGAGCGGCCCGATCTCGCCCGCGTCGACTGGCTCGTCAACGAGGGTGGCGGCACCGTCATGCCCTACGGCGAGCGCCGCCTGTACCCCGTCTGCTGCGCCGAGAAGGGCACGTTCCGCTTCCGCGTGACCACGCGCGGCATCGCCGGCCACGCCTCGATCCCCGGCACGGGCGACAACGCGCTGCTCAAGCTCGCCCCCGTCATCACCCGCCTCGGCGAGCGCCGGGCGCCGTACGACGTCGTGGCCGAGCCGCGCGCGCTGCTCGAGGCGCTCGGCGAGGACCCCGACGACCCGCAGCGGGCAGTCGAGCGCGTCCGCGCCGTCGAGCCGCGGCTCGCGGCGCTGCTCGAGCCCACGCTCGGCGTGACCGCCGTGCCGACCCGCGTCTTCGCCTCCGAGAAGATCAACGTGATCCCGGCCCGCGCCGAGCTCGAGGTCGACTGCCGCGTCCCGCCCGGCATGGACGGCGAGGCGACGATGCGGAGGGTCCGCGAGCTGGTCGGCAACGACGGGATCGAGGTGGCGTTCATGGAGCAGGTCGTCGGCAACCGCTCGCCGGCCGACTCGTCGCTGATGGACGCGATCCGCGACTGGATCGGCGAGCACGATCCAGGCGCCGAGGCCGTGCCCAGCGTCCTGCCGGCCTTCACCGACTCCCGCTGGTTCCGCGCGGCGTTCCCCGACTGCGCCGCGTACGGGTTCTTCCCGCAGCGCCACCAGAGCTTCTACGAGACGTGGTCGCTGATCCACTCCAGCGACGAGCGCATCGACCTGCGCGACCTCGCCTTCGCGGCGCGCTTCTTCGTCGACCTCCCGAGGAGGCTGCTGTGAGTCCAGTGTCCGAGGACAAGCTCCGTCTCGGCGGCATGGCCCTGCGCAACGGCCTGCTCGTTCACGGCCCGACCCACTGGGCGGCGTCCGTGCGCGACGCCGCCGGCGCGATCCGCACCGCCTCGGGCCGCAAGCCGCGGCTGCGGGCGGTCGACCCCGTGCCCGGCCTGCGCGGCGTGGTCCGGCTCGGCGAGGCGTTCGTCGTCATCCCGCTGGTCAAGCGCGCGCTGCCGCAGGCCAAGCTGCCGTTCGAGTCGCCGTCGGTGCTCGGCGTGGCCGCCGGGGCCTCGCTCACCGGTGCCCTGCTGCGTCGCCGGGTCGGCGGACCGACCGGCGAGGCGGCCGCCGCCGTGCTGTCGCTCGCGCCCGCCGTGCTCGCCCTGCGCGGCGGCGAGCTCGCCGCCTACCACGGCGTCGAGCACAAGGCGATCGCCGCCTACGAGGCGCCGGACGAGACCGATGCGGCCGACGCCGACAAGGAGCACGACCGCTGCGGCTCGCACCTGGTCACGCCGCTGCTGGCCTCGAACCTGGCCGGAGCGCTGCTCGTGCGCCGCGTGCTCGAGAAGCCGGGCCCGGTCGCGGGCGCGGGCGTGGCCGTCGCCTCGACGGCGGCCGCCGTCGAGATCTTCGCCTGGTGCGAGCGCAACGCGTCCACGCCGCTCGCCCGCGCGCTGCGCAGGCCGGGGTTCGAGCTTCAGCGCTTGCTGGGCACGCGCGAGCCCGACGAGCGCCAGCTCGAGGTGGGCCGCGCGGCGCTCGCGGAGATCCTCCGCGTCGAACCCTCGCCGTCCGTTTAGGGTCTAGACCCTAGTCCGTCCGGTCGCAGGACGGGCATACTTCGCGGCATGCGCATGGATGCCGGTGCGGACGCCAAGCAGATCATCTTCGTGCCGGTATCGGATCCCGCGGTGACGGTCTGGCAGACGATCGAGGGCTACGTGCTCACGTGGGCGCCGGTCATCTTCATGGGCCTGATCTGCTTCGTCCTGTGGCGGACGCTGAAGCTGATGCCGCGGACCAAGCCGCAGCAGATCCGCCCGGAGTCCAAGAGCTCGATCGGCTGGGCGGAGGTGGCGGGGGCCGACGAGGCCAAGGCGGAGCTCCAAGAGGTCGTCGAGTTCCTGCGCGAGCCGGACCGCTTCACCAAGCTCGGCGCGTCGGTCCCGAAGGGCATCCTGCTGCACGGGCCGCCCGGGACCGGCAAGACGCTGCTCGCGAAGGCGGTCGCCAAGGAGTCGGGCGCCGAGTTCTTCTCGCAGTCGGCTGCGGCGTTCGTGGAGATGTTCGCGGGCCTCGGCGCGGCGCGCATCCGGCGGCTGTTCGCCGAGGCGCGGGCCAACCGGCCGGCCGTGATCTTCATCGACGAGATCGACGCGGTCGGCGGCGAGCGCGGCTCGGACAACAACTCCGAGCGCGAGCAGACGCTCAACCAGCTGCTGGTCGAGATGGACGGCTTCAGCAGCACCGGCGACCTCGTCGTGATCGCCGCGTCGAACCTGCTCGACAAGCTCGATCCGGCGCTGCTGCGCCCCGGGCGCTTCGATCGCCAGATCTTCGTCTCGCCGCCCGACGTCAACGGTCGCGCGGCGATCCTCGGCGTCCACACCCGCAACAAGCCGCTCGGCGACGTCGACCTCGAGCTGACCGCCCGCCAGACGGCCGGCCTGACCGGCGCCGACCTCGCCAACCTCGCCAACGAGGCCGCCATCTCGGCCGCGCGGTCACGCCGCGACCGGCTCGAGCAGGCGGACTTCGACGCGGCGCTCGAGCGCGTGGTGGCCGGCATGCAGTCGCGCCGCACGCTGAACGAGCACGAGCGGCGGGTCGTCGCCTTCCACGAGGCCGGCCACGCCCTGTGCGCGGAGCTGCTGCCCGGCGTCAACCGCGTCCACAAGATCTCGATCGTCCCGCGCGGGCGGGCATTGGGCTACACGCTCAACCTGCCCGAGGAGGACCGTTACCTGAAGACGCGCGAGGAGCTGATCGACTACATGACCGTCCTCCTGGGCGGCCGGGCGGCGGAGGAGATCGTGTTCGGCGCGATCACCACGGGCGCCTCGGACGACCTCAGGCGCGTGGCCGAGATCTCGCGCTCGATGGTGCACGAGTACGCGATGGGGACGTCGATCACCTCGCTCCAGGTCTCGGCCGAGGGCGGCGCGGTGTCGGACCGCACGCGCCAGCTCCGCGACGAGGAGCAACAGCACCTGACCAACGAGGCGATGCGCGGTGCCGCACGGCTGATCACCGATCACCGCGACAAGCTCGACACGCTCGCCGGCGCCCTGCTGCGCAACGAGGTGCTGGAGCGCCGCGACATCGACCGGATCATGGACGGCGTCCCGCGGCTCTACCGCAGTCCCGGCCACGGCCTGCGCGTCGTCGCCGCGCGCCGTACCCGCTGACCGTGAACCGGCCGGGCCGGCCTCGACGAATGGTCGGTGCCTCCGGGGTCAAGGCGCGGTCGGCGGATGCCGATGCCCCACAAGATGGGGCAGCTGGACTCTCTCTCGCGCGCGAGCGGCGATCGTGCCGCCGACTTCCGCGGGCTGCTCCAGCCCGGCGCCATCCGGGCCGTCTTCCAGCCGATCGTCCGGCTGAGCGACCTCCAGCCGATCGGCTACGAGGGGCTCGCCCGCTTCCCCACGCCCCCGGGCCTCGTCGCGCTCCCGCCTGACGTCACGCTCGCCGCGGCCGCCCGCAGCGGCCTGCGCGAGGACCTCGAGGTGGCGTGCTGGGAGGCGATGACCGGGGCCGGCGAGCCGCCGCACGGGCGGCTGCTGTTCGTCAACGTCGCCCCCGACGCGCTCGGCCACCCGGGCCTGTCCGAGCTCGCCGAGCGCCTGCCGTCGCGGCTCGTGATCGAGCTCACCGAGCAGGACGCGGTGCAGGACATCAAGCGCATCCAGGAGCGGCTGCGGCCGTGGATCGCCCGCGGCGCGCTGGTCGCCGTCGATGACGCGGGCGCCGGCTTCACGTCGCTCGAGTACGTGGCCGAGATCCGCCCCGACTTCCTCAAGCTGTGCCGCGGCATGGTGACCGGCGTCGACCTCGACGCCTCCCGCCAGGCCGTCCTGCGCGCCACCGTCGCGTTCGCCCGCGAGGTCGGCGCTCGGGTCGTCGCCGAGGGCGTCGAGCGACCCGAGGAGCTCGAGGTGCTGCGCGCCGCCGAGGTCGACTTCGGGCAGGGCTGGCTGTTCGGCCGCCCCGGCGTCGCGTGGCCGCCGGAGCCCGAGGCGGACGGCCGCCGGCCGCTCGTCGCCGCGCCTGCCGGCGGGCGCCTGGAGCGCGCGGTCGCCTCGGCATCGACGGTCCGCGACGCGTCGACGGTCGTCGTCGAGCACCTCGCCCGCACCGGGCTGATGCCGAGCGTCTACCTCGAGCAGGGCGGCCGCCTGCGCTGCCAGTCGGCGCGCGGCTACTGGCAGGTATACGACGGCATGCCGACGTCGAAGGGCGTCATCGGCCGCACGTTCCGCACCGGCGAGGCGAGCGAGCTCACCGACGCCACCACCGATCCCGAGTTCATCGTCTCGATCCCGTCCGTGGTCGCGGAGCTGTGCGTCCCGCTGCGCGCCTCAGGCCGCGTCGTCGGCGTGCTCAACGCCGACTCGCCGACCATCCTCGGCGCTGACGCGCGCTGGGAGGTCGAGCGCTGCGCCGACCTGCTCGGCCGCCGCATCGACGAGCTCGGCGGGCCGGAGGCCAGGGTCGCCCCCGCCCAGGACCTGGCCCGCGCGGTCGCCCGCCTGGCCGCTCTCGACGACCCCGAGGACATCGTGCGGGAGACCGTTCGCTCGGCGCTCGCGCTGGCCGGCTTCGAGTCGGCGATGCTGGCGCTCGACGGCGGCCACGGCGGCCTCTACGTCCACCACGCCGAGGGGCCGTTCGCGGTCGCGTTCTCGGACCTCGCCGAGGCCGACCTCGGCGCGATCGGCGAGTGGGTGACCCACGGCAGCTCCTCCTACACGGTCAACGAGGCCGCCGGGCGCGGCTTCGACGGCCACGAGCCGCTGCGCCGCGCCGGCGCCGCCTCGCTGCTCGTCCTGCCGCTCGCCGCCGGCGGCGAGCGGCTCGGCATCATCGCGCTCGCCGACCGCGCCCCGCACCGGCTCTCGACCGAGCACGTCGAGCTGCTCGAGCTGCTCGCCTTCCAGGCCGCGAGCGGCCTGCGGATGGCCGCCGCCGTGCTCGAGCTGCGCGAGCGCGCCGCGCGCGACCCACTGACCGGCCTCGGCCACCACGCGACCTTCTACGAGGCGTTCCCGGCGCTGCGCGACGGCCCCGGCCGCTGTGCGCTGCTGCTGGCCGACGTCGACGGCTTCAAGGCGATCAACGACACCCGTGGCCACGCGGCCGGTGACGAGATCCTCCGCACGCTCGCCGCCCTCCTGCGCGCCGCCGCCCCCGCCGGCGGCCGCGCGTTCCGGATCGGCGGTGACGAATTCGCGCTCGTCTTCGAATGCGCGGGCGAGGCGGACGCCGAGCAGATCGGCTGGGAGCTGCGCTCGCATGCGCGCGACCGGCTCGGCTCGACGCTGTCGGTCGGCCTCGCGCTGGCCGAGGCGGGCGAGAGCGACGAGGCGGTCGTGGCGCGCGCCGACGACGCGCTCTACGAGGTCAAGCGCCAGGGCCGCGACGGCGTGCTGGTGGCTCGCCCACCACGAGCCTGAACGCGCTCGGCTCGACCGTCACGCGCTCGAGGCCGCCCTCGCGGATCTCGCCGTCGACGTTGATCTCCGTCCCCGCGGGGACGTCGACCTCGACCACGTGCCCGCGCACGTGCGGGACGTCGCGCTGCTGCGCGATCGTGCGTGTGCGCAGGCCCCAGGCGCGGCGCGCGAGCCCCGCCCGCGACCCGGCGGGCAGGACGACGACGTCGAGCACCCCGTCGTCGGGGTCGGCCTCGGCCACGCCCGAGCCGCCGCCGAACGCGCCGCTGACGGCGACGATCAGCTGCCAGCAGCCGTCGTCGTGGACGACCTTCCCGTCGACTCTGACCGTCACCGGCAGCGGGCGCTCGCGGGCGGCGGCGCGCAGCGCCCCGACGCCGTAGGCGAGCGGGCCGAGCCGCGGCTTGAGCGGCTGCGCGTTGCGGGCGGCGACCGAGGCCAGGCCTGCGCTGGCGACGTTCACGAACGGCCGCCCGTCGGCGAGCCGGCCGAGCTCCAGCGGCCGCGTGCGCTCCCCGGCGGCGGCCAGCTCGGCCGCCTCGCGCGGGTCGTCTGGGAGCCCATAGGCGCGCGCGAAGTCGTTGGCCGTCCCGGTCGGGAGGACGGCCAGCGCCACGTCGAGCCGTCCGGCCAGCTCGGCCGCGGTGCCGATCGTGCCGTCACCGCCGGCCACCGCGACCCGGTCGGGCCCCCACTCCGCGGCGCGCTCGAGGTCCTCCTGGTCGCAGCCGAAGACGGCCACCGTCGCGCCGCGTTCGCGCATGGCGGCGGCCAGCGGCTCGGGATCGAGGCCGCCGCCGGAGGCGCGGTTGGCGGCGAAGGCGATCCGCACGGACGCTGAGGGTACACTCGGCCCCCGTGTTCGGGAGCATCGACCACGTCGGCGTGGCCGTCGCAGACCTCGAGGCGGCGATCTCCGTCCACCGAGACACGTTCGGCATGTCGCTCGTCCACCGCGAGACGATCGCCGAGCAGGGCGTCGAGGCGGTGCTGCTCGACGTCGGCGACGGCCACGTCGAGCTGCTGGCCCCGCTGGCCGACGACACGCCGGTGGGCCGCTTCCTGGCCAAGCGCGGCCCCGGGCTGCACCACGTGGCCTACCGCGTGGATGACGTCGCGCGGCGACTCGAGGAATTGCGAGCGGCCGGCGTGCGGCTGATCGACGAGGCGCCGCGCGCCGGAATACGCAACTCTCAGGTAGCGTTTCTGCATCCCTCCGCCTCCGGCGGCGTCCTGACAGAACTGGTCCAACCCGCGGCGGTGCACGTATGAGCGATCCCACCTCGACCCCTCCCAGCTTCCGGCGCGCCGCCCTCGGCTTCGCCGGCAGCGGCCAGGTGCTGTCCCTGCGCCTCGGCGAAGACGCGCTCGCCGCCCTGCGCAATGCGCTCCAGGACGGCAGCCGGCGCTGGTACGAGGTCGAGGCGACCGACGGCGCCGTGCTGGTGGACCTCGGGCAGGTCTCCTACCTGCGCGTCGAGTCCGGCGAGCACCGCGTCGGCTTCTAATTGCCCGGCCTCCGTGTCGTCCTCAACGCGGTCGACCTCGCCGTCTACCGGCGCGTCCGCTCGCTGGCCCACGCTCCGCACCGCGTGGTCTGGGTGCGCCGCTACTCGCGGCTGGGGGAGCACGGCGCGCTGTGGCTGGGGATCGGGCTGCTCGGCGCGGCGGGTGACGCCGAGCGGCGCGGGCGCTGGGTACGGGCGACCGCGTGCGTCGGCGCCGCCTACCTGCTCTCGACCTCGATCAAGCTGGCGATCGGGCGCCGCCGCCCGGTCGTCGAGGACCTGCCGCACCTGATGGCGACTCCGACCGGCCTCTCGTTCCCGTCCTCGCACTCGACGTCGTCGTTCGCGGCCGCGCAGGCGTTCGGGCGGCTGCTCCCGCGCGGGCCGCTGCTCGGCGCGGCCGCCGCCATGGCGTTCTCGCGCCTCTACCTCGGCGTCCACTACCCGTCCGACGTCGCGGCCGGCGCGGCGCTCGGGACGGTCGTCGGGAGCCTGGGCCGGTGAAGGTCGTCGGGAGCCTGGGCCGGTGAAGGTCGGCATCGTCGGGATGCCCAACGCGGGCAAGTCGTCGCTCTTCAACGCGCTCTCGCGCGCCGGCGCCGAGGCGGCGAACTACCCGTTCACCACGATCGAGCCGAACGTCGCGGTCGTGCCGGTCGAGGACGAGCGGCTCGACGCGGTGGCGCGCACGGTGGGCGCCTCGAGCATCGTGCCCGACACGATCGAGTTCCACGACATCGCCGGCCTCGTCGCGGGGGCGCACAAGGGCGAAGGGCTCGGCAACAAGTTCCTCGCCAACATCCGCGAGACCGACGCGCTGCTGCATGTGGTGCGCGCGCACGCCGACGAGAACGTGATCCACCCCGAGGGGCGCATCGACCCCGCGGCCGACATCGAGACGATCGAGACCGAGCTCGTCTACGCCGACCTCGAGCAGGCCGAGCGCCGCCACGCGCGCGTCGTGCGCACCGCGCGTAGCGGCGACAAGGCCGCGATCGCCGAGGAGGAGTGGCTCCGGCGCGTGATCGCCGCCCTCCAGGCGGGCGAGCCGGCGCGGACGGTCCCGGTGCCCGATGCAGCGCCGAACGCGCTGCGCGACCTCTCGCCGCTGACCGGCAAGCCGGTGCTGTTCGTCGCCAACGTCGACGAAGGCGACGACGCCGTGCCGTCCGCGATCGCCGACCACGCGGCGGCGAGCGGCGCCGCCGCGGTGGCGATCTCGTCGCGGATCGAGGCCGAGCTGTCGGAGCTCGACGCCGACGAGGCGGCGGTCATGCGCGAGGAGATGGGCGTCGGCGAGTCGGGCCTCCAGCGCGTGGTGCGCGGTGCGTTCGGGCTGCTCGACCTGCTCGCCTTCTTCACGGCGGGCGAGGACAAGCCCGCGCAGTCGTGGCACCTCAGGCGCGGGCTGACCGCGTGGCACGCCGCGGGCGAGGTCCACTCCGACATCCAGCGCGGGTTCGTGCGCGCCGAGGTGATCGGCTGGCAGGCGCTGGTCGAGGCCGGTGGCTACGCCGCCGCGCGCGAGCGCGGGACGTTGCGCCTCGAGGGCCGCGACTACCCGGTGGCCGACGGAGACGTCATCACGGTCAAGTTCACGCCCTGAACACGGGTACTCGCCGAACGTCGGGGCGACGCGGTCAAGTTCGCGGGCGTCCGTGCCGTTGAAGGGAATGTGGACCTCGACGACCTGATCGGCCCGCTGCCCGCCCCGCTGGGGCGCTGGATGCTGCGGCGCATGGTGGCCTCCGGCGTGCGCTACGGCCACGAGTTCGCAGTGCTGCTCGTGCGCGACGCCGACCCTGCGGTGCTCGGCGGCGTGCTGCGCGGCGCCGACATCTTCGCCCACACCGACGAGGGCGACCTGCTCGTCCTGCTGCCCGACACGGATGGTGCCGGAGCGGCCCGCGTGGCCGCGCGAGTGCGCGACCTCACCGGCGCCCGCATCGGGACCGCGCACTGGGGCGGCGACCTGGCGGACGACCTGCTCGAGCGCGCCGCCCGCGCCCTCGAGGCGGATCCCGCTCAGGCCTGAAGCGGCACGCGGGCGGGCAGCGCCGCCTGGATCGCGCGGAGCCTCACGCCATGTCCTCGAGCCGCTTCGAGAGCCGGCCCATGCCCAGTTCGCGGGCGGCCTCCGCGCCGCGCGCGTAGTCGGTCGGCGCGTCGGGTGGGCGCTCGACCGGGACCGTGCGCAGCGTGGCGATGTCCTTGAAGGCGCGCAGCTCGTCGGCCTGCTCGATCAGCGCCCGCCGCACCGACGGCTTCTCGCGGATCGCGCCGAGGATCACGTGCTCGAGGTCGCCCTTGCGCTTGAGCAGGTCCGCTGCCGTCTTCGGCCCGATCCCCTTGGCGCCGGGCAGTCCGTCCGACGGGTCGCCGCGCAGGGCGATGAAGTCGGGCACCTGCTCGGGATCGATCCCGTACCACTCGCGCACGCCGTCCGGCCCGACCTCCTGCGGGCCGTCGCCGCCCGTGCGCTGCATCAGCACCGTCACGGAGTCGCTCGCGCACTGGAACATGTCGCGGTCGCCCGTGAGGATCAGGGTGCGCCCGCCGGCCGCCGTCTCCACCTCGGCGAGCGAGTGCAGGAGGTCGTCGGCCTCGAGGTCGTCGACCGTCGCGAGGCTCCAGCCGAGCGCCTCGTAGAGCGCCGGCGCCCGCTCCCACTGCCGCTCGAGCGGGTCGGGCATCGGCGGCCGCTCGGCGTGGTAGGCGGGGAACGCCTCGACGCGGTACTCGCCGGCCTCGGCGCCGAAGCACCACACGACCGCGCGCGGGTCGTACTTCTCGACGCACCACAGCGCCTGGTTGACGGAGCCCAGAAGCGCGTTGACGGGATGGCCGTCGTCGTCGGTGATCGAGTCGGGGAGGGCGAAGAAGGCGCGGTAGAGGACGGCCGGGCCGTCGATCGCCAACAGGGGTTGCGGCATCGCGACGGAGGATATGGTGCGGCCGATGAAGACGATCACCGGGCTGGACGAGCTGAAGGCGTCCGAGGGCCAGGTCCTCGGCACGTCGGAGTGGCACGAGGTCACGCAGGACGCGATCGACGCGTTCGCCGACGTCACCGGCGACCACCAATGGATCCACGTCGACCCCGAGCGCGCCAAGGAGACCCCGTTCGGCGGGACGATCGCCCACGGCTACTACACGCTCTCGCTGGCGCCGATGTTCACGGAGCAGGTGATGTCGCTCGAGGGTTTCGCGTTCGCCGTCAACTACGGGCTGAACAAGGTGCGCTTCCCGGCGCCCGTGCCGGTCGGCAAGCGGGTCCGCGCGACCGTCAAGCTCGCCGCGCTGGAGGAGATCCCCGGCGGCGCGCAGATCGTGCTCGAGCTGACCTTCGAGGTCGAGGGCGGCGAGAAGCCCGCCTGCGTGGCACAGACGCTGGCACGGGTGTACACCGGCTAGTGTCCTGACACTAGTTCTGGGACTCGACGACGAACTGGTACGGGATCCGCAGGCGCGGCCGGAAGCCCGAGCCGGACACCGGCTGGCTGATCCGGACCCGGACGTCGGTCCCGACCACCTGCGGGATGCCGCGCGCGAAGTCGGCGAAGTGCTTGATGCCGCTGCCCTGGGCGCCGGCGAACGTGGTGTCGCTGAACTCGCCCGGCGGCTCCCCGGCGAGCGCGACGCGGATCTGCACGCGCACGGCGTCGCGCGGGCCGAGCGCACGCAGGTCGAGCCAGCCGCTGAGGTCGAACGCCGGCGTCCGCACCGTGATCGTGCGCGCGTCGCGCGCGCTGCGCGGCCGGAACACCCCCTCGTCCCAGACGTAGATCTTCTTCGTGGCCGCCAGGCCGACGGGGCGCTCGAGCTCCTCCGGCGGAGGCGGGTTGAGGAGCCGGATCAGGATGTCGATGATCTGGTCGAGCTCGACCTTGATCGAGCGGTCCGGCGTGAACTTGGCGCCGCGCGGGATCGTGCGCGGCTCGACGATCCAGCCGCTCTCGGTCACCTCATCGGCGATCCCGTCGTAGCCGGCGACGAGCGTCTTGCCCAGCAGCTCGGCGAGCCGGTCGATCTTCGCGATGATGAAGCGCGTCAGGATCTCCTCGATCGCCAGCGACCGCTCGCGCACGAGCCGCTCGAGCAGCTCGATCTCGGTCTTGACGACGCGGTCGGGCGGCACGTCCATGCCGGGCGTGAAGTCCGGGTAGAGGATGCGGCCGATCGTGTCGAGCTTCTGCTCGAGCTGGCGTTCGGCCTCCGACATGCCGGCCGCCTCGGCGACGGTGAGCCCGAACGCCTCGAGCAGCCGGTCGAGGTCGCCCACGACGATCGACGCGGCCGCGCCGGCCGGGCCGGGGATGACCTCGACGATCTTGTCGAGGATCTTGCGGCCGATCGAGCCGCCGAGCTCGCCGAGCGCGGACCCCTTCTGCGTCGCGCGGAACT